>ERZ1034678.232-NODE-232-length-31669-cov-20.340102_pt1 | contig 31669 bp, 22 predicted proteins | sample MGYA00520640_ERZ1034678 | MGnify/ENA primary metagenome ERZ1034678 (study PRJEB33766, sample SAMN09781767) | gut metagenome | biome: gut microbiome | host: Homo sapiens | place: Madagascar | study: EMG produced TPA metagenomics assembly of the PRJNA485056 data...
GATTGAAAAAAAGTCCCCGAGAAAGGGGACGAAAACAACAAGCTGAATGGAACGTTCGATGTTCCCCATAAAATTGAAAAAAAGTCCCCGAGAAAGGGGACGAAAACTAGCTAGCCAAAAGGTCAATCATGAGACCCCTTACAATTATTGAAAAAAAGTCCCCAAGAAAGGGGACGAAAACAAGTCACGCCGAGCATTGCTTGTAAACGCTCCCAAGACGATTGAAAAAAAGTCCCCGAGAAAGGGGACGAAGACGGAATTGTCTTTTGCTCAGATGAGCCCCTATGTAAGTAGAGAAGATCCCCATGAAGGGGACGAGACGTATCTGACCTGGTAGGATAGTGGGGATCAGGATTCCGAGAGAAAGAAGGATCCCCTTCATGGAGCCGGGTATCTGATGAATGAGGAGGTATCACTATGAGCTGGATCTACGTGACGGAAGCAGGGGCGCGGCTGGGGCTGCGGGAAGGGCGCTATGTGATCAGCCGAGAGCATGAAGTGCTGGCGGAGGTGCCGAGTGAGATCGTGGAAGGGGTCACGGTGATCGATGCCGTGCAGGTGAGTTCGCGGGCGATCGTGGATTTCCTGAAGCGTGAGATCCCTGTGACGTGGCTTTCTACGACGGGGAAGTTCTTCGGGCGGCTGCAGTCGACGTCGGCGCAGGATATGTCACGGGTGAAGGAGCAGTTTGCCCGCGCGGAAGATGCGGCTTTCTGTCTGGATCTTGCGCGGCTGACGGTCTTCCGGAAGATTTACAATCAGCGGGCGATCCTTCGGAGCTACAATCGGCGGGCAGAGAGCCGCTTGGTGCAGCAGACGTATGACCAGATCCGTATCCTGGCGGATAAGCTCCATACGGCAAAGACGGTGGATGAGGTCATGGGTTATGAGGGGGCGGTGGCGCGCCTCTATTTTCGCGCGCTTTCCGAATTTCTGCCGGAGGAGTTTCGTTTCGAGAAACGGACGCGCCAGCCGCCGACGGATCCTTTCAATTCGATGCTGAGCTTCGGGTATACGCTGCTTATGTATGATTTCTACAGTGCCATCGAGCGGACGCGTCTCTCACCGTATATCGGCTACCTGCATGCCTTAAAGGATGGGCATCCGGCGCTGGCATCCGATCTGATGGAGCCATGGCGCGCGGCGATCGTGGATGCTTTCTGCCTCGCACTGGTGACGCACCACGAGATCGATGCCTCGTGCTTTGCGAGAAGCGAGGCGAATGGTGGGACGTACCTCACGCGCGTGGGGCGGCGTATTTTCATTCAGGCGTATGAGCGGAAGATGCGCAGTGTGAATTCGTATTTCAATGGCAAGTACTCCTGGCGTCATACGGTGCAGATGGAGTGCGACTCCTACCGTCAGGCCGTGCATGAGGGGAAGGCGGAACTCTTGAAAGCGCTGGTGATCCGATGATGGAGAAGATGGAAGATATCGATGGGATGGAAGAGATCGAGCTTAGGCCTGATGATGACAGCCGGCTCATCGTCCTCATCATTTATGACATCGTGGATAATAAGCGGCGCACGTCGATGGTGAAGTGCCTCTCGCGCTATGCCATCCGCGTGCAGAAGTCATGCTTTGAGGGATATCTCACGAGGAAGCAGTGCGAGGAAATGGAACGCCTTGCCTCCGTCCTGATCGATGGCTCGTGTGACTCTCTCCGCGTCTATCGCCTGCGTGACCATGCCTTCGTCCACTCCTGGGGACGGGGAGAAGTCAAGCAGGAGGATGTGGTGATCTATTGAAAAAGCCTCTATATCTCGTTCGTTGAGATATAGAGGCTTTTTGTGTGGTGGGAGAATTATTCTAAAGCAGATTTCCAGTTTTTTGGGAAACCCATAAATGAAAGACGGATGACATCGGTATAATCGGCTATAAGGTCTTCAAGTTCATGTGCAAACTTTTTCCATTTCTCATCAGCATGGAGCATTCGCTTGATGGCAAGAAGGACAGGAAATAATTTGTTTGATCTTTGCTGTACATACTGAGATAGATCTGAGTATAGCCGAGGCATTTGTTTCAGGGGTATGTTGTAGAGACGGCTGTAATGTGCACAGATATTGCGTATCTCAACCAGTGATAGTATCCAGCTGCTTAGGTATTGTGGCTTTGCGTTATAGAGAGAGGCGATTTGTCGTTTATCGTCCCAGTTTAAAATACTGTATAAGGATGATAGGCTGCCGAACGTAAACAATTCTATGGCGACCCAGATGGGGAAGTGTCCCTGATATCGTAAATTATGGTGTTTAACAAAAGGTACATTCTTTTGCCGGGAGCGTTCTTTTTCGAAATTGCTTATAATGATTTCGTGGATGGATTGTTCATGCCTGTTCTTCTTGGCTAGAAAATTTGAGGGATCCATATATCCCTCCGGACCGTATTTCAAAGCGAGGTGATAAGCAAGCTGGGTACGTAATTGGATTTCCAGCTGCTCAATTACATGGAGTAATAGGCTCCGGAGAGCGCTGTCAAACTGGTAAAGACGATAGATGTGCTCCAAGGAGATGCCATCCAGATATTCTTCAGGACGATCTGGCTTTTTCAGGCCGATACCATAGCCGCTTAAGCGATAATAGTTCACTCGCTTCAAAATGGAAATAGCAGTCTCTCTTTGAGCAATGGTCAGATTGTGGATATGAACCAGGCGATCAATTTGCTGATTATAAGTGAGAGCGGGCTTGAGTTTCATCAAAACCTCCATAAAAAAAGTCCCACCATGGTCCGCAGTACGTTTCCGCCTTATGCGTGGTGGGCTCTGTCAATATTATTATAGCAAAGATAGGCATAAAAGCAAGGGGGATTTAATCAGCGTTTCCTTAGTGCGCAGCCATCCTCATTTTCTTTTATAACACCAGTATCCTATCAGCTCCTTCGGGACACCTTCCCCATTGGGGAAGGTTTTGATGCGGAGGAAGCGGTATTCTCATTTTGTAGTCTTTGTCGGTGGCGCTCGGGGCTTTTGCATGACAGCTGAGCAGCCCCTTGAAGAAGGGGCGCGCCGAAGGCGGAGGATGGATCCCCATGGCGGTAAAAAATGATGTTGAATGATCCTCATCCTCGTATCGTCATTTCGGACGACTGCGAGAAATCTTTGTCATTCGAGGCTCAGGGACTCACACTTTCCCTACATGTGCCACGTACCTCTCCGCTTTCCTCAGCTGTTTTTCATACCGCTAGTACCCTATCCGCCCCTTCGGGGCACCTTCCCCTAGAGTGGAAGGCTGTCGATACGAGGGAAACCTGCCACCCGCAAACCTTCGGGCATCGCCCCATATATATTTGCGGCGAAGCCACAACCACAACCCTGAACCCTGAACCCGCTCTCCTTTACCCGATTTCCGTTCATTTCACCCCTTGTGAAAGATGAAAGTTGTATTATATAATAAGTAGTCGTATAAAGAAGCATTTACTAAGGAGGAACAGGAATTGTTCAAAACATTTGAAATGGAACTGGCCGGTCGTCCACTGATCATTGAGACTGGTAAAATGGCCAAGCAGGCGAATGGCGCTGTACTGGTAAGATATGGGGATACCGCTGTCCTCGTCGCTACGACGGCGAGCAAGGAGCCTCGCGAAGGCACGGATTTCTTCCCGCTGACTGTCGACTATGAAGAGAAGATGTATGCTGTCGGCAAGATGCCGGGGGGATTCCTTCGTCGTGAAGGCCGTCCGGGAAATTCGGCGATCCTCTGTGCGCGTCTGATCGACCGTCCGATCCGTCCTCTGTTTGATAAAAGATGCAGAAATGATATCCATGTCGTAGCGACGGTGCTCTCTGTCGACTATGACAATGCACCGGAGCTGTGCGGCATGATCGGTGCGTCCGCGTCCATCGGCATTTCCGATATCCCGTGGGACGGCCCGATCGCCGGTGTCCGCGTGGGCCGTGTGGATGGCAAGTATGTCATTAACCCGACACAGGAAGAGATGGCAGCGTCCACGATGAATGTGACGGTCGCCGGCTCGGAAGAGGCGATCATGATGGTCGAAGGCGGCGCACAGGAAGCACCGGAGGAAGAAGTTCTCGATGCGATCATGTTCGGCCATGAGACGATCAAGGAGATCTGCCGTTTCCAGAAGAAGATCATCGAAGAAGTCGGCAAGGAAAAGCGCGTGCTGACCTTCCCGGAAGTCCCGGCAGAGATCGAAAAGGATGTCGAAGCGTTTGCGACCGAGTCCCTGAAGAAGGCGATCTTCGATGCGGATAAGCTGCGCCGTGATGGCAATATCGCTGCTGCGAAGAAGGCGGCGATGGAGCATTTCGCTGAGATCTACCCGGAACATCTCTCGGATGTGGCGGATGCGCTCGACCATCTGACGAAGGAAATCGTCCGTCACACCATCACGAATGAAGGCATCCGTCCGGATGGCAGAAAGCTGACGGAGATCCGTCCGATCACCTGCGAAGTCGGCCTGCTGCCGCGCGTTCACGGCTCGGCGCTCTTCACCCGCGGCCAGACCCAGGCGCTCTCCATCACCACGCTGGCTCCGATGTCGGAGACCCAGATCATCGATGACCTCACCCCGGTCACTGAGAAGAGATACATCCATCAGTACAATTTCCCGTCCTACTGCGTCGGCGAGACGAAGGGCTCCCGTGGTCCGGGACGCCGTGAGATCGGTCATGGTGCACTCGCAGAACGTGCGCTCCTCCCGGTCATCCCGAGTGTGGATGAATTCCCGTATGCGATCCGTGTCGTTTCTGAGATCCTGGAATCCAATGGTTCTTCCTCGCAGGCTTCTGTCTGCGGCAGCACCATGTCCCTCATGAATGCAGGCGTACCGATCAAGGCACCGGTCGCAGGCATCGCGATGGGTCTCATCGAAGACGGCGGCAAATTCTCCATCCTTTCTGATATTCAGGGCATGGAAGATGCACTGGGCGATATGGACTTCAAGGTCGCAGGTACGGCAAAGGGCGTCAATGCCATCCAGATGGATATCAAAGTCCATGGCATTTCCAGAGATATCCTGCTGACTGCACTGAAGCAGGCGCATGAAGGCCGTCTCTATATACTGGGCAAGATGGCAGAATGCATCGATAAACCGGCAGAACATCTTTCCAAGTATGCACCGAAGATCATTTCTCTCACCATCCCGGTCGACAAGATCCGTGTCGTCATCGGCAGCGGCGGAAAGACCATCAATAAGATCATCTCTGAAACCGGTGCGAAGCTCGACGTCGAAGAGGACGGCCGCGTATATATCGCTTCTGAAGATGAAGCAGCTGCCCAGAAGGCAAAAGCGATGGTCGAGTCCCTCGTGAAGGAAGTCGAAGTCGGCGAGACGTATCTCGGCCGCGTCACCCGTCTTATGAAGTTCGGCGCTTTTGTAGAGATCCTGCCGGGCAAGGAGGGTCTTGTCCATGTTTCCCAGCTCGCTCTCCAGAGAGTCGAGAAGCCGGAAGACATCGTCCACGAAGGAGATGAGATCATGGTCAAGGTCACGGAGATCGATGACAAGGGCCGTATCAATCTTTCCAGAAAAGCACTGCTGCTGGAGAAGAAGAATAAATAATGGCGGAAACCGGCTCGCGCCAGCGGGCAGGTCATACAGTTGATTTGGGGCTCAAGGTTTGCGATACGCGCGACCTTCGATGTTCATGAATCATGCAAAAGCGCAGTGGGTTCTGGTGGTTCGTCTCGAAAGAGCAGGAGCCCCGGGGCTCACTGGGCTTTTTCGCTTGGTCAGGATGAGACTGGGAGACTGAGAGACTAGGAGACATTTTCCTCTTATCGTCATCCCGACCGAAGTGGAGGGATCTTTACTGCACTATGCTTATCAGCATGCATGCGGTGATAGGGAAATGACGTCTTGCTGAGGCGGTGCTACGGATTTCCTCACATATACCATTTCCCCGTCTGCAAGAAAGATCTCTCGGCTACGCTCGAGATGACGGTATGGGAAAACGCTCGCCTCACATTTGTTTTCAACCCATCACGCAGAAGGTGGCAAAAGGGAATGCCGTTCCCCCGTATTGTCATTCCGACCGAAGTGGAGGGATCTTTATTGCACAACGGTTATCAAGCATGCATGCGGTGATAGGGAAATGACGTCTTACTGAGGCGGTGCTACGGATTTCCTCACATATACCATTTCCCTGTCTGCAAGAAAGATCGAGGGCTACGCTTTCGATGACGGTACGGGAAATCTGCCACTACAACTCTGAAGTTTGAAAACAGGGATCGCTGCGAAGCTATCACCACGATCCTGAACCTGTCCACACGAACCCTATTTCTATAAGGAGAATTCATTCTATGACAAAAACAAGAGGCTTTGAGATCCTGTCCACGTGGCAGGGAAAAGACATCCATTTGCCGGAGAGAAAGACGGAAAAGAGTGCCGGCTATGACATCGAATGCGGGGAAGACATCGATCTGATCCCGCATCAGGTGACGCTCATCAAGACCGGACTGAAGGCGTATATGGAAGATGATGAATACCTCGCCATTTTCATCCGTTCAAGCATGGCGATCAAGAAAGGGCTCTTCCTTGCGAATAGCACCGGCATCATCGATGCGGACTATTACAATAATGAGGACAACGAGGGGCATCTCATGGTCGCTGTTTACAATACGAAGGATGAACCATTCCATGTGAATAAAGGCGATCGCGTGGCGCAGGGGATCTTCACGAAATACCTCACCACGGACGATGACCATGCCGAAGGTGTACGCACCGGCGGCGTAGGAAGCACAGGTGTGAAATGAGCATAGAAAAAGAGAAACTGATCCATCGCACGCCTGCCTTCGAAGGGCGGATGCTGCACGTCTTCGATGATGAGGTGGAGATCCATGGTCACAAGACCACAAGAGAAGTTGTCCTGCATCCGGGGGCATCCGCCATTATCCCTGTCACCGAGGATGGAGAGATCCTCTTCGTCCGTCAGTACCGCTATGCGGTCGAGCAGCCGCTTCTGGAGATCCCGGCCGGCAAGCTCGATGGGGGAGAAGACCCTGATACCTGTGCGGCCAGAGAGCTTACGGAAGAGACCGGCTACAAGACGGAGCATATGGAGAAGCTCGGCTATGTCTATACCACGCCGGGATTCTGCAATGAGACCATCCATCTCTACCTCGCTGATCATCTGGTGAAGTCTCATCAGCATCTCGATCAGGATGAATTTCTGGATATCATCCGCCTTCCGATCGACAAGGTCTATCAGATGGTGGATCGTGGAGAGATCTACGATGCGAAGACACTGGCGGCTCTCGCCATGGCAAGGACGAGACTGATGAGAAAGTAGAAATGAAGGAGCGGCGCGTCAGCATATGAGCGCCGCTTTTTTATAATGACTAAAAGACTAGGAGACTGAGAGACATTAGACGTCAGACATTTCCCCCGTATCGTCATCCCGACCGAAGTGGAGGGATCTTTATTGCACGACGCTTATCAGCATGCATGCGGTGATAGGGAAATGACGTCTTGCTGAGGCGGTGCTGCAGATTTCCTCACATACACCATTTCCCTGTCTGCAAGAAAGATCTCTCGGCTACGCTCGAGATGACGGTACGGGAAAACGCTCGCCTCACATTTGTTTTCAACCCATCACGCAGAAGGTGGCAAAAGGAGAATGCCGTTTCCCCTGTATCGTCATCCCGACTGAAGTGGAGGGATTTTTATTGCACAATGCTTATCAGCATGCATGCGGTGATAGGGAAATGACGCCTTGCTGAGGCGGTGCTACAGATTTTCTCATATACACCTTTCCTCACCCAACCTCCGCCCCTTCGGGGCACCTCCTTCCATAGGAAGGAGGGAGTGTCCACGCTAGCCCCTTCCCTTGGAAGGGGCTGCCGAGCGCAGTGAGGCGGGGTTGGCTTCCTTTTTGGGCGGCGAAGCCGCCACCACAACCCTGAACCCTGAACCCTGCATCTTGAACCCTTTTTCCTATTGCAAAACGCAGATGAACTCGCTATAATACTAATAACGCAGGGAAAGAGAAAATCTTTTTCAGATGTCTTTCAGAGACAGGGCGGCTGGTGAGAGCCCTGGCAGATGAGAAAGTTTCCACTCAGGAGCGGCCGGTGAGGAATCGGACGGCAGGCAGCCGATATCAGCCATGAGCTGGCTTATGCAAATTGGGTGGCACCGCGATGACTTCGTCCCATGGAGGGAAGAGGTCTTTTTATTTGCTTTTCGAGGACGGCATAGCCTGTGAGCGGTCTCTTCCCATCCGATCCGTTTCAAGCGCGAGCGGCCAGCCGATCACTATTTCCGTCAGATGAGGAAAGCCGATTTCCTATCTTATATTTCCTAAAGGGAGCGATACTATGTTAGACATGAAATTCATCAGAGAACACGCAGACGAAGTGAAGCAGAACCTCGTCAACCGTCACAATCCATTCGATCTGGACGAAGTCCTCGCACTCGATGGCAAGAGAAGAGAACTCCTGCGCGATACAGAAACGCTGAAGAGCGAAAAGAATGCAGAATCCAAGAAGATCGCGATGGCGAAGAAGAATGGCGAAGATGCGGCAGATGCTATCGCTGCCATGAGAGAAGTCGGACAGAAGATCTCTGCCATCGATAAGGAACTCGGTGAAGTCGAATCCAAGCTGAATGAACTGCTTCTCCATATCCCGAATATGTGCGACAAGTCTGTCCCGGTCGGCAAGGATGACAGCGAAAATCCGGAAGTCCGCAAATGGGGCGAGATCCCGACCTTTGATTTCCCGATTAAGGCTCACTATGAGCTCGGCGATACCCTCGGTATCCTGGATGCTGAAAGAGCGGGGAAGGTCTCCGGTGCGCGTTTCTATTTCTACCTCTCGCAGGCAGCCCGTCTCGAAAGAGCGGTATATAATTTCATGCTCGACGTACATACCCAGCAGAATGACTACACCGAAGTCATCCCGCCCTATATCATCAATGGCAAGTCCATGCAGGGCACCGGCCAGCTGCCGAAATTTGCTGATGACATGTACAAAGTCGAAGGTGAAAGCATGTATATGACGCCTACTGCAGAAGTGCCGCTGACGAATTATTTCTCCGGCGAGATCATCGACGGTGCGCTGCTGCCAGTCCATCTGACTGCACTCACTCCGTGCTTCCGTAAAGAAGCAGGCTCCGCAGGTAAGGATACCCGCGGCCTTATCCGTCAGCACCAGTTCCATAAAGTAGAAATGGTGAAGTACTGCAAGCCGGAAGACAGCTGGGATGAGCTGGAATCTCTGACGGCAGAAGCGGAAAAGATCCTCCAGCTGCTCGAGATCCCGTACCATGTCGTCTGCCTCTGCAGCGGTGATATCGGATTCTCCTCTGCGAAGACCTATGATATCGAAGTCTGGATGCCGGCACAGAATAAGTACAGAGAGATCTCCTCCTGCTCGAACTGCCTCGATTTCCAGGCACGCCGCGCGAATATCCGCTTCCGCAGAACGCCGGGTGCGAAACCGGAATTCGTCCATACGCTGAATGGCTCCGGCCTCGCTGTCGGCCGTACTGTCGCTGCTATCATGGAAAACTACCAGCAGGCTGATGGCACCATCCGCGTCCCGGATGTCCTCGTACCGTACATGAATGGCGTGACCGTCATCGGCAAAAGAGAAGCCTTCAAGAGCTCCAAAGGAGAATGAGTGAAACATGGGGATGAAGGGGCAGGCGGTGATCCGTCACCGATCGCTCCGGATCCCTGCTATGTCTCATAAATTTCTTGTAAATCTCATGCAAATTTGCTATACTACATGTAACAACCCTGCTGTGCACGTGCGGCTTCATATTTTGAACCGATACCTTTATTAAGGGAGTTCAGAACTGCGGATGGAATCTATGCCCTTCACGGGGACAGATGAAATTCACATGAGAGCACCCACCTGCAAATACGCAGACTCAAAATCCGGCTTTAACGACATGGTGGGGATAGAGATCAAATACCGTCAAGGAAACTTGGCGGTATTTTTTATTGAAGTGACCGAAGGGGCGGAGGTTGTCTCCCGCAGCGGTATGGAAATGAATGTGAGACCGCCCGTTCTCTCGTATCGTCGTCCCGAGCGGAGCTGAGGGATCTTTACGCCATGGCGGTGTACTGCACGTATGAGAGAAAGAGAAAAACGCCTAGGTGCTGCTCCTCATCTCACGCTCGTCGCTTGACCGGTGTGCAAGGAAGATTTCTCGCTGCGCTCGAAATGACGATACGGGGGAAGCGGTACTCTCGTATCGTAAGTCTTCTTCATGGGGAAGCGGCATTCTCCCTCCTTCCCATGGAAGGAGGTGCCCCGAAGGGGCGGAGGTTGGAATCGCCGAGGTATGAAAGGGAATATGAGGAAAGCGGTCTCTCGTATCGTCATCCCGAGCGGAGCCGAGGGATCTTTCTCGTCGTAGCGGTACTCTGTACTTATGAGGTAATGATAAAATCGCCTAGGTGCTTCGGCTGCTCCTCATCTGACGCTCTCCGTTTGACCGGTGTGCAAGGAAGATTTCTCGCTACGCTCGAAATGACGATACGGGAAAGGCGGTATTCTCATTTTCCGCCTGCTTGAAACGCATTCCCCACTCTCTTTCATGCCGCCAGTACCCTATCCGCCCCTTCGGGGCACCTTCCCCTCGAGGGGAAGGCTTTTGGTACGGGGAAAGCGGTATTCTTATTTCGTTGACTTTTCCATCGGGAAGAAAATGGCGCTTGGGCGCTGCGCTTTTACATGCCAGCGGAGTAGCCCCTTGAAAAAGGGGCGCGCCGAAGGCGGAGGATAGATCTGCCCCGCAGGGGTAGCCTTCTATGTGGTCGGATGAAAAGCCAAGTGAGATAGCCCGCCTCTCGTATCGTCATCCCGTGCGAAGTGAGAGATCTTTGCCATTTGCGGTCAGGGACTCACGCTTTCCCCACATGTGCCGCGCACTTCTCCGCTTTTCTCATCTGTCTTTCATCCCGCTAGAACCCTATCCGGCTCGCTTTGCTCGCCACCTTCCCCATGGGGGAAGGCTTACGATACGGGATATGCTTTTCTTTCATTTGTTTTCATGCCCTCCCGGGTGCTTTTGCTTCTTGCTATCCCACAGTCCCGTTTTCTCGTGTGCAAGGAAGATTTCTCGCTGCGCTCGAAATGACGATACGGGGGAGGAGACCTTGTGAAGGGTCAGCGTTTTTACATGACTGTTGTGTAGCCCCTTGAAGAAGGGGCGCGCCGAAGGCGGAGGATAGATCTGCCCCGAAGGGGCAGCCTTCTACGTGAAGGAATGAAAGGGAATGTGAGATCGCCCGTTCTCGCGTATCGTCATCCCGAGCGGAGCCGAGGGATCTTTCACGTCGCAGCGGTACTCTGTACTTATGAGGTAATGATAAAATCGCCTAGGTGCTTCGGTTGCTCCTCATCTGACGCTCTCCGTTTGACCGTTGTGCAAGGAAGATTTCTCGCTGCACTCGAAATGACGAGGGGCGGGAGGACAGTGATACGGGGAAGGACATTCTCTCTTTTGGCTCCCCCACTTTTTCTGCAAAACGCTCCCATTTCCTTAGAAAAGAACGCCTTAGGAATCACCATTCCCCACCGATACTGTCTGCTTTTTCACACCACGAAGCACCGCGCGGCAGCTCGATGGATTTCTTAAAAAATGAAAGGGTTTCCCCTCATTTTTTACAAATTTGATGAAAAATGGTAAAATACAGGAAGTTTATGGAGGTGATAATTCATGCGTGCCATCTACAAATGGAGCTCGATCCTGGCGCTTTGGGTACTTGCCATGGTTCCGGCTTCTGCAGAAACATTGCACGCAGGGATGAGCGGGGACGATGTGACAGCCCTGCAGAATTCCCTGGTAGCGGCCGGTTATCTGGCCCGCACCGTGGATGGAGACTATGGCTCCACCACAAAGGAAGCTGTCTATTTGTTTCAGAAAGATAAAGGCATCATCGCGAACGGTATCGCTGATGATGCGACCAGAGATGCCATTCGACGTGCCGAAGGCGCAGGCTATCGGAATGGTGGGGGCGTCGTGTATGCAGAAGGGAATCGCGGAGATGTGATCTCCGATATGCAGCAGCGCCTGAAAGCTGCCGGCTCTCTCAAAGGCGACATCGATGGTGTCTACGGGGGAGATACCGTGAAGGCGGTGAAGGACTTCCAGAGATCCCGTGGATTTCCTGTATCCGGTGCGATCGATGAAGTGACCTACCGTGCGCTTCGGGATATTAGTGCAGGAACGCCGGAGCCTGCGGTCTCCTCGAGCGGGGAGTCTTATGGCGTCGGCGACAGCGGCAGTGATGTGAAGACCATCCAGCGGAAGCTGAAACGCCTCGGCTATCTTGAGGGGGAGGCAGACGGCATCTATGGCGGGCAGACCGAGGATGCGGTCACGGCTTTCCAGAAAGAGCAGGGGATGCCTGTCACGGGCGGCGTGAACAGCGTGACCCGTGCGAAGCTGAATGAAGTCTATGTGGCGCAGACGGGAGACTATATCCTCTCGGAGGGGGCCAGGGGAAAGAGAGTCATCCATCTGCAGAATCAGCTTCTTCTGCACGGTTACGATCCCGGTGTCGTTGACGGTGTCTTCGGCGCCGGTACGGCAGATGCCATCCGCAGGCTGCAGGATGAGACAGGACTTGAGACCACCGGTGTGGCAGATGAAGATGTCTGGGATGCTTTGGACAATGCGCCCTATTTCCGCGGCAAGTATACGAAGACCTATCACATGAGATCGACGGCGTACACGCCCTATGACGGGGGCGGTGAAGGGCATACCGCTCTGGGCGGATTCGCCGGCAAGGGGCATGCCGCTGTCGACCCGAATGTCATCCCGCTTGGCAGCATTGTCTTCATCGAAGGCTATGGTTACGCCATCTGTGATGATATCGGCGGCGCGATCCATGGAAATATCATCGATGTCGGTGTCGATACCCTCGCGCAGGCTTACCAGTGGGGGACGAAGAGCCGCGTCAAAGTGTATCTCGTGAGATGAGTGACCGGTGGCTAGTGACTAGTGACTGGTGACTTGGGTTAGTGCTTTGGAGCAGGAAATACCGTGATTCCGTGTCGTATGGAATACGGGATTTCCTGTTTTTTGTTTTCTCTCGAAATGACGATATAGGGGAGGAGACCTTGCGAAGGGTCAGCGTTTTTACATGACCGTTGTATAGCCCCTTGAAGAAGGGGCGCGCCGAAGGCGGAGGATAGATCTGCCCCGAAGGGGCAGCCTTCTACGTGAAGTAATGAAAAGAAATGTGAGACAGTCCGTTCTCTCGTATCGTCATCCCGAGCGGAGTCGAGGGATCTTTTAAGTCGTAGCGGTACTATGTACTCATGAGTTAATGATAAAATCGCCTAGGTGCTTCGGCTGCTCCTCTCACGCTCTCCCTTTGACCAGTGTGCAAGGAAGATTTCTCGCTGCGCTCGAAATGACGATGCGGGGGGAGACCTTGCGAAGGGTCAGCGTTTTTACATGACCGTTGTATAGCCCCTTGAAGAAGGGGCGCGCCGAAGGCGGAGGATAGATCTGCCCCGAAGGGGCAGCCTTCTACGTGAAGTAATGAAAAGAAATGTGAGACAGTCCGTTCTCTCGTATCGTCATCCCGAGCGGAGTCGAGGGATCTTTTAAGTCGTAGCGGTACTATGTACTCATGAGTTAATGATAAAATCGCCTAGGTGCTTCGGCTGCTCCTCCTCTCACACTCTCCGTTTGACCGTTGTGCAAGGAAGATTTCTCGCTGCGCTCGAAATGACGATACGAGAAGGAATATTGTGACAGAATAATAAAAAGCTTGAGATGAAATGTCTCAAGCTTTTTTTGTGACGGGTATTTCCAGACGATAGCAGCTAGCCCGTCCTTCGTCATCCAGACGTGGTGTGACGAGAAAAGGGACGTCGGGGGAAAGGGAGAGTGCCTGCATCGTGTTTTCGATGGTTGAAAGGACGGCACTCGGAAGAGGAAACTGCGGCGAAGGAAAGATGTAGGTCAGATAGAGTGCGGCGGGGAGGGTGAGGGGATTCTCCATTTCCCGGCTTGGCGCATGGGGTGAGATCAGCAGCAGGTGGTAGGCGTAGGGTTCGCACAAGGCGGAGAGCGTGTCTACGGCTGGGCTGACGGCGATTTCCAAATCTTTGTCGAAAAGGTGAGCGGCATACTCCGTGATGAGAAGAGCACTCTTTTGACAGGCATCTCGGAAAGATGTTTTGGCAGGGAAGAGGGGACTGCGCTGCATGAGGCGTACCGGCTTAGGAATCAGCATGACCTGCTCCATGGGGTGGCTGCGGCTTTCCGCCAGATGACGGATTTTCCGTTTCAGGCTTTCGATATTGCTTTGCATGGCACGGATCGCTTCTTCCTGCTCCATGACTTTATCGGACAGGAGTTCGATAAGTTTACTGCGCGAAGGGTGCTGATTGAATACCCCCATCTCTGCGCCCGAAATGTGAAGATTTCTGAGAGATAAGAGTTCTGCAAAGGGGAGGATCTGCGCTGCTTCATAGTATCGATAGCCTTTCTCGCTGCGAAAGGCGGGAGAGAAGATCCCTTGATTGTCATAGTAGATGAGGGTCTGTTTATCGATGTGAAAGAGCCGCGCAAATTCCTGCGGCGTGTAGTGACTTTTCCCCTGCTTCATGAAACATGAGTCCTTTCTATGAAAAGCCTATACCTGCTATAGACTTTATTAAAAGACTGATTAAAGATAGCTCTATCTTAGCATAGAGAGGAGAGGGGTTCAAGGTGGGGGGAGGAGAAGTGATGTGAGAGGAGCGTTTTTTCGTGTCGTTATCAGAAGCATCGCCCGGAGTATTCCGTTTATCGTCATCCCACGCTTGTTGTTTTACGGGTGTGCAAGGAAGATTTCTCGCTCCGCTCGAAATGACGATACGGGGGGTATTCTCGTTTCGTTGTTTTTACTAGCGGAGCTTTTCCCTGACAGCTGAGCAGCCCCTTGAAGAAGGGGCGCGCCGAAGGCGGAGGATAGACTGCCCCGCAGGGCAATGCTATTAAGTTAAGCGGCAGAACATTCTTGGCTCCCCATCGGGGGAGCTGCCCGGAGGGCTGAGGGGGCAGCACTACGGTATATCCAACATTGTTCAATAGCCGCTAGCATGCCCCTATTGCCTTCGGCACTTCCCCCGAAGGGGGGAAGCAAGTTATTACGGCGCTAACAATTTTCTTAACTTAATAGCACTACCCCGTATCGTCATCCCGAGCAGAGCCTACGGATCTTTTTCGTTTGCGGTATGCTTTCTATTGTACGTACACGTTTGCATGAAACACCGTCATTCCAAGTTATGTGAAGTACGGTGTTTCCCGCTCGCCGCCTTCCTCACATTGTTCGTTTGACCATGAACAAAAAAGATTTCTCGCATTCGCTCGATATGACGATAAGGGGGAGATGACATTTTCATTAAGAAAGATTTTTTGATTTCTATAAAAAGATACTTGACTTTATAGAAACTATACAGATTACACTCATCTTGTTCAAGATTGGCGGTGATAAGATGCAGCAGCTGAAAAAGATCGACTTGGATGAGATCTGGCAGAAGGAACAAGGCTGGAACGCGAAGAGGAAATCAGGACGTAAATTTGATGACGAGGCAGAGCTGCGATTCTGGGAAGGGCTTGCTCCACACTATGCGGAGCGGTTCAACCTGTATCGCGATGTGCATGGCCTCGGAGACTGGATCCATGAAAAATTCGGTGATGACCACCGCATTCTCGAAGTGGGTTGCGGCTGTGGCAATTTTACCCTCCCTATGGCGAAGTACAGCAAGGATATCCTGGCGGTGGATTTCTCCCCCGCGATGCTCCGCGAGCTGACGAAGTCCCTTCAAAGGGAAGGCCTCACGAATGTGAAAACTGTCCACTCGAAATGGGAAGACTTCGAAGAGCCTTACGATGCGGACTACGTCCTCTCTGTCAATTCCTTATACCGTGTCTGCTATATGAGAGAGGCGCTCGAAAAGATTGCCCGCTACGGGAAGAAAGGTTTCATCCTTGTCCGTACGCTTCTGAAACCTTACCTGTATAGTCTCTATGATGAGCTTTCGCTGAATTATCGCCGAAACAACGACTACATGATGATGCCGATGATGTTCTGGAATATGGGTATCCATGCCGAAGTCTCTTTCACGCACTATGACAAGGTGCTCCGCTATGCCGACTGGGAAGCGGCGGAGAAAGAAATGGTGGAGGATCTGGGCGAAATGTCGTACTTGAATTATAATACCGAGCTTCAGCCGCTTTTCAAAGAGCGCGCTGCGCATGATGGGAATGGCTATGTCTGGCATTCGAAACGAATCGTAGAAGTGATCTCGTACTTTCGGGAATCGTGAAATATAGGTTCTATGGGTTTAATGGGTTCAATGGGGCTAGCCACTAATCCCTAGTCACTTATACTGCTTTCTTTCCCCTGCGCGTGGAAACTTGGATACACGGCGCTTCGGGAATGGGATAGATTTCTTTTTTAGCCTGTACCTGATAGGGCAGGCATGGTTGTTTTTTATCGAGGAGAGAATGTTATGAGAAAAGGGAAACTGTATGTCGCTCTTGCAGCAGCAGTCGTGTTAACAATTTCGGGGGGGGTGACGCTTAGAGCAGCGGATACCGTCTTGGATACTGTCTATGTCAATGCAGACAAAGATAAGCAAGAGCATGGCACATTGCCTGGCGGTTTTGTGAATACCAAGACGGAAGTCGGCGTTCTGGGAAAAAAGGACACGATGGAAGTACCCTTCAGTGTGACCAATATCACTCAGAAAACAATGGAAGTTTTCGGCGGCCCAGATAAACCGCAGGATAGCATTTTTGTCAATAGCCCATCTGTTCGTCAGACTGGTTCTATTCTGCATGGGGATTTCTACTTCCGCGGCATGCGTACCAATGGCACCAACTACTACGTCAATGGTGTACCTGGCGTGCTGACGCAGTTCAATACACCGACTTACATTTTCGACAATGTGGATATCATTTCCGGCGCGAATGTGGGTCTTTTCGGCACAGGCGTTCAGTACGAAACCACAGCGCCTGGCGGCGTCATCAGTGCGCACACGAAAGTGGCTCCGGAAGAACGCGTGATGGACTATACCCAGACGATTTCCGGCCGCGGTCTCTTTGGCGAATACCTAGACTATGGCGAACGCTTCGGCAAGGATAAGGAATGGGGCGTTCGTATCATGACGGAAAATATCAATGGCAAGACTTCCGTTAAGGGGACGAAGATGGTCGGGCAGAGCATTTATGCGAATATCGATCATCGCAGTGAACATACGAAGGATAATCTGTTTGTTGGATATAGAAATCTGGACATCCAGGGCGGGATTCGCTGGTTTGATTTTAAGGGTGGTACGCATTTGCCGAATGTGCCAAACGGTGCCAATGATTATGGATATGATGGTATGCTGAAATCTACTCATGGGTGGATGGCTGTTTATAATCATGTACAAAAGTTTAACCAGCATTGGGATGGATTCTTCAATTTCGGCATTCAAGATAATAACTTGGACAACAATGTAATGCCATACGGAAGTCGATATTATGTGGATGCAGATGGGAATATTTCAGGTACTTACGGATCTGGTGGAACACCGCAGAAGTATTACTACTGGCAGGTAGGAACCGTTGCGCATTATATGACTGGTGCAGTTAAGCATGATATCACCGTTTCCTATAATCAGGCGTGGAGAAATAGGAAAACAGGTGATGATTACAAGAAAACTGACATCAGCGGAACTCTGAAAGATGGCATCACATCTACGACTCCAAATCCTGCATATAATACATATTGGAATAACAAAACTAGAATCAAAAGCCTTGGCATTGTGGATTCCATGAAAATTGATAAGTGGGATATCATTTTAGGGGTTCATAAGCATGAAGCGGCTGCAAAGAGTTACAATAGAGCTAAAAAGGAGTTTAATGCTGCAATTAAGTCTGATGCAGTAAGCCCGACGTATGGATTTGTATATGCTCCGAATGATAACTGGTCTGTTTATGGTAGCCACTCTGAATACTTTGATACTGGTGCTTCCGTAGGTGCTGGTTATTTGAATACAGGCGAAGTGTTAGATCCAATTAAAACGAAGCAGAATGAAATTGGTGTCAAGTATAAGAAAAATGACCTTCTTTGGACATTGGCTTACTACGATATCAAAAAAGATGAAAACATTGATCATGGGAGGAAAGGTAATTCTAGTGCGCCGAGTGGCTATCTACTTCGTGATGGAGAAACCAGAACCAAAGGTATTGAATTATCTGTCAATGGCAAGCTGACTGATAAATGGAGCATCATGGCTGGTATGGCACATATGAATGCCAAATATGACAAAACATCCAATGGGAAGTTTGATGGTAAAAAAGTGGCTGGCGTATCTGAATGGAGCGGCGTCCTTGGGCTGCAGTACGAACCGAGCAAGGATTGGAGCATTATCGGAAGAGCAGTTTATACAGGAGAAAGCCCGCTCGTAAAATCTGGGCTAAATGTCCCGGGGTATGTAGTTTATGATTTGGGTGTAACACATGAAACGCATTTTGGTAAAGTACCAGCAACGCTCTCTCTTATGTGTTATAACCTTTTTGATAAAGATTATTGGATGGTATCCAGAGGGAGCGCAACCTCGGACTGGATTTACCTTTCTACCCCACGCACCTTCACCTTCACAGCAAAACTCCACTTCTAATATATATGTATAATAATAGGCGGCCTTGCGGCCGCCTATTCCCCTATTGTCCAAAAGTGCTTCCACAAGAAAAGAGGTGAATCCCTATGCGTATTTTCTTTCGCTATCTATTTCTCTTTTTCCTCCTGCTATTCCCGCTCGCTTTCGCGGGCTGCGGGGACGTGCCGAAGACGGGAGAGGAGAAAGAGATCGTACTCGCGGCGGGGCGGGATCTTTCGCCGGGGGAGAAGGATCCCTACTACTCCACAGTGATCCTAAAGACTTGGGAGTCGCTGGTCGGGATTTCTGATGATGGGAAAGTCATGCCGATGCTCGCCGAGTCTTGGGAGTCGAATGCGGAGAAGACGGAGTGGATTTTTCATCTGAAGAAGGGGGTGAAGTTCCATGACGGGGTTTCCTTCGATGCACATGCGGCGCGAGAGAATATCTACCGCGTAACGCACATGGGGTACAAGCCATCTTTCTTCTATGGTTATCTGGTCTCGCGCATTTACCCGGGGCTTATCCGTTATGAGGCGGACGATGATTACACGCTCCATCTGTATTTCGAGCGGCCTGTCCCCATGCTGATCTATCGCATGGCGGGCTGGGGGAGCGCGATGTTCAGTCCGGCTTCTTTTGATAGAGAAACGGGAGACTTCACGAAAATCGCAGCGGGCACAGGGCCTTTTCAGATCATTGACAGGAAGGCGGACGACTATACGCTCCTTTCGCGCTTTGATGGATACCATGGCGAAAAAGCAAAGGCGAAGCGGATCCGTATCCGCGTGATCACTTCGGCGGAGGCGCGATATTCGGCGATGCGTTCGGGAGAGGTGCAGGGGGTCTTAGATCTGGGCGGACTGACACCGATGATGGTGAGGGAGCTCATGCGAACGGGGGATTTCTCGGTAGACAATGCGCACTCGACGATTTCCCACTATCTTTCTGTCAATGGCGGCCGTTTCCCTTTCTCCGATGAACGCATGCGAAGGGCGCTCGATCTGGCCATCGATAGGGAAAAGATCGTGAAGTATTATTTTGCGGGATTCGCTACACCGACGCGGAGCTTCTTGAATAGTACGAATCCTTTTTCGCGACCGGAGCCGCCGATCTATGATCCTGCTGAGGCGAAGGCACTTGCGCGAGAAGTGCTGGGGGATGCCCGGTGTGAGGTGAAATTCCTCCTCACACAGTATGGTGCCGAGCGCTACCCTTACAAGGTCATTTCAGAATTTCTGCAGGCGGAGCTGAAGGATCTCGGGCTGGATGTCAAGATCGTGATGGTGGATGGTCTGACGTCAAGGAAAATGATGAAGGAAGGGGATTACGATCTCGCCATCGGGACGAGGGGGCTCGGAAATCTCGATCCGACTTCGCTTTTGAGAGAGTTCTTTCATAGCGATGGTGCGACGAATCTTGCCAGCCATTTCTGCTATGCCAATCCGAAAATAGATGCTACCTTTGATGCGCTTACTCATACCTATGAGATCGAAGATCGAAAGGTGCTCTACGATGAGATCCGGGAAGAGCTGCTCCTCCATCTGGCGGTCATCCCGCTCTTGGAAGATGAGAATCTCGCTGTCTGTTCGAAAAAAATCACAGGCTACCATGCGGCGGTCTATGGCATTACGCTGGACAAGGTGGCGTGGAAGGAGTAGGAAAAGGTATCGGCGACAGGTCGCCGCTTTTCTTCTATGAAATTTCTTTGTGCTGCGTCTTGACGGGTGGATTCGTCCTTCTGCGCTTGGAATGGCCCTCGTGTCAGTGATTCACGAAAGGAGGCACATCTCATGAAATCTTTTCTGTTCTATGCGGTTCGGCGCATTTTTCTCCTGATCCCTTTTCTCATCGGACTCACGATCTTGGCGTTCCTGCTGGGCGTGCTTGCGCCCGGAGATCCGGCGATGGCGGTCCTTACGATGGACGGGACGGCAGAACCGACAGAGTCGGAGCTTCTTGCGATGCGGGAGAGCATGGGGCTGGATCAGCCTTTTTGGATGCAGTATGGGAGCTGGCTCACACATGCGGCAGTGGGAGATCTGGGTGTATCGTATCTGACACATAGACCGGTGCTGTCCGAGCTCATGAGAAGATTTCCCGTCACACTCCACTTGGCTCTCTGGGCGATGGGATGGGTGATCCTGCTCGGCATCCCCGCGGGCATATGGGCGGCGCGCAGGAAGGGTCATGCAGCAGAGATCGGACTTGAGCTCGTGGCACTCTTCTTTATTTCTATGCCGTCTTTCTGGCTGGGGATCATGATGATGCTGATCTTTTCGGAAGAGTGGCAGCTCCTGCCTTCCTCCGGGTATGGCGATGCGCTCCACATGATATTGCCATCCTTTGTGCTGGCAGCAGGGACAGCGGCTGCGGTGCTGCGTCTGGAGCAGACGTCGGTCCTTTCGGTGATGGAGAAGCCCTTTCTTCTGACAGAGCGGGCGAAGGGGCTCTCCGCTTCGTATATAGAGATCTATCATGTCCTGCCCAATTCGCTGATGCCGGTCATTACCATGCTGGGGACGTTTTTTGCATCGATCTTGGGCGGCTCGGTCATTATCGAGAATCTTTTTTCCATACCCGGTCTTGGAAGCTATGTACTTTCGGCTATCTGGGGACGGGATTATCCGGTGATTCAGGGCTATGTGCTGGTCAGTGGGACCGTTTTCATCGTATTTAATTATCTGGTTGATCTCAGCTACTATTTGCTGAGCCCGAAAGCGAGGGAGGGCTGATGAAGAAGGAGCTTCACTGGATCTACAAAATGGCGCTTTTTCTGGCGATGGGGATCGTATTCCTCGCGCTTTTTGCCCCATGGATCGCGCCCTATGATCCCACAGCGGTATCTACGGAGGAAATTCTGGAAGGCATGTCATCTTCACACTGGCTGGGGACGGATGCGCTGGGGCGTGATATTCTTTCCCGTACCATCTATGGGGCGCGGACGTCAGTGGCTTTTGCCTTTGTGGCGGCGTTTTGTACCATGGTCCTTGGCCTCATGCTAGGGATCCTTTCCGGTTATTTTGGCGGCTGGGTGGATCGGGGGATCCAGTGTCTTGTGGCTGTATTTCAGGGACTTCCGGGGATGAGTCTTATGATCGCGGTCGCGGCGATCCTTCCGGAGAACAATTTCCGTCTCATCATCGCATTGACTCTGACGTCGTGGGCGGGTTTTTCGCGTATCGTGAGGAGTGAGGTCATACGTATTCGTGGAGAACTCTACATGGAAAGCATCAAAAGCTTGGGGGCATCCCATGGGTACATCGTCAGGAAATATGTACTTCCGAATGTGCTTCCCGTCGTCATCGTGCTATTGACGCTCCGCATCGGGACTTCGCTGCTCTCGGCTTCGGCGCTGTCCTACTTGGGACTGGGTGTCTCGCCTCCGACGGCGGATTGGGGCGTCATGATTTCTGATGCGAGGACTTATTTCCGCTCATACCCGCTGATGATGATCGCTCCCGGTACAGGCATCACTCTCTTTTGCCTTTCTATCAATCTTCTGGGAGATGCGATGAGAGAACGAATAAGGAAATAAGAGGGGGAAGGGGATGGGCTTTGCATGTCCGCCTGTGCGGGCAATATTCTTAAGGAAATGACGGAGAGCTTCATCGGAGCAGAGCTTCTTTCAGGGCGCGTCCCCGATGGGAAGCTAAGACTATGCTGCCCTTTCACTGTACCACATGAGTGGGGGCAGCCCTTCTCCACAACACTTTTAGAATCTGTAACACTTCCCTTACCTGAAAGGAGCCTTTTCTATGGATATTGAAGTCAAGCAGCTTTCTGTCACTTTCCTTTCGCCGATGGGCGCTGTCCGCGTGCTTCGTGATGTAAATCTTCTCTTTCATGGGGGGAAAATCACGGCGCTCCTTGGCGAGTCGGGGAGCGGGAAATCGATCTTGGGCACGGCCATTATGCGTCTTCTTCCGGAAAATGCGAGAATGACAGGAAGCATTTTTTATGATGGAAATGATCTTCTCCGGTTTTCCGAGGAAGAAATGAATGAGATCCGAGGCGATCGCATCGGCTGGATCGCGCAGGATCCGATCTCTGCCATGGATCCGCTGATGCGTGTCGGACGGCAGGTGACAGAAGTCTTGCGCAAGCGGCTGGGCTGGGGGAAAGAGAAGAGCAGGGAGAGTGCTCTTGGGCAGCTGGAAAAGTACGGTCTTGGAGATCCTGTCCGCGTGTGTGCGTCCTATCCGCACCAACTTTCAGGGGGGATGGCGCAGCGCGTCATGGCGGCGATGATGACCTTGCCTTCCCCGGAGTGGCTCATCGCAGATGAACCGACGAAGGGCTTGGATCCGCTTGTAAGGAAACAGGTGGCAGATATGTTTCTTCAGATCAAGATGGCAGGAAGGGGGATGCTGCTCATCACTCACGACCTCGCACTGGCAGAATGTCTCGCCGATCGTGTGGTGGTGCTCTACGCAGGGGAAGTCCTCGAGCAGGGGAGCACAGAGGATATTTTCAAGAATCCATACCACCCTTATACGCGGGGACTTCTCGCTGCGGCGCCTTCCCGCGGTCTTCATCCCATCTCCGGAAATCCACCGAATCTTTCCCGTCTCACCGGCGGCTGCATTTTTCGGAGTCGATGTGCATTCTGCGGAAAAGGTTGTGAGAAGAGGCAGACGATGAGGAAAGTGGGAGAGGGACATTTTGTGAAATGCGGGGGCAAAGTGACTAGTGGCTAGTGGCTAGTGACAAGCTACTAATCCCTAGCCACCAGTCACCAGCTACCAGTCACTATTGTTCAGGAAAGGAGCGCCTATGCTCTTAGACGTACAGCATATTTCGAAATCCTTCACGACCGGATATATACGGAAAGTGAAGAAGGATGTGCTGAAGGATATTTCCTTCACGCTTTCGAAAGGAGAGACGCTGGGGATCGCGGGGACGAGCGGTGCGGGGAAGACGACGCTCATCCGTATCCTGATGCAGCTTCTCTTGCCGGATAAAGGCGTCGTGCTCTATCGCGGGGTGGATCTTGGACGTCTTTCTGGAAAAGAGATGCTTAGAGCGCGCCGCCCGATGCAGATGATATTTCAGAATCCTGCGGCCGCGCTTCATCCACGTATGACGATCCGAGAGAGTATCGAAGAGCCTTCCCGTCTCTATGGGAAAATGGAGTGCTTCGAGGATCGCATGCAGGAGATGCTGTCCCGTCTCCAGCTTCGTCGCGAGCTGCTCTCACGCTTTCCTGCCGAGCTTTCCGGCGGGGAACTCCAGCGTGTGGCACTCGCTCGGCTGCTCCTCATCTCGCCGGAGGTCCTGATCCTGGATGAGCCGACTTCGATGCTGGATGTGTCGGTGCAGGCAGAGATACTGACACTCTTGAAAGAGCTGCAGGAGGATCTGGGGATTTCCTATCTCTTCATTTCTCATGACCTGGATGTCCTTGCCGCGATGGCAAGCCGCGTGGGGATCCTGTCGGCAGGAGAGCTGGTGGAGATCGGGCAGGCAGAAGATGTGCTGCATCACCCGCAGCACCCATATACGCAGGAGCTCGTCAGTTCATTTTCTGCTTTGTAAAGTGTGTACCCTGATTGCTCAGCGAGCTTCCTGGCTGTGATAAAAAATAGGAAGGGGACATAGACTGCAGGATGTACTGGTATTTAAGGCTTTGCAAAGGGGGATGACGGCGAGACTGTATAGTCCCGGAAGAGGATGCTTTTCGTGCATATTTGACCGGAAGTCAATTTCATGCTATAATAACACCATCTTCAAAACAGGATGACTGCTGCGGAAAGGATGATAGATGATGAAAAAATGGAAATATGTACTGATGGCCGCTGCGACGGCTTTGGTGATCCCTGCTTTTGCGAGCCGTGCGGAGATGCCGCTGATCGGGATGCCGAGTCCTCTGGTGGAATACAAGACATACCATGCGCTCGCAGAAGCCACGGACAGCCGTCCTCTCTTCCTTCCGAAAGGAACGCTGCTTGCTGGTCAGTGCCATCTGACGGACTACATCGCCATCGGCGGCAAGCTCTCGGATATCCGTTATCGGATGGATGATGGCAGCACGCTCTCTGTCCGCACGGCGAGGATGGAGGGAGAAGGGGCAGGAAAAAATATCAGCGGAGTCTATACCGGTCGCTGGAAATCGCGCATGATCGGTGCGACGGAGGTCATGACAGCGAAGACGATGGATGGCTCACTTGCTGCTTTCTGGACGGAAGGGGAGTATGCGTTCTCTGTTGTCGGAAGCAAGATGAGCGATGACGTCTTCGATGCGCTCCTTTCCGATGTTTTCGTGGATATGTCAGAGCATTTCTATGGGGAAGCGGCAAATCCGCTCGCAAGAAAAACATTCTGAGGGAAGGAAGATTCCTTATCGAAGCGAGTTTCTCGAAGGTCAGGACGAAAGTTCTGGCCTTTTTGCGTGGGAAAAAAGAAGACTGGGAGATGACAGCGACTGTTTTGTTGCCATTCTTTTGCAAGTTTTTTCTCTGCGGAAGAGGGGGGATCCATGAGAGTACCTCAAGCAGGGGAACGTATCCTGTGAGCGGTCTCCGGGATACGACGTTTCACGGCGTATTCGCTCTTCCCCTTTTTGGCGGTTTATCATATAATGCAATATATGATAATTATTATGCAAAATAGGGGAAACTACATGCAGAATCATGAGAAGAATACATACAGTCTCTGTCACATCGTGATCGCGGTGTTGGCAGTGGTCCTGATGGGACTGATCGTCTGGATGATGGTCATCGTGTCGCACATGCAGGGGACGGCGCGCGTGGTGAACTATGCCGGACTGGTGCGCGGGACGACGCAGCGGATGGTGAAGCTGGAAATGGCGGGTGAGCCGCAGGATGAAATGCGCCGCGAGATCGAGGCGTATATTCAGGGGCTTCGAGAGGGCGATGCATCGCTGTCTTTGGTGCGCCTGTCGGATCCGGATTTTCAGGATAAGATGAGGGAGCTAAGCGGCTACTATCTGCAGGTCAAGCAGGAGATCATCCAACTTCGCCGCACGGGGCAGGCGGACTCCTACCTGATCGCTGCGACTGAGCAGTTCTTCGCGATCTGCGATGAAGCGACCGCGCTTGCCGAAGTGTACTCTGAGAAGCAGGCGAAGGATCTGGCTGTGCTGGAGAAGGGCATCACGCTGGTGATCTTCGTGCTGATGATCCTGATCGGTCTTGAGTTTTTCAAGGCGCTGAAGAGGCTGATCGAGAACCGCACGCTGCAGAAGAAGGCGTATCTGGATGCGGCGACGGGGCTTCCGAATAAGAACCGGTGTGAAGAGATCCTGAATGCGCCTGTTTCTTTGGATATGGGCGTGGTGAGCTTCGATCTGAATGATCTTCGCCGCATCAACGACAGCAGAGGACATGAGGCGGGGGATGTATACATCCGTCGTTTTGCGACTGCTCTTCGGGCGGCGGTACCAGAGGAGCATTTCGTCGGCCGCCTTGGCGGGGATGAATTCTTGATGGTGACGCATGGCCTCTCCGAGGCGGGCATGGAGGAGCTTCTGGAAGATCTGCGTGCAAAGCTGGCAGAGGAGGCAAAAGAGCATACCGATACGCCGCTTTCTTATGCGGCGGGATATGTGCTGGCAAAGGATGACCCTGAGGCGTCCATGCGAGAGCTTTTCGCGAAGGCCGATAAGCATATGTATATCCAGAAGAACCATGCGAAGCGCAAGGAAGCAGAGGCGGAGAGGCGTCTTTCGCTGCGTCTGCTGAAAATGCTAAGCCGTTATCGGAAGAATTTCGCTGATTGTTTGTATTGTGATCTGAAGATGGACGCCTATCGCACGATCCGTGCGAGGAGCGATTTCCCTCTTGCGTCTGAGGGCAGCTATTCCGGCGCCGTGCTGCAGCTCGCGGAGGAGATCGAAGAGGCAGACCGGGAGCGCATACAGAGCGCGCTCTCGAAGGAGAAGCTGGAGAAGTCACTCCTTCATAGGGAGGATGCGCTGGACCTTTCCTTTACGCCGAAGGAGGGGGCGGAATTACGCCGCCTCGTCGTCATTCCCGTGGACTTTGACTGCGAGGGGCATCTTCACCATGTCCTTCTTGCGTTTCAGCACGTCCGCCGGGCGGAGGATGCGCCTTTGGGGGCGAAGGAAGCGCTCTCCCTCTACTATGAGCAGCTGAAGCAGTCCATTCTGGAAAATGACAGCTATGTGGATGCCATGCTGGATATGGCGGACTGTATCTATATGGTCGATCTGACCCATGACAGGCTGGAAAGGGATATCGTGCTTCCGGGGAAGGAGGAAGCACATGCGCGCCTCTTTGCGGCACCTTCGCTGCCATGCTCGTATCAGGCCTACTGCGAAGCCCATATGATGCAGATCACACGACAGACACAGGGGTGCTACCGCATCGCCATGACTGTGAACGATCTTTTGAAGCGGTTCGAAGCGGGTGACCGGCAATTCTCTGCAGAGTACGGGGTGCGGGAAAAGGATGGCACGATCCGCTGGGTCCGTAAGCTGATCCTTATGACGCGCATCACCGTCTATGATACGGATGCCGGACAAGATATGCCCGTCGTGCAGGCCATCGTCCTTTTGAAAGATACCACAGAAATGCATGAAATGGAGGAACAGCGGCAGGCAAAGCTGCAGGCTGCTCTGGATGAAATGAGCTCTGCGAATCGCGTGAAGACGGAATTCCTCTCCCGCATGAGCCACGATATCCGTACGCCGCTGAACGGCATCATCGGTCTTTTGCAGATCAATGAAGATCACTTCGATAACAAGGAGCTGGTCTTTGAAAACCAGAAAAAGATGCATGTGGCAGCGAAGCATCTGCTCTCCCTCATCAATGACATCCTGCAGATGAGCAAGCTGGAATCTGGCGGCGTCATTCTCTCCCGTGAGCGGCTCTCTCTCTCTGAGCAGAGAGATGACATCCGCAGCATCCTCTCTGACCGTGTGGCGGAAGCAGGGCTCGAGTGGATCGATGAAGTGAAGGATTACTCGTTCCCGGTACCCTTCGTGTACGGCAGTCCCCTGCATCTTAGGCAGATCATTCTTAATATTTTAGGAAACTGCATCAAGTACAATAAAAAGGGCGGCCGCATCCTGACAAAGGTGGAGTTTCTGGGGACGAGCGGGAATCGCTGCACCTATCGATGGACTGCTTCGGATACCGGTATCGGTATGAGCAAAGAGTTTTTGGCTCATATTTTCGACCCCTTCACCCAGGAAAGACAGGATGCCCGCAGTGTATATCAGGGGACGGGACTCGGTATGGCCATCGTGAAGAGACTCATCGATGCGATGGGGGGAACCATCTCTATCACCAGTGAAGAGGGGAAGGGCTCGACCTTCGTCATCACGATCCCCTGCGAGATCGCGCCCGCTGAGGAAGAGAAGCCGGAGAAAAAGGGACATGTGGATATCGCAGGTCTGCACCTGATGCTGGTCGAGGATAATGAGCTGAATGCAGAGATCGCGCAGATGCTCCTCACCGATAAGGGGGCGCGCGTCACCGTCGTGGGCGATGGCAAACAGGCCGTCGATCTTTTCAAAAATAAGATCCCGGGCACCTTCGATGCCATCCTCATGGATATCATGATGCCTGTCATGGACGGCATGACCGCGACAAGGGTCATTCGCAGCTTTGCGAGAGCGGATGCGAAAACCATTCCCATCATCGCCATGACGGCGAATGCTTTCGATGAAGATGCGAAAAAATGCATGGAAGCCGGTATGAACGCCCACCTGACGAAACCGATAGAGATCGATCGTGTCATCGAGGCTCTGGGACAATACTGCCGATGAAAAAGGCTCCGCCGAAAGGCGGGGCTTTTTGGCTTGGGGTGACTGGTGACTAGGGACTAGGGATTCGTTTTGCATGCCAGTTGAGCAGCCCCTTGAAGAAGGGGCACGCCAAAGGCGGAGGATAGATCTGCCCCGAAGGGGCAGCCTTCTACGTGAAGGAATGAAAGGGAATGTGAGATTGCCCGTTCTCGCGTATCGTCATCCCGAGCGCAGCCCAAGGATCTTTACGCCCTTGCGGTACTCTGTACTTATGAGGTAATGATAAAATCGCCTAGGGAAACACTGATTAAATCGTTGTCAGATTTTGCTCTTGAATTTTTATCCATAGCAAGGAATAACCTGACACGAATAGCGAGCTATTTAAGGAAGGTTATGACGAAGCTATGTATAAAAAATATTGCAAAATCTGACTCTGCGATTTAATCAGCGTTTCCCTAGGTGTTTCGGCTGCTCTTCCTCTCACACTCTCCGTTTGACCGTTGTGCAAGGAAGATTTCTCGCTGCGCTCGAAATGACGATGCGGGGGAGGAGATCTAGCGAAGGGTCAGTGTTTTTACATGACCGCTGTTGTAGCCCCTTGAAGAAGGGGCGCGCCGAAGGCGGAGGATAGATCTGCCCCGAAGGGGCAGCCTTCTACGTGAAGGAATGAAAGGGAATGTGAGATTGCCCGTTCTCGCGTATCGTCATCCCGAGCGTAGCCGAGGGATCTTTACGGCTGAGCGGTATTCAGCATACAGGCGGTCACGTAAAAATCGCTAGGGATTTTTTGCTTCACGCCATACCGCTGTCTTCGTTTGACCGGCGCGCAAGAAAGATTTCTCGCTCGCTCGAAATGACGATAGGGGGAAAGCGGTATTCTTCGTTCCTTTAACCGTTCTCCCTAGTCACTCTTTCCCATCTATGCTATAATACATAGATAAATATCGATAAAAGAAAATGGAGGCGAGGGTATGGATCATTCGCGGATCAAAAGAGAATATACAGAGCCGGCAGTGCCTTTCACACTGAAAGCGCCGTTCCAGCCGATGGGGGATCAGCCGAAGGCGGTGAAGTCGCTGGTGGGCGGACTCAGGAACGGCGAATGGGCGCAGGTGCTGCTCGGTGCGACGGGGACGGGGAAGACCTTCACGATGGCGAAGGTCATCGAAGAGGTGCAGCGCCCGACGCTCATCATTTCTCCGAATAAGACGCTGGCCGCACAGACGGCGAGTGAATTCAAGGATTTCTTCCCAGACAATGCGGTGTACTACTTCGTTTCCTACTACGACTACTACCAGCCGGAGTCCTATGTGCCGCAGACGGATACCTATATCGAGAAGGATTCGTCACGCAATGAGGAGATCGACCGTCTGCGCCACTCGGCGACGATGGCGCTTTTCGAGCGGCGGGATGTCATCATCGTGGCATCGGTGTCCTGTATCTACGGTTTGGGCGATCCGGAGGACTACAGCTCTATGGGGCTCTCGCTCAGGCCGGGCGAGGAGATCGAGCGCGACAAGATCCTGGAAAAGCTCGTCAGTATGCAGTACATGCGGAATGACATGAATTTCACGCGAGATACCTTCCGTGTGCGGGGAGATACGATCGATGTATTTCCTGCTTCGGAAAACAATGTCGCTGTCAGGATCGAAATGTTCGGCGATGAGATCGACTCACTGACGGAATTCGATGTCCTGACGGGGGAGACGGTCGCTGAGAGAAATCACATCGGCATCTTCCCAGCATCGCACTATGTCACCAGTTCGGATAAGCTCCGCCGTGCCGTCACGTCTATCGAGAAGGAGCTGGACGGGCGGCTCAAAGAGCTCCGGGATCAGGATAAGCTCTTGGAGGCGCAGCGTCTCGAGCAGCGGACGAATTATGACTTGGAAATGATGCAGGAGGTCGGATACTGCTCGGGCATCGAGAATTATTCCCGCCACATGTCGGACAGGAAGCCTGGCGAGCCGCCATTTACGCTTCTGGACTACTTCCCTGAAGATTTCCTCATCATGATCGATGAGTCGCATGTGACGGTGCCGCAGCTGCGTGCGATGTACAATGGCGACCAGTCGAGAAAAAGTACGCTCGTAGACTATGGCTTCCGCCTGCCGTCTGCGCTGGATAACCGTCCGCTGACTTTTGACGAATTCACCGAACGGATCAATCAGATCATCTATGTGTCGGCGACGCCGGGGCCGTATGAAATGGGCGTCCAGACGAATCTGGCTGAGCAGATCATTCGCCCGACGGGGCTCCTCGATCCTTCCATCGAAGTGCGTCCCATCGAAGGACAGATGGATGACCTGCTCGGGGAGATCCATAAGCGTGAGGAGGCTCACGAGCGCGTTCTCATCACGACACTCACGAAGAAAATGGCGGAAGATCTCACCGATTTCCTGACGGAAGCGGGCGTGAAGGTACGCTATCTGCACTCTGACGTTGCGACCATCGAGCGTGCGGAGATCATCCGTGACCTGCGTGCGGGCGTCTTCGATGTGCTGGTCGGCATCAATCTTTTGCGTGAGGGTCTCGATATGCCGGAGGTTTCGCTCGTGGCTATCCTCGATGCGGATAAGGAGGGCTTCCTGCGCTCGGAAACTTCGATGATCCAGGTCATCGGCCGTGCAGCCAGAAATGAGCATGGGCATGTCATCATGTATGCGGACCGCATCACGAAGTCGATGAAGTATGCCATCGATGAGACGAATCGCCGCCGCACCATCCAGCAGGCCTATAATGAGGAGCATCACATCATCCCCCACACTGTCCAAAAGCGGGTCAAAGACCTCATCGACCTCACGAAGATCGAAGAAAAGCCGGCTGCCTACGGCGGCAAGAATAAAGAGGGCGAGCTTTCTGATGAGGAGATCTACGCCCGTATGAAGGAATGTGAGAAGCTGATGAAACAGGCGGCGAAGGATTTGGAATTCGAAGCGGCCGCCCGATACCGCGACCAGCTCGCCAAGCTGCGCCAGCTCTGGACCGATCGCTACGGCTCCCGCGCGGAAGAAGCGCTGAAGCGTCAGGCTGCGGCGAAGAAACGCATCTATAAGCCGATCAAGAAACGGGTGTAATTTTTGGGTGACTGGTGGCTGGGGATTAGGGATTAGGGGTTCGTTTTGCCCTGCCAGCTGAGCAGCCCCCTTGAAGAAGGGGCGCGCCAAAGGCGGAGGATAGAGTGCCTCGAAGAGGCACCCTTCTGCAGAAAGGTAAACGATGTATGTAAGACAATCGCTTCTCTCGTCTCGTCATTTTCTGAGGAATGCGCTCTTACATGCCAGCTGAGCAGCCCCTTGAAGAAGGGGCGCGCCGAAGGCGGAGGATAGAGTGCCTCGAAGAGGCACCCTTCTGCAGAAAGGTAAACGAT
>ERZ1034678.237-NODE-237-length-31128-cov-6.704020_pt1 | contig 31128 bp, 55 predicted proteins | sample MGYA00520640_ERZ1034678 | MGnify/ENA primary metagenome ERZ1034678 (study PRJEB33766, sample SAMN09781767) | gut metagenome | biome: gut microbiome | host: Homo sapiens | place: Madagascar | study: EMG produced TPA metagenomics assembly of the PRJNA485056 data set...
AATGACTGTTGACGAAGCCAGACAAGAGTTTGTTGAAAAAGAGATTAAATCTTTAAATTCTTCAAAAGAGTGTTTAAACAAAATGATTGAAGAAAATGATAGATATCGGTCTGTGAAGATTGAGATTGAAAAATGGATACCTCCTACATCAAATCATGAAAAGTTAAAAGAATTTGCGATTAATCAGTTAAATATTTCTATGAACAGCAAAGATTCTCTTGAATTTTTTAGGTCTGACAAAAAGATTGATGATAGCGAAGAAAATATAATTAATTATTTATATGAGATGCAAGAAACATGTGAGAAGGAAGCAATAAGAAGCTATAAAAAATGGCAAGAGAATATAAAAGAGACAGAGGAAAAGAATCTTTGGATGAAACAATTTTTGGATAGTCTAGAAACAATATCTAATGAAATACAGGTTTGATTGGGAGTATAAATATGAAGTTAAGTGAAATAGCAGAATACATAGTAGACAATTATTCCGATTGTTGTATGGCATATAACAATGACGTAATTAAAGGATGCAGAGAAGAATGGTATGAAGAAAGTTTAATTAAACCATTGTTAGATTTTTATATGCACGAAAAAATGGGACTATGTGGATGTGGCTCTCCGGAAGATACATACGAAGTAATCAGAAGATATCTACATATAAGAAAAGCTCGATTTAGAGATGATTTGTCATATGATCTTGTCAAAGAAAACTATAATGTCAATTTGCATATGGATTATGACGATTCAATACAATATGGAATGCTTCAGTTTCTTGCGTATGTTTTAGATGATTATGGATTTACAGAACATGGTAGTGGAATTGGTGGATGCTGGTTGACTGAAGACGGAGAAAGATTATTAACTGTACTTGATGCTTGGTATGAATCTGGAAGATGTCTAAGTGAGTAAGTTAGTCGATAACTGGTGCGTAGATTGGAATAGAGTAAAGACAGTATATGAACCATCTGATGAGACATGTGCTCATTGGGAGTGCCCATATAAACATTGTGTTTATCATGAATTTTATGATCCAGATAGAGAAAGTACAATTTACACGCCAACAACAGTTAGAGAACTTGATACGTGTATGAATTGGCTGGATATTTGAATATATGATTAGTAATCCTAAAAATGGATGGTGTGATTTTATTCTTGGTGATTTTCATGGGACACCAAGCTATCTGACAAATGTTCCGATTGATTTATTACTTGCTTTCAAAGAATATTTATATTTAGGAACAGGAATATGTTGGTTTGACGAAGAAGGCTCAGAGTTCACATTGGTAATGACACCGTATTCTTTGTTTATTATAGAAGAAAAAGACAAACCTGTTTTACATGATTTTTCTGACATGAATATTAAAGAGTTAGCACTTGAAGCAGTAACGGATGTTGAATCTAATATAGATAAATGGTCTGAATTTAACACCTCTTCCATCCACAGTGATGAAGCTAAAAAGTCTTATAAAATTTTGCTTGAAGATTTGATTAGTTTAATCAAGGGGAAATGTAAATATGAAGCTAAAAGAAAAGAATAATCTTGTCAAGTGGGCAAGCGCATTATCAGACAAAGAACTTAAAGACAAATACTACGCAGCTGTATATGATTCTCTAGGTAGTCAGACTGATGAAATGTATGAACTTGGATATGATATGAGAGACATCAAAGAACAGGAAGAATATGAAAAATATCTTTGTGAGAAAGCTGATATCTTGGAGAGTATATGTATGGAACGTGGAATTGGACTATGGGATGAAGACGAGGAAAGGGGAGTGATAACAAATGACGAATAAAGAAAAGTTTGCGAAAGAGATTTTAGAAATTGCTTGTAGTGGAGATAGCATCGCAGTAATAAAGAAAAGCGGGCGTATCGTTCCGTGTGATGCCAATAGATGCAGTCTATGTTTGTTTCGTGGTTGTGATTGTAAAGAGAATACAAAAGAATGGGCGGAATCCGAGTATGTCGAAAAGCCGGTGATAAGCAAGAGAGATAGAGCGTTTTTGGAGTATATCAGAGAAGAATACAAGTTCGCTGCAAGGGATAAAAATGGTAAGTTGTTTGTATACAATTCAAAGCCATATAAGAATAGAGACTTTATTTGGTATGATGGTGGTCTTCTTAGATCCTCGTATCATCTATATTACAATGTTGACTTCCCCATGATCAAATGGGAAGATTCAGAACCGTGGAAGATTGAGGATTTGAAGAAGTTGAAGGTGGTGGACGAATATGAAAAATAAAGAGAATAATCCAATAGATTATACAATTGTAAGCAAACCTGCTTTCGTGAATTTCATGTGCCCTCATTGTTTCAATAATGTAGAAGTTCCATTTTCTGATGTGGATTTTAAGACGGATTATTGGAGTGATGGAGCGTATTGCAATTGTCCTTTGTGTGATAAAGAAGTAGAGTTGGGATATTTTGATTATGACTAAAAATCTATAATGCTACAACTAAATGAAGATTGGAGAAGAGGATTATGAAATATAAAGTTGGAGATAAAGTAAGAGTCAAAAGCGACTTGGAAAAATATAAAATGTATGGAGGTATGACATTTGTAGAACAAATGGAGAAATACAAATGGATGCCAGTAACAATCTCGAAAGTATGCTCAGAATTTTACCTTATCAAAGAGGATAAAGATGAAAAATGGTATTGGACAGACGAAATGCTTGAGGGGTTGGTAGAGGATGAATTGACAGTCGAAGAAGCGATTAGACTTAAAATTGAGATGTGTGAAGAAATAATGTCTTGCTCCGATTGTGGAATGTGCAAATCTAACAATAATATGGGCGTAAGCTGTAATGAATTCCAGAAAAAATATCCTGAACGAGCTGCTAAAGTTCTCAAACAATGGAAGAAAGATCATGAGAAGAAAGAAATAGAGACAGAAATTGTAAATCTTATCAAAGTTATGAAAGAAGTGTGTGATGATGAAACGTGCATATATGCTTATGAGATTGATACAAACGAAGAAGATGTAGATGAGAAGATGGACGAGCTGGTAAAACAGTATTATGAAGAAAATGGTGGCACAATTTACGCTAAATTTGAGCGTATTTGTAGGGTAAAAAGTTAATGAAACGTCCGTTTCATGAGGTGAAAAATGAGATTTAAAATAGAGAGACCATACTTTTTTGGTGAAGATGTGTTGAGTAAATATCCGATTCTAATGAATTATAATCCGATAATCGATTATCCATATGAAAATAAAAACGCAAAGCGAGTGACGATAGAATTAAAAAGTATTGAGGATCTAGTAAGGCTTCATACTGAATTAGATCAAGAACTTATTATTGGAAATGAAGACTACTGTTTTAATGACATAATCGGCGGTCATTATTCAATATTAATTTATGACGATTACATAGAATAAAGAAAGAGAAATTTCATAATTAGGAAGAAAAGTATGAGAGATATATTATATAGAGCAAAGGGCGAAGATGTTTATGGGAAGCCTTCTAATAAGTGGTTAAAAGGTTCTATTATAGAAAAAGCTGGCTACAAACCTACATATAAAATTATATGGCATGGATGCATAGATTGGGATAATGAGGACTATATCATCGAGGATACTATTTGTCAATATACAGGAATAACTGATAATAATAGAACAAAAATTTTCGAAGGAGATTTCGTTAAAGATGAATACGGGAATATTTGGAGAATATTTTGGGATGACGAAAGATATAGATTCGCATGTACTACTACACGAACCCCTAATTATTTAGACGGAGATATTTTTGGATTAGACTTACTTGCTAAATATAAGAAGAAAGAAGTTATCGGAAATATTTTTGACAATCCTGAATTATTAGAGGAATGACAAAATATGAAATTATATAAAATTTGGCAGAAATTAGGGAAACAGCCACTTTCCATCACAGATTATCAAGACGCAGATGTATACGTAGATGGTGATCAATGATGTAGTGGTAGTAAATACTCCAGAATTAATGAGTATCTTAGAGGAACTAATAGAAGAAAAGTGAGTTTGATGGTGTAACAGTGTGGCTTAAATAGTTATCCGTTACGTGAGCCTAATAGCAGCATCTCAAGATCGGAACAGCCATCAAATAGAAAGGATTAAAAAATAGATGTGTGATTTGTGTGAAGAAATTTGGGATGAAGAAGAGTTACGAAATGCACATTGGAGCGATAAAGAATATTCGAATTATATTGTACATAATGAAAAAAGTGATTCTTATCATTTGTGGCATGAGTGCGACGACTCTTATTACTCTGGAAATATTATTAAAATTAATTATTGTCCTATATGTGGTAGGAGATTAAATAATGCCAAGTTTTAATTTACCATACAAATTAGCTTGTTTGTACATGGGAATGACAGAAGAATATGATAGATCATTAACCGATATGAGAGGTAGATATGATCCGACAAAAGCATTTTTATACTACAACGATATACGTTTAAAAAGTAATAGATATGCCAAAGCTGTAAGAAATAAAATTATAGAAGATTATCATATTCCGTGGAAAGAGATACATGATGAAATTCACAGTTATATTTATTTTTCTGCACAGCATTGGGTTGATGAATATGAAAGGATCTGGAAATAATGGAGAATATACCAGAGGACAGATATATTTGTAAATGGTGTTGGCATTGTGAGTGCAATGAAGAAGCAACTGGAACAGCAATATGTTCTTTAGATATTGGTGATTCTATAAATGTAAACGATGGATGCTGTGATGAATTTGAATACGATCCAGATTTTACGAGGTATTAATTATGGAATATTCAAAAGAACTAACAATTGCTATCAATAACTATAATGATAATCTGAAATCTATCGCAAATAAAATCTTAAATCTCCAACTTGATTTTAATGACGCAGAAATAGAAATGAAGAATCTATATGGTTTGGAGAATAAATTGTCAGCTATTAATAGTATTAAAGCACGAAAAGAGAGCGAAAGACTGTTAAAAGAAGTGATTAATGAATATGGATACATTTTGGAGAGAAAGATTAGAGGTGATGAATTATGAAAATTATTGTAGATGAGATGCCTAAATATCCACATGAATGTCCTCTTTCTAGGATGAAAAACGAAGATTGGTTTTGTAATAAATATGAATCTGAATGTAATATTGACATGTGTGATTTTCTAAAACCTATTACAGACTATGTTCTTGAGGAATGTGTTGCGGAGAATATTGCAAAGAAAATTCCACTTAAAGACATAAATAGCAACCGGTAGAAATCGCACTTTCATTGGAGAAAAATAATGATTTTAGAATATAAAGGATATAGGACAAAGATAAAATTCGATCGAGAAGATAATATTTTCTACGGAAAAATTGAAGGAATACGTGATTTTGTGAATTTTCATACAGATGATTGTTTAAAAATTGAAGAAAAATTTCATGATGCGGTGGATGACTACTTAGAATTTTGTAGAGAAATTGAGAAAGAACCAGAGGTGATTAATTGATATACATAAACGATAATTGGGAATCAGTTTCGACATTAGACAAATGCTTGAATCTTGTTGAAGAATATAATAAAGAACTTGCTGCTAAGATTGTAGAGTTGCTTCCGGTTCATACAGACGAGGAATATTATGAGTTAGAGCGTGAGCTTAAAAAGTCTGATGATTATTTACGAGATGCCGAAGATGAAGTAGACAGACTCCAGGAACAAGTGGATGATCTTAATGAGGAGGTATCTGATTTAGAACATTTATTAAAAGAAGGAGAAGTAACAAAAGATAAAATTATTCTTACAACAAATGAGTCTGGAGACTGGGCAATTCTTAAATATAAAGATTTCAAAAGAGAAGGACATCAAATTTCAGATGAGAATTGGATTGCTTTGCTTAAGTGTCTTGGATATGAAGCGGAAGACAAAGAAATATCCGATGAAGAAATGGAGAAGCTATGTTGAATGTAGGAGACAAAGTAGGAATGCTACGTAAAGTAAAGAAAGTCGACGAATCAGAAGAATGGACATTGCTGACCGGAAAGATTAATAAAATTACAAATACGAAAAAATACGGAAGAAGATATTTCACGAACATATTCTATCCACTTGATGCAGATAGCGTTGATTGGAACACAGAAGATATGGAAGAAGCAGCAAAAGATAAGACATATATTCTTACAAAAGAGGTCTTTGGATTAAATGACGATACACGTCCTTATGCTGAACAATGGATAGAATGGGCAAATAAAAATCCAAACAAAACCGTTAGTATCTTTTGTGACTTTATGGAAGGTGGTGTTTGTCAAGATGATGGGCAGATTGCAAGTAATTTGCACAACAGATCAAATAAAAGAAGCAAAACGTAACGTCCAGAAGTATATGAGAAAACATGGTAGTGACGAAGATTTTATTGAAAATATCAGTGATGACTTTGTGATGGGATTTATGATCTCTCAGAGAATGGCATGGAGCGATTATGATAAGCCGTGGGGAGATAGGATTCGTGAATGTCCTCACATCGATTAAGGAGAATAAAATATGGCAGTAGTTGAAGTTTGTGATATTTGTAGAGAAGAAGTTTCAAAGTACAATGGTATTACAATAGTTTTTTCAGACATGAAAGGTTTAGGATTCCGAGGAGATGATCCATGTATGGTACAAAGAAATTACAAAGCAAGGATTTGTGATAAATGTAAAGAGAATATTATTAAGTATTGTAAGAAGAATGCGAGGAAAAGATGATAGAAACAAAAGAAGTTATAAAAATACCGATAATAAAAACATTTGAAGGCGGTATTTTTAAATTTGATTTAAAAGATGAGAATGTGATTTTAAATTCAATTGAGGTATGTACAATATATGAAAGTTGTATGGATGAACCTGTTACATTTGATATTCAAAAATTATCAAAAGAAGAAATAAGTGTTATTCCTCATTCTGCACACGATAAATTTATGATTAAATACTATCGCTTGATTAATTTATGCATGAATTACTTGGACATGAAGTAAAAATTGGCAATAAAAATGGTGAAATTACAAATATATTGGGTGTTGGATACGAAATAACTTTTTTCGATATAAACCTTGGAAAAGTATTTATAGACTCAAGAAATATCGATGAGTATTTAGAGTAAAAAACTTATTTGGAGGGGCAATATGTGGGTAAATAGAACAAAATACGAACTCGAGAAACAGAAAAGTAGACAGAGAATAAATTATTTGGAAAATCTAATTTGTCCATGCGAGTCACATGATTATATTGAAATTTCTCATGAAATAATTGACGAACACAGTACAGTAAAACATATTTACAAGTGTAAAAAGTGTGGGAAAATACACACCGATTTAAGTTGATTTGAAATTTTGGTTTCAACGGCTGGCTCTCGCAAATGAGAGTCAGTTGGTTAAAAAGGATGGTGAGGAATGCCTATAAAAGTAAAAGAAATAAAAACAATGTGTTTTAAAGATAAGAATGATAACAACGTATTTACATTGGATAATGTGGATGAAATTGCGCTGACTTCAAATGTAACCGAAGAAAGAGATATTCTTGGCAATATAGAGAATATAAAGAAAGGCGAAACAACATTATCATTTGTCAGCACATTTGAAAAGATGGTGTTATTCAAAGCTTTAGGGTTTGATATGTCTAAGACTCCAGATGCTTACAAGATTTCAGTTACAAAACCAGTTCAAAGACGAAAACACAAGAAGAAAAGAATTAATAAGAAGTGGCTGAAAAAGTATAGCTACAAAATATTGGTAGACTTCAGAGATGGATGGCATGTTAAATCATACACAGATGGACATTATGAATTTGTAAAAGGAGAAGATTAATGGAAGGACTTAATGTAAATTTTGAAGAATTAGAACACATGGACTTAGATGAAGCGAAAGAAATCGTAAGTCATTTCGACAACGAAGATGATTTTGAAGAACTTAGAGCAACAATCGATGGTGTTGAATATGGATTAGACGTTGTTGACGAGAGTAATTGGGACGACCAAGGCAAGTATCAGTATAAAGATGTAACAGGTATTTTGTGTGAAATCTTAGAAGACGGTTCGGTTACTAAGTATGATATTGCTGTCACACAGTATATTACAAGGTCAGGATCTTACTTTTCTGATTATTACTATGATTACGATCCATTACAGGTTGACCAGTTAGTGCAGAAAGTAATTCCACAGCAGATTATTCCAGAGAGGACTATTGTTGTTTTCGCTGAATAGAATAACAATGTGCAAGCTGTTCAAAAAATATGAAGGTGACAAATCATGATTATTTTAAAATCTTTCGGCTACTCAGTAGTCGGTGTAATAACATTTGTTTTCTTATTTTTCTTTTTTCATCTAATGATTGTGCTTGGTGACATCATTCATGACAAACTCACAAAAATAGTAAAGAAAAATAAATATATAGATAAGACAGTAGCAATTGCAGTAAATTTGTTTTTTATTGTCATTTTGTTATTTGGATTTTGCTCAATTGGGCAAGTAGTTTGTAGATCCATTGGATTATAGAAAAGGAGTGGTGAAATATAGCAACATATACAAGCAGAGAGATAACAAGAGACTTTAAGCCTGGAGATAAAATCTGGGCTTGTGCATATGAATTTGATAACAAAAAGATAGTAAAGAGCAATATAAAACCAACATTGGGAATACTGACAGACGGGTGGAACGATATAACAGGTGATAAGGTATGCTATTTTACAACAATGAAGAAAGATGGAACTCCGTCAAGATCAAAGAAAGTTTTTCCAAAAGCAAGAGAATATGCAGATACCGAAGAAGAATGCATCAAATTATATAACAGTCTCGTACAGAAGAAGATAGATTACTTCCAACAGAGAATAGAAGAAGTGAAGAAAGAATTTATTAAGGAGGATTTTGTATGAAAACAGAAGTAAATTTTGAAGAAATGGAATCATTTTATAATGATTTGTTAGAGGTTCAGAAAAAACATCTACCGGATTGTACCATAGGTTCATTTTTAATTGGCTTTCTTAATTATGTAAGTTTGAATTGCAGAAGACCAGACTTTATCGATAATGAAGCATTGAGAATGTGCTTACCGGCATATGCAGCGCAGTTAGAGGATGAAAAGAAGAGATGAATGATCATATAAAGAATTATTTGAAAAAACATTGGGTTAAAGAAATTACATATATTGAATTAGTTGTTGTAATGTTCGTTTTGTTTGTATTTTTCAAAGATGTAGCAAAAGAAATCACGAGTATTCTTGGGATATTGTATCTAATCGATCTACTTGAAAAAGTTTCTTCTTTTGCAAATGATAAAATTTTAGGAACTGAGGAGGATTCAAATGAAGATTGATGAAAATGTAATTTACAAAGAAGCATATGAGTCTATGAAAGACGTAAAAGATTGGTGCTTTAAATGTGACGTATCCGGCAAAGAAGTTGGAACTTTCATTAATGGAATTGACACACTGACAAAAAAATTATTGAATACATTGGAGGAGTAATAAATTGTCAAATAAAAGAAAAACTGTTTTTAATTGGTTTGGTGATGATTGGAAGAGGGTCAAAAATCATTGCAGAACAACAGATAACAAAGATTTTACAGAAAATGATGCAACGGATACATTTAAAAAGAAGTTGCTTATCTCAGAACATTCCCCTATTAGATTGCTTGAATTTGATTGGTCATGGAAAAGTATTTATTATTGGCTAAGTACCGAATGGAGTAGACATAAATTTGAAAAATTCATTAGTTCTCAGAGAGATGACCGACTTATAGATGATGTTCCTAGAGGGCAGAAACCACAAGACGCATTAGTTAATTTTGATGGGTATGCCAATCAACAAAATCTTATTGATGCATGGAGGAAAAGATTATGCGGAAATGCTACAGAAGAGGCTGTTGAATTGGCTGAAGATTTTAAGATCGAATTGCATAAAACACACCCACTTGAATCTGATGTTTTAGTACCAAACTGCATATATCGTGCCGGATGCCCTGAATTTGGGTGCTGTGGCAAAATTGCTGATTTTATTAAATGGGCAAAAGACAATAATAAAGATATCAATTGGCTTAATATTCAAGCGAGATACGACTTGTATAATGAATGGTTTTATTCTACGCATAAGGAGTAAACAACAATGCAAAAACAATTAATATTAGTTGATAATGAAATTGAAGAGTATGAAGAATTGGGAAAAACTCTAGAGTATTATCGAAAGAAATGTAAAATTTTGGAAGAAGAAGTAGCGAAGCATGAAAGACGAGAAACACCTGAAAGGAAAATATTTTGGAAGGGTTTTCGGCATTGTCCAATATGTGATTATGTAGTTGATAATAAAGTACCATCCCAAAATTATTGCGATAGATGTGGGCAAAGATTATGGAAAGAAGGTGCAACACATGAGAGATTCTAAAAGATTGCCACCATTATATATGCATTTGTTATGTATGCATTCTATCTATTATCCTGATATGAGAGTGTGTCAGTTCCTTGATAACTTCTTCAGTTTTCTTCGGGACAAGGGGCTAGATCCATTCTTTGTTGAGGACGATGAAAAATTGAAAATCTATATAAATGAATTTGTTGGAAGGAGTAAGTAAATTGAGTAAATTATTAAGACAGGGCTTATTAGATACTAATGCTAAAATATTTTTTGACATTGATGGCGTGTTAGCACCATATGAATTTGGCATTTTTTCACATTGTATTGACGATGAAGAATGGGATGAGATGGTAAAAGATAAAGAACCATTGTATGAAGGATTAAAATCTGTTCCTATTTTGAAAGAATTTATCGATCGTATAAAAGAAGGACATGCTTATGCGCTGTCTGTATCCGGCGATGAATGGGAAGATAAAAAGAAGTTCGTAATGGATAACTATAATATTCCAGAAGAGAATATTTTAAAAGTAAGTTCGAAGGATGAAAAGTTAGAAGTGTTAAGAAAATTCTTAAAAGAGAATGATAAATATCCGATTGCAATAGTAGAAGATACGGTTAAAACATTGGATAAAATTTATAAAGAAATTCCTCAAGTTTATACCGTTCATGTATCTTCATTTTTTGACGAATAGGAGGCGAATGGATGACAAAAGATATTGATAGAATTAAATATCTCGTAAAATTTTTAAACAAAGCTTCTGAGGCATATTACAATTCTGAACCAATCATCTCTGATTACGAATGGGATAAAATGTACGATGAGTTAAAAGCATTGGAAGAACAAACAGGTATCATTTATAATAACAGTCCAACTCAAAATGTTGGATACACCGTAGCAGAAGATTTAGAAGAGGTTGTACATAATCATCCAATGCTTTCGTTGGACAAAACAAAGAGTATAAATGAACTTAGAGATTTTGCAGGAAATAGAAATTGTTTTTTATCTGTAAAATGTGACGGATTAACCACTTCTCTATACTATTCTAATGGTAAATTAACCGGCGCAGAAACTAGGGGTGATGGAGTACGAGGTGTTAATGTCCTCCAAAACGTGCTTACAATCAAGAATATTCCACATACTATTCCTTATACAGATGAATTAATTATTGATGGAGAGACAATTATTGGATGGGATTCTTTCCGAAAAATTAACGAACCTCTTCCAGAAGATAAAAAATACAAACATCCTAGAAATCTTGTATCTGGTTCGCTTCAGCTATTCGATAGCGCAGAAGCTGCTGAGAGGAATATGCGATTCATTGCATGGAGAGTAATCAAAGGATTCGAACATAAATCTGTATTTGAAGATTTAAAAAGAGCAGAGGAACTTGGATTTGAAATAGTTCCAATGTATACATATTCTAATTCTTCTGAAGACAGAGAGAATTTACCAGACATGTTAGAAAGCCTAAGAGAAGCAGCTGATAAATACAACATTCCTTATGATGGTGCAGTAATGGCTACCGATGATTACAAAATTGCAGAGTCTATGGGGCGCACAGAAACATTCTTCCGTCATTCCATAGCATATAAATATGAAGATGAATTATTTGAGACAACCCTTAGAGATATTGAATGGAATACTTCTAAGACAGGACTTATTAACCCAGTTGCGATTTTTGATCCAGTGAATTTGTCTGGGGCTATTACAACAAGAGCCACACTTCATAATATTACATACATTAAGGATATGATGTTAGGAATTGGCGATAAAATTAGAATCTACAGATCAAATATGGTCATTCCAAAAGTTCATGACAGCATTGATAAGTCTGGCAATTTTACCATTCCGGACGAATGCCCTATTTGTGGAGGAGAAACAAAAATAGTAAAAGAGAATGACTCAGAGGTTCTTATCTGTACTAATCCAGATTGTAAGGGTAAACTTCTTGGAAAACTTACACATGCAGTTAGTAAAAACGCTCTTGATCTCGATGGATTATCAGAAGCAACAATTCAGAAATTCATTAATCTTGGTTGGTTAAGCTCAATCAAAGATATCTATCATCTTAGTGATTATAAAACAAAGATGTCGGTTCTTGAAGGATTCGGAACGAAATCAGTAAATAAACTCATGAAATCAATTGAAGATAGTAGAAACACAACATTGGATAGGTTTTTATATGGTCTTTCCATTCCTATGGTTGGTAAGACAGCAAGTAAGGCAATCTCAGAAGAATGCGATGGATTAATCGGTAAGTTTATTCAGATTATGCTTGTAAATCATGCAAGATATTTCAAAAGAATCTCCGGCATTGGTGACTCACTTGTAAAATCTTTGGATGATTATTTCGAAAAACATTATGAGGAAATGTGGGAATTATCTCAGGAATTTAAGTTTAATGTGCAGAACACTAAGAAAAATGGTACAAGCCTATCTGGAATGTCATTTGTAATCACTGGCTCACTGAATAAATTTAAAAACCGTGATGCTCTAAAGGAGAAAATTGAATCTCTTGAAGGTAAGGTTGCTGGATCAGTCAGCTCTAAAACAACAGCACTTATTAATAACGATGTTGAATCGACATCGTCCAAAAATAAGAAAGCAAAAAGTTTGGGAGTACCAATCTTATCTGAAGATGATTTCATCGAAAAATATTTAGGAGGCGATTCAAATTAGAGAATATAATATCAAATTACCGACTTTAGATGATATTAAAGAGTTTGTAGACATCTCAAATACGTTTTCTGACATAAATGTTGATTATTGTGTCGGAAGATACATTGTTGACGGAAAGTCAATCATGGGCATTTTATCGTGTTTTCAAAAAACCGCCATTTTACGGGCTTTTTCGGAGGTCGAAAATTCGTTAAATTCGTATGAAATGCGTCTTTCAAAGTGGTTTGTGGGGGTACAATAGCATGTTTGAAGAAGAGAACAAGGGTTTTATCGAAAAGATGAAGGATTTCGCATGGACATTTCTTGGAACCATAGTATTATGTATTATTTTCGGAGCAATCGCTTATTTACTCGTTGGATGTGCAAAAAAGCCTAGCGTAGAGACGAATTGTGAAAAGAAAGAATCAATAGAAGTACAGAATCTTGTAATCAATAATGATTTTAATGAACCGGCTCATGTTGTAATTATTGATAAAGATGGCAATGTTGATTTTGAGTATTTTGGCATTGTTAATATCACAGAAAAAGATGGTCAGCAAAATATTATTGTAGATGTCAGAGAAAACGAAGGAGAATAAATGATCGTAGTATTACTAGGTAAAACTTCCTCTGGTAAAGACACAGTATGTAACCAACTAATTCAAAAAGAATACAAAAAGTTGGTTACATATACTACAAGACCTATGCGACCAGGCGAAGTCCAAAATGAGACATATCATTTTATAAGTAAAGAAGAATTCGAAACACTCATATCAAAGGGTTTTTTTGCAGAACATACATCGTATGATGCCAAAGAAGGTACATGGCTTTATGGTTCTGCCTATGATGATTACGAAAACGAATCAGACTTAATTGTTATTCTAAATCCTAGCGGATATGAGCAAATCTTAAAGAATCTTAACAAGGAAGATATCACTTCCTTCTATATTTATTCCAATATCAAAACAATTAAAAACAGACTAACGAAGCGTGGAGATAAGAAAGAAGAAGCTGCAAGACGTATTGAAGCAGATTTGATTGATTTCAAAGGTCTTGAAGATAAAGTTGATCACATTGTTTATAACAATGACAGAAATACGATTCCGGAAGTTGTAGATAAAATCCTTGCTTATCTTGAAGAAGCGCACAAAACAGGAGATTAGAAGAATGAAGAAACGAATTTATCTTAGCGGTGCTTTAGGTTCTGACAAAGATGACATGATGTCATATAAATGGAGAAAAACTGTGAAGAAATGGTTTGGATTATATTATGAAGATCGATTTAATATTTTTGATCCAGTTATTTATTATAGCAATCATTCAGACAACCAATACACTTACAAGGAAGTTATGAGGTATAGATTTCGGGCAATCAAACAATCCGATGTTTTGCTTGTAAATCTAAACAATATTGATATAGAAACAAGTGATGATATTTTATATGCATATTTAAACAATGTTCCTGTAATTGCATTTTCAGATAATAATTCGAATATTGATGATCAAAAAATAGAACAAATTGACAGTGTTGAAACCGGCAAAGACGCATTAACAAAAGCAATGATGCATGTTGCAGGATACTTTTAAAAAAGAGGTGATAAATATAGTTGCATCATGTGGATTACTTCAACGTGAATTGAAAAAGTTTGACGATGAATTCATCACAGTTGAAGTGAATGGAAGAGAATATGTAATTGACACAATCAGACGTGTGCCAAATTACTTTGATGCTTTATCCACTCATATCAAGCTCATTTGCAAAGATGGTGGAGATGGCAATATAAAAAGATAGGAAGTGAGAAAGATGGGGATTGGAATCTTTTGTGTAGTTATTCTTGTGTGCGTAGTTATGTACGCATTGATGGATACTGCAAAAAAGTCTGATGAGAAATTAGATGAACTTTGGGAGAAATATTTAAAAGAAAAGAATGAAAAGAAACAGGAGGAATAGGGATTGAGTGAACTTTTAGTAGTTAAAAGAGATTGTACTGAGCAAGCATTTGATGAATCGAAAATTTATAATGCAATCATGAAGGCTATGAAAAATGGTTCTGGAATTATTAAACCTAAAATTGCAAAAAGCATTGCAAAAGAAATTCACGAAGAATGCAAAGGAAAAGAAAGCGTTGATATTTCAGATATTGAATTAATGGTATTCGATAAGCTGATTACAAAAAAGCAACGTCTTACAGCAAGAGCTTACGAAGGTTATAGAAGTACCAGAGAGTTTCAGAGAGAAAATAACAATACAACAGACGATGATGTAATTGATCTTGTCAATGGAAATAACGATTATTTGATGCATGAAAATGCTAATAAAAATCCAATTTTAAATACAACTGTACGTGACTATATGGCTGGTATTGTAAGTACGGATGCTGTAAGAAGGTATCTTCTTCCACCAGAGATTGTTCAGGCTCATGATGAAGGCATTATTCATTTTCATGATGCGGATTACTTTATGCAGAAAGAACATAACTGTGATTTAATCAATCTAGAAGATATGCTTCAGAATGGAACGGTTATTTCTGAAACATTAATTGAAAAACCGCACAGTTTATCTACGGCTTGTACTGTTACAACTCAAATAATTGCACAAGTTGCAAGTAGTCAATATGGTGGGCAAAGCATATCATTGGCTCATTTAGCACCATTCGTGGATGTCTCAAGACAAAAAATTCGTGATGAAGTCGAACATGAATTATGCGATATTGCTGATACACTTTTAGAGGGTGAAGAATTAAACAATGTTATTGACAGGATTACAAAAGAACGACTTACTTCAGAAATCGAAAAAGGTATTCAAACTATTCAATATCAATTAGTTACACTAATGACAACCAATGGGCAAGCCCCATTTATTACAATTTTCATGTATTTAAACGAGGCAAAAAACGAACAAGAAAAAGCAGATTTAGCGTTATTAATTGAAGAAATGCTTCGTCAAAGAATGATTGGTGTTAAAAATGAAGATGGAGTTTATATTGCTCCTGCTTTCCCAAAACTCATTTATGTTTTAGAAGAAAATAATATTACGGAAGAATCTGAATACTGGTATTTAACAAAACTTGCAGCAGAATGTACTTCAAAACGTCTTGTACCAGATTACATTTCCGAAAAAGTAATGCTTGAGTTAAAAGGTGATGTATATACTTGTATGGGATGCCGTTCGTTCCTTACAGTAGATAGATTTTCAGATACAGTTGGCAATATTTCTAATGCAAAAAATTTTGATAAAACAAAGCATAAATATTATGGACGTTTCAATCAGGGGGTCGTAACAATTTCGTTACCCGACGTTGCTTTGTCTTCGGATGGTGATATTAATAAATTTTGGGAGATTTTTGACGAACGAACTGAGTTATGCCATAAAGCATTAAAATCTAGACACAATCGCTTACTTGGAACTTCTTCGGATGTAGCTCCAATTCTTTGGCAATATGGTGCATTAGCACGTTTGAAAAAACATGAAAAAATTAGTCGACTTCTTTATGATGGATATTCTACCATTTCACTTGGATATGCAGGATTATATGAGTGTGTAAAATTTATGACAGGTCATTCTCATTCTGATGAAGGAGTAGGAGAAGAATTTGGTTTAAAAGTTATGCAAGCACTAAATGACAAGTGTAATCAATGGAAAGAAGAAGAGAACATTGATTATAGCCTTTATGGGACACCATTAGAATCGACAACTTATAAATTTGCCAAAAGTTTAAAAAATAGATTCGGAAAAGATGTGTTTGTAAAAATTGATGGCAAGGATAGAAATTATATAACAAATTCTTATCACATTCCAGTCTTTGAACCAATTACTGCTTTTGAGAAACTTAGAATCGAATCAAAATTCCAGAAGTTAAGTCCTGGCGGAGCAATTTCATATATAGAGATTCCAAGTATGACGCATAATATTCCGGCAATTTTAGAAGTAATTAAATTTATTTATAATAACATTATGTATGCAGAAATTAATACAAAAAATTGTTATTGTGAAAAATGCGGATTCGATGGAGACATTCCATTGGTTGATGGTGAAGACGGTATTCTCAAATGGAAGTGCCCGAATTGTGGTAATACAGATAACACAACAATGGATATTGCATTTAGAGTTTGTGGATACATCGGTACTGCAAAAAATGGTGGAAATCAAGGAAGATATGGGGACATTCATGATAGAGTATATCATTTAGATGATACAGAATATGAGGAATAAAAATGAATTATGCACAAATCAGATCAATGGACATTTCGAATGGGGAAGGAGTTGGAGTCTCCATTTTTGTACAAGGATGTCCAATCCATTGCAAAGGATGCTTTAATTCAGAGGCATGGGACTTTAATGGTGGTAAGGAATGGACTGAAGAAAAGAAAAATAAGTTATTAGAATTATTAAATAAACCATATATTTCACGATTTAGTGTGTTAGGTGGAGAACCTTTAGCCAAACAAAATATTCAAGACATTTGTAAACTCTGTAAAGAAATCAAAGATAAATTTCCAGAGAAAAAGATTTGGTTATATTCTGGATATCAATATGAATCATTAAGTAGGGAACAATTTAAAGTTTTACTTTTCGTAGACGTTCTTGTTGATGGGTGTTATGATGAAACTTTAAAAAATCCAAGTCTAAAATTTCGTGGCTCGTCAAATCAGAGAGTCATCAATATCCCAGAAACATTAAAACAGAATAAAGTAATTCTATATTGCGATTAAGATCCATCTGAAATCGTAAAAAATAGGAGTGTTATATTTCTATAGCACTCCTAAAAATAAAAGAAAAGAGAATAATAAATTGACAAATGAACAAGGAATAAAGAAGAAAGACATCCTATATTATGCTCAAATACTTCCCAAAGTCGGTATATATAATGTCTGTGAAATGATTGTATGTACTTTATACGAAGATTATTTTGCTTGTATGGATAAGCGTGAAAAGAAAAGATATTTATTTGATTATTCCGATATCGACAAAATTCTTTTTGCAAATAGATTGGAAGCATTAACTCTCGTAACTGATGCAGAAAAAGATAAACCAAAAGTTAGCAACGAAAGATTCTATGAAGAAGATTAAGAAAGAAGTGATAAATAATTGGGATACCTTACAACAAAATATAAGGGCAAATACCGTTTGAAATGTGAAGTAGATAAAGTGACAAATGATTTTCCCAAAACGTTGAAAGATACGTATGAAGATGCGGATGTTTATATTGATTGCAGCTTTGGGAATAAAATATTTTATTATGGCAAAGGAATTTTACAATCATATATTTCATCTCTTCAACGTGGAAGAAATATTGTCCGTAAATTATATGCAGAGAATATTAATCCGGGAAACGTATCTATTTTAAATTCAGGAAAAGGGACTACATATAAAATCCTTGATCAAAAAGTATTCAATTCTGATATCAAAAACTCAAAATTTATTTTTGACATTTTGGAAACAAATTCAGAAGTCATGTTTAAATTTTATGAGAAAAACTCAGATAAAATCATTCCATTATTAAAGCCAAAGACATCCGGTGCTGATATTTCTCCATTCAGCCCTAAGAATCTTCCTAAGATAGAATACCTCATACCAAAGGACGAATTAAGAGAATATGAAGATATAATCGCTCCTTTAAAGGAAGATGGTAAATTGCTTGCCTTATCAAAACTGACTCAAAATTACATCAAATTATTGGGTAAAAAGCGTTTGTATAGAGGTGTTGATATGAAAACCTATATGCGTAAAAAGATGCTAAAAGGAAAAGAATTTATTCACTCTGAAGGACACTGGAATGATTATTTAAAATATTTAACAAAGGAGATTCCGAATGCTTAAACGAGAAAAATATAAATTATCGAAAAATCTTACAGCATTAAAACTTCGCAAAAATGGATTCAGAAATAACATGTATAGATGCAATGTTTATAAAGATATGTTTTATTTTTTGATGGTAATTGACGAAGATAATCATGACTGGTCTTATCAAGTAGTAGACAAAGACAATAATATATATGCCCAATATTATGACAGAGAATATGGTATTAATGAAGTCGTTGAAAAGATTGATAAGGTTATAAATGCAGTGATTAATGAAATGGTAAAAGAAAAAATTTTGGAGGTTAAAAAATATGGAAAATACAAAAGCAACAGAAAAAGTAAACATGACAAGCACAGCAAGAAGAGTGGCAAAATTTCACAAAGTAAGTAAAGATCAGTTTTTTAGTGACTGTGCAGATAATCATTGGTATCTCGCTGAAAGTGCTTATGATAAATTAGAATTGCCAAAAAGAGCTACGACAGGATCAGCCGGTTATGATTTCTTTGCCCCTATGAATATTAGGCTCAAACCTGGCAAATCGGTTACAATCCCTACAGGTATTTGCTGTGAAATGAATCCAGATTATGCATTGTTTATTTTGCCTAGAAGTGGACTTGGTTTTAAATATCAGATGATGCTCTCAAATACTTTAGCCCTAATAGATTCTGATTATTTTTATTCTGATAATGAAGGGCATATTATGATTAAACTTGTAAATCGTGGAGACAAAGAAATTAATATTCCTGCAGGGAAAGGATTTGCGCAGGGGGTGTTTATGCAGTATGGAATTACAGCAGATGATAATTGTGAAGGCGTAAGGAATGGTGGATTTGGAAGTACGACAAAATAATAGAGAAAAAGTTCCTATTCATTGTAAATTAAATTTAACGTTAAAAGAAGCTGCCGAATATTCAAATATTGGAATTAATAGGCTAACTAATATGGTAGATGATCCAAGATGCACATTCGCTTTACATGTAGGAACCAAAAAACTTATCAAAAGACAAAAGTTCGAAGAGTTCATTAACTCAGATTCTACACAATTTTTATAAGTAATATAGAAAAATATATGGTTATGTGATAAGATGATGGCAAAGCTTAATCTATTGCATAACCTTTTTGAAATGGAGGAAATGTAATGGCAAGTAAAAAAGATACAAAGGGTAGAAACCTAAAACAAGGGGAAGACCAACTTAAGAATGGGAGGTATAGATACAGGTACACAGATAAATTTGGGAAACGACATTCTATATATTCATGGCGACTTATTAAAACAGATAGGAATCCATCAGAAAAACATTCAAGTGAATTATCATTGAGAGAAATGATAAGAAAAATAGAACGTGATGAAGAAGATGGTATATCCACTTATAAGGCAAATTCAACATCTGTATATACGCTTTTGTGTAAATATTTAGAATCAAAACCTCAAATTGCAAATTCTACCAGACAAAATTATATTCACATGATAGAGAAGAATATAAAAAATGCAAAACTAGGCAATATGGCTATACCGAATGTTAAAAAATCTGACATAAAATATTTTTATGCTTCTCTATATAGGAAGAAATTTGCAACAACTACAATACAGTTATATCAAAATCTTCTTTTTCCTGCGTTTCAATTTGCAGTAGAAGATAATTTGATAAGACTTAATCCATGCAAAGATTGCATGAAAATGTATGTTAGAAAAGGTTTATATTCTGCGAAATCTCCTCTTACCAGAAAACAACAATCAGAATTATTGGAATTTGTAAAATATGACACAATATATTGCAAATATTATCCATTAATTGCGTTTATGCTTGGAACGGGTTGCAGGATATCAGAAACCATTGGACTTACTTGGGATGATATAGATTTAAACAAAAAAACTGTTTCTATTAATCATCAAATATTATATAAGAAAGTTCCGGAAGATAATAAGATAAAATATTATGCATCTGCTCCAAAAAATAGAACAAATAGAATTATTCCATTACAAAAAGAAATTCTTCATATAATGGCGCAGCATAAAAAGGAAACATTTTTTATAAGCAAATCAAATGGTGATTATGAAATAGATGGATATTCTAACTTTGTATTTCTTAATAGTTGCATGAAAGTTTATACTCCTAATAATATTACAAGGATACTTCACAGTATTCGAGATGCTTATAATAAAGATAAGTGCGAAGACAATGACGATAATTTGCTTCCAGACTTTTCTGCACATACATTCCGGCATACATTCTGTACTAGAATGGCTGAAAATGGCATGGATGTAAAAGTATTACAAGAAATTATGGGTCATAAAACCATAGCCGTGACAATGCAAGTGTACAATCATGTGCTTGAAGATCGTGTGCAAAATGAAATAGAACGTGTCCCATCAGCCCTAATAGTATAGTTAAAAATCGTGTCCCAATTGGTTCTGTAACCCAAATCGTAACCCAATTGAAGCAATTTTATAAAGATTTATAAAGACTTTTATAATTATTAGAACTTGAAAAGTGGCGTTATAATAAGCTGTAAAGACTTATATATCCTGAACAGTTCATACAACAAAAAAGAAATCATTGCTCAGGATTAATGACAAAAACGCTGTATTTTCAAGGGTTATACGGTTTTCGTGTAACCCAAGAATACAGTTTGTAACCCAATTGTAACCCAATTCAAAATATAAATTTTGTTAATGGTTGTGTAAAGGTTAAGCTTTTAATTAATATTTTATAGCAAAATTCTTTTAAATAGATTTGTAACCCAATAGATATTGAGTCAGAAATGTGTTTAAAATCGTAAAAAATAGGGAATGACAATCAAGCCATTCCCTATAATTATATCTAATTTTAGCATCCAAGACATGCAAGAATCTTTAAAATAGTACCTTTGCCAGCAATTCCATCGCAAACTAATCCATGAGCTGACTGGAAGTTTCTAACAGCAGTCTCTAATCCACCACCAAATACTCCCGGAGATTCTACAGAACTATTGTAATAACCAAGAGCCATCAATCCGATTTCAACAAATGTTACAAGGTACTGAGTTTCTCCACATTTTACATAATGGGTTCCAAGAGCGTTATTAGTGGCATTACCTCTAATGCCATCTTCGCCTAATCTTAATTTATAATCTTTGTTCAAAGCTCTCTGCAAACATTTAACAAGACCTTTTCTACTATTTACTCCCCACAATCCATCTGTTGCTAAACCAGCACCGGCAAAATTATTCATATGTACTTGAGCTTTTCTTACATAATCTTTACCAGTATAAGAAGTAGTTGTTGTAATAGACTGTCCTTTATTTCTGTTATTATAAGCTTCATTTAATTTTGTAAGAGTAACTGAGCCAACGATACCGTCTTGAGAAATTCCAACTGATTTTTGGAACTTAATAACAGCATTTTTTGTGGCATTACCAAAAACACCATCTGCTCCAGTTGATCCAACATTATATCCTAAAGCAACCAATTTTTTCTGAACATCCTGTACGGCAGCTCCACGACTTCCAACTTTTAAAAGAGTAGAAGAGTTGTTATTAGAATTGTTTTTGTTTCCGGAATTATTCTTTATTACATTCGCATTTACTTTACCGGAAGCACCTGCAATTTCATCAAATGGAAAATTAGTTCCTGGGCAACTTGTAGGATAAACATCACTGTGTCTCTGTACTTTTGTAATTCCATATTTACTTTTTAAGTAAGCCACCAATTCCTTTCCGGCATTAATCTGTGCCTGTGGCATTGTTTCTGTCATGTATGCCCCCTCAAAACAGATTCCAATACTATTTGAGTTAGCACCTTTCGCATGAGAGCCAACTTTATTTTCTGGACGCAATCTATAAATTGATCCATCTTTCCTTACGAGGAAATGATAGCCAGCTCCAGCCCATCCATTGTTTAAATGCCAACGATGAATATCTGCTGCTGTACAATGACTTGCTTCTGCATGATGCAGGATGATTCTACTCGTTGATTTTCTGTTAGTCATTGCCCCAAATTTTAAATTTGTCTCAATAATATTCATAATGAAATTCTCCTTTCATTTCGTAAAAAATTGCAAAATAAAAGAGCCAAGCTTTTAAACTTGACTCTTAATACTTGTTGTTAAGTTGTCATTATATCTTCATCTGCTGGAATAGGATCGTTTGTAAAATAATACATGTCAAAGAAAAATTCTGTGAGTCCCGATTTTGTGCTATAATATGAACACTTCCCATCGGGACTAACTGAAACCGTAATCCAACAGTCTAAGTTATCACTATTTAATGTTCCAAAACTTTGTCGCTCAATTGTAATTGGTCTATAACCTTCTGGTATGATTTGCCAATTTAAGTTTTTCATAGCAGGTGTTGTAATTAGTTCATGATGAAAATGGACAACATTTCCATATCGATATAATACACCAGAGACAGCATTTCTTTTATAAAATGTATTTCTTTTTCCCAAATCCGTCCCATCACTCATTGCAATACAATCAGATGGAAACATTATTTTTTGATAACATGTTGCATCTTTTTTATCATAAGGATCTACAACTTTTGTTTCATCTAATATAGCCATTATTTATCACCACCAAATCTAAATATAACTTTTCCAAAAATTTTATAATATGGCGGATTATCTGGTTTATAATCAAACCATTTCCATTCAATATAATCCAAAACAGGAATAAAAATTGCAGATAAAAATAACCACAGAAAATAAAAGGGCAAACATATTTGCCCTTTAAAATTAAATGGCATATTACGATAATCCCATATCTCAAAATTAGAATTCCATATCAATCCTACACATAATTCTCCGATAATTATTGCAGTAGAACAGATAAAACATTGCAATAAATAATCCATATCATATCCAAATAAATCATTTAAACCATCAATGAAAAACAATGCTGAGAAGCCAGCCAATAGAAACATTGTCCAATGAGAAGTGTGCGTATCTTTGTAAACAACTTCCATACAATAATAGATTGTTCCGGAGAATAAAAAAATAAATACATGACAAAGAATTCGTTTTAAATAATATTTCATTTTATTCATTATTGCTTTCTTCCTTTGGGTTTTCACTGTCTGACTTGTTTAAAGTAAATTTCTTTTCAACATATGTAAGCAATGCATCTTTGGATTCATTAATCTTTGTCATTACTTCAAGATACTTTTCATCTGTAATTTCCATTCCATATGTAATCGCTTTTACAGATACAAGATCTTTGGCTTCATTAATCATTGCATTTAAAATGTTGCAATAAGTTGTATGATAAGTTTTATTTGAACATAAAAGCATATAAATTTTTTGGATATCATTTGGCTGATAAAGCGTACACAATTCTCCATCGGCATGATAAGGTAGTGGAAGAGTAAAGTCTGTGAAGATAGCAGTTATAATTAAATCTTTCACATTACTTTGGTCTTCAATCGTATAAGAAAAATGTTTCTTGCCAAGAGTCGTTTCTACATCAACTCCATTTTCAATAGCAGACGTGCATTCCTTACCAATCTGTTCTTTGTAATACGATTTAAATTCATCTAAAGTCATATTGTTTGTGTTTACAATTCCTACAACAGATTTAATATTATCCAATTCTTCTGAAGTAGAAGGTTTCTCTAAAATAACAGTCACAAGAGTACAAGGCACTTCTCTTGGTATTTTTTCTGTAATAGCTTCATGCTGAATTCCGTCTTCGTCCATCCATGAATCCTTGACGATTCTATCTTCATATTCCGTAATAGTAGTTGACTCAGATGTGATAGTTTTTAATTTCATATACAGATTATGGCTTTCTAAAATATCACCATTTTCATTCGTGATATCTACATAATCAATAATACTTACACCGAAAAAATCTTTTATAGCATTTACATCTGTGTCAACAAATTTTACAATTAAAGCATTTGTAATTGCAAAGCTATAATATTTAATTTTATTTCCATTTGGCAATCGTATATATTTATTCATCGCAAGTTCCTTTCTTGTATCCAACTGATCTAGGTCGTAACCATAATCCACCAATAGGCTGATCTTCCGGTTCATCTTCACTAATAATTATCATTTTATTTAAGCTATCCAATACGCCAACTTTTTCTCCTTTAGAATTAGTAGCCATAATATCGCTTCCAACTTGAAGTTTTTCAGTTCTCGCAATATCAGGAATCATTCCAACTGATACTTGGTTATTATCTCCAATGAACATAATTGGAACACCTTGCTCAATGATTGATTCATAATAAACTGTTGTATAAGAATCCTGAAGATAAAACTGGAACTTATAAGATTTATTATTATCGAGAATTAATTTACTAGAACCTGAACCTGTAATTCCAAAAGTATTATCACTTGTATTTTGTGCAAAAGATAAAGTTATGTTTGAATTTGCTGTAGATGCAGATGTTCCATTAATGTTTGTAAAACTGCTAGGATAATTTGACGAGATATCTGTATATCTATAGCCGACTTTGTGAATCGTATTCTTTTCTGTTCCACCAATATTAAGAGAAGATAACCTTGCTTTAAAATCTAATACAATTTCTGCTTCATAATCATTTAAACGTTTCAAGTTTAATGTGGAAAAATTCGGAATAGAATATGGAAGAACGGTAAAAGTTTTAGAAACAGTTTGACTAGCGTTCCCACGGGAATCAATGGCATAGATATTAATAGTTCCTTTTCCAGTCATATAATAAGAGCCACAGTTTATAGATATTTCAGAAGAAGATGCCGAGCGTTCATAATCAGTATATTCAACGCCACGTACTTGAATGATATATTTAACAATAGATGCCCCGTTCTTTGCAGCAGCCATTTTACTGGTCGGAATTCTAATCACCATAGAACCATAATTTTGCATCATATAAGTAGAATTGCCAAGAATTTTCTGAGTGACAGAATCTTCATTTCCATAATTAAAATCAGAGAATATAGGATTAGAATTGGCTACATTAATCGTGCCAGTTATTTCATTTGCAACGTAGCTTATGGTTTGTCCATTTTCTACAATTGTTGTTCCGCATTTTATTTTACACTTTGCCGAATTTCTGGTTGATAATTTAGAAAATAGAGTAGAAGCATAATTGGATAATAACCATGTATAAGAATCACTTTGAATTGCTTCATCCGTTTTCAGAATTTCTTCAAAAACACCGGAAGTATTCTCTATTTCTAACGATAGCCATGACTTGTTTATTGATGAATTTGAAAAATTTATAACAAGATTATCTCCGATATTATATGAAAACCCTTCGCTTAAATTTGATATTTTTGCTACAGGAGATGTTGTAAATTCTACATTATTTCCATAAGACCATAGCTGAGAGTCTTTTCTTCTTACGGCAAGTTTTAAATTATATGTAGTTCCAGGCTTTAATGTACTTTGTGAAGGATACGAATGATCTCCGGTGCGTTCGCCATAGTAAATAAAATTACCGGAAGTAGAATTACTATTTGTGTTTATAATATTTGAATCATTTGGAACATCTGTCCAATTACCACTATTATTCAAATAAACACATAAGTAATCTACCGTATCCGCTGTTCCCCAATTCATTTTGGCGTATGTTTTTCCAACTTCAGCAACAGACCAAGTTCTAATAGACGTATACCTTGGAATCTTGTCTAATGTTACCGTTTTATTCGTATCATACGAGCCAATTGAGAAGTTACCATTTCCCCAAACACGAATGTTAATTTGTTTATAACCATCCGAATTATGACCAACCGTCCAATTTTTTGCATATACCAATGTCCATTTATTTGGGTCAGACATCGACACTGAAAAACCTGTTTCATTTTGCTGACTACCACCATTAATTACACAATATGTATTAACTTTACCGCTACTTGTATATCCTGAATTTGTTCTTCTAAAATATACTGCTACACTAATATTTGAACTATTAGCAGAAGATCCATTACTTGAAGAAAACCAATTAACCAATCCTTGAATAAGACTATTTCTTGTTCCAAATGTCCATGAGCCACTTGCCATTCAATCACCTCATCTTTCTGAATTAAAAAAGAGAGGTAATTAAACCTCTCATAAAAATTAACTTGTGCCTCCTGACTTAACAAATGCAACTCCTTTTACAATTGTGCCATTAGCATATTTATAAGCATTCGTTGTCATCTTAATATAATCGGTATCCCATCCTTTTTCACATAACAACCTTCGTGTTTTAGTTGTGTCTTTATCTATCCAAAATACTTTTTCGTTATGGTATAGTCCACAAAATTGATCGATTGTCATTTGAGTGGTTTGCCCCGTAGTTGGATTAGTAACTGTTATACCGTTTTTGTTAAGTGTAATATTTGTCTGTATATTATATTTATCTTTATTTTCACCCATATTAAGTTCAGCGAATAAAGCTTCCCATCCATTAGAACTCTGTTGGATTAATGAAGCTAACTTATTATTATTTTTATCCACTGATTCGGCAGTTGCATATATATTACCTGCTTCTATTTTGAAACTCGCTAACGCTTTTTCTGTTTCTTCTGATATCTTAGCATTTAAATCCTCTCTTAATTTTAGCAATGCGCTATTTGCATCTTTATAATTTTTAGAAACGGTTTCATTAATTCCTTTCACTGTTTGTGTTAATGTACTTAGATTTCCAGAAGTATCAGATAATTGCGATCTTGTTTCATTAATGGTCATACTTAATTTATTCATTGAAGAAATAATGTTAGACTCATTTAGATAATACAATTTCCCATCAACAGATTCTTTATAGCCACCAGTTACTTTACTGTCATATAATGTTACCCATGTAACACCATCTATAGAAGTCTGAAGTTTGTGATTAAAAACAAATTTACCATCGGCAAATCTATGCCATATTCGAATGTAGTCAATATCATTGTATATTTGACCAAGATCAATTTCGATACATGTTTTCCCAGTATTAATGACATAATCATTTTCTGAATAATGATACACAGTGTTCCCATCGCTATCAATTGTATAAGATGACAACGTTCCGTCTTTAATGTTTTCGATATTATCAATCATTAATACACTTAAAGCTTCATTTTTGGCTTGTAATTTAATAGAAGAACTATCTAATACATTTTCTCCATCATGGGTAATTACATTAATTTCGCCCCAATAGTTCTTATTGTCTATATTATTACCATCAAGCCAATCACGTATATATCTAATGGATGTAATATTTGCATCTTGCTTTTGACCAACAACTGCTTCTATACCATCAGCTCTTTGAGTGAATTGAGAATATATAGTTGTAAGCTTATAATTAAAGTCTTCTGTAGCTTCTGACCAAGCAGTAGGAATAGAACCGGTTTCAAGTTTTGTATGATAGAACCAATATTCTCCAGGTGGAAAAGTAAGTTCTATATATTTTCGAGTCGTTGTATCAATGCCATCAAATTTATTTACAAACCTCTGCCATGTTGAAGTTGTATTAAAAGTACATTCTTGATTTGTTATAGACAAAACAACAGCAGAAGAGGACTTAGATTTCATTTTTGTTTGGAATATATATTTCCCTGATTCTTTTAAGACATCATTCAAACGAAGCGTGCTTATTTCGTCACAAGTAAGATGTCCACATTGAATTTTGTCGAGATTATCGTCATATGTGGTTAATTGCTCCATCTTGTACATAAAAATCACCTCCTTGAGTGAAAAGTTAATAATTTGCAGAAATCACAAAAAATGCGATCTCAAAAAAGCCCTTAAAATGGGCACTTTTGACATCACATTTTCGGATGAAATTTTCATTTCAATGTTTATATAATTTTGGTGTATAAAATAGCAAGAACGAAATTAAATATGGCAAGTTCTACATATACAACGGTGGGACTGGTTAAAATATAGAGATCATTGTTCTGGCATCCTTATCGTAGACCAGAATAGATTAACAAACATTTATGCAGTAAGCAGCAGGCTCAACGTCTTCTGGAAATTCGCTTTCCTGCGTCTTGCTTTTCCACTTGCTTTTCCTACTATTTTAACTTCCGGCGTTCCTCCGGAGTTCGATTGTTACTTGCGTCTCTTATGTTTTCATAGCCTGCCACTTCACTACCTTCAATTCTGGCTTATTTTTTTGCATTAGAACAGCACCACGGAGGGTGCTGTTCGTTTTATCTACATATAATTTACAATTGGAGAATTATCAATATATTTTGATAACACTTCTTTTTTGCATCGCTATTAATAAAGTTCTTTTTATAATCCAATACTCCTATTCTGTTACATTTCCTGTTCCGGCATTATAGATGTATTTCTTGCGCACCTTATCGTATAAGCATAATGTACCGTCAGACTTTTTAACTGGAATCATATCTGCCTGTAACGTATTCCCGGAATAGATCTGTGCATAGTAGATCTTGCCCACTACGCCCGTTCCAGCTGGTGCGCCATTCTTGGACATATTTCCAAGATAATACGGACTACTAAGCTTGAACGAATCTATCGCATCGGTAGCTACGGTTGTGCCTCCAATCTTGTAACTTGCGCCTGTTTGCTCGATAATCCAATTATTCGCCCAGAATGGTGCATTTTTAGGGGCACTGGATGCTGTACCACGGACTACGTAGATGTTATCTGTACAGGAGTAGCCGATTTTATAATTATCATCACGTGCTCCGGCAATATAAGTTGTACCGCTCTGTAAGTTCCATTTTGCTTTTGTATTAGTCTTTTCGTCTGGTAAAATCTCTGTATCGAAATAGCAATTACCATCCAGCCTAAGCGATTCCAGTTCTGTATGACCCACCTCTGTGCTTGCATTAACCGTAACGTTGCACTTCGCCGTGTATCCACCGTCTGCGGTAGTTACAGTTACGATCGCTGATCCGGCTGTCTTGGCTGTAACCTTGCCACCAGATACAGATACATTGGAGTTATTTGCACTCCAAGTAACATTCTTATTGGTTGCATCGCCCGGTAACACCATAGCTGTAAGCTGTGCGGAATCTCCGGCATTCAGTGTCAGTGTCGTCGGGTCGAGTTTAACTCCTGTGACCGTTACAATCTCTGGTGCTTCGGACGCTGTAATAGAGCCGATACCTTGATTCTGCAATGCATGGTCGATTACCGGACAGTAGAATGTACGATACCATGTTTCGTTCGGGTGCACACCATCACCTTTCTTGCTGTTTGGGTTGTAGGTATATTTATTTTTATTCGCCGATGTCATAGCAATTTGAGAACATTTTCTCATATCCAGGCATGGCATATTCCATTTATCACAGATTTCAATCGCTTTTGAATAGATTGAATCTAGCCATGAGTTGTCCTTGCCGAAACTATGTGGAATAATATATAATTTAACCGCAAGAGGATACCTGTCCATGATATACTGTAATGATCTTTCCAATGCACCGCAGAATGTACTTGTGTTATATGATGCATCATAATTAGTCTCAATCGATCCGATAGTAAGTCCATTATTCTTGTCATTAACTCCACCGTCGAGGATAATCGCATCCGCTGCGCCCGTGTATGATGTAACCTGATTAACAATCGGCGTATGTGATGGATTGGATGTCACTGCCATATTCGCCCCGGATTCAGCCTTGTTGATCCACGTAGCATCTGTATACTTTTCTTTTAATGGCTGGATGATTCCTGTTCCCTCTTTCCATCCCCAGCCAGCGACAATGCTATCGCCAAATGCTACAATTGTCTTGTTTTTATACGGATTTTTAATGGAACCAAACAGCGTTCCTATCTTCACTCTTCTTGTTATTGGAGTAGAATCTTCTATGATAATATCATCCGTATCGTTCACTTCTTTGACTTGTGGAAGATCTTTTATGTATATTCCGTATATTTTCTGCGCTTTTAAATTTTCATTAGCCATTTGCATCATCCTCCTTAAAATAATTTGTAATGTGGCATTTTCTCTTTCCACAATATATGTCGAATCCAATCATCTAGGACAACTGCGACAGCTGATAAGAAAAACCATATTGCAGTAAACGGCAAGCATATCTGTCCCAGTAAATTAAAAGGCATATTGCTGTAGTCCCATACACCCCAACCAAGCCATAGATTCACAATGCAACCACATGTAAACTCCAATGCAGTGATTACAAGCGCTCCTATCAACATCTGTTTTGCCAACGGCATTTTCTTGTATTTCTCATTGATGAACCCAATCAAAAAGAACGCCAGCCCACCAACAATAAACATTGACCAGTGAGTGCGTCCTCTTACGATTAATTCGATTAATACATATAGCAGACCACCAATCCAAAATAGAATCAATGGTCTTAATTGCTTCATGACTTCTGAGCCAACATAGCTTTTAGTGGCTCAGACTGATAGGCTTCCGGAATACCTGTGCCGTAGGTAATCCGTCCAACCTCTTCCTTGCTTTCCAGTGAGCGGATGTAAAT
>ERZ1034678.243-NODE-243-length-30857-cov-272.885072_pt1 | contig 30857 bp, 26 predicted proteins | sample MGYA00520640_ERZ1034678 | MGnify/ENA primary metagenome ERZ1034678 (study PRJEB33766, sample SAMN09781767) | gut metagenome | biome: gut microbiome | host: Homo sapiens | place: Madagascar | study: EMG produced TPA metagenomics assembly of the PRJNA485056 data...
TAATCTAGGTGAATACCACTCTAACTATGAATCTGGTGATGGATATCCAGATATTACCTTTAATAATCTAGGTGGCACCAAAGCTTGTGTTATTGAAATTAAAGTCTGCAAAGAAAAAGAAAGCAGAGCAAAAAAAGCTAATGAAGCTATAGAACAAATTCTTGAAAAGCACTATGCAGATGCTATTTTTGAAGATGAAAACATAACTTCTGTTAATGCCATAGGCATAGCCTTTTCAGGAAAAAACTGTGCAGTTTCGGTAAAGAAACTAAAGTGATCTATATCCCCTTTGTTAAATAGCTAGTATATCAGCGGGTAAAAACAAGAAAATTGAGCAACTCAAGCTGTAAGTCTTAGTTTTAGTGCATTAGAACAATCTTTTAGACAAAATTTTTTCGCAATAAAATTCAACTTATTGTAGAATGAGCGTAATTGTAAGTTATTAAATAATTATTTTAAGGAGTTTCTTGTGGAAACCCAGGAAATCAAAAAAGAGCAAGAGTTAAATAAAAACGCTGAGAAGCAGACTGAAACTCAGGCTCAAGAAGGCACTCATTTTGAACACGTAAAAGAGACCTTAGAACTTTTATACAAGACCTTTCCAAAAGCTTTTGTAAAAGACGGTGAAGCTCGTCCTTTAAAGATTGGTATCTTTGAGGATTTAAAAGAGAAGTGTGCTTCTGTTGAAGGTTTATCTATTTCAAAAGTAAGAGCCGCTTTACGTTTATATACTTCTCGCTTGAAGTATTTATATAGCGTAAAAGAAGGGGCTCCAAGAATTGATATCGATGGTAATGAGTGTGGTGATACTGTAAGTGCAGAACACGCAACTTATGCTAAAGAGCGCATCGATGAGATTAACGCAAAGCGTAAAGCATCTAAGCCTCAGAAAGCTCCTGTAAACAAGAAGAATTTTAAAAAGCCTGTAAATGGCGCTAAGTTCCATAAGAAGCCTAACAAGGTTGAAGGCATTAAGCCTACAGTAGAAGACTTAAAAGCTGGTACTGAGGTTTTAGTTCTAAGTTCAGAACAGCGTTTCGTATTTGGTGTTGTAGCTGAAAATGCTCAGAAAGACACTGTATATGTAACCTTAAAATCAGGTCTTACTGTAAATCTTCCACTTGAGAGAGTTCTGCTTCCTAAAAAAGCAAAATAGGCCTAACTTAAAGTGAATAAAATAATAAAAGTAGCTGTAGCCTGCGCTCTTGTAGGCTACGCTATTGTAAGTGAAGCAAAACTTACAGTTCCTTCTTTAGAACAGATGCCTGTTCTCTCTCCTGAAGAAAGACACGAAACATCCTGTTCTAGAATATACAATTACTTCACAAGAGCTCATTACAAGATTGTTGATGTTAATGATGATTTTGCTAAAAACGTCATAGGCAGACTCATGAACTATCTTGATATGAACCATTCTCTTTATACACAAAGTGAAGTTGATTCTATTTATGCTCATACTAAGAGCATTTTAAATGGTATTAACAAGTGTGAACTTGATTATCCTTACTCTCTGTATAACGAAAACATTAAAAAGCGTTATCAGAAATACAAGTTCATGATCGACAATGTCTCTGAAAATCTTGATTTAAATACCAATGAGACAATTGCTCTTGATAGAACCAAAGCTCCATTTGCCAAAACAGAAGATGATTTAAAGTCTTTATGGGAGGCTGAGCTTAAAAATGAGTTTGAAACACAGCTTTTAAACGGTAAAACTAAAGCTCAGGCTGTTGAACGTATTAAGAATCGTTACATTGTAGCGATGAGAAGAATTTCTCAGTACTCTTCAGAAGATGTCTTCTCTGCATTTGAAAATTCATTTGCAGCAGCAATCGATCCTCATACCAATTACTTTGGACCTGTCGAGTCTGAAAACTTCAATGACGATATGAACCTGTCACTAGAAGGTATCGGTGCAGTTTTATCCCAAGAGGATGAATACACTGTAATCGTACAGATTATGCCTGGCTCTCCTGCTGAAAAGTCAAAGAAGTTAAAGCCAAAAGATAAGATCGTTGCTGTAAAACAGGAACACGGCAAATTTGAGGATATCATTGGCTGGAGATTAACTGAGGTAGTTAAAAAAATTAAAGGTAAGAAGGGCACTAAAGTTGTACTTGAAATTGAGCGTGGCGAAGGCGCTGCTGCTAAGACCTTTAATGTTGAACTTACCCGTGACAAGATTAGACTTCAGGATAAAGAGGCAAAATCAAAGGTTTATACCTCTTATGATGGCAGAAAGATTGGCGTAATCACTATTTCTAGCTTCTATACAGACTTGTCTTTAAATGTAAAACGCGAGCTTTCAAAGTTAGAAAGTGAAAACGTAGACGGTATTATCGTTGATTTAAGAAACAACGGTGGTGGTTTATTACCTGAGGCTGTCTATACTACAGGTCTTTTCATCAAAGATGGCCCTGTAGTTTTAGTTCGAGATGTTAACGGCAATGAGTCTGCTTATGATGACACCGATGCTTCTATGTTATATAAAGGTCCATTGGTAGTCTTAATCAACAGATTGTCAGCATCAAGCTCTGAAATTATGGCTGCAGCTTTGCAGGATTATGGTAGAGCTTTAATTGTAGGTGACACCTCTTACGGTAAGGGTACTGTGCAGCAGTCTCGTCCACTTACAAGACTCTATGATCTCATCGGCGCTGATTTAGGCTCTATTCACTACACCATTGCCAAATTCTACAGAATCAATGGTGGTTCAACTCAGCTAAAGGGCGTAACTCCAGATATTGCTATGCCTACTTTAATTGATGTAACTGAGTTTGGAGAAAAGACTGAACCTAATGCTTTAAATTGGGATAAGATTGCTCCTTCTAAATATCAGAAGTACTCAGATCCAAGCTTCTTTGTTAAAGATCTGATGACACTGCATGAAAAGAGAATCAGCACTGATCCTGTCTTTAAGGTAATTCAGTCTGAAAGAGACCGTTACTATAAATTAAAGAACAGCAAGACTCTTACCTTGAATTTTGAAGAGCGTAAGAAAATGTTCGATGAAGATGAGAAGATCACCTTAAAGAACACCAATATCAGACTTAAGGCTATGCATAAGAAAGAAGTTAAGTCTGTAAAAGATTTGCCTGACGACTTTGAGTATGACGATCCGATTTTACAGGAAACTGTAAATATTACCTCCGACTACTCAGATATGCTCACCAAAGCAGGTGCGCATGAAGTCGAAGAAAAGCCATTGCTACTGCAATATCAGGCAGAAAAAGATAATTAGTTAAAAAAGCCTGGAAAATTCCAGGCTTTTTTGTGAAAGCAAGGAAATATCATGGAAAAGAACAATACCTATAAGGCACAGAAACGTACTGATTATAAAGCACCAGACTTTACCTCAAGCCATATTGATCTTACCTTTGAACTTGACGATGAAGCTACCAAGGTAACAACTGTTGCTAAGTATAGAAGATTAACTAATGATCAAAAGGCTCCTTTAGTCTTAGATGGTGAGAATTTAAAGCTTCTGTCTGTTAAGTTAGATGGCATTCCTTGTAAGTATAAGATTGTCAAAGACAAGCTTGAGATTGCAAATGTTCCAGATGAGTTCGAACTTGTAATTGAGAATGTAATAAATCCAACTGCTAATACCTCTTTAATGGGCTTATACAAGTCAAACGGAGCCTTCTGCACACAATGTGAGCCACAGGGATTTAGATGCATTACTTACTTTTTAGACAGATCTGATGTTTTAGCAAAGTACAAGGTCACCATCATCGGACCTGAGTATGGTTGTGGCGTGCTTTTATCTAATGGTAACCTCATTGATAAAGGTACTAAAAAGGGTAGAGCTTATGCTGTTTGGGAAGATCCTTTTCCAAAGCCATCATATCTGTTTGCATTAGTAGCAGGTACCTTTGATATCGTAACTGATACCTTTACTACTAAGTCAGGACGTAATGTTTCACTGCAGCTTTATGTTGACAGAGGCGCCTATGATAGAGGTCTGTGGGCAATGCAGAGCATTAAGGATTCCATGAAGTGGGATGAAACTCGCTGGGGGCTTGAGTATGATCTTGATAACTTCAAGGTTGTAGCTGTTGATTTCTTCAACTTCGGTGCTATGGAAAACAAGAGCCTTAATGTCTTTAACTCAATCTATGTAATGGTTGATCCACAGACTGCTACTGATACTGCTTTCTATAATGTTCAAAGCGTAATCGGACATGAGTATTTCCATAACTATACTGGCGACAGAGTAACTTTAAGAGACTGGTTCCAGTTATCTCTAAAAGAGAGTTTAACTGTATTCCGAGATCAGGAATTCAGCTCAGATGTTGCAAGTCGTGCTTTAACCAGACTTCATGCAATTAACGTAATCCGTGGACCTCAGTTTGCTGAGGATGCATCTCCTATGGCTCACCCAGTAAGACCTGAAGAGGTAATGGAGATGAACAACTTCTACACCGTGACTATTTACGATAAAGGTGCTGAAGTTATCCGCATGATCCACACTCTGATAGGTGAAATCAGGTTCAAAAAAGCTTTAAATCTGTATCTGACCAGATTTGACGGTCAGGCAGTAACAATTGAGGACTTCCTGTCCTGTATGGAAGAGGCAGGCGAGATTGATTTAACTCAGTTCCGTCGCTGGTATACACAGGCTGGTACTCCAAATGTAACAGCTTCATGGACCTATGATGAGGCAAACAGAACCTTAAACTTAACTCTATCTCAAAAGACCAAGCCTACACGTGACCAGAAAGAGAAACTGCCATTCTATATGCCAATCAGGATCAGCTTCTTAGATGAAGAAGGCCATGATGTGCATCCTTCAGAGCTACCAGCTTCTGGTATTATAGTTCTAAAAGAAGAGTCACAGACTTACTCATTTACCTTAGATAAAGGTACCTTACCAGTAATATTACGTGACTTCTCAGCACCAGTTAAACTTGATGCTCCATACACAACCGAGGAATTACAGCACATGCTGTCATTCTGTGATGATGCTTTTATTAAGGTTGACAGTGCACAGACTATGCAGAAGCGTTATGTTCATGAGAACATTAAGCTTTTAGAACAGGGCGGTACTCTACAAGATCCTGTAGAGTTAATTGAGTCATATAAAGCTCTGTTAAAGTCTGTTGATAAAAAGACTGATCTTTTGTTACTGAATGAGACCTTAAAGATCATGTCTGTAGCATCTTTAATGGAAACCTTTGAAGACAACATCGACATTGATGCAATTGCAAGATTACACAACGAATTAGAGCAGAGAGTTGCTGTTGCCTTAGAAAAAGAGTTCTATGAGATTTACGGCAGAATTAAAGCACAGTCTGATATGTACTCTGTAATTGATATGTCACGCCGTGCTATCAGCAACAGCGCTTTACATATGCTGTCAGTAGCTTATGTTGCAACCGCTAAGTCTGATGTAGCATCAGCTTTAGTTCTAAGACACTATACAGGTTCAGCTAACATGACTGACAAGTTACAGGCTTTAACTGATGCTGTTTACTTAAATCTAAAATGTAAAGAAGAGATCTTAAAAAGCTTTGAAAAAGATTATTCAAAGAATGCACTAGCCTTTGATAATTACTTTAGAGTACAAGCTACAGTACCTGATGTATCAGCTGTGGATAATGTTAATGAGTTAAAGAAACATCCTTCATATGATGGCAACAACCCTAACAGAGTAAGAGCTCTGCCTGGTGCTTTGGCTTTGTCAAATCCTGTAGCACTAAACGATTTATCCGGTCGTGGTTATGATCTTTTATGCTCTGAAGTTCAGAGATTAAACAGCATTAACCCAAGTGTTGCTGCAAGAATATTAACCCCATTGTTAAGCTTTAGAAGACTTGATGATAAACGTCAGCAGATGATCCGTGAACGTCTTGAGAAGTTAATGAAGCTCCCTTCAATCTCAAGATCTATTTACGAGAAGGTAGAGTCTGCTTTAAAAGTCGTTGTTGATTGAAAGAGTAATAAAGTAATGTACGGATATAAACATTACAGATTTTCCCTGTCAATTGACAGGGAAAATCTCCTGTCTGTTTATCAGGGTGCCGTAAAGAGGATCCGTGTCAGAACAGATGAGGGTATGGTTGTTGATCTTGATGCTAACCATCTAAAAGAGTTCACATCTGAGGATGGTATTCATGGCATCTTTGAGCTACTTACCACTCAGGAAAACAAGTTTGTAAAAATACAAAGATTAAATTAGAACTAATTCTTAAAATCACGGTCTAAGTAAACGGATTCAAGATTTACAGACAAAAATTTTAAGAACATAGTTTTACAAAGAAAATTTACTGTAAGCAAAATTAGAGAAAGAATATGCAATTGATCCCTTATAGCCTGTATCCAACCTTTATAAGACCACTTCTGTTTTTATTAGATGCAGAAACAGCTCATGGTGTGATTATCAATAGTGCTAAATTCATGTCAAAGAATCCATGGAAAACTCTTTTCTCTCAAACTGTAGCTTTCCGTCCTGTACAGATGATGGGATTACAGTTTAAAAATCCTGTAGGTCTTGCTGCAGGGCTTGATAAGAATGGTGATGCCATTGATTTCTTTGGAGCTCTAGGCTTTGGTCATATTGAGGTAGGTACTGTAACTCCTAAAGAACAGCCTGGAAATCCAAAACCAAGAATGTTCAGAATCATAGGGGCTCAGGGTATTATCAATCGCATGGGCTTTAATAATCTTGGAGTGGATTATTTAGTTGAGAATTTAAAAAAGCGCACTTATGACGGCGTTTTAGGTGTAAGTATCGGCAAGAACGAGACTACTCCAATTGAAAAAGCTGTTGACGATTACTTAATCTGCATGGATAAGGTTTATCAGTACGCTGACTATATCGCAGTCAACGTATCCTGTCCTAACACCCCTGATTTAACTAAGTTGCAGGCTCGTGAGCCTTTAATTAAGCTTCTAGAGCCATTAAAGAAAAGACAGGCTGAGTTAAAAGACAAGTTTAACAAGTACGTTCCTCTTGTTGTAAAAATCGGTCCAGATTTATCTGACGAAGCTATTGAGAGTATTTGTCAGGTCTGCCTGAATTTGGGTATTGATGGCATGACTTGCACTAATACCACTACACGTCGTGACATCATTCACGGTATGGAGCATGCAAGCGAGTGGGGAGGATTGTCAGGTGAGCCATTAAGAGTTGCAAGTACTCAGACCTTAGTTAAAGTAAATTCAATTCTTAAAGGTAAGATCCCTTTAATTGGTGTAGGTGGTGTTTCAAATCCTGTATCAGCTCGTGAGAAGTTAGAGTACGGTGCTACCTTAGTGCAGTTATATTCTTCATTAGTGTACAGAGGCCCAGCCGTAATTAAGAACATAGTTAACAACATCTAATCAAAAAGATAATTTAACCTAACTTAAGGTCAGTGCTAATCAAAGCTCTGACCTTTTTTCTTTTAATTACAAGAAAATCATTTTTAACTCTGAACCTTTCTTTAAAGGCATGCTACAACTGTACAACTTTTAAAAAGATGTCAAATTAAAGTGTACCTTAAGCATAGAAATGAGCCTTAACAGGTGCGGAATAATGTTCAACAGTAAAAACATAACACTTATTTTTTCAAAATTACTTATTGCTAAGCTGTTCTGATATATAAGCCATTATTAACTCAGTGAAAATGTAAAATAATTTTACTGCACTATTTTGCATAAAAAATAAAGTGCAACCTTATCAAAATTGATCAAATGTTAAAAATAAGATGCGAATTTGTATGTTATGTCAAATTTTGTTGACGAAAAGTTAATATTGAGTAAAATCAAAAACGCGAGGGGAAGCTAACTTTCTCTTAACCAAATTAAAAAATAAACTATGGGAAAATATATTATGAAAAAATCATTATTAGCTTTAGCTGTTGTTGCTGCTGCAACTTCTGCAAATGCTGCTACTGTATACGATAAAGATGGTACTTCATTAGCAGTTGGCGGTCGTGTTCAGGCTGTTGTTTACAATGGTAATGCAGCTGGTATCGCAGAGAATGACGCAGGTTTAGTTAACTCAGCTCGTTTAAACATCGCAGGTTCTACCAAGATCAATGATTCAGTTTCAGTATTCGCTTTCTCAGAGTGGAATATGGCTGATGGCAATACTTCAGGTCAGTCATGGGGCGATAGCATCAATACCCGTGAGCAGTATGTTGGTGCTGATTACGGTGATTTTGGTAAGATCTTAGGTGGTAAGACCTATGATGCTGCTAATGCTGTTTTAGCTGCAACTGACGTATTCGAGGACTTCGGTGCTCGTTTACAGGGCTCAATCAACAGTGACCGTCGTACTGGCATGTTCCGTTATGTATATGACAACAACGGTATCTTTGGTTCTGTTTCATATCAGACCGCAGCTGATGGTTCATCAGTTGCAGGCAACAATGCTGATGTTGAAGGTGGTTTTGCAGCTGCTGCTGGTTACACTTTCGATAACGTTGTATTTGGCCCATTATCATTCAAGGCAGGTTACTCATACATCAAGGGTCAGAATGATTTCTCTAAGACCATCGTTCAGTTTGAGAATTCAGAGACTTTTGATAACTTCAAGGTAATCTCAGCTTCTATCGCTTGGGGTTCAACCGATAACGGTTTATACATCGGTGCTTTATACAACACTCAGCGTGTAAAGCAGAGAGCAAATGATTTTGTCCCATCAAATTCTTCAAATTCAGACAAGAAGAAGGGGTATGAGTTTGTTGTAGGTTACACCTTCGACAACGGTATCGGTGCATTCACTGGCTATAACTTCGTAGATCAGAAGTACAAAGTAGGTTCAATTAATCATGGCACTGCTACAATCCGCCGTGTTCCTGTATACGTAAATTATGCAATCAACGGTAACTTCAACATCTGGGGTGAAGCTGAGTTCGATGCAAATTCATCAACCACTAAAGATGGTCAGAGACAGTATCCTGAATTTGAAACTGGTACCATGTTATCAGCAGGTGCTCGTTACACCTTCTAATCTAACTTAGGTTAGATATCTTTCGATTCTTAAAGCCTCATCCTGAAATATAGGATGGGGCTTTTTAAGTGGCCAACTCAAAATCACTTCAAAATCAAATCATCTGCTATTACCACTTTAAAATAAAAAAAATTTGCGATACAAAGCAGATATTTAGCATCATTTCATTGATATTTGGTTGAACTTTTTACACAATCATCTACAACTATAAATATAAAAACAAAAAGCGCTATATCCTAATTAGGAATAATAATGAAAAAGTCACTAGTTTCTACAGCAGTTTTGTTGGTCATAGTGTCAGCTGCATCAGATGCTTCTACAGTTTATGATAAGGATGGTACTGCTCTTTCTATCGGAGGAAGAGTACAGTCAGTGCTGTTTAATGGTCATGATAACTACGCAGGTGATCATGATTCATCCTTAGTCAATTCTTCACGTTTGTCCATCGCAGGTGAAACCAAGGTTTTAGACTGGGTTTCTACCTTTGCTTTTTCTGAATGGGATATGGCTGATGGCCACAGTAAGAAGATTGGTGACCACATCAAAGCTCGTGAGCAATATGTAGGCGCTGACTTTAAAGAATACGGAAAGATCTTAGGTGGCAAAGCTTATGATTCTGCCCACAAAGTCATGATCTCATCTGATATTTGGGAAGAAGTTGGTACACAGGCTGCTTTAGGTTTACATGGTGAAAGACGCAATGGCGTGATCCGCTATGATTACGACAATAAAGGCATCTTTGCTAGTGTAACTTATGAAACCGCAGCAGACGGTACTCCTTTATTTGGCAAATATCGTGATATCGAAAGTGGTGTAGGTGCAGCTTTAGGTTATACCTTTGATCATGTTGTATATGGACCTTTATCTTTTAAATTAGGCTTAAGCCACGTAAAAGGTCAGGACGATTCAACCGCAATTAACGATTTAAGATTTGATAAAGCAAATCACTATGCAGGTTCTTTATCATGGGGTAATCCACAGTCAGGTTTATATTTATCTACCACAGCCTATAAGATGACGACTGATTTTACACAGGAAAATCCAAAATCAGACATCGATGCTAAAGGCTATGAATTTGTAGCAGGTTATACCTTTGATAACGGTATCGGTGTATTTGCAGGTTACAACTATTGGAAAGAAGATACCGATCATAAGAATGGGACTAAAGATACCTTCTCTTATAAGAGAATTCCGGTATCTTTAAAGTACGGTATCAACAGCAATTTCAAGGTTTGGACTGAAGCTGAGTTTGATGCTGGTTCTGATGTTAAAAAGAGCAAGCTAAAATCAGGAACTCAGTTTTCAGCAGGTGCTAGATACACTTTTTAAAAAAAGGAAAAAACGAGAATTAGACGACCTCCTCATAATCGACGAGGTCGTTTTTTTGATCATCGCTTGGGGTAAATACTTTTTGCCGTTTTTCATCTCTTGAAGTATCAATAAAAATACCTTCAATCAAAAATAAAGCTGTAGTGTTAACTACAGCCTTATTAGATCGTTTTTTTTATTTTTTACTAAAGAACAGATCTTATCTTAAGATCTTGCTTACCATTTTGGTTAAAGGCATTTCAACTAAGTGATGAACAATCACGGCAAAGATAAAGATTAAAAGGCACAGTAGGGCAACAAATATAAAGTTATGCTCAAAGACAAAGCTAATCTTTTGTAGATCGACATAGTCCTTTATTGCTCTAATCACAATGGTATGACCTAAAAAGATGGCATAAGAGTAGCTGCCTAAGATTACTGAGAACTTATTGTTAAGTAATCTTGAGACCAAGCCTTTGTTTAATAAGAATAACCAGAATAAGCCTACAAAGCACAGCTGTAACCATACTCCACCTAAAGCCCATCTAGTTAAATCAGGAAACCAGGTTTGTGCATTTAAAAATTGGATCTGCTCAGGTGGAATTGATAGACCATCTGGTACAGGAACACCTGTTGAGCCTGCATATAAACTTATCACGATGGCAATCAGTAAGATGGCTTCAACAATGCTTATTGCACAGGTCTTAACATTTGAATGCAAGTTTATCTGCACAGAGTTATCGTCTTTATGTAGAAGGTAGCTTTTGTAGATCTCACTTAAGAGGTAGCCAAAACCTACATAAGCAAAAGCTCTTACAAGTGGATAGATAAATGGAACTATGATGTACATGTGTCTTGAGTACATGAATAGACAGATAAAGGAGATTGCTCCTATCACAAGATTTGCCTGCTCATGCTTTAGGGCTTTTAAAATACAGAAGTAAATTACAGAGACAAAGAACAGTACATTTACAAACCAAGCAACATACAGAATGGTTGCATCAGGACCAAAATGGTGAGTGTTCCAATCTAAGAGCAACAGTGAGTTGAAGATATTAACTGAAAGCGGATATTGATAAATATCAAAGCCTGTAGCTATATAGCCTATGAAGGTAAGGGCAATTACAAATGGAGCTAATCTTAACCATTTACGCAGAGCAAAGTGTAGGACAGTTTCTTCAGTATTGAGCTTGTAGAACAGGAAAAATCCTGACATTAAAAAGAACATCTCTACAGCTTGCCAGCCTGCTCCCCACTTTACAAGACAAGAGTATTCCTCTGTTGAAGACAGATTCAGGTAAGCTAGATGCACTCCAACTACTGCAAAAATTAGCAGAAAACGCAAAAACTCGAGGTTCTTAAATCCTCTTTCACTATACTTTCTCATTTTGATTCCTAAGGTGAATAAATGTGTTAGATTTTTATGTTACCGTATTTTAGACAATGTTTTTTAAGATCAATGTAATAGATGTCACAGCAATAAAAATTCTTAGAAAGTTGTATTTTATAAATGACATAATATTCTTAGATTAAGAGACAACATCACAGAGCTTTTACAACAAAGCTTCTACAACACAGAATTACATAAAAAGGATCTGTCTTAATGGAGAGCAATACTGAGCTTACAACTATCTGTTATTTAGAGCAGCAGGGCAAATACCTGATGTTGCACAGAACCAAGAAGCAACACGATATCAATAAAGACAAATGGATTGGTATTGGTGGTCACTTTGAATATGGTGAGTCACCTGAAGAGTGTATTCAAAGGGAGATGACTGAAGAATGCGGTATTACATTATCTGATCCTGTATTGCGAGGTATTATTTCCTTTGTCTCAGATTTGCCTGTTTGCGTGTATATGTTTTTATTTACAGCTACAGCCTATAAAGGTGAACTTTTAAAAGACTGTAATGAAGGTGATCTTGAGTGGGTAGATAAAAACGAGCTTTTAAAATTACCTTTGTGGACTGGTGACAAGATCTTTTTAAAACTGTTAGGTACAAGAGAAGAGTTCTTCTCCTTAAAGCTTTGCTATGAAGGTGACAAGCTTGTAAAAGCAGTTTTAGATGGAAACGAGATTGATCCTAAAGCTTACTGCTAGTTTTGAGAATCAATGTGAAGCTAAGAAAATTGAATAAGGGGCAAAACATGATAACTGTATATTGCTATGATAAATGTTCAACCTGTAAGAAGGCTCTAAAGTGGTTAGATGACAATGGTATAGAGTACCATCTAAAAGACATCAAATCAGAGCATCCTGATGAGGCTAGCTTAAAAGCAATTCATGAAAAGAGTAAGTTGCCTTTAAAGAAGCTGTTTAACACCAGTGGTCTATTGTACAAAAGCATGGGACTAGCTAAAAAACTGCCTGACATGAGTGATGATGAGCAGTTTAAGTTACTTTCTTCTGATGGCATGCTAGTTAAAAGACCTTTAGTTGTAGGGGACAACTTCGTACTGGTAGGCTTTAAAGAAACTCAGTGGTCTGACGTGCTAAAGTAACAATAAAATCCATAATTTCTCTTCTTTTATGTGCCATTTAATTACTATATTCTTGAATAAATGGCACAATATCCATCCTTAACATCATTAAAATCGCTTATAAAAGGCATTTCTTAACTATTTTTATATATTTAATAATATGAAAGTTCTTTTCATTTTTCTCTTGAATTATTTATATTGTTAGAATATACTAACCGTACTTAGTAATATGCAACTTAAAGTAGTTGCTGCTAATTGTATTTATAGGAAATTAAATATCATGAAAAAATCATTATTGGCTTTAGCAATTATTGCTGCATCAACAACTGCAACTGCAGCAACTGTATATGACAAAGATGGTACCTCATTAGCTGTTGGTGGCCGTGTTCAGGCTGTAGTTTACAATGGCAAAGCAGATGCTGCTGAGATTGCAGAACACGATGCTGGTTTAGTTAACTCAGCTCGTTTAAACATCGAAGGCAACACCAAGGTAAATGACTATGTATCAGCATTTGCATTCTCAGAGTGGAACATGGCTGATGGCAACAAGTCAGCAACAGGTGATAGCATCAATACTCGTGAGCAGTACGTTGGAGCTGATTTTGGTGATTTCGGTAAGATCTTAGTAGGTAAGACCTATGATGCTGCTAACGAAGTTTTAGCTGCAACTGACGTATTTGAGGACTTTGGTGCTCGTCAGCAGGGATCAATCAACAATGACCGTCGTACCGGTATGTTCCGCTATGTATACGACAACAACGGTTTCTTCGGATCAGTATCATATGAGACTGCATCTGATGAGACTACTGTTGCAGGTCAGGATGCTAATGTAGAGGGTGGCTTTGCAGCTGCTGCAGGTTACACCATTGATAATGTAGTATTTGGCCCATTATCATTCAAAGCTGGCTACTCATATGTTAAAGGCCAGGATGACTCTGATGTGTTAAAAGGTTCAATCACCAAATACGGTGAGGATGGTACCTGGGGCTTTGATGATTTCAAGATCATTTCAGCATCTGTATCATGGGGCTCAACTGACAGTGGTCTATATTTAGGTGCTTTATACAACACTCAGCGTGCAAAGCAGAGGTTAGATGGTGCTCAGTCATCATACAAGAATAAAGTTAAAGGTTATGAGTTTGTTGTAGGTTATACCTTCGACAACGGTGTAGGTTTATTCACTGGTTATAATTTCACTGATGCTAAGACTGTTGATCCAGAGGCTGATCCTTCAAGATCAGATTCAGCAATCTACCGTCGTGTTCCTGTATACGTAAACTATGCAATCAACGACAACTTCAACATCTGGGGTGAAGCTGAGTTTGATGCAAATTCAACCTCTGAAAAAGATCACCAACTTCAGGGCGGTGAGACTGGTACCATGTTATCAGCAGGTGCTCGTTATACCTTCTAATTTAAAAATCTGTTAACCATAGAAACTGTGTTAGGGCGGGGTTAAAACAACTCTCGCCCTTTTTTACGCTATAAGCTTGTTTTGCTTTATATGACATCACTCAACATCTAAAATCCAACCTTCTTTATATCTTGATCTCCTCTAATATCAGTTAATTAAGCCATAGAAGGCAATCTTAACAATCATAAGGACTTATCCATCTAGCATATGCTATAAACGCACCAGAAGGGCTGTATGTCGTCAAGCATAGACAAATATCAAGCAGATCTTATCAATTAGCATGTAGAGTTTGATTTGTGATTGCTCTCATCAGCAAACGACATTGATGAATCGATCTTCATAAGATAAAGAGCTTCAGCAATGAAGCTTGTACATATCTAAAGGGGGAGTCATGAAATCATGAGAGGGGAATGGATGACAGGAGCAAACAGGACTATTTTTAGAGATTGAAGAGCGCTTATTCAGAAAAAATAAGCTTCAAATCAATGAAAAGTAAGTATCAAAATGGAACAAATCAAAATTTGCAAAAATTAAAGAAAATCTCAAAAAATCTTGATGATTGGCGTATATAAGCTATTTATGTCTATGCTATAAAAATAACTTATAGGTGGTGATAAGAAAATAGAATATACAAGAAAATATGAATATCGTTATATAAAAATTGCAATTTACTGTTTATATAGGTGATTTTAAATGTTCTTTTGAAGTCTTTTAGTCTTTACATGTAATCAGTAAAAAGTGTAGTACAGCTGTGTGTTATTGCATAGCTGCACACTGTGATTATTCAAAATTAAAAACTTTAAACAAAGATGCAAAGGATGTTTAATGAAGTAATAAATAATAAGACAAAGAGAGTAGGAATAGTAGAAATTAAGTAATATGGTAACTTATATAAATAATAAGAAATATTTAAGGAGTGATTTAAGAAATAATCATGAGAAAAGAAAATAGGGTAGTTGTTTTTAAAAATTAAAAATGTAAATTATGTGATAAAGGGATCGAAATTTAATATTTGTAAAGTATAAAAAGCAAAAAATAGATTTTTGTATTTCATTTTTTGAAAAAGTAATATAAAATGAAAACAAATTACAACAAATATAATAAGGACAGCAAAAACAAATGGTTATCAATCCTCAAAATGATTGCACATGGACGTTCCAAAACGGCATCCTCAGCATCAATTTAACAACAGATGAAGGTAAATCATATTTATTTAAAACCCATTTCTCTGTTGATGATTTATACATGAAACCAGAAGTTAATGCGTCTTTTACCATTAAAGAAGGTGAGTTACTGACTTACTATCTAGAAGGTATCAACAAGATTTTAAAGGATGAGGGTAGTGCCCTTGATCTTGGAATCAATGCTGTTGCTTGTGAACAGTATACAAAGCCGGCTATACCTACTTCTAGATACTTTATTATGGGGTCACAGAGAGAGTATGAAGTACTCGAAGGTGATGTTGTTTCAGTATATACCAACGAATTTAAGTGTGGTGACTGCGTAGTGCTAGAACCACGAGATGCAGATGGTCTTACAAGACTGATGCTTCTAAACAGAGAGCTGTTATTAGATGTTAAGCAGCACAGAGGTTACTCATTAGGTCAGATGATCAGAGTTGATCCTGAGTGTGTATTTGAATTCAGAGAGCTTAACAACCGTAGAAACAGTCATAAATATGCTTAAAAAGATTTAATTTTTCTCCTAATTTGCTGTAGTTCTTAACGTTAGTTAAGACCATTCTCTCCCTCAAGGACGCTCCATCCAAGAGGGATTTTTTTGCCTCCTGGAGTCATCAAAAGTCAAGCTAATTACAGTCCTCAAATGATCAAGAAATAGTCCACAAAAGCTTAAAAAGCTCAGTATGGGGTTGATCTAAACGTATTAGTACATATACCTTTGAGCAGCCACATAACACACTATAACAGTCTCTAATATGATTGTCTTTAGTGATCTTGAAAGGATGATCCATTTGAAAGTGAGAGTGCAGGATAGCTGTATAAAAGGTTGAATACTAGAAAGTTTTCAGGCTACTGTAGAAGCAGTAGCCTGAGAGTTTGCTGTAGTCTTTCGACCATTCTCGATCTGATTTATGAACCAGATCTTTTCGTGTAATTAAATCTTTAGAGTTGAAGTCAGAAACTTTTGAGATCTTGTTGATCCAAGTCTTGAAAGTAATATTTAGTGACTGATTACCTTCTAAAACATTTTCTAAACACAATATAACATTATCCTCCTTAAATAAGCTATTGATGTTATAAAGAACTAGCAAAATATGTGATCTTTATAATAAAAAATCGATCTTACTAGACACAAAGATAGGAGTGAACTTTACGAAAGTTAACGAAAGAAATGAACCTGATAATGTCTAAAATACTTGATTTTGAAAGTCATTGAACAAAGTTATTAAGATTATGTCTGAAAATATCAGTAATTTTGAAAGTAAAAATTGATTTGAAAATATTTATAAAATCAAATTATATTCGTTAATATGAAGAATTATAACCTACAATAATATAATGAATTATAAGAAATAATTTGAAGTTTATTAAAATTTAAAAGAAATAATAATCAAATATATTTATTTATATTGTATTTCTGTAATTTTATAAGTTTTGGTGAATTTTTAATAATTACAAAATTGAAAATGTTGTAATGAAAGTTTATTACATAATTTTGGATATTAAATTTTAAGTTGAAATTTTTTAGGAGTTAAGTAGATTCTTTCAATTTCTTATGTAGTTAAGAAAATATAATGCAAATATTTACATCTGTAATCTATTAGTAATTTAAACATCCTTGATGTTTAAATGCTATTAGTAATATTAAAGCTTATTAAGATAATATTATTATCACAAAATTTTATTATGTTGTTCTTGATTATATTGTGATTGTATTTAGTTCGCTCATATTTCAACATAGAGCGTGATTCAACGATTTTTTGAGTCATTCTTTCATTCTCCCCTCCTATCTCATTCTGTGCTCAATTTTTGATGATCCTGTGTCTTTTGCATTTTGTCTTCAATTCTTTCTGATCTTCTTATCATCTATATATAGGTATTTAAAATTCATGATTTATTTTTTGTCTGGTAACGATGATCTTTAATTTATTATTAGGTGAAAATAATTATGATCGCCAAATTTTTTTTATTGACTATATTTTCATTCATGCTTAATAATGTTTTTGCGTTCAGAATGAATCGCACTAAATAACAACTAATAAATAATTTTGGTAAGAATTCTTATTATTTTTACTTAAAGAATTTGATTTCGACCCCAACACTTAATTCCAGAGGACATATGAAAGATTTAGTAAATGAATCAGTTGTGTCAGCTCCTGTTTCATGTCTATCAATGTCATGTCTTTGTATGCGAATGACCTTCTAGGTCTGTATATCAAGTTTTCTCTTTTTTATTCGTATTTTAGTTTTTAACTTTATTAGAAATTTAGGTGTTGAAATGAAATTCAAATCATTATTAAGCAAAGCTCTTTTATTAACAGCTGTGGCGTTTTCTCTAACAGGTTGCGGTGATGATGCTAAAAAAAGTGATGCATCATCTTCTGACACTAGCGTTCCTAAGGTAATAAAGATTGGTGTTGTACCAGGACCTTACAGAGAGATCTTAGATAAGTACTTAAAGCCAGTAGTTGAAAAGCGCGGTCATGAGTTAAAGTTTGTTGAGTTTACTGACTGGGTACAGCCTGATTCAGCATTAGACGCAGGTGATATTGATGCTAACTTATTCCAGCATCAGGCTTATTTAAACGGTATCGTTCAGAACCAGGGATTAAAGTTATCATCAGTAGTTAACTTCCCAACCTTAGGTATCTTTGTATTCTCAGAGAATTACAAGACTTTAGACGAGATCCCTGAAAGTTCACAGGTTGGTATTCCAAATGATGCTGTTAACTTAGCTAGAGCCTTACGTGTTGCTCGTGACTTAGGAGTGATTACCTTAAAGTCAGATAAAGATGAGCAGAAAGCTTCTATTGCTGATATTGATAAGAACCCTAAAGATCTTAAGTTCGTAGCAATGGAAGCTGCACAGTTACCTCGTTCATTAGACTCAATTGCAGCCGCTTTTGTTCCTGGTAACTATGCATATGCAGCAAAGCTTGATTTTGAACATGCATTAGGCGCAGAGAACGTTTTAGAGCCAATTAAGTTAGTGATCGCTGTTCAAAACCACAGAGTAAATGGTGTAGGTAAGTTCTTAAAAGAGTGTGTTGAAGATTTACAGTTCATCAAAGGTGTAGATTCTGATCCTGTATTCAAGAACTTTGCAAAGCCAGCGTGGTGGCCAAAGAACTAAATAAGTAAATATAGCTACGTAAAAAAAGCGTAGCTATATAGAAGTTACAACATTAATTCTCAAACTAATCACCAAATAGGTGCAAACAAAACATAAGAGATAATTTGTAAAAATGCCTGTAAAGCCCCAATCTTTACAGGCGTTGCAAGGCAAGAGAAATAAATCCGGCTAATTAAGTTAAATGTGGTGTTGACACTACCTTTAACTTAGGTAGACTTACTCAAAACCTAGTTTATATATGTGAATTGAAGATTTTGTAAATGCTCCTTATTTTAGAGCGTTTATAAAACTCCAAGAATTTATAAGAACCTTATATAGGAGAAGAAAAAATGAAATTTTTAGGTAAGGTTTCAAAAGCTTTGTTATTAGGTGCTGCAGTTTTTTCTTTAGCATCTTGCGGTGATGAGAAAAAAGAAGATGCAACTACTGCTTCTGCTATCCCTTCAACCATTAAGGTAGGTGTTGTTCCAGGACCTTACAGAGGAATGATCGACAAGCATGTAAAGCCAATCTTAGAGGCAAAGGGCTATAAGATTGAGTTCGTTGAGTTTACCGATTACGTTCAGCCTGATGCTGCTCTAGATTCAGGTGACATTGATGTTAACTTGATGCAGCACAAGAAGTACTTAGACGGTATCGTTGAGAACCAGGGCTTAAAATTAAAGGACGTTGTAAATGTTCCAACTTTAGGTTTAGGTGTTTTCTCTGATAAGTACAAGTCATTTGATGAGGTACCTGAAGGTGCTCAGATTGGTATCCCTACAGATGCTGTTAACTTATCAAGAGCTTTAGGTATCGCAAAAGATTTAGGTATCATTACCTTAAAGACAGAGAACAATGATCAGAAAGCTTCAATTGCTGATATTAAGGATAATCCAAAGAACTACAAGTTCGTTCCAATGGAAGCTGCTCAGATCTCAAGATCACTAGACAGTATTGATGTAGGTTTCGTACCTGGTAACTATGCATATGCAGCTGGTATGGATTATTCAAAAGCTTTAGGTATTGAGAAGGTATCTGAGCCTATTAAGAACGTAGTAGCTGTTTCTGCTAAGAATGAGAACACCATCGGTAAGCTCTTTAAAGACGCTGTAGAGTCAAAAGAGTTTGTTGATGCAATTAACAATGATCACGAGTTTGACGCTTTCACTCGTCCAGCTTGGTGGCCTGCTAAGTAATATACAAAGGTATATTCTTTAACACGACAATATATAAGTAGAACGATATGATCGAATTTAAAAACGTCACAGTACAGTTTACCCGTGAGGACAAGATCTTTACAGCAGTAGATGCTGCAAATCTTGAGATCCAGAAGGGTGAATTCTTTGGAATAGTAGGTTCTTCAGGTGCAGGTAAATCTACACTTGTTAGAACAGTAAATCTACTGCAACGTCCTACATCTGGAAGCGTCATTGTTGACGGTAAAGATATTACCAAGTTAGAAGGAGCAGAGCTGTGCGCTCTGCGCCTTAAGATTGGTATGATCTTCCAGCACTTTAACCTGGTAAAAAATGCTTCTGTATTTGATAATGTTGCTTTTGCTTTAAAAGCATCAAATACACCAAAATCAGAGATTGCACCTCGTGTAGATAAGCTTTTAGAGCTAGTAGGTCTGTCTGATAAGGCAAAGCTATATCCAAATTCACTGTCAGGTGGTCAGAAACAGCGTGTTGCTATTGCCAGAGCTTTAGCTAACAATCCAGAGATCCTGCTGTGTGATGAGGCAACTTCAGCACTTGATCCTGATAACACTAAAGAAGTTATCCAGACTTTAAAGAACATTAAGCAGAAATATCCTATTACTGTTTTATTCATTACTCATCAGATGGAAGTGGCAAAGAGCCTCTTTGACAGAGTTGCAGTAATGAGCAACGGTAAGGTAGTTGAGGTTGGCAGTTCTTATGATGTCTTTGCTCATCCACAAAGTGATGCTGCAAAGAACTTGATTAACAAATCCTTTGAAGGGGTAGTTCCTCCTGAGGTTTTAGAGCATGAGAAGAATCTGTTCCTCATTACCTTTAAAGAAGAGAATGCTTATGAGCCTGTTATCTCGGATATCTCAAGACGCTTTACTAATACAGACTTGAGTATCATTGCAGGTAACATTGAGTACATTCAGAAGAAGCCATTGGGCAGACTTTTGATCTCTTTACGTGGCAATGATGTCAACGAGATTGATTCAGTACTGTCAGTACTCAAGGAAAAAGCATACGTTCACAAGTATACTTTTGCAAAAGGAGTAGAAAATGTTTAATGAGATCTTAGAATCAACCATTACCATTTTAAAAAATGAGCTGTGGAAGGCTATTTATGAAACAGCCATCATGCTGGGTATCTCATTTGTGTTTTCTCTGGTATTTGGCAGCATCTTTGGCTTTTTACTGTACCTTACAGCAAACAAGTCTTTCTTCCAGAAACCAGTTTTAAATAAGATAATTGCTGCTGTTATTAACTTTATCAGATCAGTACCATTCATTATCTTAGTGGTATTTACTCTGCCATTTACCTTCTTCTTAGTAGGAACAAAGATTGGTCCTGTTGCAGCATCTGTGCCTTTATCAATTACAGCTACAGTGTTCTTAGCAAGACTAATTGAGATTTCTTTAAAAGAAGTTGATGCTGGTGTGATTGAAGCTGCTCTTGCAACCGGTGCTAAAACCTCTCTTATCATCAGAAAGGTGCTTTTAGTAGAAGCAGCTCCAGGCATTGCTCGCGGTATTACAGTTACTTTTATTAGTTTAATCGGTTTCTCTGCAATGGCCGGCATGGTTGGCGGGGGTGGTATCGGTAACTTAGCTGTTCAGTACGGTTACTACAGATACGAAACTGGTATCATGATCTTTACTATTGTAGTTCTAGTCTTTATTGTGCAGTTGGCTCAATATATCGGAGACTATGTAGCAAAGAAACTGACTCATTAAATAAATACTTGTGGAGAGCTTAGACTCTCCATATTTTTTAGAGCGCTTTATGAAAGATATAAAAAGTTTATTTGAAGGTAAGATCAAAGGTATTTTAGTTTTCGGTAAGGATATTGAAAAGAAATACCTTTCAGACTTTATAGGGGCACGTGTAGGTCATGCTGATGTCTACGCAAGAGTTAAAGATGAAGATGATGTACAGAGCATCTTAAAGATTGCTTATGCCAATCGTTTAAACGTGGTAGTAAGAGGTGCAGGTACCAATCTTGCGGGCTCTACCATCCCAGACGGTGGCGTAGTTTTAGATGTGTCTGATATGAACCAGATCTTAGAGTTGGATGATGAAACTCTAACTGTGACAGTTCAGCCAGGAGTGATCTTACGTGATCTTATCGAATATGTTGAAAAAAGAGGTTACCTCTACGCACCAGATCCTGCTGAAAAGGGGGCTTCAATTGGCGGTAACGTCTCAACTAACGCAGGAGGCATGAGAGCTGTAAAGTACGGTGTAACCAGAAACTATGTACTAGCTTTAGATCTTTATAAGATTGATGGCACTAAAGTTCATTTAGGTGCCAAGACCTATAAGTTCTCAACAGGTTTGAATTTACAGCAGTTAGTAGTCGGCTCAGAAGGCACTTTAGGTGTTATCACCAAGATTGTCCTAAAGTTACTGCCATTACCTGAGTTTACCTTAAACACAGTCATTGCCTATGATTCCTTAAAGCAGGGCATCAGCAATGTTAATATCATCTTTAAATCACATCTTGATCCTACAGCAATTGAATTTGTTGAAAAGAAGGTTATTGCATACGGTGAGAAATACTTAAATAAGAGCTTCCCATGTCAGAATGCCAAGTCTTACCTTATCGTAGCTTTAGATGGCGATAAGAAGGGCGTATATGAGCGTTTTGAGAAGCTAAAGGAAGTTGTTAAGGCTCATGGCGCAATTGAGGTTATTCCTTTAGATGATGAAGCTGTAGCAAAGGATATCTGGGAGATTAGAGGCGCGATTGCCCGTGCTGTTAATGCCTCAGGACCATGGGAACCAATTGATATTGTAGTTCCAATTAACAGAATTACTGATTTTGTGGACTATGTAAACGATTTGACCGAGAATGGCTCTCCTCGTATCGTAGCCTTTGGTCATGCTGGTGACGGTAATGTTCACCTGTGTGTATTAAAGGATAATATAGCTGATGAAAAGTGGCCTGAAGTGCTGCACAATACTATGGAGAAACTCTATAAGAAGTCTTATGAGTTAGGCGGTGTAGTTTCTGGTGAACATGGTGTAGGTAAGGGCAAGCGTGATTTCTTCTTACAGAACACACCTGAAGAGTATAGAAGCTTAATGATAGGTGTTAAGAAGTCATTTGATGAGTTTAACCTGTTAAACCCACACAGTGGATACGGTTTATAACTAACTGTTGTAAAACAATATTGTAAGTAGAATTTAATATCGAGAATTTTATGATCCAACTAAGCGAAAGAACCAAATACTTTACTGATTCTGTAATCAGGCGTATGACTCGTGTATGTAATCAGTATGGTGCTGTAAATTTATCTCAAGGTTTTCCTGATAATGATCCACCAAAGCCATTGATGGACAGATTAGAGAAAGTAGCTCACACAGGACCACATCAGTATGCAATTACCTGGGGTGCTCCTAAGACCTTAGATGCATTAGCCAAAAAGATTGAGCATTTTTCTGGTATCAAGGTAGATCCTCAGCAGGAACTGTGTATCACCTGTGGTGGTACTGAGGCTATGATGTGTGCGGTTATGGCAACCATCAATCCAGGTGAAAAGATTGCTATCTTCTCTCCATTCTACGAGAACTACGGAGCTGACTCTGTTCTCTGTGGTGCTACTCCTATTTATGTACCATTGCATGTTCCAGATTTCTCTTTTGATGAGAATGAGCTTGAGAATGCATTTAAGCAGGGCGCTAAGGCTTTGATTTTATGTAACCCATCAAATCCTTCAGGTAAGGTATTTACCCGTGATGAGTTACTTGCTATTGCTCGTATCGTTGAAAAGTACAATGCTTTTGTAATTACAGATGAAGTATATGAGCATATCATCTTTGAGCCATATCATCATACCTACTTTGCAACCTTACCTGGCATGAAAGACAGAACTGTAATGTGTAATTCTTTATCAAAGACTTACTCAATTACCGGATGGAGATTAGGCTATGTATGTGCTCCTGCTTACGTAATGGACAGAGTTCGTAAGGTTCATGACTTCCTAACCGTAGGTGCAGCAGCACCTCTGCAGGAGGCTGTAATAGCAGGTTTAGAGCTGCCTGATTCATACTATCAAGGTGTACGTGATCTTTTCACCCACAGAAAGAATATCTTCTGCAAAGGTCTAGATGAGATTGGGCTTAAGTACTATGAGCCACAGGGTACATACTTTGTAATGGTTGATATCGGTGAGTTCGGTTATGAGTCAGATTATGACTTCTGTATAGAGCTTGCTCGTGATGTTAAAGTAGGTGCTGTTCCTGGTTCTTCATTCTTTAAAGAACCTGTAAACAACTATATCAGGCTGCACTTTGCAAAATCAGATGAAACCTTACATGAGGCTTTAAATAACCTCTCTAAGATTAGAGAAATCATTAAAATAAAGAAATAGCTGCGTAGTGCAACAACTGTTGTTTCATTAAGATAAAACCTCTGACCAAATGGTAGCACCAGATAAGAAAACATTGAAAAAGTCAGTAAAATCAATGTTTTTCATGGTGCAAACACGGTGCGAAGTCAAGACAATCAAATACTGATAGGCTCAAAGGGCGTTGATATGCAAGTATCAGCGCCCTTTTCCTATACCCACAAGCCATCGGCATTGAAAACCTATGGCGTTTTTTTATACCCATTTTTGAAGGAGGCGGCAATGAAACTGACAGAAACAGAAATGAGGATGGTGTTTCAGATTGAAAGTACCAATCAGAACGCCGCCCTGAATGAGATTTATATGACGTGGCGCTATGCGCCGAACCCGGCAACGAAAGAAACGGCGGAAGGCCTTCTGGACAAGCTCCGCCTACTGTCGGATCAGGAGTGCATGGATTTGATCCGCAAGGTGCAGGCCGAATACCGTCTGCCGGAGAAAGCCCGCACCATCGGGGAAATGCTGGCAGAGGCCAGACAGCAATCCGGAGCGCAGAAGTTATCCGGCCATGACATTATGGCTTTGGAGCGTTTCGACCCGGCGACTAGACACATGATTGTCTTTGATGTTCTTACCCATGACTCGCCTGTTGGTTGGAAGGGTGAGAAAATGCGCCTGTTCCTGACTGACGCCGGATACAGCAAGGCTTTGGAAAATCAGGAAAAGGGGCACATCAAAATCCGCAGCCATGCGAAGGTACTTTCCGGCGATCTCCACTATGACCATAAAGACCGTGAGAGGTAGCCGACTGAAAACTGTATCAAAATCAGTGGGATATCTTCTGTTTCTTCCTCTGTGGCTTGCGTTCTGAACGGGGCGTGGATGTTTCCCCATGCAGGAGGCTATGGAGGCATACAGATGGGTAAACCGCTCAAAATCAACACTTTTTATTTTCACAGGAAGGAGGTGCGAAGATGGCTGTTTTTCGTATTGAAAAGACCCGTGATTATACGGTCATGTCGAACCATCACTTGAAAGATCGGACACTGACCCTGAAATCCAAAGGGCTGCTGTCCATGATGTTGTCGCTCCCTGACGAGTGGAATTACACCACCAGAGGTCTTGCGGCGATCTGCCGGGAAGGAGAGGACAGCATCGGTGTGGCATTGAAGGAGCTGGAAAACCACGGGTATATCCGGTGCTCCCAGCTTCGGGATGAAAAAGGCAAGATCACGGATACAGAGTATGTCATTTACGAAATGCCTCAGTGCGAACCGCCGTCAAGCCCAAGTACGCCTTTACCGGGTACGGCAAAGCCATATACGGAAAACCCGGATATGGGTATCCCGGATACGGCGGAACCGTGTACGGAAAACCCCGCACAATTAAATACTAATCAAACAAAGACTGATTTATCAAGTACGGAGATATCAAATCCTATCCCATCAAATCCCCCTACCCCCGCAGGGGCAAGGATGGGAACGGATCGGATGGGAGCCAGAGAATGTTATCGTGAAGTGATTTTGGACAACATCGAGTACAGCTATCTGGTGCAGGACAGCCATATCGACCGTGAGCAGCTTGACGAGATCGTTGACCTGATCGTGGATACCGTATGTTCTGCCCGCAAAGTCATCCGCATTGCCGGAGACGATTATCCGGCGGAGGTGGTAAAGTCCCGGTTTATGAAGCTGCACAGCTCCCATGTTCAGTATGTTATGGACTGCATGAAGGACAACACCACCTATGTCCGCAATATCAAGAAATATCTTCTGGCGGCGCTGTATAACGCCCCGACCACCATCAACAGCCATTATTCTTCCCTGGTGCAGCACGATATGTACGGGGACGGGCAAAGGTGGCGAGGCTAAATGCAGGAGGAAGTAACGCGTGGCGCCGTAACGCTCATTGTTGACGGAGCCAAGCTAAGCGAGCAAGTCTTTGAAAAGGCCATCAAAAAGTTCCTGGAGGAAATCCAGAAAAGCAAGCAGCCGAAAATATACCGGGGCAGGCAGACCTTGAAGCAGCTCGCCGGGCAGAACGCCGGTCTTGCCAATATCGAGATCAGTGACAAGAATATCAAGGCTTTCTCCCGTGTGGCGAAGAAATACCATGTGGATTTTGCCTTGAAGAAGGACACCGCCGCAGAGCAGCCCCGTTACCTGGTCTTTTTCAAAAGCCGGGACGCGGATGCCATCACAGTGGCATTTCAGGAGTTTGCCAGCCGGAAAATGAGCCGTGAGGAAAAGCCCTCCATCCGGGAACGGCTGACCCAGGCGAAGGAACAGGCGACGGAGAAAGTGGAACACCGCACCATTGACCGGGAGAAAGTAAAGGTCAAAGATCGGAGCGTGCAGAGATGAACATGAAAAAACTGTTTTTGCTGAATCTCCCGTATCTTCTGTTTGTGTATCCCTTCGATAAGCTGGCACTGGCTTTCCGGCTTGCGCCCGGCGCTGACCTCTCCGGCAAGCTGCTCTCCATCGGGGACGGCTTAACGGCAGCACTTTCCACCCTGTGGCTCAGTTTCCATCCCACGGACCTGCTGATCGGCATAGCGGGGGCGGTGATCCTTCGCATGGCGGTCTACCTGAAAGGCAAGAACGCTAAGAAGTATCGCCACGGGATCGAGTATGGTTCTGCCCTCTGGGGTACGGCGACAGATATCACTCCCTACATGGACAAGGACTTTTTCCAGAACATCCCCATGACGCAGACGGAACGGATTACGATGGCGAGCCGTCCAAAGCAGCCGAAGTATGCTAGAAATAAAAACATTCTGGTGATCGGCGGTTTCGGCAGCGGCAAGACGCGGTTCTTCTGTAAGCCGTCGCAGCTACAAGCTCATTCGTCCTATGTCTGCACAGCTCCGAAAGTAACCTTGCTGCCGGAGATCGGCGCTTTCCTGGAACGGAAGAAATACCGTATCAAGTGCCTCAACCTGATAAACTTCCGAAAATCCATGAAATACAATCCGCTGGCTTATATCCGATCAGAGAAAGATATCTTAAAGCTGGTGAACGACCTGATTATGAACACGAAGGGCGAAGGCGAAAAATCTTCGGAAGATTTCTGGGTCAAAGCAGAACGCCTCTATTATTCCGCACTGATCGGCTACATCTGGTACGAGGCCACGGAGGAAGAAAAGAACTTCATCACGCTTCTGGACCTTATCAATGCCAGTGAAGCCAGAGAGGACGACGAGACTTATCAAAGTCCGGTGGACCTGCTTTTTTCTCAGTTGGAGGAACGGGAGCCGAACCACTTCGCCGTCAAGCAGTACCGCAAATTCAAGATGGCGGCGGGCAAGACCTTAAAATCCATTCTCATTTCCTGTGGCGCCCGGCTTGCTCCCTTCTACATCAAGGAGCTGCGGGACCTGATGGAATATGACGAACTGGAACTGGATACCCTGGGCGACCAAAAGACGGCGCTGTTTGTGATCCTTTCGGATACGGACAGCACTTTCAATTTCGTGGCCGCCCTCATGTATAGTCAGCTTTTCAATCTGCTCTGCGACAAGGCGGATGACTTCTACGGCGGGCGGCTGCCTGTCCATGTCCGTCTGATCCTGGACGAGTTTGCCAACATCGGCCAGATACCGAACTTTGATAAGCTGATCGCCACCATCCGAAGCCGTGAGATATCGGCTTCTATTATTTTGCAGTCGCAGAGTCAGCTAAAGACCATCTACAAGGACGCGGCGGATACCATCGTCGGTAACTGTGACAGCACCTTGTTTTGGGGAGGCAAGGAGAAATCCACGCTCAAGGAGATATCGGAGCTTCTGGGGAAGGAGACCATTGATTCCTACAACCAGTCCGAAAACCGGGGCAGCCAGGTTTCCCACGGCCTCAGTTATCAGAAATTAAGAAAGGAGTTGATGACCCAGGACGAATTGGCAGTGATGGACGGCGGCAAGTGTATCTTCATGCTGCGGGGCGTGCGCCCGTTCCTTTCGGACAAGTACGATCTCACCTGGCACCCGAATTACAGATACACGGCCGACGCCGACCCTAAAAATGTCTTTGACATGGAACGGTACATGAAGAAGCAGCGTGCCGTGGTAAAACCCACGGACACCTTCGATGTGTACGAGATTGACGCAACAACTTAACCCAAAATCAAAAACATTTTTTAGGAGGATTATTTTATGGAATTTTTCAACAGCGCAGTTGGTGTTTTGCAGACTCTCGTAGTGGCCCTGGGAGCAGGTCTTGGTATCTGGGGCGTTATCAACCTTTTGGAAGGTTATGGTCAGGACAACCCTGCTTCCAATGCTCATGTACGGTAAGGAAGCAAGCAACCGAAAACAAGAGATAGACCGCCAGCACTACACTATTCCGAACCAAAGACCAAAAGATAAGCATTGTGGGAAAATCTAAACTTTTGGATTTTCCTACAATGCCAACTACGGCGGAATCCCTCCCACTCCTTATATCTTTCTGTATACATTGAATTTGTATTTAGTAAAATGCAGACAACACCACGGATCGGCTTTTGGTTGGACAATTCCAACCAAACACCACAGCAGACAGCAGAAAACATTCTGAACGCTAGGAAGCCGGTATGATTGTTACATATAAGGGGAAGAAAAATTTCTTTTAGGTACTTGCTTTCCTAAAACTGATGTGATACAATGATTTAATCCAGAAAAGGAGTAAAAAATATGCGGCAAGGTATTATTAAATAAAACTATAATCAAATAGTGGGAACAAAGGATTATGATAGCTCCTTTTGTAGGGGCTTAGTTTTTTGTACCCAATTTAAGAATACTTTTGCCTTATCAATTTTGACATATCCCCAAAAACAGCAATCACAAACAGGTGTATGCTGTATATGTGTATGTCCGCAACTTATAATCCCCAGTGGTAAAAGTATTTTACTGCTGGGGATTTTTATGCCCTTTGGGGCTGTAAAGGGAGGACAATCACATGAAAATAATCAATATTGGAATTCTTGCCCATGTAGACGCTGGAAAGACGACCTTGACGGAGAGCCTGCTATATGCCAGCGGAGCCATTTCAGAACCGGGGAGCGTCGAAAAAGGAACAACGAGGACGGACACCATGTTTTTGGAGCGGCAGCGTGGGATTACCATTCAAGCGGCAGTCACTTCCTTCCAGTGGCACAGATGTAAAGTTAACATTGTGGATACGCCCGGCCACATGGATTTTTTGGCGGAGGTGTACCGCTCTTTGGCTGTTTTAGATGGGGCCATCTTGGTGATCTCCGCTAAAGATGGCGTGCAGGCCCAGACCCGTATTCTGTTCCATGCCCTGCGGAAAATGAACATTCCCACCGTTATCTTTATCAACAAGATCGACCAGGCTGGCGTTGATTTGCAGAGCGTGGTTCAGTCTGTTCGGGATAAGCTCTCCGCCGATATTATCATCAAGCAGACGGTGTCGCTGTCCCCGGAAATAGTCCTGGAGGAAAATACCGACATAGAAGCATGGGATGCGGTCATCGAAAATAACGATGAATTATTGGAAAAGTATATCGCAGGAGAACCAATCAGCCGGGAAAAACTTGCGCGGGAGGAACAGCAGCGGGTTCAAGACGCCTCCCTGTTCCCAGTCTATCATGGCAGCGCCAAAAATGGCCTTGGCATTCAACCGTTGATGGATGCGGTGACAGGGCTGTTCCAACCGATTGGGGAACAGGGGGGCGCCGCCCTATGCGGCAGCGTTTTCAAGGTTGAGTACACCGATTGCGGCCAGCGGCGTGTCTATCTACGGTTATACAGCGGAACGCTGCGCCTGCGGGATACGGTGGCCCTGGCCGGGAGAGAAAAGCTGAAAATCACAGAGATGCGTATTCCATCCAAAGGGGAAATTGTTCGGACAGACACCGCTTATCAGGGTGAAATTGTTATCCTTCCCAGCGACAGCGTGAGGTTAAACGATGTATTAGGGGACCAAACCCGGCTCCCTCGTAAAAGGTGGCGCGAGGACCCCCTCCCCATGCTGCGGACGGCGATTGCGCCGAAAACGGCAGCGCAAAGAGAACGGCTGCTGGACGCTCTTACGCAACTTGCGGATACTGACCCGCTTTTGCGTTGCGAAGTGGATTCCATCACCCATGAGATCATTCTTTCTTTTTTGGGCCGGGTGCAGTTGGAGGTTGTTTCCGCTTTGCTGTCGGAAAAATACAAGCTTGAAACAGTGGTAAAGGAACCCTCCGTCATTTATATGGAGCGGCCGCTCAAAGCAGCCAGCCACACCATCCATATCGAGGTGCCGCCCAACCCGTTTTGGGCATCCATAGGACTGTCTGTTACACCACTCTCGCTTGGCTCCGGTGTACAATACGAGAGCCGGGTTTCGCTGGGATACTTGAACCAGAGTTTTCAAAACGCTGTCAGGGATGGTATCCGTTACGGGCTGGAGCAGGGCTTGTTCGGCTGGAACGTAACGGACTGTAAGATTTGCTTTGAATACGGGCTTTATTACAGTCCGGTCAGCACGCCGGCGGACTTCCGCTCATTGGCCCCGATTGTATTGGAACAGGCATTGAAGGAATCGGGGACGCAGCTGCTGGAACCTTATCTCTCCTTCATCCTCTATGCGCCCCAGGAATACCTTTCCAGGGCTTATCATGATGCACCGAAATACTGTGCCACCATCGAAACGGCCCAGGTAAAAAAGGATGAAGTTGTCTTTACTGGCGAGATTCCCGCCCGCTGTATACAGGCATACCGTACTGATCTGGCCTCTTACACCAACGGGCGGAGCGTATGCCTTACAGAGCTGAAAGGATATCAGGCCGCTGTCGGTCAGCCGGTCATCCAGCCCCGCCGTCCAAACAGCCGCCTGGACAAGGTGCGCCATATGTTTCAGAAGGTAATGTAAAGATACAT
>ERZ1034678.245-NODE-245-length-30759-cov-23.828003_pt1 | contig 30759 bp, 28 predicted proteins | sample MGYA00520640_ERZ1034678 | MGnify/ENA primary metagenome ERZ1034678 (study PRJEB33766, sample SAMN09781767) | gut metagenome | biome: gut microbiome | host: Homo sapiens | place: Madagascar | study: EMG produced TPA metagenomics assembly of the PRJNA485056 data...
GGAAAGCAATCTTCAATCCCTTGTCAAGACTTGAGCGTGCTCCGTTGGCTGTACGAGCAGAAGCATAAGTGGCAGTCTTCATACCGAAGAATCCAGCCAGTCCAGAGAATAAACCACCAGTAAGGAATGCGAATGGTACCCATGGGTTTTGCACCTGTAGCACATAAGCCATGAACGCAAAGATGATAGCGAGCACAATGAAGACAATGGTTACAACCTTGTACTGCTGCTTGAGGTAAGCCATGGCACCCTTGCGTACGTGTGCCGCAATTTCCTTCATTCTGTCGGTGCCTTCCTCCTCTTTCATCATCGAGCGGAAGAAGAACCATGCCATTGCCAAGGCTACAACGCTGGCAATGGGGATTAGCCAAAATACTAATGGAATGTTGTTCATAATGATGTATTAATTAGGTTTGTAATAGATTCGATAGGTCGTTGTGATGAAACGATTTTGCAAATATATGAAATAAATTAATACGATGGGGGAAAGATGAAATATTTTTATTAAATAAACTTCAGTTTTGTATCATTCTTTAATGCTGATTGTTAATAGCAGTGAGACACTGCAAGCAAGTTTTTTTACTTTTCCTCGTGCTTATGGCAATAGGTAGGGATAATACCGCATAGGCATGCTGAAGCCAGAATCTATGTTTCATAAATTTGGTTTTTGAATTTTAGAAAATCGACTCCTCTGTTTCGGATGTGAATAGTTCCAAGGCTTTCATACCCATAATAGAGTTGCCCTTTTTGTTGAGTCGTGGACTCCATACGGCTATAGAGTAGCGCGAGGGATAAAGGGCAACGATGCCACCGCCTACACCGCTCTTGCCTGGCAGACCAACAAGGAAGGCAAAGTCGCCAGCTTCGTCGTAGAAGCCACAAGTTTGCATTATGGCATTAATACGTTTTACTCTCGATATGGTAAGGTTGACACCAGCATGCGAGAAAGGCTCATTGCTCTTGGCAAAAGCCATAAATGCGTGCGACAAATCCTCGCAACTCATCTCCAAAGAGCATATTGTGCAGTAGAACTGCAATACGTCATTAACATCATTGTGCAAGTTGCCATGATGCTTCAGTAGATATGCAATAGAAGCATTGAGATAGCAACTGTCCAGCTCCGACTGCATAACCTCTTCTGAGTAGTTGATGTCTTGATTGCCTGCTATGGTGCGTACAAATTCGAGAAAGAACTCCTTTGGGTTTTCAAGATGCGACAGCAGTACGTCGGCTGTTACCAATGCGCCTGCATTGATAAACGGATTGCGAGGTTTGCCATGCTCGTACTCCAACTGTACAAGAGAGTTGAAAGCCGACCCCGAAGGCTCCTTGCCTATGCGGGTCCATAACTCTTTGCCAAGTAGACTTAATGCTATTGCAAGCGAGAACACCTTGGCAATGCTCTGTATGGAGAACTTAACATTAGAATCGCCAAGTTGATAGGTTCTGCCGTCAAGCATACTGAGACAAATTCCGAACTGGTCGGGGTTGACATTAGCCAATGCAGGAATGTAGTCGGCCTGCTTTCCTTCTTTGGCGTATATCTCTATCTCGCGTCTTATTTTCTCTAATAAAGGTTGATAATCCATTGTTTATTTTTGTTTAGTAGTTTATATTTATATAAATATGTGTGCATAAAATGCAAAGATCGTGATTTGTCGACTTACTCATTATTCAGTAATCCCCTCACTTCCTTATCGAAGTCAGAGTCAATACGTTGTGTCTTATTGAAAATGTCATATTCTTCTTCCGCTTTCTTCTTGGCTTGCGCTGCCGAAATTTTGCCTTTGTCGGGCAATATCTGGTATTTGCGGAATGTTAAGAATTCATTGACACTTGTAGAGAACTGTGCCATGTTGAACGTGTTTTCACGCTCAATGAGGTCTTCTATATAATCAAAGAAACCAGTAACAGCACGCTCCAATTGTCGGATTTCCTTTTCTTGCAGGTAGTTCTTAGCAATAGATACGTCCGATTTTAAGACACGACCATCTGGTGCATACTTCCATGTAGTCAGTCCCATGTTTTCTTTTGTGTGGTCTGCCTTAGAAAAGATAATCTCAGCAGCAGTCTGTCCTGTAATGGCATAGTGGAAGCGGTTTTGTATCATTGCGTAGAAATCGTGTGTGGTCGGAGAGTTACGGTCATAGTCGGTGCTACACTCTGCATATATGTCCGTAATCTGTTGCCAAATGCGACGCTCACTCGTACGGATAGAACGCACACGTTCAAGCAATTCGCGGAAGTAATCCTTGCCGAATACTGCCGTTCCTTGTTTCAAACGCTCATCGTCCATGGCAAAGCCTTTCTTGATATACTCATAAAGAATCTTTGTTGCCCATTGGCGGAAACGAGTGGCTTTCAATGAAGACACACGATAGCCTACGGCAATAATCGCATCAAGAGAATAATATGTCGTTTTGTAGTTCTTGCCGTCAGTGGCAGTTGTTTCCATTTTGGAAATAACTGAATCCGCTACAAGTTCATCCTCTCCAAAGATGTTCTTTAGATGCTTACTAATAGCAGGAACACCAACTCCAAAGAGTTGCGCCATAGCCTTTTGTGTACACCAAAGTGTTTCACCCCGTATGACTACTTGCACCTTGCCGTCGGCATCAGGCATATTGTAAAGAAAAAATTGTATTTCGTTACTCATTATCTAAATCCAAGTCATCAAGTTTATTTTCTATTTCCTCAATCTGCGGCAAAGCCGATGCAACATCAGCGAAGAGCTTTTCCGTTTCGTATTGCGCTATACCCATTGGTTGTGTAATGCCACGAAGCGAAAACTCGGCTTTCTTGTTGCTCTTAGTCCGACAAAGGAGCAAACCAATGGTAGGCTTGTCTTCTGTGGATTTTACCAAGTCGTCAACAGCAGAAATATAGAAATTCAGTTTGCTAACGAACTCTGGCTTGAACTCTACGGCTTTTAGCTCCACTACAACATAACAATGTAATTTTAGATGGTACATTAGCAAGTCTATATAGTAGTCATCACCATCAACCGATATGTGGTATTGTCTGCCTATGTATGCAAAGCCACGCCCCATTTCAAGCAGAAAATCAGTAATCTTGCTTGTCAATGACTTTTCTATATCCAATTCGTTTTGCAATGCAACCGTTCCGATGAACGAGAAATTGTAAGGGTCTTTGAATATGTAGCGAGCCAAGTCGGACTGAAGAGGCGGCAAGGTCTGTTCAAAGTTGTTGATTGCATGTCCTTTTGCATGGATGTATCCATTGTCAATCTGAAGGAGCATCACATCACGACTCCACCCATTCTGTGCTGTTTCTGTTATATAGTAGGCACGTTCTGCTTCGTCTTTCACCTTGGGCAGCAATGAAATATGATGATACCAAGATATTTGTGCAAGCGGTACTTGCACAAAATCCTTACCTTCACTCTCTAATTTTGCAAGTGTCGCTTGCAAAATTGGCAGTTCTCTTAATTTTGCAAGTGGCACTTGCAAAAATGGAAAATCTGGATATTGCATGGCAAAACTCTTCATATAGCCAAGGTTGCGTTTGGAATAGCCTCGGTCATCTGGATAACGAGAGATTAAATCCTTCGACAGCTGCTCTATAACCTGTTTGCCCCAACCTTCTTGCTCCTGTTTATGTAATATACTTTTACCTATGTTCCAATACAAGGTCAAAGTCCCCACATTCACATTAAGAGCCGTATGAAGTTTGGCTGTATCAATTAGGTGTTCAATATCTTTACGCCATTGGGCATAACCATTTGGCAATAACGAGTTGCTTCCCTTGATTATTTCGTTCATAGTGCTATTCCTTATCGATATTATTAAACGATATACTACGCAATTGGGCAAGTATCTCCTTCTCCAAACGGTGACTCTCTTCAAATTGTTGTGTCAGTGTGGCTTCATATTCACTCATCCGCCTGTTGAACTCCTCTTCCGTAATATCAACATAGTCAATCTTGATGTCGAAGTATTGACCAGCAGAGAGGCTGTACCCCTTCTCCTTGATATCATTGTAGCTGACGTCATTAGCCAATTCTTGCCTTATGGCACGCAAGGTCTGCTCAAACTCACCCTTTGCAGATGGGGTTAAGTGCTCAAACTGCTGTTTGAAAACATCTGTAAGTATGTTCGTGTCTGGATCGTAAGCGATACCCGCCATTTCTTCATTTATTTTTCCGAAGTAGGAATATCCTAATCGCGTCAAATGTACCATGGCTGGCATTTGAACCCTTGTTGCTTCATTGAACTTGCTCATAACTTATTTGCCTAATATCAAGGAATTTGTTGCTTAATATGGTGTTGTTAACGCAAAGATAGTGATTTGCCAGATAAAAACATACGCTTGGTGCAAATCTTTAACATGTAATAACTGACTTGTAAAAACAAAAAATCCTAACTGCTCATATTCAAGCAGTTAGGATTCTGTATGGTGCGCCTGATAGGACTCGAACCTACACGTCGTAAGACACTAGATCCTAAGTCTAGCGCGTCTACCAATTCCGCCACAGGCGCATTTGCGGGTGCAAAGGTAATAATTTTGTTGCAAATAACAAAATAATATGGCGGATTTATTCTATAGATTCTATCTTTTTAAGTTTATAGTCCAATATGAGATGGACTGTCATGTATATGACGATGTCGATACCTACTATGTAAGTTATACCAATTACGCCGTTCAGCATGGAGTTCAACAATACATATAATAATTGTAGTATAAGGATTGCTACAAGTGCTCTGTGCTGGCTCATACCTATGCGAAGCAACTTGTGATGGAAATGACGTTTGTCGGCTTGGAACAATGGTTGATGAATGCGCAAGCGTACCAGCACAACACGAACCACATCAAAGCACGGAACGATAAGCAATGTATAGGCAAGTAGCATACTGTCGCTTCTGAATGGTTTGACCCAATCTGAACTCATGGAGAACTTTACCATAAGAAATCCAAGGATGAATCCGAGCGTTAACGAGCCGCAATCGCCCATGAATAGCTTGCGTCGTTTCTCCGCACTTCCCCATATATTAAAGTATAGGTAGGCTGTGAGTACACCCATCAATCCGGCTATCAGCACGCAATATGTCCATATTTGCTCTCTGCTGAAACAAACGAGGAAGCCAGTAAGTGCTATTAGCGATAAGCCGCCAGCCAGGCCGTCGATGCCGTCGATAAGGTTTATGGCATTGTCGATAAACACGATGATAAACACCGTAAGTGGGGCGCCTATCCAGAAAGGCACTTCGTGTATGCCCATAAATCCATATAGATTGTTGATGTAGAGATTGCATATAGGCAGTAACGAAGCAGCTATTATCTGAGCGGCAAACTTTATCGGGGCGCCAAGTCCAATAATGTCATCTACCACACCTACTGTATATATAATAAATAGACTTACAAGGAAAGCTCCAGTCCATAAGCCAATATTGAAGGGTAAATCGTCTGTTACGCACTTAAACACATACAACGACATAAGAAAGGCTATAAACATGCAAGGCAAGAAAGCCAAACCGCCAAGACGTGGTATGGCATTTTTATGAACCTTACGCTCGTTTGGCAAATCGTATAGTTTGCGTTTAAGACAGAAATCAACGATATGTGGGGTGATTATGAAGCCGCTAAGCAAGCTTAACATAAATGAAAGGACGACATACAACCAGTAACAATCCATCTAATTCCGTAGCTTTATATTATAGTATATATTTTATTAACACTCTTTTTATAATAACTTTCGAAATGTGAAAATATTGTATATCCTCTATGTTTTTCTCAATAAAACAAGTATTTTTGCGTTAATAGTAATAAAAATGTCTTGATTTTATAATTTGTTTAAGAACAAAAACTGTAATATGCGATACTATAAAGCAATAATATCATTGCTTGCTCTTACATTTGGTACATCTCAAAGCTATGCGCAATATGCGTGGCAAGAAACGGAACGCGAAAAATCTAAGCTTAATCTCAAGAACGATGTGGAATACAATGTAGAGATGCAAGCGTCAATGGCAAACAACAAGACCCCATTATGGCTTAACGCTAACAAATATGGACTTAGTTCGCTTGAAAAGAACAATGGTTATATGCGTGCTGCCGTAATACGTCCACTGCAAGCCGACTCGGTGCGCCGTTGGGCTATAGGCTATTGTCTTGACATGGCGGCAGCAATGAACTATACTTCTGATGTCGTAGTTCAACAGGCATATGTTGAGGCTCGTTGGTTGCATGGTGTATTGACGGTTGGAGCTAAGGAGTATCCTATGGAACTAAAGAACCAGAGACTTAGTTCTGGCTCGCAAACACTTGGCGTTAATGCCCGTCCTGTGCCTCAAGTGCGACTTGCATTGTCACAATATTGGCAACTGCCAATTGGTGGAGGATGGTTGCATCTTAAGGGACATGTTGCTTATGGCATGATGACCGACGACTCATGGCAACATGAGTTTACTGGCAAGCAATCGAAGTATGCCGACAATCTGCTCTATCATTCAAAGGCTGGCTATCTGAAGATAGGCAACGAGTATTCTAACTTCCCAATCTCAGTAGAACTTGGACTTGAAATGGCATCACAGTTTGGTGGCAAGCCATATCTACCTACTAATGATGGTATGGTGCAAGTGCCTACAGATAGTGGACTTAAGAGTTTTTGGAATGCATTTGTGCCAGGTGGTCAAGACGCGTCCGATGGAGTATATGGCAATAAGGAAGGTAACGTATTGGGCAGTTGGCTCATGCGTATAAACTACGATCATGAGCTGTGGCGATTCTCTGTATATGCCGACCACTTCTTTGAGGATCATAGTCAGATGTTCTTGCTCGACTATAACGGTTACGGCGAGGGCGAAGAGTGGAACGTGTGGAAGAAACACCGCTACTTTAAGTATGCTTTGCGTGATATGATGCTTGGTGGCGAGTTTCATATGAAGTATGGAACATGGCTTCGCAATATCGTCTTAGAGTATATCTATACTAAATATCAAAGTGGGCCTTATAACCATGACCGCACGCAGAACATAAGCGACCATGTGGCTGGATTGGACGACTACTACAATCATAGTGTATATCCAGGATGGCAGCATTGGGGACAGGTTATGGGCAATCCGCTCTTCCGTTCGCCTATATACAATACCGACGGCAATATCAATGTACGCGACAACCGCTTTTGGGCATTGCATCTTGGTATAAGTGGACAGCCTACCGAGCGACTCGATTACCGCTTGCTTGGTACTTATCAGGAAGGGTGGGGAACATACGACATTCCTTTTACACGCAAGCACCATAACATAAGTTTTCTTGTAGAGACTGGTTATCGTTTCAACCACGGATGGAAAGCAAGACTGGGTTATGCCATGGACTTTGGCTCACAGCAAATGTTAGGACATAATGCGGGTGTGCAACTCACGATAAGTAAGTCGGGAGTGTTTTAAGAATTACGAATTAGGAGTGACGAGTTACGAATTAGGAGTGACGAATTAAGAATTAGGAAGTTATGATTACAAATTATAATAGCAACCGTACAAATAATAAAAGCAGCCTAACAAAGCTGTTTGTTACAACTGTTGTTGTTGCATTGCTGATGTCGCTTGCATCTTGCGAGATAGAAACGAGTGACAATGGCGAGCTCGATGGCTTTTGGCACTTGGAACGAATAGACTCGCTTGAAAATGGCAAGACTGTTGACTGCTCAAATCAACTGATATTTTGGGGAGTGCAATTGCGATTGATAGAAGCAAAGGACATGGGTAATAACTCTATCAATCATCTGTATCTGCGCTTTGAGCAGACATCAGACAGCTTATATATAAATAAGGTGTACGAGAACCACTGGCATGAGGATAATCCTAATGCTGAAGTGGGTGGCGATGTGCCTGTTGACGTGGCAAATGACGAAACACGTCATTATGGTATAAACAACATTCCAGAAGGATTTCTCAAAGAACGTCTTGACGGTAGCAAGATGGTGCTAAAGTCGAAAATGCTAAGATTGACATTCCGCCGGTTTTGACCAGCGGAATGTCAATATATTGATCATTTTACCAAAGTTTCCACTCAAATATCTTATATAGGTATTTCAAGCTAATCAAAAAACGGTTAGTGTAAAAACCGTATGTTCGGCATGCTTTAACATCCTCGTTTACAAGTACCATACGACTGCGCACATTGTTGGTACTTGCACCACCAGTACGCATTGTCACAAAGTCGAGTGGTATATATTTAGCTTTAATGCGATGTTTAAGGAACAGACGCACCATCATATCATAGTCGGATGCAATCTTGTAGTTGAGCGAATAAAGTCCGTATTTGTCAAACACCTCTCTACGAGCATAGAACGATGGATGTGCAGGCATAAAGCCAAAGCGAAGCCACATAGCACGGAATGGTTTGGACGAATAATAGCGCACCACACGATTGGGGAATCCATCTTTTATGAAGTGTATGTCTCCATAGATAGCGTCGAGCGAGGTATGTGATTTCATTTCTGTAGCCACACGCTCCAGAACATCGTTTGATGTGAAATAGTCGTCGCTGTTAAGTATGCCTACTACATCACCGGTACTATTGCTTATACCTTTGTTCATGGCATCGTATATGCCACGATCCTTTTCGGATATCCAATGCAGACGGCCGTCAAACTGAGGTTCGTATCTACGCACAATTTCCATTGTATTGTCCTTTGAACCACCATCTATAATCCAATAGTCAATGTCGTTGTATGTCTGTGCAAGCACCGACTTTAGAGTGTCCTCTATAGTAGAGCCGCTATTATATGTAGCTGTTATGAGTGATATTATCATTGATATTTCATCTTTGTATTCATATATATAACGAGAATTTATGAAAATATTGCAAAATACAAAACAAATTTGTATTTTTGCAGAAACATAAAAGGAAGAATTGTGCATGACACAATGCAACCTATAATAACAAACTTATATATATGCAAGCGATAATATTAGCAGCAGGTATGGGGCGCCGACTTGGCGAACTGACCAAAAATAACACTAAATGCATGCTCGAAGTGAACGGCGTGCGACTCATCGACCGCTACTTGAGACAACTTTCGAAGTATTCTCTCGATAGAATCGTAATTGTAGTTGGTTATGAAGGACAAAAACTTATTGACTATATACATGCCAATTATCCAGACAAAAACATTGAATTTGTCAACAATCCTATATACGATAAGACCAACAACATATATTCGCTGGCACTTGCCAAGGACTATTTATGCGCAGACGACACCATATTAATGGAGTCGGACTTGATAGTAGAGGATGGCATAATAGACAAATTGGTCAACCATACAGACAAAGACCTTGCACTTGTGGCTAAATATGAGCAGTGGATGGATGGCACTATGGTGAGGATAGACGACAACCGACGCATTCTGCAATTCATACCTAAGGCGGGATTCAGATATGAAGAGGCTGACGACTACTACAAGACGGTTAACATTTACAAGTTTAGCCGTGAGTTCTCAAGCAAGCAATACATTCCTTTCCTTGAGGCTTATTGCAAGGTGATGGGCAACAACGAGTATTATGAACAGGTGCTCAGTGTGCTGACATTGCTGCAAAACACAACACTACGTGCATTGCCTATTGGCAACGAAAAGTGGTATGAAATTGATGATGTGCAGGACCTCGACATAGCCTCAACACTCTTCTCGGAGGACAAAAACAGATTCCAACTCTATCACAAGCGATATGGAGGATTCTGGCGATTCCCCAAATTGCTCGACTTCTGCTATCTTGTCAACCCTTTCTTCCCCAACAAGCGCATGCGCGACGAGATACGCAACAACTTCGACACATTGCTTGAGAGCTATCCTTCGGGCATGGGTGTCAACTCGCTGCTTGCTGGCAAGTACTTTGGCATCAAGCAAGACTATGTAGTGGTGGGCAACGGAGCCGCCGAACTGATTAAGGTGGTGATGGAGGAACACACAAACGGACGTGTTGGAGTGATATTCCCTACGTTTGATGAGTATCCCAACCGCCTGAAACAAGAACAGATTGTGCAGTTTATCCCTACCGACTCTAACTTTGGATATACTGCCGATGAATTGATGGAATATTACAACGACAAGCAATTGTCGCTGTTGATGCTCGTCAATCCAGACAATCCTTCGGGTCATTTCATGCCAAAGGCTGATGTGTTGCGCCTTGCTGCATGGTGTGATAAGAAAGACATAAAACTACTTGTTGACGAGAGTTTTGTTGACTTCACCGAGGAATATGAGAAGAACTCGTTGCTACACAACGATATTTTGGCAAGCAACAGGAATTTGATGGTTATGAAGTCGATTTCTAAATCGTATGGTGTACCAGGTCTACGACTCGGCGTGTTCGCATCGTCGGATACAGAATTGATACAGAAGATAAAGAAGGAGGTAAGCATATGGAATATCAATTCCTTTGGAGAGTTCTATATGCAGATATACGGCAAATATGAGAACGACTATCGTAAGGCTTGTCGCAAGTTCTGTGAAGTGCGCGAGAAGTTCTATGAGGACTTAAAGCAAATTGACTTCTTGAGAGTAATACCTTCGCAAGCCAACTATTTCCTGTGCGAAGTAACAAGCAAATACACTTCAGCAGAACTATGCGAACTTCTCATAGAGAAAGACATTATCATAAGCAATTGCGGGAAGAAGAAACATATGAACGGAAGAAACCTCGTGAGACTTGCCGTAAGAGACGAGGCTGACAATGCACGACTCGTTGAAGTGTTGAAGTCGTTGGCATAAACATCTTTTCACTGTTATATACTTTGGAAACCGATGCTAAAGTTGTATATTTGCATAAGAATAAAATAAAAAGCAAGAACAATGAATGCAGAAACTGTAGCTGCCATTAATGAGGCAAAGGAGCATATCGCTTCTATAAAGAACGGAGCGAAAATTACAGAAACAATAGACCTTAGCAGTGTAGAAGCGATGCTTAAATCTTGCGGAGATTGATGACGATATTGTAGAACTGGTGCGACAGGGGTCGCACTCTGAGCTATTTTTATAAGAAAAATTGAATAGGTAAGAATAAAGAAATAGAATTCATTTATTCTTACCTATTATGCTATACAACAAACTTTTCAGTTATTTCCTATCCTTATATATTTTGTCAAGCCACTGCTGTAGCTTCGGTGCGTCGGTCTTGCGCTGTCGCCATTCGGCTATAGCTGTCGGCAATGCAGCCTTGATATACTGCATAGTATACTCCTTGAACTTGGCAAGGGGCGACTTGTTGTAGTCGAACTGCTGTATCGGTGTGCGCCAATTAGAGCCGAAATAATACTCCATATAACCTATATAATTGCGCGGTATAAGATACTCGTTGCCGAGGAATTCATAGGGCATGAGGTCGAGCACATACTCCTTCTTGCAGATGTCCTGACAGCAATACCACAACTCTGGGTCCTGTGGATAAGGTTCGTAGAAATAAACATCGATATATTCGCCCTTGCGGATTATAGAGAGAAAGCCTCGACGCTCATAACGTGCCAACTCAAAACCCTCCTTACGAAGCTCGAACAGCATGTTGAGAAACTTCTGCATGTCGCTCTTGTACATCACAACGTCGATGTCCTCATCGTGAGTAATGAAGTCGTGCTCACGCACGGCACCAAGCAACGAGCCGTAGAACAGAATGAATTTAAGCCCTGCCTCGTCGCACAGACGCTTCAAGATGAGAAGATTCTCGTGGGCAATCTTCTTGTTTATTCTCTTTATGCCCTGAAAGATGGGTACAAACTTGTAGCGATAAACGCCACGCTCGGTATTTAGTTTCAGATTCATCTCTTTTCTTCTTATTTATAATAAACTCTTCATTGTTCGTCTATAAGACACTCATTAGCCTCTTACCATACGCTTTATCACATTCTTAAACCAGAATGGGAACAACTGCTTGATGCGGTTGAACAATGTGTTGTTGGAATGATAGAATGCTTGTTCAAACGGCTGATAAGGCACAACAAACTTGGGATGCTGTAGAGGAAACGTAAGGTCGCGAGTGGAAATATACTGCGACGGAGTTGAGCCTTCGGTTGTATGTGTGGCACCCTCGCCAAATCCTATGTTTGTAGTCAGATTATACTTAGGTGTTATACCGAGCATATTGTTAGCGGCGAGTGTGAAATACCACTGCCAGTCCCATGCACTCACATCATTGAGGTCGACAGCCTTGAGTCGATACTTCCAATAACGCACATCCTTCGACTTGTAGCCCATATTCTTGATAACCGACAACTCATACTTCGTTCCACGCCACGACATATCCATGTCCATCAGTCGCCATGCTCTGCGCCATGAAGCCCAACCGTTGGTCGACTTGTATCTACTGAACACATACGAGTCGGGTATGTCGATATGCTCTAAATAATTAGCTCCATCAACAAGTCCAATACGAGTGTCGTCAGCATAACGCTCAAGCATTTCCTCGACAAATGGGAAGAAGCTGTCGCGCATCACACAGTCGTCCTCAATTATGATGCCACGCTCCTCGTTCTCAAACAACCAGTTGATGGCAGTATATACTCCCATACCGCATCCTAAATTGGCTTTCTGGAAGTTAGTGTGCACCTCACATTCCCAGTCAATAGCGTCAAGCACCGCCTTACGTGTAGCCTCAACCATATCTGCCTCGCCCTCAACATGAGGACGCGGACCGTCACATGCAATATAGAGATGTTCTGGACGAACCTTCTTTATCAGCTCAAAACTCTTTAGTGATGTATCTTTTCTTTTGAAAATGACAAACAACACTGGTATCTTGTATCCCATAGTATGCGATAATTAGTCTTTTATAGTGTTTTTAATTGCGTCGAGGAAGCCATGACCATATTTCAAGTCTGGCTCAACATAGTTGCCCTCTCCCCACTCGTTCCATGAACGCAAGAACAGAATCTTATGCTCTGGAGACTTATCCTTTATCACATCCAGAGCCTTCTCTATATGCTTCTGGAAATTCTCAGGTGTTGAATTGACATATACGCCCTCGCTCTTGCCTGTTCGTGGACTTCTGTCCCACTGAGACAAAATCGTAGGATAGACATTCTCCCATGAGTCTTCTGGTGAAAAGAAGTATTTGGTTATTTTTGAGAAATCGTATTTCAATGTCGGCATGAAAGAGAAACGCTGCTGCAATACAAAACGTATCAATCTCTTATACTTGCCTGAATACAGCATCTCGGCACGTGATTTACCCAGAGAATTGACTGCGTCAAATCCCATATCAAGGAAACTCTTGTATACCTCAGCACTGCTTTCAAGGTTTGGCAGCACTCTACGAATAGTTCCATCTGCATTACGAACCATCGTTGTGGTCGAATTGCACATAGCAACGAAGTACACTCCCTTCAGTCCATTCTCTTTCGCCATCTTTTGCCATAGCTCCATGAATCTCTCTATATCTGCAAAACCATAAGGGTCGAATATACAAAACAGAGGTTTTCCATCTACAGTGATATATCGATGGTCTTTGAAAGCTGGCAATACAGTATTAAAATGGTTTATATAATCCTCATCACCTGGATAAAGTTGCTTGGATATCATCGTTGTTCCACCATTATTTTTCCACGTTTTTGTGGTCCAGTCATGGTTTGCCCATGCCAAGCAGAATGGGAAGTTGGGCTTACCAGAAGCCAATACTTCGTCAAACGGACGGTTGAGCAGTCGCTTGCCATTGCCCATCCAATAGTGCCAATAACAGAAACCCTCAATACCTGCCTCACGTGCCATCTCAGCCTGTCGCTCACGAGTCTCAGGCAATCTGAGGTCATAGAAACCTAAATCCGCAGGAATGCGCGGTTGATAATGCCCACGGAACAAAGGTTTTGCCTTTGCTACGTTTGTCCATTCTGTGAATCCTGGTCCCCAGACTTTGTCGTTCTCCGCCAAAGGATGAAACTGAGGCAAATAAAGCGCTATAACTCGAGCTTTCATATTCTTATTCTATTATGTATTTATCTTATTTATACTCTGACTATTGTCGTCGTTAATCTTTTCCTCCAATGGAAATTTCTCCAATAGGGCTTCATGATAACGCAAGTAGACATATAGCAGTGCAAACATTATCATTCGTAAATTGGCTGTATCTGAAAACGAGAACAGATACATTCCACCTTGCATGCTGACACATATTGTGAAATACAGCAACAGCAGTTGATACAACTTTACAGTTCCGTCGCGTGGACGCACTGACCTTGCCACCAAGACGAAGAACACTACAAATATAACAAATGCCACAACCGGTCCGAAATCAATAGTGAAATCGCCAACAAATGTCGAGAATACATTGTCATCGATGTCCAGATTGTGATACTTGTCTCTTCGTTCTATATAGTTCTTGGGCACACTGCTGTCAAACATTCTTAAGAAGAGATTTATCGTTCGCTCGCCATGTCGAGTGCCTCCTGGTTCGAGTCCATAGTTGTTGAAATATAGACTTCCCTGACCTATATACCAGTTAAGGAATCCAAAGACTCCTTCACTGCGGTCGCCGAAACGACTCATTGTAATGGCAGCAACTGGCAACGTTATGACGATAAGCAGAGTGACACCTGCAACTTGCACAAAGCGATTTATCTTATTCGACAAGTAATGACGGAATGTCATATAGCCACCTATCAGCGTGAGAATGCCAAGTATCACACCTGAGCGCTCGCCACGCATCACTGGCATCACCAAACCAATGAGCGAGGAGAAGAACAACGCCACAAGCAGCAGTCGCGACTTCTCTTTCAACGTAAGCAAATAGAAGAACAAGAACACTGTTATGTCCGAACAGGCATTATATATCACAGCAGGAAGGTTTCTAATGGCACCTCCCGAATCACTCACGTTCTCCATCTGCTCGGTGTAAGCATCTTTTCCGGCGCTCACATCAGTAAAGAGCTTCACAAAACCTGTGCTGAAATTGTTAGCCAGTTCGGGCAACAGACATATTGCACACAACACTATCACTACAGAGAGTATCTTCAAGGTGCGTGTATGAGGGTCGGCTATCTCGTTTGGCATATTCTCATGATAGGCTATTGACGGCATCAATGCTATCATCATCATAACGTACAGATATATATAAGGGAATACCTTCAGCGGCTCGTATGTCATCGAGAAGATGGGGTCGTTCAACGAGAGTATCGAAAACACCGCATACACTATATACATTGTGATGATGGCACTACCTCCATCAAGGACGCGCACATTACGGTGATACCATATAAGTGTTGCCACCCACACAAAAAGGTAGGTGAAAGCCAATATATTATTTATACTTGTGACATCCATCATTTAACGAACTTTTTAGACATTCTTCTCAACATCTGCAATACGGCTACTCGCTCTTGGGCTGTGAGACCTACGACATACACCAAAGTTCCAACCACTAACGGCACTGCCAAAAACACCACAACAAGGCTCAACAGGGCTGAATGTATAGCACTATGCACGAAGTAAGTGAACGCTCCACCTGCTATCGTTATCAGCAATGCCGGCAGACAGAAGGCAAAGAGATATTCTGAAATAGAAAATTCCGAATAGTAATGGCGCAAACATACAAGGCGGATGAAGTGTGTCAACACACATACTCCTATCAATGATACGAAGACATACTCTGCTGTCAGCCCAAACTTGAACAACACCCATGATATGGGAAGACACAACAGCGTGACACTCTCCACCGAAAGATGGTAGTACTTTATATGTCCAGAGGCTTGAATAATGGTTGTTATAGGATTGTTCATAGCCAAACACACCACATATATTATTATGAGTCGAGAGAACAACACAATCTGTGCTGTCACAGAATCGCCCAGCCACAAATGCAATATGGTGGGCATCTCGGCTATCATAGGCAACGAAACCATCAACAATACATAATAAATAAACTTGTTGCTCACTGCGAACAGCTGGTTCAGACATTTGTAGTCGCCTCCTGCATACGATTGTATCATTGCTGGACGCATTGCCAGCACCATACTATTGCACAGAGCATTGAAGGCATTGTTTATCTGTTGGGATATAGCAAAGGCTACATTCACTATAGGTCCGAAGTATATATTCAGCAATATGGTGTTGCCTTGAATCATACACACCTTCGCTATGGAGCCAAACATGGTCCAACCAGAGAACGAAAGGAGCTGTCTGGTCAACAAGGCATTCTTGACTGAACGATATTTGCACTCCTCGTAAGTTCGCGAGCAATATATCGAATACATAAGAAACACTATGACAGCAACCAACAGCAATCCACCACTGTAGAACACGAGACTGTCAATCATAACATATCCTATCAACACAGCGACAAACACCTTAAGCAGACAGTCGATAGTCGAGATAAGAGCATAGCCTTCCATATTCTCGTGAGCAAACAAAGCCGACGAGAATGGTATCTGCATAATGGAGATGACAAAGGTGAAGATAGCAAACTGGAAGCACATTCTTGATGCTCCCATTCTTTCTACTGGAATATTCAGCTTGGTCTCAAGAAACCATATACCAACTGTCTCAAACAATACCAGCAACACCGCTGCTATGACGAACAATATTCTCAAGCTCAATGAGAATATCTCGTTCATTCCCATCTTATCCTTTTTTCCTAAGGCTATTGAGTAGAAACGCTGAATGGAGAGTTCCATGACGCCGCTCAAGAAGGACGACATCATGACAACGCCAGCTACGGCATTAAATATGCCGTAGTCTATCGCCCCCAATCCAGCCAAAACGAAACGGACTGAATACAGATTTATTATTGTGATGAAAAGCATTCTGACAAATAGCAACATCGAATTGGTAGCTATTCGTTGCGAAAGGTTTCCATTACCTGTTTTTTCTGTAGTCATTACTTTTCTTTGATTATATCCTTAAGTATATATAGTGTTGTACAGCCGAATGCCACCACCAACATTGTCAATATAAACATTACACGCTTCGGACTGTCTGGTCGGATAGGCACTGCGGCTCCCTTGATTAAAGTAAACGCTGGTGTGCGCTCCTGTATCTTTGCCTTTGCCGCCTGTAGCTGTGTGCTCAATGTCGAATAGGTGTTAAACTTTATCTGCATATCGTTCTCAAGGTCATTCTGCTTAGACTTGAAACTTTCCAACACGACATCCAAGTTGGCATCTGCATAACTGCCATATGTCTGTCTTGAGCGTTCGTAGGTTTGCTTTGCCTCGTCTGTGAGTTTTTTATAATACTCATAGTCTACACGTGCCTTACGTGTTCTGTATACGGTAATAAACTCCTGCAGATGTTCTCTTACTGAATCGGCTACAGTCTTGCATATTACTGGATCTTGGTCTTTTACGTCAATAGTGATTACGCCAGTCTTCTTGTCAACCGTGAACTTTATCGAGCCTTTTATTCCATTAGCCACATCGTCCGATGCCTTATTCATGCGATAAGGGTCAAACTTGGCACCATTGCCCGAATTATCCTTCTTCTTAAAGAGCGATATGACATAGCCCAAGCCTTTCTCCCACCAAGTCTTCTGCTGCCAATTATACATATAGTCATAATATGTAGTGTTGATTTTGCCGTCCTTGCTGCTAACCTTTATGTCGAACAATCCTGCCACAAATCCGTTGTCGTCCATCAATTCTGGATACAGCAAAGGCGTGATGGCATCATTCGACTGAACATTAGACAAATCAAATCCGAATGAAGAAGCCAATGAACTCAATGCTCCACCCGACGACTGATTCTCAGCTTCTGGAGCCATCTTGGTTTCAGTGCTATACATTCGTGGTATACTGTATATATAAATTGCGGATAGCACAAAAGTTATTGGCAAAACAATATAAAACAGTTTCTTACGTTTCAGCAATTCACTGACGACTTGCTTGTAATCTACTCTTTTTCTCTCTTTACAATCTGCCATAATAGTTTAATCGTAATCTTTTGTTATATTATTTTAGTTGATGATTCGTCTATTTATCTATATATCTTCTTCACAGTTCCGTCGGCATACTGTTCTATATATATATTCTGTGGCAATTCCTTTTCATTCACATTGGTGTAGTCCATGCCATAGATATTCACACGCTTTACCATCTTGTTTCCCATGCTTGCCACGCCATCTATAGATGTCTCTTTCGACAGTTCTGCTGTCAACGTTTCAAGCGACTTCATACGTGCCTTCAAATGCGACAGCGCCTCCTCTATCTGTTCGTCAAGCGTGTTCATACATTCATCTTCATACACATTGCGATGTAGTTCCATGCTTTGGGTTACGGCTTCACCACAGTCGGTTTTCAATGCGTTGCCCCTAATCTTTATTCTTATTCCCGACTCACCTTTCACATAGTCTCCACTGTCATACACACCCTTGCCCTTCTGTGTTATCACCAGTCGGCCAGGTACATAGTTACTAATAATACTCTCGCCAGCCGCCCCTTCTGGAGGATACACCTTAGTGGCTGTTGGGTCTTGGCCTTCTATTGTTTCAATAGATAGCAATGGTAGGTTGGACCACTCTATAGTGGTTTGACCATTTATCGTGATTTGGATAGTTGCGAGTAATGCAACAATACTTATCAAAATACGGCTAAAATGGGATATAATCATATTTCTTGTTTTTACAATGAAGTTAAGTGTCTATTTAAATAATAGGCAAAGGTACGCATAATTATTGACATTAGCTTGTATATATCAAGTATTTTGACGAATTTTGTAGTCTAAATCATTAATTATATGGAAGTTTATATCATTATAGCAGTGGTGGCTGTAGCCATGACATTAGTGGGCTTTGTGCTTGGCAATAAAGGCAAGGCCAATCAGCAGGACAAGACGGAGCTTATAGATAACCTGTATAAGCAGCTCGACGAACAAAAAAAACTACTCTCGGAGCGTGACCAAATTATAGTCAGCAAAACCGAACAGATAACATCTTTGACCGCAGAGAGGGATGTGCAAGCGGCTCAAGCCGATAGTTTTCGCAAGCAACTTGATGCCCAACTTGCTGACAATAAGGCTTCGTACGAAAAGCATATTGCCGAACTTAAATCGTCGCACGAAACTCAAATAGCCGAGCTTAAGGCTTCGCACGACAAGCAACTTGCACAGGTTAAGGATGCTGCCGATAAGCAGATAGAGGCTCTTAGACAGATGAACCGCGAGCAGGTTGACAATCAGCTTAAACTCATTCGTGAGCAGATGCAGACTACATCAGAAGAGGTGTTGAAGCGTCGTCAGGATGAATTGGGCGAGCGCAACCGTGAGCAGGTGTCTAAGATTATCGACCCTCTGCAACAGAGCTTAAAGAATATGCAGGAGGCTTTGGACAAGACTAAGGAGCAGCAGAGCGAGGCTCTGACCCGTCTTGACGAGACTATAAAGATTAATATGCAGAAGAGTGCTGCCTTGGGCGAGACTGCCGACCGCCTTACACGTGCACTTACAGGCGAGGTTAAGGTACAAGGCAACTTTGGCGAGCTTAAGCTTAAGCAACTGCTTGAAGACCTTGAGCTAAAGGAAGGCGAACAGTTTGATACGCAAGAGACACTTAAGGACAAGGCTGGAAAGCTGGCAAAGGGTGATGATGGCAAGGGATTGATTCCCGACTTTATCCTTCATTTCCCAAACAACCGCCATGTTGTTGTCGATTCAAAGATGTCGCTTACCGACTACGAACGCTATATGAATGCCGAAGACGGCACTCCTGAGAAAACCGAATATCTTAAGTCGCATATAGCCAGCGTGCGTGCTCAGGTTAAGCGTCTTGCCAAGAAAGAGTATACAAAGTATCTGCCAAGCGGATACAACAAACTCAACTTTGCCATTATGTATGTGCCTATAGAGGGTGCGCTAAACCTTGCATTGCTAAACGACAGCACGCTGTGGCGTGAGGCATACGATGAGGGTGTTATGATTCTTGGTCCGCAAACTATGTATATGAATCTTCGTGTATTGGAGATGATGTGGACTCAGGTGCGCCAACTTAGCAATCAGCAGGCTATGATGGATGCTGCCAACACTGTTATCGATCGTGTGCAAGACTTTGGTGTGCGATTTTTGGATGTAGAATCGAGCATGAACGACACTATAAAGAAGATGTCAAAGCTTAAGATTACTACAGCCGACAGTGGTGCAAGCATCATTACCGCAGCACGCAATCTGCTTAAGGCAGGTGCAAAGGAGAATAAGAAGAAAAAATCGCTTGCCGAAATGGACGACCAAGTGTTTATTGAGAATAAGGAATAATAAACGAATAACGACAATTACACGTACTCAAACCATTATAGTCTCCGTGTAATTGTCGTTAATTTTTTTTGTGGTTACTTTACGATGCTTTCGATATACTTGCACTCCATATCGATGCCCTTGACGTTGTCGCCTCCCTCTGGTATAATAATGTGTGCAAATCGCTTTGTTGGCTCAATGAATTGCTCGTGCATAGGTTTTAGCACCTTGAGGTAACGGTCTAACACAGTCTGCACATCACGTCCGCGTTCCACAGTGTCGCGTTGTATGTTGCGTATAAGACGTTCGTCCGAGTCGCAGTCAACAAATATGCGTATGTCCATAATGTCGCGCAGCTTCTTGTTGATGAGAGTCATGATGCCCTCTACAATAATTACTGGCTTCGGTTCTACATGTATAGTCTCTGGCAGTCGGTTGCACTTGAGGTACGAGTAGGTAGGCTGCTCTATGGCTCTGCCTTCTCGCAGCTCGTTGATTTGCTTGGTTAATAGTTTCCAGTCGAAAGCGTCAGGATGGTCGAAGTTAATAGCGTGTCTTTCCTCTTCGGTCATTGATGTGGTGTCGTTATAGTAAGAGTCGAGTGGTACAACAGCCACATGATGCGGAGGCAATGCTTCCACAATCTTCTTCACTACAGTAGTATTGCCAGAGCCAGTGCCTCCGGCAATACCTATAATTGTAACTTTATCGTTTGTCATATATATTGATTGTTTTTTTTACTCGCTTATACCTTTAAGTACCTTGACATAAAACTCCGCCTTCTTCTCCACCTTCATAGGATATGCGCGCGAGCTGCTTGGCATGCGCCACAGTCTCAATTGTCGTCCTTTATAGTCGAACTCTACATTGTCGCCAACCTTTGGTTGCATGCCAATGTTGAAGCATTGGCACAGCACATCGGTGGCTTTCTGTCCGGTAGTTACTATATCGGTAAGGCAAGGCAGACTGTCTGCCATAGCTTTCAAATCGGTAGGCTCCACCACTTCAAGGTCCTTGTCTGATGCCGTATTCTTAAGTCGTATCACGGCTGTGGCTGTATCATACATTCCTATACCGTGTTCACGAAGAAAGGGTATGATAAGGTCAAGGCGAAACGTTTTGTGCTCAACGTCTACAAAGTGCATTTTGTCGTTATAGAAGCACAATCCGAAGATGCGCCACATGTCATTGGTGAAGTTGGGATAATAAAACTTCATAGACCACCGTTTCTCGCCTGGTGGAAAACTGCCAAGCATAAGCAATCGGCAACCATCAGGCAAGAAAGGTTCAAATGGATGGCGTTCTATCATTTCTGTTCCTTGACAAGATACACCACTACAGGCAAGTGGTCTGAATAGCCATCAAGCCAAACGCCGCCTGCTGTTGTACGCTTAGGTGCACCCTTGTATTTGCCTTCCGATTGCAAAAGGTATGGGCGGATGTGTATCTGGTTCTGGAAGAACTTAAGTGTGGCATAATCCTTAGAGCCCTTTGGGCATAGCATGTTAGGTGTCATAACAATCTGGTCGAACAGATTCCATGAGCCATTGTAGAACAATGTGCCGCGACCTTCCTTTGCCAGAATGTTGTACCAAGGATTGTACATGTCGTCCTTGCCCACCTCGCTTATGTTTGCCTTGCATGATAGGCCTTCTGTCATCGACTTGTTGGTAGGGTCGTCGTTCATATCGCCCATAACCATAACCTTGCAGTTTTTGTCGGCAGCGATGAGCGAGTCTTTTATCACGCGCACCTGACGTGCAGCTACCTCACGATAGTGTGATGTAGAGAATCGGCTTGGCCAATGGCACACGATGATAGTTACATGCTCGCCTGCCATTGTTCCGCTAACGGTTAGGAATCCACGTGTTACAAATCCAGAGTCTTTCTTCTGCTCAGGCACATAAGGCACAAGCTTTACATCACGTACTGTAAAGAAACGTGGATTGTACAGCAAGGCACAGTCGATACCACGGCGGTCTGGACCCTCGATATGTACATATTTGTATCCGCGGGCCTTAAGTGCTGGTTGTGCTGTAAGGTCGTCAAGAACCTTAGAGTTTTCTACCTCAGCAAGACCAATAGCCGCACATCCAATGCCAGGCAACTTGTCTGTGCCAAGGTCGGCAAGTGCCTGTGCCATATTGCGTAGCTTGTGACTGTATTTCAAACCATTCCACTTGTACGAACCGCCAGGAAGGAAGTCGTAGTCGCGCTTGCCTTCATCGTGGCAAGTATCAAATAGGTTTTCTTGGTTGTAGAAGCCTACAGCGTAGAGATTAAACTTTTTCTGTGCCTGTGTGCCTGTCACGATGGCAAGCAACATAAGGGCAAGGATTAAGAGTTTCTGTTTCATTGTCTTGTTTGTTGTAATTTGTTTAACTGAACTTTCGCAAGGTCAGAGAATTCAGTATTTAAAGGAGTTAAGAAGTTAAGCCAAATGCTTTTAATGCTATAAATCAAGCAAAAAAACTAATGGCTTCGCTCGGCTTTTGCCGCTTGCTTGCAAGAACTCCTTAGCGACTGTAGGGCGTGATGTCTCCTTAACTTCTTAACTACTTTCGCTTGCGAAAACTTAATTTGTTTAATTTTTTTGCAAATATCGGCATTAAATCTGAAATATCCCAATTTGTAACAAAGAATTATTGAAATTGCCTTCTCAAAAAGGTGACATCCTATATATGGAGTGGTGCAAACCGGTGGGTTGTAGGTTTGGATTATAGTCCCTAAAACCGACCAATTTGTCGGTGCTTAGACATTGAAACATAATATTAATGTGAATAAAACACGAAAAAACTTTTTTTATTGAAAATTAATGCTTTACTTTGCATTCTCTCTATATATGAATCAACAAATCTAATTATCAAATACATGCAAAAGAAGCTTAATTTAGCAGTGTTGGCTATGTGCTGCGTTCCTGCTGCCTATGCTCAGACCGATTCTATCGGCTATCATAGTGAAGCATCTAACGAGGCAGCCTTCACATTTACTGAGGCTCAACTTGGTGATGATGATGATATGACGCAAAACGTCACTATTGTCAATTCTAATACCAACATCTATGCCAGTCAGGTGGGCTATTTGTTCTCACCTGCTCGTTTCCGCTATCGTGCTTTCGACCAGAAGTACAACGAAGTGTTTGTCAACGGACTATCGCTAAACGATATGGAGAGTGGTCAGTTCCGCTACTCACAAGTGGGCGGTCTTAACAACATGACACGCAATGTAGACTACTCGCTTCCTTTTGAGAACAACTCGTTTGCTTTCTCTGGTATGGCGGGCTCAAACAATTATAACTTCCGTGCTGCCGCTATGCCCGTAGGACAGCGCCTTACATTGAGTGGCGCCAACCGCAACTACACATTACGTGGTATGTATACCTACAGCACTGGTCTTTCCGAAAAAGGATGGGCCTTTACTGGTGCTCTTAGCTATCGTTGGGCAAGCAATGGCTATGTAGAGGGAACATTCTATAATTCGCTGTCTTACTTCCTTGGTGTGCAAAAGGTATTCGGCAACCATAGCTTGTCGTTCTCTACATGGGGCAATCCAACCGAACGCTCTACACAGGGTGCTGGTACTGACGAGGTATACTGGCTTGCAAACAACCGCTACTACAATCCTTATTGGGGTTATCAGAATGGCAAGAAGCGCAACTCGCGTGTTGTAACCGATTATGCTCCAAGTGCTATCCTTACTTGGGACTGGACCATAGACAACGACACCAAGCTCACTACATCGTTGTTTGGCAAGTACTCTATGTACAAGAGCACTAAGCTTAACTATAACAATTCGGACAACCCACAACCCAATTACTGGAAAAATCTGCCTTCAAGCTATTACGATGTGTGGTACGACACAAATGAGAACTATCGCACAGAGCAGGCTTTCGACGATTGGACCACATCTTACAACTATTGGCGTGCATCTAAGGCAAACCGCCAAATCAATTGGGACCGCCTTTATTATGCCAACCGCAACATAAATGCCGAGGGTGGCGACGCTATGTATTATGTACAGGCCAAGCACAACGACAACCTTACATTGACACTTTCGTCTACATTCAACCATCAGATTGACAAGGACAAGAAGGTGAACCTTGGTATTATGGCTGGCACAAACAAGGGCATGCACTACCAAACAATGGAGGATATGCTTGGTGCCAACTCGTTCCACAACATCAATACTTACATTATCTCGGACAAGTATACTGCCGATTCGCCAGAGGCCGACTACGACCTTAACAATCCTAAGGCTGTGGTTAAGGAAGGCGACCGCTTTGGCTACGACTACAATATATTCGTAAACAAGGCCCGTCTTTGGACTTCTTACTCGCAGAACATAGGTCGTCTTAACTATACCGTAGCTGGCAAGATAGGCTATACTTCTATGCAGCGCGAGGGTAGAATGCGTAATGGTCTTGCTGCCAACAATTCTTATGGCAAGAGTCATCATGCACAGTTCCTTGACGGCGGCGTAAAGTTAGGCTCTAACCTTACACTTGGTGGCGGACATGTAGTGTCGTTAGGTGCCGCTTACGAGTATCGTGCTCCTGAGGCCCGCTCTGCTTTCATGGCTCCTGAGGTTAACAACGACTTTGTTGCTGGCCTAAAGAACGAGCGTGTGTTTAATGGCGAGATTGGCTATATGTACGAGAACTCATGGTTGCACCTCAATCTTAATGGTTACTACTCGCGTATGGAGAATGTGTCTGACTGGCAGAACTTCTTCAACGACGATGTCAACTCGTTCATCTATGTATCTCTTACAGACATGAAGAAGGAGTATTATGGTGCCGAGCTTGGTGCAAAGTTCAAGTTGGCAAGCTTCTTCGACGTTAATCTTATCGGTACTATAAGCGAGGCTAAGATTGTAAACAATGCCAAGCTTACATATATGGAGTCTACCAGCGCTACATTGCATGGCGACGACCAGCTGGGCGACAACCACGACCGTATATTTAATAAAGGTATGCGCGACAGCGGCACACCGCTTACTGCATTGAGCCTCGGATTGAACTACCATCAGAATGGTTGGTTCATCAACCTTAATGGCAACTACTACGACCGTATATACTTGAGCTACTCGCCCAACTATCGTTTCGAGCAGAACATCAAGAACCGTAACATTGCCATGACCAAGTTGGGTTATCCTATCATTAACGATGCTACCAACGAGATTATTCCTGGCGCTCTCGACCAGGCTAAGGGCAAGGGCGGATTTATGCTCGACGGATCTATAGGTCGCAACATCTACCTTAAGAAGGGATCACTCTCTATCAACCTTATGGTGACCAACATACTCAATAACCGCAGCGTTGTTACTGGTGGTTACGAGCAGAGCCGAAGCGGATATTCGGGTGTGGCTACTGGCAAGTACAACTTGCGTGGCTACTCGTTCGAGAAGAATCCGTTTAAGTTCTATGCCTGGGGCACCAATGGTATGCTGAACATTACATATAAATTCTAACAAACACAAGCATTAAGATGAAAACAATGAAATATCTTAAGTTGGCGCTTCTTGCTCTTGTTGCTGTCTTTGCTACCACATCATGCATGGACGACGACTGGAAGGACCCTAATAGCGAGACATCTCCTTATGGCAATAACTCTATTCAGGAGACTAATGTGGTGTCTATTGCTGAATTAAAGAATACTTATGGTCCAAAGCAGAAGGACGAAATAAATGATACTGTTCGTATTGCTGACGGCACACAGATTAAGGGCATCGTTACAGGCAACGACATCGAGGGCAATATCTACAGCCAAATATCTATACAAGACGATAGCGACAAGCCGGGCATCATCATCTCTGTAGCTCAGGGCGGATTGTCGGGTCAGTTGCAGATAGGTCAGGAGGTACTTATCAATGTAGGCGGACTATATTATGGTACTTATCGCTCACAGCCACAGCTTGGTGTTGCTTACCACGACTCGTCTAAAGATCAGAACTATCCAAGTCGTATAAGTCGTGCCGATTGGCAGAACCGCTTTAAGGTTATTGGCAAGCCAGATGCTTCTAAGATTAAGGTGCAGGTGTTCAGCACAAATCCTGACGCCTCAAAGAAAGAGCTTAATGTTGCCGACCTTCTTGATGCCGATGTGGCATACAAGTATGCTGGATGTCTTGTTACACTTAAGGGAGTAGAGTTTGCCATGGGCGACGGTAAAACCACTCTTGCTCCTGAAGATGAAGGCAAGACTCTTGGTTATGGTGTGACACGCTATTTTAAGGGTTACGACAAGACCAACAAGCAGATAGGCATTCGTACAAGTTGCTATGCCGAGTTTGCTGCCAATCTTGTTCCACAAGGTGTGGTTGATGTAACGGGTGTTCTTTCTTGCTACAAGTCAAGTGCAAAGTACAACCATACAGTACAGCTCGCATTGCGCCGCTTCTCTGACATCAAAGCTTCGGAGAGCAAATAATATTCACATTATTATATATAATAGAACAAAAACATAACAATTATGAAGAAGATACTTTATACAATGCTTGTTGCACTTGCGACAACATTATCATTTACAAGTTGCGAGGACGTTCCGGCTCCTTACGACATTCCTACTGGCGGTAATACTGGTGGCGGTGACACTGAGACAGGACTGAAGGAAATATACTCAGAGAATTTCGACAATGAAACAACTGCGTTCACATTCAAGGATGTCACTCTTACTGGTGGTTTGACAAGAGTGTGGAAGGTTGCTTCATACAACAACAATGGTTATCTCAATGCTTCTGCTTTCTTTAGCAATGCAAGTCATGCTTCTGAGTCTTGGGCTGTGTCGCCAGCTATCTTGCTTGGCGACAGTAAGAAGGCAACTCTTTCGTTCAAGCATGCTATCAACAAGCTTGCCGATGTAAGCACTATGAAGGACATGATGACAGCTTGGGTTTCTACCAACTATGCTGGTGATGTTAAGACTGCAGAGTGGCAGCAGCTCGTAATACCTAAATATCCAGAGGGTGTAAGCTGGACTTTTGTAGAATCGGGAGATATCGATCTCACAGCTTATTGCGGTAAGACAATATACATTGCATTTAAGTATACAAGTACAGACGACAACTCTGGTGGTTGGGAGATTGATAATTTCACTATTAAGGGTGATGGAACTGCTATGAGCATTCCTTCAACACCTGACACACCAGATACTCCTTCTACACCAGAATTGGTTGCTGGCTTGAACATTGATACTACAAACGGATTGGTTACATTCGTTAATGACGGTGTTGCAAAAGGCGAAACAGCTACATTTGAGGTTAAGGATATGGGTATTGAAGATCCAGAGCAGAAGGGTGTACAGGTTACTGAAGTTACTCTTTCAGATGGTACAAAGCTTACATTTAGCGCTGACGAAGGCGAGAAGAGCAAGCCTACCTACTATGGCAAGTATGGTTCTATACGTATATACAAGAATTGCTCTATCAACATCGCTGGCAAGAGCAAGATTGCTAAGGTTGTGTTCACTTGCGACGGCAAGACATATGTAGGCAACACTACTGCTACTCTTGCATTCGAAGGCAACAACATCACTTACAAGAATGTCTATACCGCAGCACAGGGTGGTGGTGTTCAGTTCCGTCTCAAGACAATAGCCATTACTTACGCTAAGTAATTAATAGGACAAAATATAATAAAATGGCGTGCTGTCGATATGACAACGCGCCTTTTTATTATATTTTACATCCCTGCCATACCCACTAATTCTGCTTGGCAATCTATAGGAGGGTATGGCATCCTTGCCATACCCACTCTGCCATGATTGTCCAACCAGTTTAGTGGGTATGGCAGGGATGCCATACCCTCCTACTATATGTAAAGATAAATCTGAACTGTTACTTATAGAAAAGCAGATAAAGACATGGCAGTTTGAGGAAATAATCGTAAATTAGCACTTGAAAACCAAAGCAAAGGAATTATGGTAGAGACAAACGATAGAAAATTGCCAGTAGGCATCCAGTCTTTTGAGGAAATCAGAAAGCAAGGATGCCTGTATGTTGACAAGACAGATATTATCTGGCAACTTGCCAACAAGGGCAAAACGTATAATTACCTGATACGCCCACGCCGCTTTGGCAAGTCAGTGCTAGTAGATACACTCGAATCCTACTTCTTGGGAAAGAAGGAACTGTTCGAGGGATTGAAGATAATGCAGCTGGAGACAGAATGGGTGAAGCGTCCTGTCATAAGGCTGGATATGAGTCGTGCAGGAGCAGAGCCTGAAACATTGCGCTCTTATCTTGATAATGCTTTCAGACAATATGAAAAAGAATATTCACTGACTCCTAATCCTACAGATAGTCTTGCCGACCGCTTCAATGCCATAATTGTTGGTTCGTATGAGCAGACCGGACATCAGGTTGCTATTCTTATAGATGAATACGACTCGCCATTGCAGCATTCTTGGAAGACTCCTCACCATGAAGCATGTACCTCTATCTATAGGGAGGTGTTTGCCATCCTCAAGGCAGATGATAAATACGAGAAGTTTGTCTTTATCACTGGCATCACCAAGTTTACGCAAATCTCTCTCTTCTCAGTGCTCAACAATCTGAGCAACATCAGTTTCGAACCTGAGTATGCAGCCATTTGCGGTATAACGAAGGAAGAAGTGCTTATGGATTTTAAACCCGAAATCAATAGATTGGCTGAATATGAAGGATGGACTTTTGATGAGGCTGTAGCACAATTAACAGCCTATTATGACGGTTATCATTTCAGTCGCCGCAACATGGTGGATGTGTTCAATCCGTTCAGTCTCATCAATGCATTGGCAGATTCTGATTTAAAGAACTATTGGGCTTCGTCTGGTGCCACCTCCATGTTGCCTAAGTTTGTGGATGATATGGAACTCAAATTGGGTAATTTTGATCCTTGCACCATCCTTCGCCAAACTATCGAGACTTCGGATGTTACAGGTGGTGGAGCCGAATTGTTCCTCTATCAGTCTGGTTATCTTACGATAAAGGGTTACCAGATGGGAGTTTACATCTTGGGATTTCCTAATAATGAAGTAAAACAAGCACTTTACGAGACGGTGTTGCCTGCACTTACTCTGCGAAGCAATGGTGACATTCAATCCACACAATCAAGTCTGTTTCTTTCACTTCAGCTTGGCAATCTGCCCGAAGCTATGAAATGCCTTAAAGCCCTTATTGCTGATGTGCCTTATAGCAACAAGAAGCTTGCCAGCATGGATATGGAGGAGCGCTACCGCTTAATTATGAGCACCATATTCAATGCCATCGGTTGCCGTGTTGAAGTAGAAAAGATGATAGCTACGGGTAGGATAGATATGGTGGTAGAAACCACCAACTTCGTTTATGTTCTCGAACTGAAGCTTAGCAATAACGGTGGCATAGATGCTGCTACAGAACAGATGAGAGCAAAGCAATATGCCGAGCCTTTCAAGGCAGACAAGCGAAAGGTGATAGCCCTTGCCATAGAACTGGATGATAAGGGAAAGGGATTGGTTGATTGGAAGGAAGTGTAAAAAAATACTCCAAACTTAGAAAACAGTAGGAGGAGAGTGTGTCAAAAGTTGTCTCAAGTGGTACGCCCCGAAGGGGCAGAAGCTCCTAGCCCAGGGCAGCGCCCTGGGTGTAATACATCCAAAGCAAAGCGCCCTGTAAGGGCAGAAGCGTTGATAATGAATGCTTTTGCCCTTACAGGGCGTATTATTATAATATCCGTTTACCCAGGGCGCTGCCCTGGGCTAGGCGCAATTTGGGCTTTCAGCCCGCGTAGTATGCATTATTATAAGGCTCTCCGTAATTCTTACTAAGAGCATTTATATCTAAATCAAAAGCTATTGCAAACATTATGCTAACTTAAAATATTTAGACTGCCCAAAGAATATTCTGCCTACATTGTCCTTGATGGAAATAACCAATCCCATAAAAGGGTTGTGTTCAACATCAATAACCTGGCCCTCAATCCAATCAGTCAAACCTGTCAAAGAAGGATTAACCTTCATAATATCTCCTAATTTTGGTTCCATAGCTATTTTGTATTTTTTATATGCTTGCAAAGCATAAACTATTATTTTGAAAGTGCGAAGAAAACAAGAAAAATGTTTCGAAAATATATCAACGACAATACTTTGCTTAACATTACCGCATATAATAAAATCAATTAGGGCTGCAAATGGCATTGGTGTCGTTTGCAACCCTAACTTATGTATAGTCTCAAGCTAAGACATCCCCAATAAGTCTAATTACTCCCCTCCCTTTTGGGGGAGGGGTTGGGGGTGAGGCTTCTTTTAATCAGCCCAAATGCTGCCACTTGCATCGCGATAGTCACTAACCGATTCTTCGCTATAATCCTCGTTATCTGCTTTTCTTATTACAGAGCCAGCGAGTATAGCTTGTGTCTCCATTTGGTAGACATTCATTTCAGGCTTTATATATTCTTTCTTTTTCATAATTCTCAGTTTTTTTATGGTTCATCCGAAATTTGGAGTGATTCAATAATGAGCTTATAAGTAGCGGAGGTCTCTGGCCTCCGCAGTACCAAGTAGAATACAAATCATTATTACTAATAATAGAGTTAGTATCATTGATTGCTGCGGAGGCCGGAGACCTCCGCTACTATATAAACTTGTTAC
>ERZ1034678.258-NODE-258-length-29853-cov-9.852608_pt1 | contig 29853 bp, 36 predicted proteins | sample MGYA00520640_ERZ1034678 | MGnify/ENA primary metagenome ERZ1034678 (study PRJEB33766, sample SAMN09781767) | gut metagenome | biome: gut microbiome | host: Homo sapiens | place: Madagascar | study: EMG produced TPA metagenomics assembly of the PRJNA485056 data set...
CAGAGTTGCGAAGGTACAAAAAATTAACGTTTTAGCAATAGCTATATAATATAGCTTTGGACCCCAATAAAAACCAAATGAAAACAATTAATTATGAAAGAAATATCATTGTAATGTCGCAAGAATGTCGCAGAATTTTGAATTTTACATCAAACAGAAATCTTACATAAGTCGTCGAAAAGGAAAACTACCAATATCTTTTCGGTGTTTCCTTTCCCCAAATGGAATTTTTCCTGTTATGCTAATATTCGTTTTAAGGTGTTGATAACTAACATTACACAAAGCAATTAGAACGGATACTAACATGGCTAAAAACGCAAAAAACGAGAAACCAAAAAAGTTAGCTTATAGAATAAAAAGTATTAATATTGAAAAATTAAAAGGTATAAATAACTGCCCTATTTCCTTCCCAGCAGACAGGTCTGTAACTGCTATAATGGGAATTAATGGTTCAGGTAAATCAACAATATTGCACGCTCTATCATGTGTTTTCAAACCCAAAGAAAAATCATCCCAAGAAAATAATAGATTTTCTGACTTCTTTACCCCTCACAATGAAAATAACTGGCAAGATAGTAAATTCTCAGTAAAATTTCGAGCGGGAGAGATAAAAAACAATGGTAATAAAGTCTTTTTTGAAGAAATAGATAATGAAGAAAAGAAAGATATTGTTTATGGCAAGGATAAAAGGTGGAAACCAGTTTACGCAAGAAGACTTGAAAGAGAATCTATATATATAGGATTACAAAATCTTGCAACGTTAGCTGACAATACAGGAGCATCAAGATACTCAGAATATGAAAGAGTAGATATTTATGATAAAGATATAAAGAATCAAATGATATTAGCTCTGAATAAAATCTTAGATGCAGATTACAACGATTTGTTTGAATGCCGCACCATTAAGGGAAACAAAAAATTCATAGGCATGGTTAAAAACGGCATTGAGTATACAGAACATACTATGGGTGCTGGAGAAAAGAGAGTCTTTGAGATAGTTAAAAATGTTTATAATGGAAAGTTAATGCCCAATGGTTTTCTAATCATTGATGAAATAGATGTTTTGCTACATGAAAGAGCTTTTCATGAATTAATTAATTTTCTTATCGAAGAAAGCAAGTCTATGTGTTTTGAGGTTGTTTTCACAACACATAGAGAATCCATAATAAAGTTTAAAAATCAAATCAATATAGTAAGTATATGGAACATAGGGAATGGAATAGAGGCTTATCCCGGCGTTTCTGCGGATGCTCTTCGACAGATATCCAATGTAGAACCTGATATGGTCAATGTGTTTGTAGAAGACAACTTAGCAAAAACAGCACTAAATATTTTAGTTGAAAGTGAAGGTATGAATGAACAAGTTGATATCTCGCTTTTTGGTTCGGCTGAGAATTCAGCTGTAATTTTGTCAGGACTTAAATTAACTGGCAAACGAATTGATACAAGCCTGGCAATTTTAGACGGTGATTACTATATTACCCTCCCTGAAAAGACCAAAATGGTTGATAGAGTGTTATCTGGAACAGATAAAAAAGTAGAAAAAAAAGAAGTCTTATCAAGAATATTCCAATTCAATTTAGATGTGACTGACGTCAAAGGCTCTCCAGAAAAAAACCATCGTGATTGGTTTGAATCTATAGACGAAAACAATATTTCGGAAAATGATAAGACAATGTTTCTTAACCTGAAAAAACATTCTACAAGTATTGGTGCTTTAACTGATTATCATGAATATTATCCAGAGTTAGCTCGAAGGTCAAAATTAGATAATATTGAGTACAAAGTTTTGAATTATATTAGTAAGTATAGTAATAAATGGGATTTTTACATAAATGATATTAGAAATGAAATAAAAAAAGCAATTGCAGCGATCTAAACCTCATAAAAGGCGTAATTTATACGCCTTTTTTTAAGGTTTAAATTATAGTTGCTAATTTCTACTCTTTGTTCCCTCTGTTCGTGCACGTTTCAGGTAGTAAGCTCTCCATCGAACCATAGAGATTGAACGCTTTGATTTTTTTTTACATACTGTCTGAAGCTCATTTACTAAGTATTGATAGTCAGGATGACAACATGACCTCCTACGATGAACTTAAAGAATGCATCCGCCTTGAAGTCATTGGCCATGACAAATCCTTTTCATGGCGTAAAGCGTTACTTCGTACCCGACGCAACCAGAAGAAGCACTTCCTGTTCTGGTGGCGTATCGCTTCATGGCTCTATGGCCAGAATAGTAAGTTCAAAAAGCGCATTGCCCGCAGAATTGAAAACCGCCTCAAGTACCTGCATAGCGTTGATATTTCGCTGTCATGCAAAATCGGCAAGGGTTTAAACATTGCTCATCTGAACGGTATTGTCATTACTGACAATTGCGTGATTGGTGATTTCGCCGACCTGAAGCAAGGCATCACCATAGGGTTACGCACCGACAGTGCCGACGCGATGATAGTCATTGGTGATCATGTTGATATTGGCTGTAATTCGTCCATTCTGGGCGGCAAGGTTACGATCGGAAACAATGTCACCATTGGGGCGCATTCACTGGTACTTCAGAACATCCCCAGCGACACCGTTTATAAAAACAAGATCACGCCGGTGTATACATCCAAACTACCGCAGCAGGAATATCAGGAAAATCGGCCTTTTGTCACTGGCAAGGCGATAAAAGAAGCGTCCCGTTCCGCAGAAGCGGTGCTGTAATTTCGCTGAACAAATTTCAGTTATGAAGATTGCATAAATTTACGTGCAGCCCGCGCCAGCTCTTACAAGCGGGCTAATCTCTATAATGTCTGGCTTATCTCCCAACGATCCACGAACACCGCCTAAAATATAATTTTCCCTTTATTATCTGTGCGTTATGATTTTACACCGATCCTTAACAGATCCTCTTTACTGAAAAAAATGAAATTTCTTTCAATCATTTCAGTTCCTGTTCTCCGCAAAGCCGCCAGTAATGGTGCGGTCTGGCGCTCTGGTTTGTAGAAAAATAAAACTGAAAAAATTTCCAGATCCAGAAACCGCAGGCGGGTGCGGTGTAGCGCCGTTTTTGTCTGCGAAAGATTTATTTTGTCGGCGCATCGCAGCGCCAGCGCAGCGCCATGCGCACGATCTTTTATGTGTGTTGCGTTGGGTTAATTTGTTGCCTGAAGTGCTGAGGGCGCGTTCTGCTGCGTCTGAGGAAGGGTATGAAAAAGCCCGCATTATGCGGGCGTGTTGTCATGGTCAGGCAATTATATTCTGGTACTTGCTCCGGGTCTGCCCTGCTTTCGTCGCCGTCTGTACGAACGCGTCAGCATTGGTTGGCGTCCCAACAGTGGGGTGTGAATGGTTCGCGCATTGCTGCGCCAGCTCTGCCAGTAAATCAATGGTATCCAGCATCATGGTCAGGGCGTTGATACTCTCGCTGCCAATATGGACAGTTGCCCCCATGACCTGCTGACCGCCAGCGGCCACTGATTTACGCAGTGCGGCAATCTTCTCTGTCAGGCTTTCGCCAACCTCCACGGCTACAGCACCGCCCACTTTAGTGGACTGCTGTCCTGCTATGTCCGTTTCTTCGTTTCCTTCAATACTGGCCAGCCTGTTTCCTTTCACCGCCTGGCTATAATCACCGGCGCTTACCTGCTGGATGGCTCCGGCCAGCAGTGTGGCGGTTCCCAGTACCGTGGTTTTATCCGTGGCTTTCACCGTGGTTTCACGGCTGACCAGTTCGCGCTGTTCCGTATCGGCTTTTACGGTTCGCGCCATCGATGTTTCGCTGATGGTCTGATCGGTCTGCCTTACCCAGTCGCCCGCCTGAGTCACCCTCTGGGATACTTCTTCCCGCTGCTGCTGCAACTGTTCACCGGGTTTAACGTCCGGCAGACTGGTGCCATCCGGTAGCGTCTGCCTGATAAAAGGTTTATCCGGTCTGCCTCCCGTGAATGCAACCTCAACCAGCGTCCCTTCTGGCGGAAACTGAAACATACCTGAATCATTCCCGGCCATTGGTACCGGCAGCGGCACCGCTGAATAAACAGGCGTCTGATTGTCCGGGTTTCCGTCTGCGTCAAGCAGCTGCACGTCCACGGCGTAACGTGGCCGGAAGGGATCGGCAAAGTTACCGCTTTTTACCGGCTCTGAATGCGCCACAACTCTGGCCATCTTTGGCAAATGAAGCCCGGATGCCAGTTCCGGGTAATGGCTTTCAATCTGCCGTTGCGCCGGTGTTTTCTGCAAAGGTTTACCCGTTGCGCGGTTTCTCGGCGTCCATGTGATCGCCATCGCGTCATTAGTCAGGTGAACTTTAGTCACGCGTTCACCGTTCATCTCCACCCCTGGCCGCATAGTCTGGATCACTGGTAATGTCACAGAGTTACCGCCAGCAGCCCCCTGGCTGAACTCTGACGGGATTTCTACGGGGCGACCGGCAAATAATGACTTTTCTGCGCCGCCGACGTAAAGCGAACCATCAGGCAACTGGTACCAGATGTAATCCTGGATACTGAACGCCCTTCCCAGATTGTTCAGCAACTGATAACCAGTACCGTTATGGGTAAAATGTGGGATGGGGGTATCGCTGTACTGTGCATCAGGCACACTGACCGTGATCCCGCTGTTTTCTTCCAGCCAGCTGGCAACCTCGCGTAAAGTTGGATGTTGAAATGAGCACGGCCACATCCTTTCAAATACACCTGCCAGCTCACGAATGAACAGACGCTGAAAACCGTTTTCAGCGGGCTGCGATCGCTCCACATACCCCGTAAACCAGCGCAAAAGCAGATCGGTATACCCCACATCCAGCCGCACCAGTTTTCCGGTGTAATCGGTTGTTGTCTCTGCGGTGATGAAGCCCCGGCCGCAGCTGTTCAGCTCCAGTACCAGGCTGGCATCCACCAGGTGAACTTCATCAGTTGAAAGGTAAAGGCGTTTTACTGGTTTCATCATTAACCCAAAGCATCATTGACGGGCTTCAGCACCTTGCGTTCAAACCACGTCAGTTTTTCTTCATCTTCTCCGGCAGACTGGCCACCGGACTGTCCCGCACTGCCGGCAGTCTGTTTTTTTGCGGTCGTCTTACCTGTTGCCCTGGCCTCTCGCTTTTCCTGCACGCTGATATGTTCCGCCAGTGTGAATGTCACCAGCCAGGCCATTTTCCCGTCCTGCTGGGGTGCATCCAGCATTCCGCTGAACGTTGCTTCACGAAAATTAACAGCACGGGCAACTTCATGCGCCACGCGGTACTTCTGACGATTACCACTGGCATCGGTAGCACTGGCCAGCTCAAAAATACGCTTCAGTATTTCAGGCTGTTTAAAAGGTATTTCACCGCTGATCCGCAGTTCCTTTCCCTTTGCTCCCTGCTCTGATTTTGTTGTGGCGCTGGTCTGGCCGGACTGATCTTTATCCTGAAATTGCTGTGAAACAGTCACCCGCATGTTTTTCAGCTGGATGGCCTCGCCATTAAGCGCCAGTGTCGGGATCGAAGTCATGAATCATTCCCTTTATTCCATCAAGATTATCGCCAACCAGCATCATGGCAGCGGTGTAAACGGCAGACTGCTGCGGAATGTCCTTCACCAGTTCCAGTAACGTGGTGCCGGTGTCTCCGCTGGCAGTAAAAACCCACACTCTGGCACTCTTTCCCTGTAAATCATTCAGGCCGCTGGCTACATCACTGATAAGCTGGTCACGCAGCTGCGTGAACTCGCCCAGCTGTTTTTTCAGCCCTTCGATATCAAACCCGGCATCCGCCGCCTTTTGTGCCTGGCTGATTGCCGTAGCAGATAAAGCTGCCCTGCTGGTTGGTACAGACAGCGGAATGGACGCAGGTAACGCTGCGGCGGTTTTCGCAGGGATCTGCATCTTTTCAATAGCCAGCGCTGCGGCGGATTGCGCCAGTCGTTTGACCTGCGTGAATGCCGGGGCGGGGAAAATCCCGACCAGGTTATTCAGGCTGGCCATAAAGTTTTCCTGTGTCTGTCCGGTGACCATCATAATCACCACGTCCGCATTCCCCCCAGTTCCGGCCAGGCGTTCAGCAAGATAGCGAACGGCATTAACCGGGCTGAGATATGCCCCGTTCGCAGTCTGCTGTCCCAGCCCATAAATCCACGGATGCGCAGGAACGATCGAACAGTTCAGCGCAGCAACAGAATCCGTGAAGGCCAGACGTGCTTCACGCCACATTTCCAGGCACCTCCGGCCACACAATTTCCGGCGCATCTTCCGGTTGAATACGGTTCAGTAAAACGCGGTATTTTTTCCAGGCGGTAAGCAGCAGTGCTTCTTCTTCAGTCGCCATGTCTAAATCAACGGCATCCTGCAATGTGGCAATGGCGTCATTGGCCTGTTTAAGCAGTCTTTTCTTTTCGGCGTCTGCCTCGCTGACTAATGCAATTCGCATGGCCTCCGCATCATCCACCCACGCCTTACCATTCCATTTTTGCCAGGCATTAGCCGGTGCAGACGTGGTTGTCCCTTCCGGGTAAGCGCCTGGCTCGGTGATCACCAGTTCATTACCGTTTTCTGTATCAAACACCACCTCACCACGATGATCCTCACGGGAAATCCATCTTTGCTTCTCTGAATCAAAAATTGCCACAAACCCCGCTTTGATTACCGGTGGTTTTATTGTGGTGCAGTTAGCTGGTAGTCCGGTATGCGCAGGTATAAAAGCGTCACCCGAACCAATAAATTCATTCGTGTCGGAACGCAGGTTATAAACAGTAACTATTTGATCGGTTTCACTCATTTTAAAAGTCATTATGCGAGTCTCACTATGTAGTTAAATGCAATATTCTTAACGGTCGTTTCTGCGTTGCCCGACGCGGCGACGGTAATGGTGTGGCTATGTGCGCCAATTGCCACGGTATGAGAGTGAGCGCCAATACCTACGGTGTGATTATGTGCACCAATGGCTACGGTGTGCGCGTGGTTTCCCGCCGAACTGGTGGCGGCTCGCCCCTGATCGCTACGTGGTACCCCCCAGTCACTACCACCTGATTGCACGTTCCCGCCATAACCAATGGTGTGCGTATGCGCTCCCGTGGTATTTGTCGTTTTCGTGCCATAGTCAAACGTGCTCGCCGTTTTAGTACCGTAATCAAAGGACGATGTTGGTTTTGTCCCCAGATCGGTACTGGATGCACTGGCTGTGTGGTCATGAGATTTATTGCCATCATCTTCATAGGAGAGAACTGCGCGACCGTCTGGCTTTCCTTTGATTGTCTGGCGGCGCATGTCAGTAATAACACCCGATGGATACGCAGCAGCCAGCAAAGGATATGCCGCCGTATTAAAAGACTGCCCCTGCATAATTGCCCATCCAGTAGGTGGGATATCCGTTGGCCATGGAAGCGGCACACCAACCGGCAGAACATCACTGCGACTTAAAACGGCCAGTTCACCCAGATCCAGACTTTTTCTTGCTTTTACTTTGTCGTTAACATCAGCAAGGTTTGCATCCTTACGCAAAAAATCGCTGCTGGCCTGCTGTTCTCCCAGGCTACCTTTTGGCCTTAAATCCGTGATGTTGCCATCCGCATCAATGCTGGCCACAGCAAACACATAATGCTGAACCCCGTTCTGAACGTAATCAGCAAGATTTGCAGCCACCGTGATTTTGCTCTGCACATTCCAGACACTGGTCAGCGTCCCTGTCCAGCACACATCCAGCCAGACTTTTACCGGCTTTGTCGTTACCGTAATATTCTGATTCGCAGCCAGTGACGCACGAAGTCCAGCCACATACCCCGTGCCTTTCGTGACAAAAAACTGATTTCCGGTTTTGGCTACCAGATACCCGTTACCAAAAAACGCCGCCGCGCCATAAATATCCATATTTTCCAGGCGCTGGCGCTCATCCATTCCGGCCATACGCGCTGTAAAATCAATCTGCCATGTTTCAGCGGGTGTATTAATCCCGGTTTCCGTTTGTGCGCCGTTGTACTCCATCAGAAACGAGCGGGTCAGCACGTTCCCCTGTTGACCTTCTTTTGTTTTCAGTTTCTGCTGTGATGGTGCATGGACAATCATTGCCAGAGTACCGCTGGCCTTATTGAGCAGACCGATCCAGTTAAAACTGAAATCACCCACATCTGCGCCCAGCACTACGGAATAAACCACCCCGTTTTCATTCACCACACCGGTGCGGGTAACAGATTGCCGGTGAACAATCTGTGCTGTCGGGGGCAACGCTTCATTGCGGTCAACAGGTGTATCCGGGTTTAAATCCGGCACACTGGCAAAAACAAATTCATCCAGTAGTACCGGTTCACCCGTTGCGCCCTGCTGTGCTTTCCAGTTTTCAAACGCCAGTGTGATGGCTGTCTGTGACATAAAAACCTCCTTACAAACTCGCGCTGAATGTTGCGCTGCGGGCTTCCGTCCCTGCTAACGTCGCCGGGTAAACCACATATTCCCCCTGATCCCACCCAGCCCTGATAACCAGGCTTTCAGACGTGATCACCTCAAACTGATAACGGCGGCATGTTCGCCCGTACTGGCGGATTATCTGGATCAGCAGCTGCGTGTTGTCTGCAATCTGGCTGTCTGTAACCCGAACCAGAATCACATCCCAGTCGATATCCGGTTGCCGTTCTAACAGCTCCACATAACCAATTCCCAGCCGTTCAAAGATATTGATAAACCCCTCTACTGAACCGGCATCCCGCGCATTCACGAAGGCAAAAGCCACGCGTTTGCGGAACAGGGTCAACGGTTCACCATCAAAGCGGGTGATATCCCGGTCATAAGCCAGCAGATTCAGTAATGCCGGTGTACACGTCAGCGGATCAAACTGGTTCATTGGCCAGGTAACCCAGCCGTAAACCTCAGCCCAGAACCGCCGCGCCGCTTTCAGCAATTTCCCCGGTTCACCTTTATTCATCCAGGAAGGCAAGACCATCCCGGCCAGCTTTTTCATGAACTCATTCATTCTCAATATTCACCGTCAGTGATTTCAGACGCGGCACGCTCAGTTCACTGGTAATGTCTCCCAGCGAAAATGTCAGTGATTCCGTCTGCGCAAAGGTTTTATGAATTTCCCGCCCCAGTTGCGAAAATGAAAACCGTGAATATGGCCACGTCTTTCTGACGTCATAATCAGCATTTTCACGAAAGGCACAGCGGATCATGTTTTCAATGCAGCCCTTCAGCGTTTTCACTTCTTCGTCACTGAAGTTGTTCAGATTTTTGACATAAACCGTGACGGCCAGATCGTGAAGCGTTTCCGGCATGGGGTAACACTGCATATCATCACCATGCCCGTGGTGCCCCAACGTGTTGATATAGTCATTCACCGCATCCACGAACGGCGCTGATGCCACTCCACTGTCCAGTAATAAAAAGGCGTTGGCTGTTCCTGGCCCCCTCGGTGCTTCATGCTCAAAGAAAATCCGATCGATACTCAACCCGGCAACACTGGCGATCATTGAGCGATAAACCGCATCAGTGTGGTAATTCCCCACCAGATTGAACTGATTGCGGCAACGCTCGCGCAGTTCATCATCACTTTCCTCGTCAGCCCCCGGCACGGTCAGCCAGTTTTCCTCACTGGCCACGTGGCTGATACCACTGACCGCCACCGGCAGAATGCGGTAATATCCGGGCGCAAGGTTATATGCGCCCCCGGTGCCAGTGGCTTTCACCGGTAGCAATGCGCTGGCCGCACCGGAAGTGATCACCACATCCTCAGTGGTGGCCAGCTCATACACTCGCCCGTTAATGCGTTCTGTCTGGATAATCGTCCCGGCTTTGACCGTCACAACGGCCCTTGCATCTTCTTTGAAGAACCGAATCACCCCCTGTGCAGCGCTCGCCGGTTTTGCCGTGACGTTCACCGCCCAGGCCAGCAAACGCAACATGCTCCCGCTGGCTGTGGCCACAAACATATTGGCCAGCACGGTTAACACCAGAACGTCTTTAAGCCACATCACCGGGGCGGTCACAATGGCGGTGATTAATCGCCAGAACGGTGACATTCGGGATGTATTGGTGATAATTCCCTCATCCGCTGCAATCGCATTGAAGCGTTCCCGCACTTCGGCTTCCGTTACCGGCATACCGCTGTCCTTCACCACTTCTTCAAAATCAACCTGCGGTTTTTCCGTCATAAATCCACCTGCGCAGAGATCCCGCCAAAATCGTATGTACTCGCAGTTACCCACAGCCGCTTCTGACTTTCTTCACTGATTTCCACCGTACCCGGCACAATGCGTTCATCATCTTCAATCAGTAATTCCATGCGGGTAAAAATATCCGCTCTCATTGTCGGGCTACGTTCGGCAATTAATTCCGTCGCTAACCCACTTTCAATAATGGAATGAATAATGTCCTGCCCGATACTTTTTCGGTTATTACATAATTCAGGTTCATTACCGGTATTCAGAACAAAGTCACCGCCCTGAATCAGCAAATCGATATAAAGAACATCACTCATGCGCCAAGCTCCTGCCATTCCATAAGCTGGGATGGAGAAAGTGCTTCTTTGGTATGGAAATGCACTTCACCAATTTTCCGGCTGTTATCGGTTACGGATTTACTGTTGCTGCTGATTTTTTTGCTGATACCACCTTTATCCACACCTTTTAAATCACCACCCGTTGACAGTGTATTTCCGGTTAATGGCTGCGTGGTTTCACTGGCCAGTGAAATATCCACGCCGGGAATTTTATTCAGTTTCTGAACAATCCAGTTCCACGACTTAAGAAATCCCCCTTTGATTGACTTCCAGACATTATCAAACAGCGACATAATGCCGGAGGCCATCCCCTTTAACGCCTCAGACGGTGAAAATCCTGTCAGCAAAGAAATAAAGCTGTTCCATCCTTCACTGATATATTGCCAGGCTGAAGCAAAGATCCCCGCCAGCCATTTCACCACGGCGGCACATGTCTGGAAGGCTCCGGTATTCATCACCGCTGCTTTTATTGTGTCCCAGTGCTTAACCAGCAGAAAACAACCGGCAACCAGCAGCGCAATGGCTCCAATCACAAGCAGGATCGGCCAGCTCATCAGGTTGATACCAATTCCGGCCATTATTGCGGCCATGCGTACCGCCAGTAACGCACCGCGCAAAAACTTCAGCGTGGTATTCCAGGCGATTACCGCCATTTGCGCCAGCCAGACAGTGGCCGTGTAGATTTTCGTAACCGCCGTTAACGCCACCCAGACCCCGCGCAATCCCATAATGATGAACCTGGACACTCCCATCACGATATTGGCCACCGCACCCACGGCGGCAAAGCTCAGTAGTGCCATCGACGCATAACCAATCACACGGGCAATGTTAGGAAATAACTGCATCCAGCGGGCAAAGGTCTGCCCCATATCCGCCAGGCGATTCAGAACCGGATACAGTACCGGGATCAGCGTCAGCCCGATCACGGTCTGAATGGCTTTCAGGATTTGCACAAAGCGATCCCACGGCTTAACCATTTTTTGTGCCATTTCCTGGGTACGCTTCAGGCCGTCCGCGCCGCCTAGTTCGGTGATGTTCCGCTGAAGTAACGCGACATTGCCGTAAAGATGTTTAACCACTGCCGAACTGTCACCAAAGGCTGCATCCAGCTCCGCCTGGGCTTTCAGGTTCCCTTCAAGGCTTTTGCCATATTTGCCCTGCAACTTGATCAGCATTTCAGGCATGGACAGCATTTTGCCGGTGGAGTCAGTAAAGGACAGCCCCAGCTTTTTAGCGCCATCAATCGCGCCGGTCATAAACCCTTCATAGGCGCTGCTGGCTTCCGTTCCCAGTGTCCGCTGAAGTTGCCCCAGAACGGCCAGCTGTTCATCCAGTCCCACGCCGTAGTTAGTCCCGACGCCACGCGCACCTTCCATCAAATCCTTGATAGTGGCCATTTCTGTGCCAAAGGTTTTGCGCATATAAACCATCTTGCCCGCCAGTTGCTCGGCAAATTCAACTTTGCCCAGTCTGGCGGCATCGGCGGAAAAGTTACCGAACATCTGCCCCATAAATTCCGCCGTGTCCGCCGCTGTGGACTTGAGCGCAAAAGCCAGGGTATTGGCGATTTTCGTCACCTTCGGCAGTTCATTACCCGTCAGTCCGGCAATGGAAGCGTTAATATTTTCCGTGGATTTAACGAACTCCACCGCGCTGGCACCATAGGTTGTACTGAAGCGCAGGGCATCACGCTGAACTGTCTTAAGCGCGGAATCATCAATCCCTTTTGCGGCGGCATCATTCAGCGCGTCATACATTTCAATCGCCGGTGATAACGCGCCCTTGATCGCCATCCCGATACCTGCCAGCGCCACCGCGCCGCCGCCAATCTGCATAAAGGCCGCTTTTGATTTTTCCGCAAAGCCGGTGACGTTACCCTGCACCTGTTTTAACGGGCGGGATAATTTATCAATCAGGCTCAATGTAAAATCTAATTGTTTCATTCAGTGCCTTTAAATGCTTTTGCCACACCATTGGCCACGGCTATTCCGGTATATTCCCAGTGACGATTGTCCAGCCAGATAGCGGCGGCGATATCATCAACGGAATCCTGTCCATGCGGTAAATAATGACGGCGGAGAATTAAATATTGTTCGAGTCCATTCCTTTCAATTTCATGGACTCGCTTTGTCAGTTTTTTACTTCAATTTCCAGTTCAGGCGCATAAATATCATTTACTTTGCCAACCAGTTGAAGCGCTGCACCCGGACGTTTTAATACTTCTGCCAGTGCTTCTTTACTTTCCGTTGCCACAATTCGCGTCAGATAGTTATGTGCCGGGGCGACTTTATTATCCATCGCCATTTCATTGATAAATTTGTTGTAGGCGGTCTGATTTGGCTCAAAAATAATATCCACACCACAAACACACAGTTTAATTTGTTCCATCACTCATACTCTCTCTTAAATTAATTTCGTCCACTAACTGATTATGACGCGCAGCGCACTGGCCATAAATTTCAGGATAAATTGTCAGTAATTCCGCTGCGTCTTTTCCTGTCGTACCGTTCAGGCGCGGCAGCTGCGTGGTGCATTTAGTTTTCAGGTTTTCCTGATAACGCACGTTCGGTACCGGCTGCGGCGCTGTTGTACATGCTGACAAACTCATCAGACAGACAACGATTGGTAAAAACGGGCTTAAGTATTTCCGTGCGTATCTCTCGCGGTGCCACATTTTTTAACGCCTCCAGTTTATCTTCCAGCGCTCTGGCCGAATCACTGGCAACACCCTGCATTGCTTTTCGCGATTCATTACCGGCCACCTGCGCCGCTGTATTGATTGCCAGCTCTAAGCTGTCACGCCGCCAGTCAGCGGTCAGCCAGCCCCAGACAAACGCCAGTGCCACCACAACCAGCCACCGCCCGCTGCTCATCAGCGCACCCCGTTATGTTCCAGACTGAAATGATTGCCATCCGGTCTGGATTTGAAGCGTCCGCCCCAGGCACCACCCAGTGATTCCCAGTATTCCCCCAGTGGCAGATAATCTTCTGTGCGGGTTTTGTACTGACCGTTCACGAACAGATTGAAATCCACCGCCAGCCGCTGGGTGTGCAGACTGTTAGAAATGCCGCTGCCTTTCTTCGCATTCAGCGCGGCCTGTTCTGGTGTACGGTAAGCCTCACCGAACGTCAGTCTGTAGCCATGTTCTTCTGCCCAGTGGATCAGACTGGCCACCATGACTGTGAATAATTGCTGTTTTTCACTCAGGGTCATTTGTCTTGTTCCCGTTCTGCTTTCCCGCTGCACGTCTGCGCAGCCACACTTCCACCGCCTGATAACCGGCAATCCCCAGCGCCGCCCCCAGCCCCTGAATGGCCAGCGGGCTGGCATCCGGGATCTGAATCAGCACCGCCCCGGCCACCACTGAAACCAGACTGCCCAGGATCACGCGACCGGCAAACAGGCGCGGCGTTATGGGGTCATTACTGGTCAGCACATTGCCGATGGCAATCAGTGCGCCAATGATCAGCAGCGAATAAAGGCTCTTTTCATGCTCCTGCATCCCTGCCCCTTATCCGATCAGGTTTTCTGTGGCTTCCGCTTCCAGATACGGCACACCGTTGATGTTGACGAATTTCGGGCTGGTCACGAAATATTTGATTTTGTGCGTGGTCACACCGCCACCTTTCGGATCAATATCCAGCAGGTTGCTGACCTGCAATTTATTGCCGAACGTCTCCACCTTCATTTCTTCGCTACTGGCTTTGGCATAGAAAAGAAAATCAAGTGGGGGAAGCCCACGCCATGAACCCGCTACACGGGCTTTGGCTGTCAGCACCTGAAGTGTTTTTGAACTGACTTCAATTTCCCCCTCAGCGGAAACATCGCCATCCACATACCCGTCAGGAACGCCACGCGTCTGAGCGGCAGCGCTGTTATCCGTAATATCGAGCGTGATTTTCTCGATATGGATCAGATCGCCGTCCATATAGGTGTCAAACGACATACCCGAAATACGTTTGGTCATGCTGTGGCCTCCAGACTGGCATCCAGTAACAGACTGATGGTGATTTGCAGCGGCACTTCCCAGGTGCGCACCACAATGTAAATATCCACCGCCTTTTTGTTCTTCCAGACAATGGTCACATCACCATCCTGCGGCGGCTTCACCTCACCCGGAAATGACACACCGTTAATGCTGGCCGCAGTGGACATTTCACGCAGTGGACGGGCGAACAGTGTCTGATGTGCGGCGATACTTCCCGGCGTGCTGTTCAGCGAGCGATCTGCGATTTTACTGATAGCCAGCAGGCGAACACGGCGGGCAGCTTTATCCGCAACGCGCAGGGTTTCAATCGACTGATAATCACCGCCCTCAACATCCAGCGTGCGGCCATCTGCCCAGTAAAAACCGTCATAATCCGGGTACCACATCGGCACACTGAAACGCTGTGCTTCAAGCGCCTGAAGTGTGGCCAGTTCCAGCACTTCTCCGGCACCATCAACCGGCATTTCATCACTGCCCAGATTCATCAGAGCACCGGTTTTAACCCGCGCCGGACTGTCAGCAATGGTTACCGCACGGCTACACAGGCGACCAGCCAGCACGCCCGGTTCATTTCCCCACAGGCGGGGAACCAGCTGCACCGCCTTTTCTGCAATGCCATCCTGAAGGGTGGCCATGCGTACCAGATAATCCGCCTGGGCCTCTTCATCCTGCATTCCCTGTGCGGCCAGGATGAACCACACCCAGCGGCCATACTTTGAAATCAGGGTGGATCGTAACGTCACGGCCTGATTTACCTGCGCTTTAGCGGTCACATCGTCAGACAGCACCACGCCTTCCACAGAGCACACCACCTGCGCGGCCAGAACCGCTTTCACCCAGGCATCTGCCTCCGCGTCAGCTGGCAGGACATGAATGAACCCCCACCAGTTCTGACCAGCGTTCGCCAGCGCAGCCAGAACATCATTTTTCAGCGGGCTGGCTTCCTCGCCCAGCAGCGAATCAAAATCACTCTGGGCATTCACCGCCAGCGTTTTCCCCACATTTTTGGTACCCGTACCGATAAACAGCAGTGTGCGTTCCACCTCATTGGTTTCACCCAGCAGCTGATTTACCTGGTTTACGGTCACAATTGGCCAGGTCATGCTTTCCCCTTAATATCCTGCGCTTTAACGTCCCAGCCAAAGCCGATAGCCTGAAGCTGACGCGCCAGCGCCTTGTCAAATTCATCATCATTCATGCCCAGAAACACACGGGCAGGAAGATCCACTGTCCAGCTGGTTTTCACAGCTTTACCACTGAGTTTTCGAATCAGCAGCCCTGCCTGGCTGTACGGCATCGTTTTGGTGATCTCGCCTAGTGTGGGCTTTTTCCATCGCTTACCGGTTTTCACCCGGTACCCCAGCGCCCGTAATTTTTTGGCCTGGGCAGGTGTCGCCATTTTCCCGGCCTCCGCCTTCCGTGGCTGATTACTGCGGCTGACTTTCACGCGCATTCCGTTTTGTTGCGCGTAACCCACTGTTCCGGCTGGTACCGGCGTTTCCCCGTTCCGGTATCCGCCGCCCTGCAAATAGATCCGCACAGCCTGAATTTCTGGCATTTCACGGATATGCAGCAGCTTTGGCAGGTTGCGCAGCATTTTCCCTTTGCGTTTTGTCTTACGTCCCGGCCACTTCTGGCCATCCGGGGATTCCTGATTGCGCACATGCCGTTTTGCCGCAGCAATCACGCCATATTTGGCCAGACGCCAGATCAGGCGCTGCCGTTTTCTCGGCGGCAGCTCCATGCTGGCCAGTGCCTTGCGCAATTCGGCCAGCTGTTTTTTATTCAGCTCGCCACCGGCAATCATTCGCTATCCCCCACCGGTGCACCGGCCTCATCCACGCTGTAAATACTGGCGGTCAGTGCCGTCCAGATTTCAGGCTCAACCAGTGACCAGCGCTCACCCCGCCACGGAATAGCCCCGTTTTCGTCCTGCCTGATCACCAGTTCTTCCACCATCGGAACAGTCAGCACCACAGTGGCCACTTCCTCATCCTCCACCGACACATCCCAGTCCGGTTCGGCTTCACTCAGCCCCACTTCATCCAGTAGTTCCCTGTCAGCATCATCCAGCCACGCCGCCAGTAAGGACATAAGCAGCTGCGGCGGACACAGGCGATACGGGAAACGCTCCCAGCTCAGAACCGCGTCATATCGGATAACCGCCTGGCGATATTGTCCCAGCCCGTAATCCTTCGCCGCAGGAATGAACTTCATCTCATCCAGCACGCTGTCAAATGACTGCATCGCACGGGGCGGGACGTTCTCTTTAAAAAATGCGGTCAGGCTCTGGAGCTGCGTCTGGCTCATACTTTTTTCACCGTTGCTCGTTTCAACCCTTTCATACGGCGGATAACCACCGATGCTTCTGCCAGTAACCCGGCGCGGGTTTCCATGCTTTCCTGTCCCGGATGGGTATCACGCCGCCCGATGGTGGCGAACTCACCCAGCAGATCCGCTTTTGCCCTGGCAAAAACGGCCTTCATATACTGGGCACACAGGCTGTTCAGTCCGCCCATTTTTACGCCTGGTACCTCTGCCGCCAGCGTGTGGCCTTTCGCTTTCCATCTGGCCTCCACGTTTTCCAGCTCCGCATTCACCTCCGCCACTGCCGCAAGTAGCGCCTGGCTGATGGTGTCAGCGTCAATATCTGGCGGTAGTGACCGCTGCGCCTGAAAATCCTTCAGATTCAGGTCTGGCCAGAATCCGTTATTGGTCAGCGGTTCATCCTGATAATCCAGCGGCTTTCCGCTAAACATAAATCCCCCGAAAAAGGCGGACTGGCCGGTTTCCACGGCGCAGTTACACACAATGTGTTCTGCCCTCCACCGCGTCCGCCTGGCTTGCGGTAGTCGTTTACTGCTCAGTATTAAAAGTGTGCGTATGTACACCACTCAGAGAATGGCTATGTGCACCCACGGTATGGGTATGAGCGCCTTGTAAATGGCTTTCTTTCATTTGTTGTTATCCTTGTGTTGTCAATTTTCGGATGCGAGCGGCAATCGTCTGCCGTGCCGTTCTGACGCCAATTTTTGAGTAGTGCTTTTCTGCAATAGCCAGCAATTGATCGGCCTTTTCCAGCGTTTCAATATCATCCACGCCCGCCGCCGTTTTCTGGCCATCGTCATTGCGTAGTAACTCCTGACCGGCAAACTTGAACCATTTGGCCGTCACTTGCTCATGCAGTCGCCAGGTGTTTGCCACCCGCTCAAACGTGCGGGTGAAATAAGGCTCCACACTTTCCCCGCGCCCTGCGGTTTCCTGCGCCCATGCCAGCATCGTATCCGCCACGAAAGTGGGAAAATTGCTGCGTAACCGATCCGGGGTTGCCTGCTGCTGGCTGATAGCAATGTCAGCCCAGTCCAGCGCCTTATCCAGATCGCCCACGTCAAACAGCCAGATAACACACCAGGCGAAAACCGGATTTGCATACACCTGGCCACTCTCCAGATAGGCTTCCACAGTGGGAACCCAGCGCGGCAACAGCACATCGCGTTTATACCCGGCGCGATCGGCGATGGTAGGCAGACTTCGAACATGTTCCACATCCGTTTCCAGCGCCCTGATCAGCAGGTGCATACTTTCCGTGGTTTCCAGTGCCTTGCTGCGTTTCAGCTTTTGTTCCATCGCAATGCGCTGGCTGTGACGCTGCGCGGGGGAAAGTGCCATTTATCAGCCCTCCACCGGTTCGGAGACTTTGCCGATCGTCACTGCGGATTCATCAATGGCCGCATACAGCTCCGGCACTTCCACCGCGTAACCTTCATTGCGCAGGTATTTGTTTTCGAACTGCTTACGATCTTCAACAAACTCCGCCTTACGCATACGGGTATTGCGCTGGGTGTAGATGTGCAGGTTAGAAAGCGGCGTAACCACCATGCGTTTACCCGGCATAAACGGCGGGATAATAGCCGGACGGCCAGCAATGGTACTTCCCAGCATCTGCGCCGCGATTTTTTCAGTCGGACGGTCTGCTGCCTGATACAGTCGGTATTGTTCAGCAGCGACCAGATCGGCACCAACCAGGACAACCAGACGCGGGTCATTACGGAACTGTGCCGGGATTTTGGCGTTAATCAGATCGGACGCCATTGCATCCAGTGATTTGTAATCCCCGGCCTCATCAAGCACCACGGCATCCGTCATAATCTGATTGCCGCCCAGCAGCGTTTTCATACGCTCATGCCAGCCAACGTTCACATCCTCGCCGTTCGGGTTAGTTTCCGGATCAGTGGTTTTCGCGCGACTTTTACCGTTAAAACCAATGCGCAACATATCCAGTGCAAAAGCCTGCGTGGTGAATGCCTGCACCAGGTTGTAAAACTCGTTTTCGTCCTTACCGGCGTTTGCCCAGACAGAAAGCAGATCCCAGCGCAACGCGGCACAACTGTCTGTTTCAACTAGGGAATAGTCATTACCATCAACGCCTACCTGACGAATGAAACGGCCATTTTCGCTGCGGCCGGTATGCAGCACAGAGGAACCGACAGAGATCACCTGGCCACTCAGCTGGTCAACATCCAGACAGGTGATCATGTTCAGGAACTCGACGGACTCCAGCAGCGCAAGACGCAGCGCATTTTCCTGCGGGTCATTCAGGGAAAAATATCGACTGGTATCACGCGCACCAAACTGCTGCGCCATCCCCGCCGAATATTTATCCAGTAAATCCCGCGCACGATTATTAAGGTGCATAAAACTCCCTCGCAATTAAGCGATTTAAAAATATGTTCTGGACTAATCAGCAATAAAGCGAATTACAGGAAATTAAATTTCCCAGCTTTATCTTTAATAGTACGCCCCGGTGTACGGGTGTTTTTATTACCCAGATCGTTAAAGCGGGTTACGATTTCTTTTGCATTATCGCGAATTGCCGCGAATTCCTGCGTATCCACCACTTCAGCGATTGTGTCAACATCCCCCTGAACGTCATTCAGTTGAGTTTCAATTTTCGCCACTCGCGCTTCCAGATCGTTCACCACATTGGCAAGCGCCTGTAATTTATCTTCATCCGGGGCAGGATTATCCTGCGGCGTTTCATCTTCAAACTTTGGCTTAATACCAAACAGTTTCTGCCAGTTCTTCATTCTTGCTTCCTGTTTAATTTTTCCGTCACGGGAAATTACACAACTGTAATATCCCTGCTTTGTTAATTTATTGCGCCGACTACTAAAGCGCAGCCGTGTGGTGCCAACGCTGGCAGGTGTATCTGTTACCGCCAGCCCTTTCAGGTAAGTACGCCCGCTACCGCGCCAGTTTTCTTCCGGCTCAATGGAGAAGAACAAAAGCTGATCTTCATGATTTGCGAAAATCAGACGCATATTCGGGCAAAGGCTGACATATAACCGTGCCAGTCCATCTTTACCATCATTCCAGGTGGCTTCCAGCACTTCACCAAAATTCCCGCAATCATCCTCATGTTCTGGCCAGATTAAAGCGACATAGTGGCTATAGTCATAGGTTTCCCCCATATCAATGATCCACTGCCGTTTAATTACCCTGCCGTCAACGGTATCCCCTTCAGTAGCAACACACAGCCAGTCAGTTTTTAAATGTGACATATCCCCCCTGTTCCACTCCCTGACGCTGCAAATCAATTATTGCCAAATAAAACCGCCACCGCATTACGCTTTATTCTGAACAGTTCGGTTATAACGCTTTACCGAACAGACACGAATTAACACCACCGTTTTTTCATCACAGCCACGGCATAATTATCCGCATGGCTAAATACTCTGAAGAATTAAAAGGCGTTGTTCGCGCACTTTATCTGCGCCGCTATACGCCAAAGGAAATCGCATCTGAATTAAATCTGCCGAATGCGCGGATCGTTTACTACTGGGCGGAGAAATATAGCTGGGCGGATTTGCTCAGTTTTGAAAGCACAGAGGAAGCGATTGAACGCCGTTACCAGTTGCTGGCCAGCCGCGATAACAAAACCGATCTCGACCTGAAAGAAATGGACATGCTCATTGCTCATGCCACGAAACTGCGTGCGCAGAGTAATAAACATAAAGAGAAAATGGCCAGCGGTCAGAGTTCCGGGCAAGCAGCTGCGCGGGACAACAATGACGACGAACCGCGCAGCAAACGGAAGTACAAGAAAAACGATATTACCTCGCTGACGCAGGAGGACTTTGACGCATGGGCTGAGGAACATCTTTTTGAATATCAGAAACACCTGCGCAATAACATTGGCCAGCTTGTCAGGAACATCCTGAAAAGCCGCCAGATCGGTGCGACCTGGTATTTTGCGTTTGAAGCGTTTGAAAACGCGGTGATGACCGGCGATCCGCAAATCTTTCTGTCAGCGTCAAAGGCTCAGGCTGAAGTGTTCCGGTCTTACATCGTGAATATTGCAGAGCAGTATTTCGGTATTACGCTGACCGGTAACCCGATCCGCTTAAGCAACGGCGCAGAACTGCGTTTTCTCTCCACCAACAAAAACACCGCCCAGTCCTACAGTGGCCACCTGTACTGTGACGAATATTTCTGGGTACCAAACTTTGCAAAACTTAACGAAGTGGCCAGCGCAATGGCCACGCATGACAAGTGGCGTACCACCTATTTTTCAACGCCATCGGCAAAAACGCACCAGGCGTACCCGTTCTGGACGGGCGATGAGTGGAAACAGGGCAGTAAAAAACGTGCGGCCATTAAGTTTCCTTCCTTTAACGAAATGCGTGACGGCGGGCGACTCTGCCCGGATGGGCAATGGCGCTACGTCATTACGATGGAAGATGCCATTGCGGGCGGTTTCAACCTGGCGAACATCGAGAAACTTCGCAACCGCTACAACGACGCCACTTTTAACATGCTCTATATGTGCGTGTTCGTTGACAGCAAAGATTCCGTTTTCAGCTTTTCCGACCTGGAAGCCTGCGGCGTTGAAATCGACACCTGGCAGGATCACAACCCTGATGCAGCGCGGCCATTCGGTGACAGACCAGTTTGGGGCGGCTTTGACCCGGCTCGCAGCGGTGATTTGTCCTGTTTTGTCATCATCGCCCCGCCGATGCTCGCCGTGGAGAAGTTCCGCGTTCTGAAGGTGATTTACTGGAAAGGCATGAACTTCCGGTACCAGGCAAAACAGATCGAGCAGTTGTTTAAAAAATATAACTTCACTTATCTGGGTGTGGACGTTACCGGCATTGGCCAGGGTGTTTTTGACAACATTCAGCATTTTGCCATGCGCGTGGCCGTCCCTATTCGTTATGACCTGAACACCAAAAATAAGCTGGTACTGAAAGCGGTGGACGTGGTGGAAAGCCAGCGTATTGAATGGGATAAAAACCTGAAAGAGATCGCTGCCAGCTTTATGTCTGTGCGCCGAACCACGACACAAAGCGGCAACGCCATGACGTTTGTCGCTGACCGTAGCCAGGATACCGGCCATGCGGAGGCATTCTGGGCGATTACCCACGGTCTACATAACGAACCCCTTAACTATGAAAACAAACCGAAATCCCGCTGGGGTGTAAGGAAAGAGGCAGCATGAGTAAAAAGAAACGCTTTGTTAAGCGCGACCAGCGCGGCGACAAATCAAAAAAGATGAGCATCATCACATTCGGCAAACCTGAACCGGTTCTGACTACTGGCACAGATTACCGTGATATCTGGTACGACAATGCCGCCGATCACTTCACCCAGCCGATTGACCGGCTGGCACTCGCGCAACTGATTAATCTTAACGGTCAGCACGGCGGCATCATTCACGCCCGTAAAAACATGATTGTTTCAGACTATCAGGGGGGCGGGCTTATTCACGACCAGCTGGAAGCGGCAGCGTTTGACTATATAACCTTTGGGGATATTGCGATTGCCAAAATTCGTAACGGCTGGGGCGACGTGATCGCACTTGAACCCTTGCCCGGCCTGTATATTCGCCGCCGTAAAGTCAGAGATAACGCGCTGGATAAGCCCGGTGACTACGTGGTGTTACAGGAAGGGGAACCACAGGTATGGCCAGAAGAAGATATTATCTTCATCAAAATGTATGACCCGCAACAGCATATCTACGGACTGCCGGACTACATCGGCGGCGTGCATTCCGCGTTACTTAACAGTGAAGCGGTCATTTTCCGACGCCGCTATTACCACAACGGTGCGCACACTGGCGGTATTCTTTATACCCGCGATCCCAGCATGACGGACGAAATGGAAGAAGAAATTGAACAGCAGCTGCGTGACAGTAAAGGGATCGGTAACTTCTCCACCATCCTGGTAAACATTCCTGGTGGAGACGGTGACGCCATCAAATTCATTGAAATGGGGGATATTTCCGCGAAGGATGAATTTGCCAACATCAAAAACATCAGCGCCCAGGACATTCTGAACGCGCACCGTTTCCCTGCTGGCCTCGCCGGTATTGTCCCGCAGAACACTGCCGGACTGGGGGATGTTGAAAAGGCTGAACGCATTTACAAGAAAAGCGAAATTGCCCCCATCCAGCGCCGTTTCATGATGGCCGTTAACAACGATCCTGAAGTACCAGAAAGGTTGCACCTTAACTTTGATTTAAGTTACACAGAATCAACGGATAAGGGTGCGGCATGAGGCGAAACAGGCTAAAATCCAGGCATCATTTAACAGCTGGAGCATGGAATATGCGAGTTCTGAAAATCGAATGCCCGGAATGCGGCTCAAAGGCTGTTATTCGTAAAACAAACAGGAAGCACCGGCAGATTGCTGATATTTACTGCGCCTGTTCAGATGTTGAGTGTGGCCACACGTTTGTTATGAATCTGACGTTCTCCCACACTCTCAGCCCCAGCGCTAAAACGGGTGATGCGATGGTGCAAAAAATACTGAATGCACTTTCACCCGATCAGCGCCAGATGGCATTAGACCTACTGAAAGCGACTCCCGCCGCCTGAAATGCCCCCATTCTGGGGGCGTTGCCCTTCCTTTTTAACCATTTCGCGAACCTCTCCCGCAAGCTCTCCAATCCAGGCCAAAGCAATTGTTTTTTCTCTCTGGTTACTTTCGTAAACATGGGCAATTTTGGCCAATAATTCAATGCGTTCCAGCTGTGCCGACGCCTCCAAAAGATCCATTTAGCCCCCACAAGCAATAAATAACTGGATATATATACAGTACACCTTAAAGCACGAATTGTGAAACTTAATTTCCTGCCATCTACTGACAAATGAATGTGTTACACACACATGCACACCTATAACCACCCCGGCCATAGCTCCTGCAATGGTTCGTTTCGTGTTTCCTTCAACCGCCCATTGCGGTAAATCAGCGCCCCCTGACCAAATATCAAACCACTACCCCGCAGGAGAATGGCTATTTCTTCATCGGAACCCTCAAAACCCCGACTGCGTAATTCCAGTTTTAACCGTCTGCGGGTTCCTCCCTCCGTACAGTTATTGACAGAACTCCAAGGGGCGGCGTTGCCGCCAGAAAAACCCGCCTCCGCTGTCGCTTCGGCCAACTTCGCAACCTTTTGCCACTTAACAAGACGGGTGCAAACTTCTGAATCAGGAACCAAAGGAGAATAAACACCCTGTACGCGCTGCACGTCCTCCGCGTATTCGTTGCCCTGTTCCGTAATTTCATAGGCCAGACGAACAACCAGATCACGGCGGGCAACCAGTGCACCGCCCTGCGCCTGGGTATATGCAGCCCAGTCCCCGACATCAGCAGCGGCCAGAACCGCATCCATTCTGCGATCTGTCAGTACCTGATCCCTCAACCGACGCAGCTCACGCCAGACGGTTACCGGCGCGCCACCAATCTGCTGAAACTGGCGAATACGCCAGCGTGAAGCCCACGCGGAAACGGACTTAGCCATATCACGCAGGTTTTCGCCGGTTTCTTCATCCTGTTCACCATCCAGCGCAAAACCATCAATATTTTTTGAAATGTATTTCGCGATGTAGCCCGTGGCCGAACCTTTGGCGGGATCGATAGCTTCAACATGAAAACGCGCCTTCAGCGCCTTTTCAGATTGCAGTTCTTCAGAATCAGTAATTCTGGCGTGATAACAAAGAATATCGCGTACCGTGTCCACGTCCTGCGGACGCATAAAAAGCAACATATGCCAGTGCGGTGTCCCGTCATGGTGAGGCTCAACAACCCGAAACCCAAAGACATGAATACCCGCACGCGAGATCGCTGCGCGTGCTTTTGCCCATACGCCACATAAATAGCGCTGAGTATCCTGTGGTGTACTTCCATCCCACTGTGAAACAAAGCCCCCTTTGCTGTGCACCGCATGGAATCGCGATGGCGCGGTGATGGTGTAAAACTCACCGGCCAGCCCTTCTTCATTGGCCATATCTTCAAATCCTCTCATTCTTACCATTAGTTCACAGCGACGGATCGCCGGATTTGCAACGCTGCGGTGCACCATGCTGTCCAGTGCAATGCGCAGCCCTTCATCATTCAGCAGATCAAACTTTTTGAAGAACTCCAGATTCCGCTTTTTCTGTTCTATCCATTCCTCTAGGGTTTTACGGGATACATAAGCACTGGCCGCTTTTTGTACCTGCCCCACCGCGATGGCCATATGTTCGCGCTGCGTATCACGCGCACGTTTAAGACGCAGGTACCACCATTCCGGCGCCATCATGCGCAGTATCCCGGATTCCGCCTTACGCGTTTCCAGTTGACCTTCATTGGCCTCATGATCAGCCCAGTACGGCGGCTGGTTATTCAACATCAGGCAACACGCACAAAGATGGCGGTATGATTCCAGGGTTCGGCGGTGCAGTTCTCTGGCGTCGTCAGTGCCGGATTCAAACTGTTCGGTGAAGTCATAAAGTGACTGGGAAATCCAGCCAGATACCTGACCAGCCAGTTTTTTAAGATCAAGACGGTCTAATGACGGCAAGCGCTCCAGCGACTTACCAAAAGGAAGATCAGCAGCATCAGCGGCCAGAGAGTAACGCGCAGCCACTTTTCGCAGACGAGGCAATACATTCTCGCCAATAGTTTTACGCAAGAATGTATTGGCTCGGCGACGCCCGTCACGGCCAGAAAAAAGCTTTTCGTAACGACGGCCAAAATACCCGGCTAACCAGTCGGGTATCTCATGAAGGTACTTTGAGCGCCATTCGTAATCCTGCGGGTTAACAGCCCACAGGCGGCGTTCTGTGATAGTCGCGTCTGCCGGTGTGCCTGGTGCGAAAGTTTCCCGCCTCCAGGCATCAACGGTATAGCATTGTTCATTTATTGCCAGCGTCATGCGCTGGCCTCAGAAGTCGCCGGTAAAGGCCATTTAAGAATCAGCTCTGCCGCCGTTTTCGGGCTTGCAGCTGCCGCACCGACACTACGCGGCGCATTAACCTTTACGGCGTCAAACCCTGCATACAGGTAATGCACCATTTCCAGATCGCTGTTTGACGCGACAACGGGAATCCCACGTTCAGCCAGTCGGCGCAGTTTACGCGCCAGCCGCCCCTGATCCATGTGCGAAAAACCGCGCTCATGGTAAGCGGTGAAATTGTCGGCATCAGTCAGATAAGGCGGATCACAGTAAACAACGTCACTCCCGCCCCGAACCAAATCGAGCGTTTCTGAATAGTGGGCAGTAATGAACGTTGCGCGTTTTGCTTTTTCAGCAAAGGCGCGGATTTCATCAGCGGGGAAATAAGGCTTTTTGTACTTACCGAACGGGACGTTGAACTGGCCTCGTCGATTGTATCGGCACAGACCATTGAAGCAGTGCCGGTTTAGGTAAAGGAAACGCGCAGCAGCTTCAACGGATTCAGAACCAAAGGATTTACCTGACTGATTGAAAGCATCACGTACCGCGTAATAGAAAATTGCGCGGCTTTCTTCACCACCTAATGAACCGGCTGTAAACAGGCTCTCCAGTTCATTCAGCAGCGCATCAGAGTGATACGCCATCGCCTTATAAAGATTAACCAGATCAGGATTCACATCTGCGATCAGATATTCATCATATTCCGTATTCATCATGACGGCGCAGGAACCTGCGAACGGTTCAACCAGGCGCTTTCCTTCCGGCAAATGGGGACGCAACTGCGGCATAAGGCGGGCTTTGCTGCCCACCCATTTAAGCGGTGTTTTTATTGCCATGCCGCGCCCCCTTTGCTGCAAATCGCTGCGGCTTCTTCGCGGATTAACTCAACGATTTCCGCTGCGCTTAGACCTTCATTGGCCGCATGAGTGGCCAACTTATCCAGACGGGTGGAACACAGATCAGCAGCTGCGGCTTTACCTTCCTGCGTGGCTTTGGTGAGCATGGCCAGCAGGTCAGTGCCTGATTTTGTTGCGGGTAAATTCTGACGTGTCATGTGCATTTTGGTTTCCTTTAGGCAAAAGAATCCCCGGCCACTTGAACCGTGACCAAAAAATTCAGACTGTTAATTAGTGAAAAGTGGGTTGTGCTGTGGCGGCTGAATAGTTCGGTGCCGGAATCAGGTGCAACTCATAGGTTGTTCGCCACCACTCCTGGATCAGCGCTTTTATTTCGCCGACACCAAGCGCTCCAGATGTATAGAAAATCGCACGAATCCCCGCCAGCGCTTCTATCTGGGCTTCTTTGCTTTCCGCTTCGCGATAGACGCAGCACCAGAAGGCGGCATTTGTCGCCAGCCAGTGACGCGGATTCGTCATGTGCTCGGTGTCATTGAAGAAGAACGGATGCAAAGCAATACGGCCATCTTTACTGGCGTTTTTCGCTGCAAACGCTACAGCGTAATTATGCGGTACACCCCATGCTGCCAGTTCAGCCCCTAGTGATTTACCTTCAACCGAAATGATGGACATCAGTGATTCCCCTGTTGCTGTAGCTTCTGGACAATATGAGGCGCAATCACCATCTGCACCCCGCTGCTGCTATAAATTGGATGAACCTTCTTGATTGGGCGGTTCGCGGTACGTTTCGAAAAATCGCTGTCACGTAAACTGCCGAAACCTTCAAACGTTAACCGCGCCCGTGAAATACCCCGGCGTAGTTGAATCATGTCCCGATAGCCCAGACGTTCATAAAGCTCCCGCCAGCAGCATTTGCTTAAGTGGGCTTTGAATACCCCAGCCCCTGAAGTAACCGCAGCAGCATGAAGCACGACACCGCGCCACTCTGGTGTTAAGTTGTCCCACCAGTTCCCCGCATCGCTGTAGGCTGGGTTGATCTGAAGGCGCATTCTTTTGCAATGCTCCAGTCCGCGCTTTTGCTGTTCCTGGCTAATCGCCATAACGCCCCCTATAGCCCCATCAGACGACGCCACCACGGGCGGCGCGGCTGCTGGCCATTGAATTTGTACATGTGGCTAGGGTTCCAGCGCTGACCGTTCGGCAGTTCTATCCAGCCCGTTGAACCACTCGGCAGTTGCATGGCTGGTGATTCTTTTTTCAGGTAAGTAACAAACGCTTTCATGGTTCTCCCTCACATCAGGCCGGTGGCGTTGGTTGTGACCAGATCCACCGCAGCGGCCAAAACCGGCGCAGAGTGAATACGGCTTTCAACGGTATAAGCCAGCACGGATAAGCTACGGATTGCATCGCGGGCGCGATCCAGAATTTGAGTACGGCGGGCGGCGGTCATATGGCCAGTTGATACGGCTTCCCCAGCAATTGCGCCCACACTGGCTGTGGCGCTCAGTGCGCACAGTTGCATGTTGCCTTCTGTTGCATTGTTCACCGGTACGGATGGAAGGCAGTTAATCTGCCCCAGCATCCCATCCAGTAAACGCGCATCTTCGGTGTAATCCGTGATAGCCAAAAGTTCATCACAGGTCAGGCGGTGCGGTTGCGCTGGGTTCAGTTTATTACGCAGGATCTGTGGCCTCATACCAACGGCAGCTGCCACATCTTCAAGATTGTGCTCAATTGCAAATGCTCGGCAAGCCGCATCAAAGTACGCATGTTTAGAGGTCTGGTAATCAAACATTGTTTGCCTCTCCCTAATCCGTAGGATGGATTACGCGTTAAGCGAAATGTCACATTCGCTTAACGCCTGAATAGTGAGCGCGGCCATGTTGACTTCGACCAGGCCTTTCTTCTGCTTACCCTTCGGCTTAATAGGTAATTTTCCGTATTCGATCAGGTTCCTGGCGGTTTCTTTGTTGGTACCAGTACGGCGGCAATACTCGTCTAAAGGCAGGTATGGTTCTGGGATGATGATTGTAATGTTCGGACGCATAAGGCAAACTCCACTAGTTTACCGATAGGGCAATATCGGTATCTATTAGTCAGTATCTAACAACGAGGCTAGGTTAATTAGACAATATCTAAATGTCAACATCACTTAGATTTAATCTAATTCCTTGATGGGGTAAATGGGAAGATTTCGAATTGATCCGGAGACAGACAGCGCTCCCGTTCTTGATAGAATCATTGAAGCTTACGGCTTTACTCAAAAGCTACAGCTTGCCGAACACCTTGATATTGCAGCTAGTTCGCTTTCGTCTCGATACAAACGAGGCGGACTACCTGCGGACATAATGGTCAAGTGCATGGCTGAAACGGGCGTAAATCTTGAATGGTTGGCGACAGGACAGGGACGTAAATTTGATGATGATGAATTAGACATACTCAAAATCCCGCGCAGCAAGATTGTTGATGGCCAACTCTATGATGCTGGCATGTTAATGCTTGATAAAGTCACATTCCTGCCAGGCAAGCCATTACCTCAACAGCCAATTTGCGTTCTGGATGGCTTTGTCCAGTACATTATTGACCAGTCCTATTCTGAAGTTTATGACGATGAATGGTTGGTTGAAATTGAAGGGAAAACAAGCGTCCGAACTCTTACAAGAATTCCTGTAAGAAAGGTCAGAGTTAGCGGTGTTGGTATGGCTTTTGACTGTAGCATTGACGAAATTAAAGTGCTTGGCCGCGTATTGTTGAGAATAACTCAATAGAAACTCATAGCGAGCTCTAATTCAGTTTTAGCTCGCATTCCATGACTGCATGTCAAAGTGTTTACAGGGACTTTTCCAATGAATGAGCATATAACCCAAGCTTTATCAAATTACATAATCGAAGATAATCCAGGTTATGCAGTAATGATTACTGGAAAGTGGGGCACAGGAAAGACCTACACTATAAAGAATTTATTTCCTAATAATGAGATTTACTATATTAGTCTATATGGATTATCATCTGAAGCAGAAATTTACGCTACTCTTTTTGATGTAATGAATCCGGACAAAAAAAAGGTAAAAAAATTATTTGATAAGTTTAAGGCTTTTGAAATTAATGCTTTTGGATTAAAAATCACCCCTGTTGTTATGATTTCTAGTTTTCTAAATCTTTCAGAAAACAAAAAAAACGTCAAACAAAAAACAATTGTTTTTGATGATCTCGAACGTTGCAATTATGATATTAACAATACGCTAGGTATAATTAACAGATATGTGGAACACTATGGTTGTCGTGTAATAGTTCTGTGTAATGAAGAAGAATTGCCAAGAGAAATATCTAAAATTAAAGAAAAAT
>ERZ1034678.264-NODE-264-length-29529-cov-15.139716_pt1 | contig 29529 bp, 18 predicted proteins | sample MGYA00520640_ERZ1034678 | MGnify/ENA primary metagenome ERZ1034678 (study PRJEB33766, sample SAMN09781767) | gut metagenome | biome: gut microbiome | host: Homo sapiens | place: Madagascar | study: EMG produced TPA metagenomics assembly of the PRJNA485056 data...
AAGTTATTTGGGCTTTATGAAAATCCTAATCTTCATAGAAACTCTCAAAAAAAATACTGGAAAGTAACATCCCTTTCACAAAGAATAAAGAAATATAAAGAACAAACATTTTCAATAGACGCAATTTCACAATATAAAAAACGATATGAGAAAATGAAAGCAAATCATGCTTTGGAATAGTGATTTGACGGCTCTTTGGATTTCTCCTCTTTCACTTCCACCTTAGGCTTCTTTTCTTCGCCATTGAAGTGATACATGAAATTGTCGTAGGTACGCTCTTCATCAAGAACGTCAATCGCAGCAATGATTTTCTTACACTTTGCTACCAGAGCTTGTGTTTCGGGCGAAGCTGCTGCTGCTTGCCAGTCGTCGGGTGAATACTTGCCAATCATAATGTATTTACGAGTGGCACGTCCAAGATAAACTTGCACTTCCAAAAATCCGTAACCCCTCTTCTCGGAGTTTTTTCTACGGTCGAAGACGACCTCTACCAATTCCTTCTTCATCGTTAAAGTAGGTTTTAGTACAGCGGACAAATAAGTGGAGGAGATGAGAATAATGGGAGTTTAACAATTTTTAATTTGCTATCTTGCCAATTCCAGCTATTTAGTGGCTGAAAGTGTATCACATTTTTAAGAAGTGTCACACATTTCAGAAAAGTGTCACACAAAGTGTCACACATTTATGTATCGTTGTGTCCCGTTATGTCATCATCAAAGCACCAGGTTCAAATCCGCTGCGTTAATTAGACATTACGCTCGTCCTCTAAATAACTGTCTGAATTTCAAGTTACTCGCTCGTAACTAACTGTATATAAGCAACAAAGAGGATACTACCGAAGTAGAATCCTCTTTGACGTTGTTTTGTTCCGATGTGACCCGCATGGGTCACAAAGTGATTCCGTTGGGGTTCGAACCCAAGACCCACAGCTTAGAAGGCTGTTGCTCTAATCCAACTGAGCTACGGAACCTCCAAATCGACTGCAAAGGTAGTCTTTTAAATTTAAACTACCAAATTTTTAACAAGCTTTTTTTACTTCATTTCCCCTTTTTCTTTGCCAGTCTGATGTAAAATCCCGACCATAAGCACCAAATGGCGAGGATTCCCATAACAAATATAAATATGTATGTGGCGATATTTCCGATGAAGAATCTGCCACTATGAATCTCCAGAGCCACATTCCATAGCGACATTGGCAAATTGTTCATGCTTGATGGTTGTGCTATAATAGTTGTTCCATCATAATAATCTGCTATAATAGCAGGTCTATTATATGTCATGCTTGCTTCAGATGACTTATGAACAAAGTCCTGACTCATGCCAGCAATAGCCTTCTTTCCAAATGGAGCTCCTGCTTTCTTGGGTGCAGGCTTATGCGTGAAGTAGTCAATAGCCGTACCTTTTTGTCTATCCCAAACGAATAGTCCACTGAACGAGCCGCAGTACCATTTGCCATTTGCGTCTTTTTGCAGCACGTTAAGTCCCATAACGCTTACGGGCGGAGCAGACTCTATCTTTTTCATGGCACCATTGTTGAGCTTTAATGAATAGAAACCTTCTGATGTGGACACAAGCCAATCGTGTTCATCCTTGTCGTATCTAATCATGCGCAGTTTGTCGTTCCATGGATTATTGCTTCGTAGTGTTGTGCCTGGTATTGCCGGAATCTTGTTTAAAACCAATGCTATCATAACAGGTGGACGAAGACACCAACCCGTCAACACTATCAATAGTGTTACAGCGATAGTATATCTGCCTATCTTGTCGTGCAGTTTAAGCGACAATCTGAGCAATGCCTTCTGCTTTGGTCTTATTGCAAACACAACTCCAGTTATGCAGAGCAATACAAGGATAACTGCAATGAAGTCTACTGCCACTTTTCCTGCACTCCCGAACAGCTCACCACTATGCAACAGCCAAATGGTACGGAATAATGTTACTCTTTGCTTGTAATCCTTAGGAGCGCCAAGTTGTACGCGTCTGAAGTTTTTATAAGGAGGAAGAGAGATGTATGCATACGATCTGCTTAGCACAACAAGCGTATCGCCATGTGAGGCAACATCCGTCAACTTCTCGTCATCCTCCAAAGGCAACTCCATTTTATGCCAAGTCTCGTGCTCGCCGTAATTGTATAGGGCAAAGGGCGATACTGTTATTATCTCTCCATTATCCGTCTTTATAATGTTTCTTATCTGTCTGTTGTCTGCTCCTTCAGGCAGTCCTTTGTTCAAATCAGCGAAGAACGAAGCCGTTGAGTCAGTCTGCCATATACCACTATTTCCATACAGCAACACCTTGTTGTCCAAAGCAAGTGTGCCTCTTAGCAATCCCCCACTCCATTTTTCGTATTTATAGTTGCTTGGTAGATATTTTCTGCTTACATCCACACCCTTTATTAGCGACCGATGATTAAGCAAAATCCCCGACACACAAAACATCACTAAGAAGAATGTCATGCCAATACCTATCCACTTATGTTGTTTTCTCCAAGTTCTCTTATTCATATTACACCATTATTTCTACATGAAGTGCAAAGTTACAGATATATGCTTAATTGAGAAATACCTATAAATTAGGATTTTTGTAGTCTGCATACATTATTATCGCGTTTTCATCCTAAATTTTTGTCTGTGTCTATTGTATTATTCTAATGACATAATCAATTTTAGCTTGAACACATTTTGCTATGTTATAACCAACTATCTTCATTGCTATTCCCCTTCTTGTATTATCGTAATGATTATGTTATTTGTGTAATTAATAACAATCTCCATACTTACATCAGATTGAGAGTGTCACGGACTTCATTGACAGACTTAGCCAATAGTGCTGCTTTGGAATATGAGACAACCTCGCTGGCAAGCACACGGTAGACCAGACGCTCAAAGCGACAAGTATGCTCCATTGGATAGAGACTTTTGTGACATACAACGGATTTTTCTGGCGTTAACCAATCTTTTAGCAAAAGTATTATCCATATTATAAATGTTTAGGTGTGCAAACCTAAACAATAATTCGCCAAACTGCACACCTATAATATATGTATAATTTTGTTTTTAACAATTATTATTGTTATGCAATATGCCTGTTTTTCCAAGAAAAAACATTATTTTTGCATATTAGGAAACGTACAATACCAAAAAACAATAATATTATGCCTATAAAAAACAAGCTAACCGTACCGCACAACTACCCCGTTTGCCTACATCACGACTGCTCCATGGCTGCCTCTTGCCTGCACCATATTGCATTTGACAATCTGATAAAGCAGGAAGAGTTTCTGCGCCTTATCAGTCCTAACAAGTGCACCAAGGACGATGGATGTCCCTACTACCGCTGCTCTAACACCGTGAGATACGCCCGCGGATTCACCGGATTCCAAAAGCAGATGTTCCCTCAGCAGTATGAACAGTTCATGACAACTCTTATTATGCACTTCGGACGCAACCAATACTTTGCACGCAGACGTGGCGAAATAATCCTACCACCCGAGGAGCAACAAATAATACGAACGCTTCTGCAGCAGATAGGAGCCGACCCCTCTATGGACTTCGACAATTATGAGGAACTAATCTGCTGGAACGTCTAAATAATTGCATACACTTCTATCATCCTATATCACTCATGAACATAATCTACTTGCCAGTACCATATATTATAAACTGCAGTACCAGTTATATGAAACTGCAGTACCAGATATATTAAACTGCAGTACCAGTTATATGGTACTGAAAATCGGTACTGGCAACTTACAAAGATATATAAATATAAAGTTAGGACACAAGTATCTGCCCAGAAAATTGCAGATAGCTTCAAGAAATATAATACAATGCAGAAAGAATGCACAGAAAAGATGTATCTTTGTACCAAAATAAAACGATAAGAGAACATACGATATGAACAAACAACAACTTGCAAACAAGATATGGGCTTCGGCCAACAAGATGCGCTCGAAGATCGATGCCAACGAGTATAAGGACTACATCTTAGGACTTATTTTCTATAAGTTCCTATCGGACAATGAGGTGAACTATATTCTGAAGGATATGAAGGGAGCACCGGACGAAGACAAACAAGCTGCCCTGGAGAGTCTTGTAGAGAACTATGAAGACGAAAACTCCAAGGTGGTTATCGACTATTGCAAGAACAACATTGGCTACTTCATTGAGTACAAGAATCTGTTTTCCACATGGCTCTTGCCTGGCAGCAGCTTCACGGTGGCCGACCTATCGGTGGCCCTTAACTCTTTCGACCGACTTGTAAGCCCCAATTACAAGACCGTATACGATGGCATCTTCAAGACTCTGCAGGCAGGTCTGAGCAAGCTTGGCGAGAATCCCGCAAGTCAGACACGCGCCTTGAAAGACCTCATAAAGCTTATCAAGGACATTCCTACCGACGGCTCTTTGGACTACGACGTGCTTGGCTACGTCTACGAATACCTTATAGGCAACTTTGCTGCCAACGCCGGCAAGAAGGCGGGCGAGTTCTACACGCCTCACGAGGTGGCTATACTCATGTCGGATATTGTGGCTGAGCATCATAAGGACAAGCACCAGATAGAGATATACGACCCAACATCGGGTTCTGGCTCGCTGCTTATCACCATAGGCAAGTCGATTGGTCGCCACATCGCCGACAAGAACCGTGTGAAGTATTATGCCCAGGAGTTGAAGGAGAATACCTACAACCTTACACGTATGAATCTTGTGATGCGTGGCATCCAACCAAGCAACATCAATACTCGTTGTGCAGACTCGCTCGACGAGGATTGGCCTATCATCAATACTGGCAGCGAGATTGGGCAGCCATTATATGTAGATGCAGTAGTGAGCAACCCGCCATATTCACAGCAATGGGATCCAAAAGACCGTGAGAACGATGCCCGTTTCAAGGATTATGGAGTAGCGCCTAAGTCGAAAGCCGACTACGCCTTCCTCCTCCACGAACTTCATCATCTCAAGCCCGACGGCATACTTACCATTGTGCTGCCTCATGGAGTATTGTTCCGTGGAGGCGAGGAAGAGCAGATACGCACCAACCTTATCGAGAAGAACAACATAGACGCCATTATCGGTCTGCCTGCCAACATATTCTTCGGTACTGGCATCCCTACCCTCGTGATGGTGCTCAAGCAGCATCGCGCAAGCGATGATGTGCTCATTATTGATGCGAGCAAGGGATTCGTTAAGGATGGCAAGCAGAACAAGTTGCGTGCTTGCGACATAAAGAAGATTGCAGATACAGTGCGCGACCGCAAGGACGTGCCTGGTTTCTCCAGACGAGTAAGCCGAGAGGAGATAAGGCAGAATGGCTACAACCTCAACATTCCTCGATATGTTGACTCAAGCGAGGCTGCCGAGCAGTATGACATCTATGCCACTATGTTTGGAGGTATTCCTAATGCCGAGATTGATGCTTTGCAGAAGTATTGGGAAGCATTCCCCACATTACGTAGCGACCTGTTCAAGCCCGAATTGGACAAGCCTTACTCTGCCCTAAAGGTAGAAGATGTAAAGACAGCCATTGAGCAGAATACGGACGTGAAGTGGTTTAACACGATGTTTGCCGAAGCCTTCAATGGCTTTGACGATTTGCTCCATCAGAAACTTATCGACAATGTGAAGCATGTGCGCGAACTTCAGGCGCAGGACGAGATTGCATCCGACATGTTCAGCCGACTCTGCAACATTCCGCTTGTAGACCGTTATGCTGTCTATCAAGCATTAGCCGACAACTGGCAGGCTATCATAAGCGACATAGAGACCATTCAGGAGGAGGGCTTCGATGCTGTGCGTGTGGTGGAGACGGCATACAAGTTGGTGAAAAAGGGCGACGAGGATGTGGAAGTGCCCGATGGATTGAAGGGTCGCATCATTCCTTTCTCGCTTGTTCAGAATATGAAGTTCCAGACAGAGCTTAATGCCATATCTGCCCTTCAGTCGAGAGTTGAGGCTATTAGCGGCGAACTCGACGAGGTGCGCGACAGCTTCAGCGAGGAAGAACTTGAGACTTATTGCGACAGCGAGAAAGACAACGCCTTCGACAAAAAGAAGATTACTGCCGATGCCAAGCCTAAGGCTGACGTTGAGGCTGAGACAAAGGCTAAGCTAAAGCAGATTGTAAGCCTTTGGAACGAGCAGACCACAAGCAACAAGCAGATAAAGGCAGACAAGCTGGCTTTGGAAGAAAAGACTATAAAGGCGATAGAAAATCTCACGGACGAGGAGGCTGCCGTGCTGCTTCATCATAAGTGGATTGATCCTATATGCGAAGGAATAGACAACACCCTACGCTCTGTACTATCTGCCCTCGAATCAGAAGCTCTTGCTCTTAGCGAGAAATATGCCACAAGCTATAAGCAGATAAACGACGACATGGTTGCTGCGAATGAGGAACTGGCTGGTCTGGTGGAACAGCTCACGGGTGATGAGTTTGCCATTAGGGGATTGAAGGAACTGGTAAAGGAGTAAGGAGGAATTGGATTATGTACACGCCACCATTTACAATAAGTGCAGAAGCAATCAATAAGATTGCAGAGATTTCAGGTTTAATAGAGCGTTACGCCATACGACTTGAACAAAAAGACGCTCTACATCTGCGCAAGGCAAACAGGATACGCACCATCCACAGCTCGCTTGCCATAGAGGGCAACAAGCTGACAGAGGATGAGGTGCGCGACATCATTAATGGCAAAAACATCATTGCTCCTATCAAGGAAATACAAGAGGTGAAGAACGCCATAAAGACATACGAAATGTATCCGCATCTTGACGCATTCAAGGAAGAAGACTTACTAAAGGCTCACGCACAGATGATGGAAGCAATTATCGACTATCCTGGAAAATACCGACATAGAGGTGTGGGAGTGTTTTCCGAACATGGACTTGTTCACATGGCGCCACCTGCCGACAGAGTGCCGTATCTGATGAAAGATTTGTTTGCATGGCTAAACCAAAGCAAGGATCATCTGCTTATACGCTCTTGTGTGTTCCACTACGAGTTTGAATTCATACATCCATTTGCCGATGGCAATGGCCGTATGGGCAGACTGTGGCAATCGCTTATTCTTGGTAAGCTACATCCGCTGTTTGAACATCTGCCTGTGGAGAATATGGTTTTCTCTAACCAGCAGGCATATTATGATGCAATAACAGCAAGCACGCAAGCTGCTGACTCTGGCGTTTTCATCGACTTTATGCTGTCGGAGATTCTTGAGACTCTAAAGAGACATCAAGGTGAAGAATTGCATGAAGTTCACGATAAGGTTCATGATAAAGTTCACGATAAAGTTCACGATAAAGTTCATGATAAACATCCTGACATTTCGGACTCTGCATGGAATGTGCTCAACTATCTAAGCAATAACGACGGAGCATCGGCAAAAATGGCAGCAGAAGCTCTTGGCATGTCCGAACGCATGGTAAGAAAGCATATTGCAACTCTAAAGTCTGCCAACATTCTTTCACGTGCTGGAAGCAACAAGTATGGCAAGTGGATTGTTAGGTGGGAGTGATACTCGGTATAAACTATAAATATAGAAAAAAATGACGCAAGAAGAACTTAAAGATATTGCCCGTTGTGGTGAAACCACCACAATCCAGTTTAAAGAGCAGTTTACTGGGCAGAAAGAAATCGCCAAGGAGATGGTAGCATTTGCCAATACCCTTGGCGGAAGGATTTTCTTTGGCATTAAGGACAAAACGGGCGAACTGATTGGCTTGTCTTACGACGACATACAAACCATTAGCCGTGAAGTGGGTAATGCTGCCAATGAACAAGTACGCCCCACGATATATATTAATACCGATGTTGTACGTGCCGATGGCAAGCATTTCTTGGTATGTAGTGTGGCGCAAGGAAAGAACAAACCTTACAAAAACCTGAATGGAGAAATATGGGTAAAGCAGGGAGCTGACAAAAGACGAATAACTGAAAATTCTGAGATATTGGCTCTTTTCCAAGATTCGGGTAGCTATCAGGCAGATGCAGCTGGAGTAGCAGAAACAAACTTCAATGACCTCGACCGCTATGCCTTAAACGATTATCTTAAGAAAGTATATGCCTTGGATCTCGACATACTTGCCGACAAAGCAGAACAGTTGCTAAAGAATATTCACGTGCTCAACCATAATGGCATTCCAACACTTGCAGGCTACCTCTTTTTTGGCAAACATCCAGAATACAACTGTCCCACGTTTATGGTGAAAGCCGTATCATTCTTTGGCAACGAACTTGCCGGAACACAATATCGCGACACCAAGGAGATTATAGGCAACATGCCACAGATATACGAAAAGAGCATGTCGTTCTTAAAGTCAAATTTGCATAACATACAAGAAAAGGGAGCTTCATTCAACACGCTCGGCAAATTGGAAATCGCAGAAGAAGTGCTGGAGGAAGTATTGCAAAATGCTCTTGTGCATAGAGACCTGCTCCGTTCAGCCCCAATAAGAATATTTATATTCGACAACAGAGTTGAGATTATCAGCCCTGGAGCATTGGCAGGAGGACTAACTGAAGAAGATATTCGTAGCGGAAAAACTTTCCAGCGCAACCCATATATGGCAACCTTTGCCACCAATGCCTTGCATTATAGAGGTATAGGGTCGGACATCGTGCGCATATTGAGTGAATATCCAGAAATCGAGATAGTCAATGATGTTAGTGGTAAAGAGTTTAAGGTGATCGTCTGGAGAAAAGAATATCGAACAAGTACCCAGAAAACAAACGATAGTACCCAGATAAGTACCCAGAAAGTAGAAGATAGTACCCAGACAAGTATCCAAAAGGCTGATAATAGTACCCAGAAAACTGAAGGCAGTACCCAAGAACAGATACTCAATATTCTAAGAGAACATCCCCAAACTACAAGAAAAGAGTTGGCAAATATTATTGGCATTACCGAAGATGGAATAAAAAAGCAATTAGCCAATCTTAAGAAAGAAGGGATGATAGAGCGTATTGGTGCTGTTAATGGTGGTCATTGGGAGGTAATAGAGAGACCTTTATGAAAGGTATCGACTATTCTTATTATTATGAACAAGAAGATTGAATAATATGATGGAACCAAAAATAAGATTTAAAGGGTTTGAGGGGAGTGGAAAAGCCTTCCTTTTTTCTGATATTGTAGAAAGAGCTTCAGTTTCAGGACAAGCAGGAACGCTTCCTGGAATTGAATTTGAAGATATTGTGTCTGGAGAAGGCTGTTTCAATAAAAATATTTATCAAAAAGAATGTTGTAAATATGGAAAGTTATTCTATGAGGGTGATATTCTTTTTGGAAAATTAAGACCTTATCTCAAGAATATTATCTTAGCCGATTTTAATGGAGTTGCAATAGGAGATTTTTGGATTCTTCGTTCAAAAGGATATGATAAAAAATATCTTTATACATTAGTTAACTCTGAATCATTTCTGAAGGTAGCGAACATTTCGTCAGGCTCTAAAATGCCAAGAGCAGATTGGAATTTGGTATCAGCCACAAAATTTGTTGTGCCTTCTGCTAAAGAAGAACAGAAAGTCATAGGTAAATACTTCACCTCTCTCGATACTCAAATCTCCGCCTCCACCTCTCGTCTTGCCTCATTAAAGCAGATGAAGGCGGCAAGCCTACAGGCTATGTTCCCGCAGGAAGGGGAAACTGTGCCGAAAGTAAGATTCAAGGGATTTGAGGGGGAATGGAAGAAAGTGAAGTTAGGAGAATGTCTTGAAATTAGCAAAGAAAGAAATATCAACGATGAATTTGGAATTAATGAAGTTCTCTCTGTTTCAGATGAAGAAGGCGTAATGAATCAAATCAAATTACTTGGTCGTAGTTATGCTGGTAAATCTGTAACCAACTACAAAGTTCTTCGTACAAATCAAGTTGTCTATACAAAATCTCCTTTAAAAGCAAAACCATACGGTATTGTAAAAGTTAATAAAGGAGAAACAGGCATAGTATCTGTTCTTTATGCGGTATATGATGCTAAAGATGGTATTAATCCAGACTATATTCATTATTATTTTGAACCTACGTTCAGAATAAACAACTACTTGCTTCCTTTAATAAATAAAGGAGCCAAAAACACAATGAATATTAGCGACGAAGTATCATTGTTAGGCAATATTATGATTCCCAAAACTATAGCCGAGCAGCAAGCCATTGCCAATTACTTCACCTCCCTCGACCATCAAATAACCCTCCAGACCCAGCGTCTTGAAAAGTTAAAGCAAATCAAGTCCTCATGTCTTGATAAAATGTTCGTCTAACCATCCCGAACGGATCCCGAACGAATCCCGAAGGAACAAAAAATAAAAATTATGTCTAACAACATACAAGGTTTCATCAAGGAACTTGCCTTTGAGGAAGCATTGACCAATCATCTCTTAGACCACGGTTGGAATGAGGTGATAAAGAACCCCACAGAGGAGCAGCTTGTCCAAAACTGGGCAAACATCATCTACGACAACAACCGTGAGATTGACAAACTTGGCAACTATCCGCTTACTGCATCCGAGATGCAGCAGGTAATGGACAAGGTAAACATGATAGGTTCGCCCTACGAGATGAACCGATTCATCAACGGCAAGCAGGTGTGCATCAAGCGCGACAACGAGGCTGACACCAACAACTTCGGCAAGGAAGTGTATCTAAAGATATTCGACCCTATGGAGATTTCGTCAGGACAGAGCCGTTATCAGATAGCACGCCAACCAAGATTTAAGACTGCCGACGACATGATGGGTGACCGACGTGGCGACATGATGCTGCTTATCAACGGTATGCCCGTGATACATATCGAACTGAAGCGAAGCAAGATTGATGTCAGTCAGGCGTGCTATCAGATTAAGCGATATGTACACGAGGGTGTATTCCAAAGCGGCATCTTCTCGATGGTGCAGATTTATGTGGCTATGACTCCTGAGGAGACGCTCTACTTTGCCAATCCTGGAACAGAAGACCGATTCCAAAAGCAGTTCTATTTCCATTGGGAAGACTTCAACAACGAGATAGTGAGCGATTGGAAACAAGTGGCAACCAATCTGCTCTCCATTCCTATGGCTCATCAGATGGTAGGCTTCTACACCATTGCCGACGATAAGGACAAGACCTTGAAGGTATTGCGCAGCTATCAATACTTTGCCGTAAGCCGTATAAGCGATGCTGTGAAGAAAACCAACTGGGACGACCATCAACACAGAGGTGGTTATATATGGCACACAACGGGTTCGGGCAAGACCATGACCTCGTTCAAGAGTGCACAGCTAATAGCCACGAGTGGCGATGCCGACAAAGTAGTGTTTCTACTCGACCGCATAGAACTCGCCCTTCAGTCGCTTGACGAATATCGTGGATTTGCAGGCGATGGTGACGAGATACAAGATACAGCAGACACGTCTATATTGCTCGACAAACTAAAGAGTACGGACAACGACGACCGCCTTATCGTCACCTCTATACAGAAGATGAGCAACATAAAGGAGGGAGCCCCAACATCGGGAGGCGGCACAATAACCCACGAACTGATAGACAAGATAGGTCAGAAGCGACTTGTGTTTATCATCGACGAGTGTCATCGTAGTGTGTTTGGCGATATGCTTATGAGCATTAAGCGCACATTTCCGCGTGCCTTGCTGTTTGGCTTCACAGGAACACCCGTGTTTAAGGAGAATGCCAAGAACGAGATAACTACAGAAACATTGTTTGGCAACGGACTCCACAAGTATACTATTGCCAACGGCATTCCCGACGGCAATGTACTCGGATTCGACCCATATATGGTGAACACATATGATGACGACGAACTACGCGAACTTGTCGCCTTCCATCAGATTGACCTAAAGCTGAAGGAACGCAATCCCGATGAGCCTACAAAGAAGAGGTCTACAGAGGAATACTTGGAGTTGATTGACAAGGACGAGGAACTGCACGATATTTACGACCGATTCGTAAACAAGCTCAAGATGTCTGAGACTTACATGGAGAACGGCAAGCAGAAGAAAGGCATTGAGGCTTATTTGCCGAGGGACATCTATGAGTGTGACAAACACCACATAGCCGTGGCAAACGACATCATGAAGAGTCGCGAGAAGCTGAGCAAGAATGGTAAGTTTCATGCTATGCTCGCTACCAAGAATATTCCCGAGGCTATAGCCTATTATCAGCTGTTCAAGAAGTATCACCCTTCGCTTAATGTGGTGGCTGTGTTCGACAGCAATATCGACAATAGCGATGGAGGCATTGTGCGCGAGGATGCTATAAAGGAAATGCTCACGGACTATAACGCCAAGTATGGCACGAGCTATAAGCTTGCCAACTATGCCCAATACAAGAAGGATGTGGCTAAGCGACTTGCCCATAAGAAGCCATACATAGGCATAGAGAATGACCATAGCCAGCAGATTGACCTGCTGATTGTGGTGACGCAGATGCTTACTGGCTACGACTCAAAGTGGATCAACACGCTATACGTGGACAAGGTGATGAAATATGTAGACATCATTCAGGCTTTCTCACGCACCAACCGACTCTTCGGTCCCGACAAACCATTCGGCACGATAAAGTATTACACCAAGCCATATACCATGGAACAGAACATCAACGATGCTCTGGAGGTGTATGTAGACCGTCCGCTTGGTGTGTTTGTGGACAAGCTGGAGAAGAATCTATGCAATATCAACCAACGGTTCCTCACCATCCGCGACATATTCCATTCGCAAAAGATAATGAACTATGAGAAACTGCCAGAGGGTCGTGAGGACAGAAACATGTTTGCCAAATGCTTCAGCGAGATGACACATCTGCTTGAGGCAGCCAAGTTGCAAGGTTTTGTGTGGGAAAAGAGCGAATACGAATTCCAGCATGGCAACACATATACTAAGGTAAAGATGGAGCTGGACGAGCAGACATACCTTATTCTATTGCAACGTTATCGCGAGCTGTTTCAAGGTGGTGGCGGTGGCGACCCAAAAGAACCTTGGGAATACACCATCGATACCTATATCACCGAGACGGGCACAGGAACAATAAATGCTAATTATATAGACTCAAAGTTCCAGAAGTTTATAAAGAATCTGTATACCGAAGGTCCGGGTGGCGAAATGACAAAGGCTGCCTTTGAGGAATTGTGCAAGACATTTGCCACACTCTCGCAGAAGGACCAGCGTACAGCTCTAATCATACTGCACGACATTCAGAGTGGCGACCTGCATCTGGAGCAGGGCAAGACAATACATGACTATATTGCAGAGTATCAGATAAGCGAGCTGAAGAAACAGATAATGAATCTGAGCGAGGCAACGGGACTGAATGCCAGTCAGCTAATCAACATCATGAGCAGCGACGTGAACGACCAGAATCTGAATGAGTTCAATAGGTTTGAGAATCTGAAGCTGACGCTCGACTTGCATAAGACATGCGATTTTCTTGTACGCATAACAGGCGCGCCATGTCCTACATTCCTCATAATGCCAAAGGCAGACCAGATACTAAGAAAGTTCATATTGGATCCAGTTTCCCGTGAATATATATTGATGGCATGGATTCACGACGAGGTTACATTGGAGAATGCAGCACAGACGGCATCAGAAGAAACAGACATACCTACAGAAGATGTACATACAGAAGAGCCTGCTGCGGCAGATGAGCCCGAGCTTGATATCGCGAAAATAAGGAATAGCATAAAAGAGATTATAGAGAACACACTCTCGGGTGTGGCAAAATACATGCGCCCTCAAGAAGAGGTAATTGACAGCGTATTCTATGTATTGGGCAAAAAGTCGCTTGAAACCCTCGACGGCGTAGGTCTGTTTATCAGTAGAGCCTTCTCGAATCTATTTGCCAAGAAAGCGACGGTTGTAGACAAGCATGTAGTCTTCAATCTACTGGTGACAAAGTTTGAGGCATATCTCAAAAAACTCTATTATCTGATGGAGAACAAAGAGGTTACGCCACATCACGAAGGAGATCAAGTGACATGGAAGGACGTAATACATGCCGTTCGTGCCTTGTGGACATTGAAGTACAACGAAAAATCGGAGTATCAGACTCTGTACCAATATCTGCTGATGGTAAAAGAGTGGCGCAACAATGAGGCACACATCTCGCCTACAGCTTCGGAGCAAGAAATAGATGCAGCCATAAACATCATCATCACGATGTATTTCTTTGCTACGGGTTCGTGCATAACCGAACTTGAAAGCAACGGACATGATGTGGAAGAGGTAGAGAGCGCCGCTGGGCACGACAATGCTTATAGCTATAAGTACGAAGTAAGTATGGCAGCCGAACGCCTGTCGGTAAAGGATATGGACGAGTCTACCCGTTTGGAGATACTGAGAAAGAGCATCGCCAAATTGATAAACTATGGCTACAACAGAAAGAATGCTATATTCAGCAAACAGCGTCATTGGGAAGCTATCTACCGCATAGCTGTAGACTATGGATTTGCCATTGATGGCGACTACGGTTACTTCAAAAAGAAAATAGACGAGATGGAATTGCGCAACCTTCCGTATGTGCTCTCCTCTAATTTCCTTTCCAACAACAATATTGGCATCTATGCCAAAGACATAAAGGAATGGACCAGCGAAGGTATGGAAGGAAGAAAACTTGCAGAATATGAGGATATAAAGAAATGTGCAGATGCTTTTGAGGTGATAGTAGAGGATGAGATAAAGACATACAGGCAATAAAAACGACAACTGGTAGTTTGATATAATTATTAAGACATTCAACAAAAGCCGCATATCTGCCAAACTGCATCAAATGGTGCATGTATGGGCAGATATACGGCTTTGGTTTTTAATCCACAACAGTAAGCACCCCGTCGGCAACGCAGAACTTGACGTCTATGCCGGCATACATCATGCCGTAAACCTTTTTAGGGTCATCGTGATATTGCGGACGCGGATCAAGCTCAAGTACCTTGCGCAAGGCTTCGAGTTGGGAATCATTAAACTTAGACGATACAGTCTGTGGAATGATTACCGTAAGACGCCGTATGGCATGCTTGTCAACAAAGCCGCTACGAGCGTCGGGATGACAATCGGCATAAGCCACATATGGCTTTATGTCGTATATGGGCGTGCCATCCATAAGGTCGGCACCAAGGACGTGGATAAGTGGACCACGAGTAGTATCGAGCTCTACATTGGCTATACGTACAGAGGAGAGTCCTAAACGATTAGGGCGGAAGGGCGAGCGTGTGGCAAACACACCCATCCTAACATTGCCGCCAAGCAAAGGAGGACGTACAACGGGACTGTTTGCCGCATGCTTGTTGGCCGAGAATTCCCATACAAGCCATAGATAATCAAACTCGTCGATGCCGCGCAAAGCATCTGCATTGCGGTATTGAGGCACAAACTCGATTGTACCTTGCAGGCAATCGACAAGTCCACTTTGCTTTGGCACACCAAACTTTGTGGCAAATGGCGAGCGGAAATAGGCTATTGGTTCTATCTGCATAATTCAAAACGATAAACTTGCATTGTGTCTTGAACTAAAAACCATAGCTGAATCCGAGCGAGATATACTCCTTCATCTGCCAGTAACCAAGATCGCCATCACGTGACACTCCGTCGTCGAAGCGTGGATATAGGAAGAGGTTGCTAGAGATGTACTTGTTGACAACAAAGGTGAATGTATTCTCCCACTCCATTATAGCACGCTTGTATGTGGTGTAACCGTAGAAGCGAGTCTTCCAGCGCACATCCTTTGTAATCTGCCAGTTAAGATCGATAGTTATCTCAGAACCGAAGTCGGACTTTGTATGTTTGCCTGCGTCAATTCCAAATCGGGAGCCCAGATTCTTATCGCGCACATACGTCAGGTTGTAAGCTATAGGAGCCAAGTGGGCAGAACCCTTAAGCTTGCCTTTAAACCAATTGACATTATAATCCATACCAAGCGAAGGATTGACATAGAGCGGAGCGAGGAACTTGGAATATACATGCGGGTCGTTGCTCTTAAGACCGCGCATAAACTGGGTGCTAGCAATGAGCTGAATAGTGTAATACCACTTCTTTGAGGCTTGCAGTCCCACCTTGCCGGTATATCTAATAAGGTCCTCGGAAGCGCGAACTGTGTGTAACGTGTCGCCTTTTGTATTTTGGAAACCAAGTCGCATCTCGAGCTTGTTGTCCCAACGGAAACGTTGCTTGTTGTTGTAGTTGGCCTGAAGTGTTACGGTAGCAAGCATAGAGTAGTTGCTCTCACCACCCTTGTACCAGTTGTCCGAAATGTAATTCTGGAACAGCTGCAAGCTATAGTCGCCGCTGAAGGTCCAGAAGTTAGGTTTTTCCACATATATATTAATAGGTAAGGTCTCGGCCATGTCGTTGACCTTAGGCGACACCTTTTCTATAATATCGATAGATTTATCGACGGTCTCTTGCTTGGGTTTATGTACAGAACCGGCAAGGTCGAGCTGGTTTTGCGTGCCAAGCACAAGGTCGGGGCGATGCAGATATACATCAAGCAGCACCTTGTTGATGTCCCCCATCCTATTGTTGGACGACATACTGAACGCTGAACCCGCAACATCATGATAGAAAGTAAGCGGCACAAAGAGGCGACTATACTTGCCATCGGGTTCGGCTACAGAATCAGCTACATAAACAGAATCAACTCGGGCGCGAGCTACAGCCAGTGAGTCCATATATGACCTTACAAGCACGGGCACCGTGTCGGCAGCATGCACCCTGTTGCGACGATAACGTGTTTGCGAATTTGCCGATAAGGCAAATAAAACGAACGAAAATATGATTATACTCCTTATATTCATAATACCTATATATTTTTTTGCCCGACAAAGGTAATAATAAAATTTGTAATTGTTTGTGGATTTCGCATTTTTATACTAACTTTGCAACTTGATTAAGTGGATATCGTAGAATATTAATTCTTTATAATTTTTTATCACCGTGGCTGAAACAAAGTACATATTTGTCACTGGCGGCGTAGTCTCTTCACTTGGTAAAGGTATAATCTCGTCGTCAATCGGTAAACTCTTGCAGGCAAGAGGTTACAACATCACTATCCAAAAATTTGACCCGTACATCAACATTGACCCTGGAACACTAAACCCCTACGAGCACGGCGAATGCTACGTGACTGTAGACGGAATGGAAACAGACCTCGACCTTGGTCACTACGAGCGATTCACTGGAATACAGACAACCAAAGCCAACTCGCTTACAACCGGCCGCATTTACAAGGCTGTTATAGATAAGGAGCGAAGAGGCGACTATCTGGGCAAGACAATTCAGGTTGTGCCTCACATCACAGACGAGATAAAGCGCAACGTAAAATTGCTTGGACAGAAGTATCACTACGATTTCGTTATAACTGAGATTGGCGGAACCATTGGCGATATTGAGAGCGCACCATTTATGGAGGCTATACGACAGCTGAAATGGGAATTGGGAAAGAACGCCATTAACATTCACTTGACATACGTGCCTTATCTTAAGGCAGCTGGCGAGCTGAAGACCAAACCTACACAACACTCTGTAAAGGAACTGCAAAGTGTGGGTATACAGCCGGATGTGCTGATATTGCGTACAGAGAAGCATCTGGACGAGGGCATACTGAAGAAGGTGGCAAGTTTCTGTAACGTGGATATCGACTGCGTGATACAGAGCGAAGACCTACCAAGCATCTACGAGGTGCCAGTAAACATGCAGAACCAAGGACTCGATACAGCCATTCTGCGCAAAATGGATGAGCCTATTGGCGAAAAGCCTGCACTTGGCCCGTGGAAAACTTTCCTTGACCGCAGAAACAAGGCTACCGAGGTGGTAAACATTGGCATCGTAGGTAAGTATGACTTGCAAGATGCATACAAGAGCATACGCGAGAGTCTGTCGCATGCCGGAACCTACAACGACCACAAGGTGAAGATAACCTTCATCAACTCAGAATTCTTGACAGAAGATAATGTGGCCGAGAAACTTGCAGGACAAGACGGAATACTTATATGCCCGGGATTTGGACAGCGTGGTATTGAGGGCAAGATTGTGGCAGCCCACTACTGCCGTGTACACGACATTCCAACATTCGGCATTTGCCTTGGCATGCAGATGATGGTAATAGAATTTGCACGCAACGTGCTGGGATATGCCGACGCCAACAGCCGCGAGATGGACGAGAAGACTCCACACAACGTGATAGATATCATGGAGGAGCAGAAGAACATAACAAATATGGGTGGCACTATGCGTCTTGGCGCTTATGAGTGTGTACTTAAGCAAGGCTCGCGTGTGTTCGACATATATAAGAAGGAGCACATACAGGAACGCCATCGCCATCGCTATGAGTTTAACAGCGACTTCCAAAAGGAATACGAGCGTGCTGGTATGAAATGCGTAGGACGCAACCCTGAGAGCGGACTTGTAGAGATTGTGGAGATACCAGGAATGAAGTGGTATATAGGAACACAGTTCCACCCAGAATATCAAAGCACGGTATTGCATCCACATCCTCTGTTTGTCGACTTCGTGAAGACGGCAATAGAGAACCAGAAGAAGAAGTAATAGAATAAAAATAATAAGAAGAAAACAATTAGGGAGTTAACGGAAGTTGAAAGATTTTCCGTTAACTCCCGTTTGCGGTAAAAATAATAATTAAATAACTAACAAATAACAAATTAAAAAAAGTGAACAAAAACAACATCATCGGCTTTGCGCTTATTGCCGCCGTACTGATTGGTTTTGGTATTTGGAATCAGCCGTCTGACGAACAGATTGCTGCACAGAAACGCCAAGACTCTATCGAGAACGTGGCACGCCAAAATGCCGAAAATGCTGCAAAATTGGCAGCACAGCAAAAGATTGCACAAGCCAAGGCAGCCGCTGAGGCAGACACTACAGCTCTGTTTCATGCCGCTCTGAAGGGCAACGCTACCAACGTTGTGCTGAAGAACAAAGACTTGGAGCTGACCATTAACTCGAAGGGTGGCGTAGTGAGCAAGGCTGTTATCAAGAATTTTGAGGACCGTAACGGCAACAAGGATGTAACCCTGTTTGACAGTTCTACACAGAGCCTCAACTTTGCCATGGCTGCAAAGAACGTTAACATCAACACAGCCGACCTTTACTTTACACCATCCAACCAAACAGACTCTACTGTGACTATGACAGCTGAGGCTGGTAAAGGCAAGGCACTTGTTATCAACTATGTTCTTGGCAAGGACTATATGCTCCATACACAGATGCAGGCTGTAGGCATGGCCAACGACTTTGCTCCATCCACATCACAGATGGATGTGCAATGGAAGGACCTTGTACGCCAACAGGAACGTGGCTTTACATTCGAGAACCGCTACGCCTCGCTCACCTATCACAAGACAGATGGTGGCACAGACTATCTATCTGAAGCTAAGAACTTGAAGGACGAGACTATAGAGGACAAGATTGATTGGGTAGCTTTCAAGAACCAGTTCTTCTCGGCTGTGATGATTGCTAAGAATGATTTTGCAGAGAATTCGCAGATGACAAGTATCCCGCAAGAGAAAGGTTCAGGCTATCTTAAGCAGTATGAGGCAAAGATGAAAACATCTTTCGACCCAAGCGGAAAGACTCCTTCGGAGTTTGACTTCTACTTTGGTCCTAACGACTTCCGTCTGTTGAACCGTGTGGAGAAGGAATGCCAGTTCAATAAGGACTTGGAGATGCAACGCCTCGTTTATCTTGGATGGCCGCTCTTCCGTATCATCAACCGTTGGTTTACTATCTATGTGTTCGACTTCCTAACTGGTCTGAACATCAACATGGGTATTGTGCTCATTCTCATCACCCTGCTCCTCAAGCTCATAACATATCCTATGGTGAAGAAGAGCTACATGAGCTCGGCAAAAATGCGCGTGCTGAAACCGAAATTGGAGGAGGCAACAAAGCACCTAAACAAGCCTGAGGACCAAATGCAGAAGCAGCAAGCTATGATGGCAGAATATTCAAAGTATGGTGTATCGCCACTATCGGGCTGTCTGCCTATGCTTATACAGATGCCTATCTGGATTGCAATGTTCAACTTTGTGCCTAACGCCATTCAGCTTCGTGGCGAGAGCTTCCTTTGGATAAAGGACCTCTCTACCTACGATCCTATACTTGAGTGGAACACAAATCTATGGCTTATAGGCGACCACCTCTCGCTAACATGTATCCTCTTCTGTGTAGCCAATGTACTATACTCGCTTATGACCATGCGCCAGCAGCGCGACCAGATGGTAGGACAGCAGGCTGAGCAGATGAAGATGATGCAATGGATGATGTTCCTTATGCCGGTAATGTTCTTCTTCATGTTCAACGACTACTCGGCAGGCTTGAACTTCTACTACTTTGTTTCGCTGTTCTTCAGCGCAGCCATCATGTGGACTTTGCGCAAGACTACAAATGACGAGAAGCTTCTGGCAATTCTCGAGAAGAAGTATGAGGAAAACAAGAACAACCCAAAGAAGCTTAGCGGTCTTGCAGCACGCCTTCAGGCTATGCAGGAGCAGCAGATGGAGCTACAACGCAAACGCGAGGAACTTGAGCGCAAGCGCAAGGGATTGTAATTATATAATATAATGTAGAAGGGTGTATCAAGACTTGCAAATTGGGGAAAGCCTTCTTTTGTAGAGTATTGACACACCCTCCTTACGTTTATATTTAATATATACATCTTTTTTATTGTGAATCATTACTCTTAACAATAAACAATGAACAAAACATTAACATTAGCTGTCGCTGCCGCAATAGGTTGCGCCAGCGTCAATGCAGAGGCACAGACTATGATTGGCAAAACTACTGATGTGGCTACTATCAGCAAGGGCGACCGTATGACAGCCGAAACCCTTTGGGCTATGGGACGTATTGGTGGAGCAACAGCTTCGCCAGACGGTAAGACTATTGCCTATCAAGTGGGCTACTACAGCGTTAAGGAGAACAAGAGTCACCAGATGCTGTACACCGTGTCGGCCGATGGAAAGCTTCAACGTACATTAACAAATACAGCCGCAAGCGAAACTGATGCCGCATGGATTAATGGAGGCAAGCGCATTGCTTTTCTTTCAAAGGGTCAGTTGTGGACAATGAATGCCGATGGATCTGACCGCCGTCAGCTTACAAAGAGCGACATAGACATCGAGGGCTTTAAATTCTCGCCAGACGAGAAGAAGGTATTGCTTATCAAGTCGCTACCCTATCATGAGAGTATAAAAAAGAATCCAGACGACCTTCCATTGGCTACAGGTCGAGTTGTTACCGATCTAAACTACCGTCATTGGGACCATTATGTTGAGACAGTTGCCCATCCCTTTGTGGCTAATGTTACAGAGAACGGTGTAGACAACGGTAAAGACATTATCGAGGGTGAGCCATACGAATGTCCAATGGCTCCGTTTGGAGGTGTAGAGCAATTGGCTTGGAGTCCCGACTCAAAGACCATTGCCTATACTTGCCGCAAGAAGACGGGCGTAAACTATGCCATCTCTACCGACTCGGACATATTCCTATATGATGTTGCGACTGGTTCTACCAAGAATCTTTGCAAGCCCGAAGGCTACAAGGCACCAGAGGTAGATCCTACTACATCTATGAAGAACCAAGCTGTGAACAATCAGGAAGGTGATGTAAACGTAGGATATGACACAAATCCTCAGTTCTCGCCCGACGGCAAATATGTGGCTTGGCAGTCGATGAAGCACGATGGATATGAGAGCGACCGCAATCGCCTTTGCGTATACACATTGGCTACTGGCGAGAAGAAATATGTTGCAGAAAAGTTCGACTCGAATGTTGACGCATTCTGTTGGGCAGCCGATTCGAAGACTCTATACTTTATCGGATGCTGGCACGCTTGCGTAAACATGTATCAGACCAACATCAACGGCGAAGTAAAGCAGTTGACAGACGACTGGATGGACTTTGGCTCTATACAGATGCTTGGCAATACTGGCAAGATCCTGGCATCGCGTCACAGCATATCACAGGCCGACGAGCTATATATCGTTACTCCTGGAAAGGACGTAAAGAAAACAAAGGTGCAGCAGGTGACATGGGAGAACAAGGCCTTCTACGACCAGCTTGAAATGGGTAAGGTTCAGGAACGCTGGGTAAAGACTACAGACGGCAAGCAGATGTTGGTATGGGTTATACTACCACCACACTTCGACGAGAACAAGAAATATCCAACATTGTTGTTCTGTGAGGGTGGACCGCAAAGTCCTGTAAGCCAATTCTGGAGCTATCGTTGGAACTTCCAGATAATGGCAGCACATGACTATATCGTTATTGCTCCTAACCGCCGCGGTTTGCCAGGTTTCGGTTCGGAATGGAATGAATCTATTTCGGGTGACTGGACCGGTCAATGTATGGACGACTATCTATCGGCCATCGACGATGCCACCAACAACCTGCCTTATGTAGACAAGGACCGCTTGGGATGTGTAGGTGCAAGTTTCGGAGGTTTCTCAGTATACTATCTTGCAGGTCATCACAACAAGCGTTTCAAGGCATTCATTGCACACGACGGAGCATTCAACCTTGAGTCGATGTATACAGATACGGAGGAGGCATGGTTCTCTAACTGGGAGTATGACGACGCCTATTGGAAGTATGTAAAGACAAACCGTGCCAAGCGCACCTATTCGCACTCGCCACACAAATTTGTAGACAAGTGGGATACACCTATCCTTTGCATACATGGCGAGATGGACTACCGTATCAATGCAAACCAAGGTTTTGGAGCCTTTAATGCAGCACGCCTGCGTGGCATACCAGCAGAACTTCTTATCTATCCAGATGAGAACCATTGGGTATTGAAACCACAAAATGGTGTATTGTGGCAGCGCACATTCTTTGGATGGCTAGACAAGTGGCTGAAGTAAATTCAAAAATCAAAATTAAAAACTTATATTATGGTTCAAAAAGTAAATCAACTGTTGAACGATAAGGCATGGGCACGTTGGACAGCCCTTGTACTTATCGCTTCAATGATGTTCTTCGGCTACATGTTTGTCGATGTAATGTCACCAATTCAGGCTCTCATGGAGAGCGAGAAGGGATGGGGTCCTGACACCTTCGGTACCTATGCCGCATCCGAGTATATTGTTAACGTGTTGGGCTTCCTCATCATCGCAGGTGTAATCCTCGACAAGATGGGCGTTCGCTTTACTGGTTTGCTGTCGTCGTCAATGATGTTCATTGGTGCATTAATCAAGTTCATCGGTATTACCGACTGGTTTGCAACAACAGCTTTCTCTCATTGGCTCGACTCATGGTGGGTAACACTTCCTGCAAGTGCCAAGATGGCATGCTTCGGCTTTATGCTCTTCGGATGTGGCTGCGAGATGGCAGGCACAACTGTATCAAAGGCAATAGCTAAATGGTTTAAGGGTAAGGAGATGGCTCTTGCTATGGGTCTTGAGATGGCAATTGCCCGTGTTGGTGTGTTTGCTATCTTCTCAATATCTCCAATTATCGCAAGCCACTTCGGCACAGTTGTAGCTCCAGTTGCATTCTGTACAGTATTGCTGCTCATCGGACTTATTACATTCACCGTGTTCACATTCATGGACAAGGCTCTCGACAAGCAGTTGGGCGACACAGAAGAAAGTGGCGAATCGGAGGAAGAGTTCAAGTTCAGCGACCTTGGCAAGATATTCTCTTCACAGGTATTCTGGATTGTAGCCCTCCTCTGCGTGCTATACTATTCGGCTATATTCCCATTCCAGCGTTATGGAGCAAACATGCTACAATGTAACCTCGACGGCATCTCGCCAGAGGATGCAGCCAACATCTTCCGTTGGTTCCCTATCGGAGCTGCTGTAATCACACCGTTCCTTGGCAACTTCCTTGACCGCAAGGGTAAGGGTGCCACAATGCTTATATTTGGTGCCATGCTCCTTATCTGCTGCCACCTTGTATTTGCCTTTGTATTGCCAGAGACAAAGAGTGCACTTATCGCCTACTCTACCATTGTGCTATTGGGTATCTCTTTCGCTCTCGTGCCTGCCGCTTTGTGGCCAAGCGTACCAAAGATTATTGACGAGAAGATACTTGGTTCGGCCTACTGTCTTATCTTCTGGGTACAGAACATTGGTCTTTGCTTCGTGCCGAAACTCATTGGCAACCTCCTTGCATCTACCAACGAAAACAACCCGGCAGTTATCGCAGCCAAAAATGCTGGCGCCGACTTTATCCCTTACGACTACACAGTACCACTCATTGTATTCGCAAGCTTCGGCGTGTTGGCATTGCTCTTCGCCATATATCTGAAGGCTCTTGACAAGAAGAGAGGTTTCGGACTTGAGGAGCCAAATATTAAGAAATAGCAAGTAGAGCAATTATAGAAGTTCTTGCTAAGCATATTATAAAACATAGCAAAAGCAAAATACTTTAGGCTAAACCATCAGCAAATAACTTCTACACTTGCAAGACTTGAATAAACAGAGAAAGCCATAACACAAATCCCAAAACGGATTATGTGTTATGGCTTTCTCTGTTTTATAATGTGTCAATAATTATAGTATTAAAAAAACTTAAGCAAGGCCTGTATTTAGAAGATTGTCGTTAACAATCTGAATGCGCACACGATACTTGTCTGCATAATAAATGTTCATCAGTCGATGTGCCTCAAATTGGGTAGGTGTGAGCGCCAATGCCACATGTCCCATGGTTCTACGAAGGTTAAGTTCTACACACGGATGCAACCAGAAACCATCTTCACCATCCTTGGCTATCGACATCATGTCAATACCGAAAGGTCCTACATACTTGTCTTTAAACTGATTGGCAAGTATTTTCTTTATCTGACCACAAATCCGGTCGAGTAACTTCAAGTCGACATAATGCGACAACATCTCGCGCTTATCAGACTCGGTAGCACATATGCTACCAGTATAAGCTCCGCCACGAGTGGCAAACAACGACAAACCACGATACTCAATAACGCCTTCGGCTGTGGCATAAAACTCCATACCAAAGTCGTATACCTTTGGATAAAGAGGCTCAACCATTATTCCACCCTGCTGACGCAGAATATTGCGCACCCAACCCAACACATGATCGTCTGGTTGTTTTGCTGGAACATAACGCACACCTCGGCCACTACTGCTCCAAGGCGACTTAAGCACACTTGTGCCATAACGCAACATTACAGCCAATACATCAGCCTCTGTCTCGCAATAACTACTCTCGCCTACAACCTTACAATTGGTGTCGTGCAAGATAGGAAGCAAATGCTCGGAGGCAAAACGTCGGTTGCTAAGCTGTCGCATAATATCTATGGAAGCATCATCTGGCATGAAAGCCTCCAGACGGCTGTCGGCACGCAACAACTGTTCTTTTATGGTGCAATCCCATCCCCATGGCATAATCTGTACATGCACATTATCAGATATATCTAATTTCTTTAAGTCGGAAAGCGTTATAAATTCCACCTTATGAGCATTTTTCCTAATATGTCGCACAGCCTCTAATGCAGCCTCAACGTCATCAACAATCACAAAGTCGGAATCATTGGCCCATAAAGCTGGGATAAAGCCAAGGTCAGCACGCATCTGTCTACCAGCATGAGGTGCCGTGAAACGCTTCTGATTGGCAGCAAGGGCAATGTCGTGTTCAGGATTAAACACATGAATACGTATCTCGTTAGAATCTTTCATCATTTAAGCATTTATATTTATAGTACAAAATTACCTATTTTTTCTTATCCACAAGCAATCTTCAACCAAAACCATATAACAGAACTGTAAAAAACAGCCTACTTCAATTAATTTGTTGTACCTTTGCATATGCTTAACGGCACAGACACTGGCTGTGCACATTTATAAATTATTATATTAAAACTAATAATGGAAACCAATAAGAAGCTTTTCAAAGATGCCAAAGGCAGAAACTATCTACTGCCATTCATTCTTATCACTACCCTATTCTTTTTATGGGGATTTGCCCACAGCATACTCGACGTGCTAAACAAGCACTTTCAAGAAACCATGGGCGTAAGCAAAACCGAATCGGCTTTTGTGCAAGCCGTGGTTTACGGAGGCTACTTCCTTATGGCCATACCAGCTGGAATGATAATCAAGCGATTCGGCTATCGAGCCGGTGTTATAACTGGCCTGCTTCTGTACGGAGTTGGTGCTTTGCTGTTTATACCAGGTGGCAAGTTGCTGTCATTCCCGTTCTTCCTATTTTCGCTCTTTGTCATTGGTTGCGGACTGACATGCCTAGAGACCGCAGCCAATCCTTACGTAACAGTACTTGGCAACAAGGATGGAGCCGAACGCCGCATCAACCTTGCCCAATCATTCAATGGTCTTGGATGGATTGTTGGCCCACTTGTAGGCGGATTGCTTCTATTCTCAGACAACAACAGTAACAACAACATCTCTATACCTTATATTATAATAGGTGTAGTGGTACTGTGCGTGGCAATGGTGTTCGCAAAAATTAAGTTGCCAGAAATTGGCAATGATCAAAAAATCTCAGAATCTGCATCCAAAGAGGATTTATCATCTAAAGAGACTCCATCACTTGACAAGGCACAAGCAACATCCTTATGGAAAAGCCGTACATTTACTTTCGGGCTTCTTGCCCTATTCCTTTATGTAGCTGCACAGACTGGCATCAATAGCTTCTTCATCAACTACGTAACCGACAATGCTGGCATCAGCAACCGCACTGCTGCATTATTGTTATCGTTTGGAGGCATGGGACTATTTATGGCAGGCAGATTGGGTGGAAGCTGGATAATGGCCCGTATCAAAGCCGAACGCGTGCTTCAACACTGTGCCATGTTAGCAACATTATCCATGGCAATACTACTAACCGGAGCAGGAACACTTGGCATAGTAGCCTTCTTTGTTTGCTATCTTTGCGAGAGCATCATGTTCCCAACAATCTTCGCTATAGCCTTACGTGGAGCCGGAGAGCATATAAAGCAAGCATCCTCATATCTTATAATGTCAATTGTTGGCGGAGCAATAGCCCCCGTACTTATGGGATTGATAGCCGACATGACAAATATGAGCAACTCCTTCATTGTTCCCTTAATGTGTTTTGCATGTATAACCGTCTATGCTAAAAAGACAAGGCAGGTATATAATGCAAAAAAATAAAAAAAATAGATATTTTGCAACATAGAGTTTGCAAATAAAGAAATAAATGCTAACTTTGCATAGTTAATAATGAGGGTTAGGCAGTCGTTGTGTATTTGTCTGCAACACATTGGCCATAATACATGTAAAAGACATCGCACATTGACACACAAACCGCCCACATTCAATCATAAATAACAAACTTTAAAAAGAAACAAATCAAAGCGAAATGGAAGCTTTCTTTAAAACACATAAATACCTCGTCGAACACACCGACGCGCCAGTCAGACGTACTTTAATGGACGAAATTGACTGGAGCGACCGTATGATTGGCATCAAAGGTACGCGTGGCATAGGAAAGACCACATTTCTGCTGCAATACGCCAAAGAAAATTTTGATGCCGACAACCACCGTTGTCTCTACATAAATATGAATAACTTCTATTTTCAGGGACGCGGAATAGCCGACTTTGCAGCCGACTTCTACAATCGTGGAGGACGTGTGTTGCTTATCGACCAGGTATTCAAGCAGCCAGATTGGAGCCGTGAATTACGATTATGCTACGACAAATGTCCAGGACTTAAGATAGTATTCACTGGCTCAAGCGTTATGCGACTGAAAGAAGAGAACCCCGAGCTCTGTGGAATAGTGAAGAGCTACAACCTCAGAGGATTCTCCTTCCGCGAATACCTTAATTTAATGACCGGTAATGACATACCTATATACACCCTCGACGACATCATTAAACGACACGAACAAATTGCCCACTATTTGGCACATAAAGTAGACATACCGCTTCATTTCGAAAACTATCTCCACCACGGATTTTATCCATTCTTCCGAGAGCACCGCAACTTCGAGGAGAACTTACTGAAAACGATGAATATGACTACAGAGGTGGACATACTTTTGATAAAGCAGATAGAGTTGAAATATCTTACAAAGATAAAGAAACTGTTCTACCTACTTGCATTGGAAGGGCCAAAGGCTCCAAATATAAGCAATCTCGCTAACGAGATAGAGACAAGCCGAGCCACTGTAATGAACTACATCAAGTATCTTTCGGATGCTCGCCTGATAAATATGATACACCATGTAGGCGACGAGTTTCCAAAGAAACCATCAAAGATAATGATGTACAATCCCAACTTGATGTATGCCATTTACCCAATCGTGGCAAATACTCAAGACATTATGGAGACATTCTTTGTTAACACCATATGGAAGAACCACAAGGTAAACCAAGGCAACAAGGACGCTTGCTACATTGTTGACGAGAACAAGACATACCGTATCGTCGACTCGCAGCAAACAACAAAACAGCGCTATATGCCAGACTCTATATATGCCGAATACAACTCAACCATCGGTCACGACAACCACATTCCTCTATGGATGTTCGGATTGCTATACTGATACTATGGTTGCTATATTAATAAGGTAAGGAGTCTGTGCTTTTCAACATAGCATTAAAGAAGTAAAAATACTTATTAAGTAAACTATACACTAACATTTTATTTATATCAAAATGGCTAAAGAAAAAAAGTTTATCACATGTGATGGTAACACAGCTGCCGCTCACGTGAGCTACATGTTCACAGAGGTCGCTGCTATCTATCCTATCACTCCGTCATCTCCGATGGCTGAGCACGTAGATGAATGGGCTGCCAAGGGTCGCAAGAACCTCTTCGGTCAGCGAGTTTCTATCCAGGAAATGGAATCAGAGGCTGGTGCTGCTGGCGCATTGCACGGCTCTCTTCAGGCTGGTGCCCTCACTTCAACTTACACTGCTTCACAGGGTCTGTTGTTGATGATTCCTAACATGTACAAGGTTGCAGGCGAGTTGCTGCCATGTGTATTCAATGTTTCAGCACGTACATTGGCTTCACACTCACTCTGTATCTTCGGTGACCACCAGGACGTAATGGCTTGCCGTCAGACTGGCTTCGCTATGTTCTGCTCAGGTTCAGTACAGGAGGTTATGGACCTTTCGGCTGTTCCTCACCTCGCTACACTTGAGACTTCTGTACCTTTCATCAACTTCTTCGATGGTTTCCGTACATCACACGAGTACCACAAGATCGAGGAGATGGATATGGAAGACATCCGTCCATTGGTAAACCCAGAGTATATCAAGCGTTTCCGCGACCGTGCTCTTACACCAGAGCGTCCTGTAACACGCGGTACTGCTGAGAACCCTGAAACATTCTTCACACACCGTGAGGCTAGCAACGAGTACTACGACCGCATCCCTGAGGTAGTGGAGAAGTACTGCCAGGAGATGACTAAGATCACTGGTCGCGAGTATCACCTCTTCAACTACTATGGTGCTGAGGATGCAGAAAACGTAATCATCCTTATGGGTTCGGCTACAGAGCCAGCTCGCGAGGCTATCGACTACCTCAACAAGCAGGGCAAGAAGGTTGGTATGGTTGCTGTTCACCTCTACCGTCCGTTCTC
>ERZ1034678.266-NODE-266-length-29505-cov-63.196265_pt1 | contig 29505 bp, 20 predicted proteins | sample MGYA00520640_ERZ1034678 | MGnify/ENA primary metagenome ERZ1034678 (study PRJEB33766, sample SAMN09781767) | gut metagenome | biome: gut microbiome | host: Homo sapiens | place: Madagascar | study: EMG produced TPA metagenomics assembly of the PRJNA485056 data...
CGTAGTGCTTGCTCTGATAGAACTCCTTACCATCATAGATAAGAGCCTTCCAGCCATTATGAGAAGCAGAAAAAGACTCACGGAGCGTAGAAACGACATACTTGAAGCCGAACTCTTCCATCATACTCTTGAAGATGCCATAGTAACCCTCAGCATCAGTCTTTCCGCCTTCTACGTCAGCATCAGGCTTGAAGCCCAGGCAAAGCTGAGCATCTTCCTCGTTACCAATGCAAACATCAACATACTGCATCAATGGGCGCATAACAGAGATAGCCTTCTCTGATGTCCAGAGCTTCTTGCGGAAGTTGAGATCAACAGATACAGTTACGCCATGACGCTTAGCTGCCTCACAAGCCAACTTGGTCAATTCTGCAGCCTTGTCGCTGATAGCAGGAGTAATTCCACTCCAGTGGAACCACTGAGCACCCTCCATGATCTTATCGAAGTCGAAATCAGAAGGATCAGCCTCTGCGATAGCGCTGTGAGCACGGTCGTAGATAACCTTGGATGGGCGCATAGAAGCACCTGTCTCTGCATAGTAGAGACCTACTCTATCACCACCGCGAGCGATAAACTCTGTGTTGACGCCATAACGACGAAGACCATTTACTGCAATCTGGCCAATCTCGTGTTTTGGCAACTTTGATACGAAATATGCATCGTGACCATAGTTAGCAAGGCTAACAGCAACGTTAGCCTCACCACCACCAGGGATGATGCGAAGTGACTCACTCTGGATGAAACGATCGTTGCCTTCTGGTGACAAACGAAGCATAATCTCGCCTAATGTTACAATCTTTGCCATTGTTTGATAGTTTTAATTTCTTTGTTTTTATTGTTTGTTTACTAATAGACAATTTTTTATTGTAGTTGTCCGTAACCGTTGGCAAAAATAGCTATAATTTCTCGAATACCAAAATTTAATCGCAGTTTTTTTCATTTATCGCCCTATTTTTTCGTATTTTTCTAACTTTTTCCCTTTTTTTCTCCTTTTTTTTCGTTTTTTGTGCAAAAAAAGAGCTGTGCATTCGCACAATTCAAAAAAATGTTGTATATTTGCGCCCGAATGCTGACGGTGTGACCGCACACAAACCAGCAGTTCAACAAAACATAGTAAAAAGCACAGTTTGTGCGCACAGTTATTATATAATAATGTACGTGTGATGTGCTCAAACCATAAACTTAAAAACAATGGCCGAAAGAATCAGAATCAAGGATATCGCCGAAAGAGCAGGCGTATCTGTAGGAACAGTGGACCGTGTGCTCCACGACCGCCCGAACGTGTCGAAGCCGGCTCGTGAGAAGGTGGAACAAGCGCTCAAGGAAATGAATTATCAACCTAATATGTATGCCAGTGCATTGGCATACAACAAGGCTTATACTTTTTATCTTCTGATACCGAAGCATGAGTCGGAAGCCTATTGGGAAGAGATAGAAGAAGGTGCAAGGAAGTGCGAAGACCAGCGCCGGGATTTCCATATTGATTTAGAGATTCGATTCTACGAGCGTTCCAATGAGGATTCTTTCAAGGCTGTTTCACAAGAGATTGTTGATGCCAAACCGGAGGGAGTTATCATAGTACCATCATCTCTGGAAGTGACACGTGGTTTTACAGACCAGTTGCATCAAAAGGGTATTCCATTTATCCTGCTCGATTCTTATATGCCAGACTTGCGCCCTCTCTCCTTCTATGGACAGGATTCGTTCTGCTCTGGCTATTTTGCAGCCAAGATGCTGATGATGCTTGCGGGCAATGAGAAAGAGGTGATGCTGATGAGACAGACCCAGGATGGCCATGTGGTCAGCAAGCAGCAGGATAACCGTGAGGTGGGATTCCGTCATTATATGCACGATCATTTCCCACAGATTGTCATCAATGTGCTTGATCTTCCGCTCAATGGAACCCGCAACGAGTACCAGAAGATGATGGCTCAGTACTTTGATGAGCATCCTGCTACCCATCATTGTATAACAATGACATCGAAGGCACATCTCGTGGGAGATTATCTGCTGAAGTCCAATCGCCGTGACGTACAGATCATGGGTTATGATATGGTGGGCAAGAATGCGAAATGTCTGCGCGAAGGCAGCATCTCGTTCCTCATCGCACAGCATGCCTATATGCAGGGCTACTATTGCGTGGATACCCTCTTCCGTGCCATCGTTCTCAAGAAGAAGGTGAATCCGGTGAATTACATGCCTATTGAGCTGCTGATGAAGGAGAATATCGATTTCTACCGCAGAACGCAGATCTAAGCTCGCAACGAGTACAACGGCTATCGTGAGATTTCCATTTTCAAGAATGGAGTAACATTGTAATAACTTAAAAAGAAACATGAGTAATAAGAAAGGATTGTTGGCGTTGTCGCCATTGTTTTTGTTGATTGTCCTCATCGTGGCATTCACCGTCTATTCGGTAGATGCCAGTCATAAGGATACCAATTTGTCGCTCACCGTGGCATTTATGATCTCCAGTATCTATGCCATTGCGATTTCTGGTGGTATGCCCATCAAGAGTCGTGTAGATACCTATAGCAAGGGTGCCGGCGCCAACAATCTGATGCTCATGCTGTGGATATATGTATTGGCAGGTTCCTTCGCAGCTTCGGCTAAGGCGATGGGAGCTGTCGATGCAACGGTCAATCTTGCACTCAGCATTCTTCCAGCCAGCATGATTCTGCCGGGACTGTTTCTGGCTGCCTGCTTTATCTCCGTATCCATCGGAACAAGTGTAGGTACCGTTGTGGCACTTGTTCCGATAGCGGCGGGACTCGCCCACTCCATGGACGTTAATACAGGTATGATGACGGCTATCATCGTTGGTGGAGCTTATTTTGGAGATAATCTCTCCTTTATCTCTGATACCACAGTAGTAGCTACCCAGACTCAGAATTGCAAGATGAGCGATAAGTTCCGTGTCAATTCTCTTATCGTAGTACCTGCCGCTGTTATTGTACTGGCTATCTATGCCGTGATGGGTATCGGTCTGCAGGCACCTACTGATATTCCGGAGGTTGAATATGTCAAGGTGCTCCCTTATCTGGTAGTACTTGTCACAGCTGTGGCGGGTATGAATGTGATGGCGGTTCTTACGATGGGAACATTGCTCTGTGGTGTGATAGGTATAAGCTGTCAGCTTCTGGGTGCTACCGGGGGGTACGATCTCTTCGGCTGGTTCTCAGCCATGGGTAACGGAATCATCGGTATGGGCGAACTGGTCATCATCGCTATGATGGCGGGTGGCATGCTCGAAATCATCCGTGAGAATGGCGGTATCAATTATATCATCGACAAGATTACGGCACACGTCAGCAACAAGCGAGGAGCCGAACTTTCTATTGCAGCACTGGTTTCCATGGTCAACGTATGTACAGCCAACAATACGGTTGCCATCCTTACCGTAGGCAATATAGCCAAGAAAATTGGTGATAAGTTTGGAGTAGATAACCGCAAGGCAGCCAGTATCCTCGATACTTTCTCCTGTACGGTTCAGGGCTTGATACCTTACGGAGTACAGATGCTTCTGGCAGCAGGTCTTGCCAATCTGAGTCCGATGGATATCCTTCCATACCTCTATTATCCTCTGGCTATCGGTTTAGCTGCACTGTTTTCAATACTATTTCGTTACCCGAAGCGATATAGCTAGGAAGGAAGTAGCTTATTGCCAATTGTTTAACTTTTAAATGAATACACGATGGATTTTTTACAGAGAAACCTTTTTGTCAAGCTGCGTTCCGATCACTTTCATACGAAGGAGGAGATGGAACCGATGACTACCTTCAAACAGAAGAAGATAGCCCAGATGATGAAGAACCTCAGCGATGTGCCTGCGGGTGAAGTACGCATGAACAATGGTTTCCTGAACCGACGTTTAGCCAGCATACAGGAAAACGAGCGTCATGCCATCGACACCTCTATTGAGACCATTCATTTACTTCGCATCATCGTATCCAATATCAATGGAATATTAGCCAATGGCGTTAATCTTGGCGGCATCATTGAGATGGGAAACTACCTGCGCACCAAGGGCGACAAGGTAGATTTCGTAAAACTGGAAAAATGGCTGCGCAAGCTCCGCATCCAGCGTATGGCGCAGTTGCAGGGCAGTGTACTTATCCTTTTCTTCGAATTTGAACAGGATGAGATACCTTTCGTGCGCCGTGTAGAACGTGGTGCCTACAAGCTGACCCTCCGTTCGCTTTATTATAATAGTCTCGATCAGCAGGAAATTTTATTCGAGCAGACCCAGGCTGGATTCGTTCGCACCACCGGTGGCACGATGCGCAAAAACCTGCGCCGCAGTATGCGGTATCTGGAATATGCGCCCATAGAAACTATCAGCAATTTCTGCAATAACTTCTACCGCTCGCTCTCAGAAATCGAAGAATAATATAAAATATATAAAAAATAAGCATACTCTGTGACGAATTTCAAGCGATTTTCGTACCTTTGCATCTATGAAACGATTTTGTATAACAATAATATCATCAATAATAGCATTATGCGCAAGTGCGCAGGTGCAATGCGAGGATACCTGCAGTCATGTGCATGGCATAGACCTCAGCCACTATCAGGGCAATGTGTTCTGGGAAACGGTGGGCGATAACTCCAAGATGGCGTATGTTTATCTGAAGGCTACCGAAGGTGGAACCAATGTAGATAGCAAATATAAGCAGAATATAGATCTGGCGCATAGATATGGACTCAAGGTGGGTTCATACCACTTTTATCGTGCCCGTATTCCGCAGAAGACCCAGTTGGAGAATTTCATGGCTCAATGCCGACCGGGCGACCAGGATCTCTTGCCTATGATTGACGTAGAGACCAAGAGTGGTTTGGAAACAGAAGAATTTTGCGACTCACTCTTTAAGTTCCTGCATCTCGTGGAAAAGGCATACAGACAGAAGCCGCTCATCTATACGGGTGCCAACTTCTATGACCATTATCTCTTGGGAAAACTCGACAGTTACAAACTGATGATAGCACAATATACCAAGCGAGAACCAGTGCTCAAGGATGGAAGAGACTTTGAAATGTGGCAATATACCGGTAAGGGAAAACTGAACGGTATCAATGGCTACGTGGATAAGAGTAGATTCATGGGCAGGCATCGATTGAGAGAGATTAGATTCAGACACAGATAAGACATTGTTACTTTGAACTTTGAACTTTGAGCTTTGAACTTTATGATTAGTTTTAAGGTAAAGAGTGAATATCGTCTGAAAGCATAGAAACAAGAATATATTTTAGTAAAACATAAACTTTAAATAAAACTATGGCAATTATTAAATGTCCAGAATGTGGCCGCCAGATCAGTGACAAGGCTCCAACCTGTCCTAGTTGTGGCGTTGAGATAGCTGGAAAAATCACTAAATGCCCTCATTGTGGTGAGGTTTATTTCAGCAGTCAGGAGATGTGCCCAAACTGCCATGAGATAGCAGTGGGTGTTGCGCATCCTGTTGCATCATCTGCAGCTGTAAAAGATCCAACACCGGTTGCATCTCCGTCTCCGGTATCTTCTCCAGCTTCAGAGATTCCTTCGACTTCTCAAGTAGTATCTTCTACTTCTCAGACTGTCCCTCCAACCCCTCCTGTCCCACCAGTACCTCCTGTACGTCGTCCTGGTGTTACTGCGAGCGGAAATGATGGCGGAGAGGGCAATACTCCTCAGGAACCACAGAAGAAAAAGAACACCCGCTCTATCTTCATCATCTCATTCATCTTTGCTGTCTTGGCGTGTGGCATTATGTATTACTTCTACGACAGTGCCAATCGCAACAAGGAGATGGAAGCTTATGAGTATGCGATGCAAAGCAGCGATCCGATGGTACTGCAGAGTTATCTCGATACCTACAAGGATGCGGATGAAGCACATCGCGATTCCATCATGGCTCATCTAGACCTGTTGAAACAGAACGACCAGGATTGGACCAATGCGGTAGTGAGCGGATCGAAAGAAGCTTTGGAAGCATATCTCCAGAAGTATCCTAACAGTTTGCACAAACAGGAAGCTTTGCTTAAAATAGATTCCCTCGACTGGAATGTAGCTAAGGCTGCAGATACAGCTGATGCCTACCAGGCATACCTGAATGCTCATACAGATGGTGCTCATATCGAAGAAGCAGAAAATGCCCTGAAGAAGGTGAAGAGCCGTGACCTCCAGCCAGAAGAAAAGCAGATGGTGAGCGGATTGTTCCGTCAGTTCTTCCAGAGCATCAATTCCCATAATGCAGATGGATTGACAGCTACCTGCGAGGATATTCTCTCATCTTTGCTTGGCAAGAACTCGGCTACCAAGGCAGATGTCGTCACCTTTATGGACAAGCTCTATAAAGATAATGTAGCCAATATGAACTGGCACATCAACAACGACTACCAGATCAAGAAGCGCGAGGTTGGCGATGAGGAATATGAGTATCAGGTACAGTTCTCTGCCCGTCAAGACGTAGATTTGACAGATGGCACCAAGAAGGAACAACTCTTTAAGATTTCTGCAGTTGTTTCACCTGATGGCAAAGTTTCTGCCTTCAATATGAACAAGGTTTCTGAGCCACAGCAATAGATGAGTCCTGATTAAAAGATTCGTAGTTCTAAAACAATATAAAAGAATCATAAGATTCAAAAACAATATAAAAAGAAAGCTCCGATGGATTTGTTGAGTCCATCGGAGCTTTCTTTTTTCCTTTTACTTTGCTTCCTTCATCTGTCGGAGCAATTCCTTCTGTTTTTCATTCAGACCAGTAGGCAACTTCACGTTATAGGTAATCATCAGATCACCGAAGGTTCCATCACCTCTGTCATAACCCTTGCCGCGAACACGTACCTTGGTACCATTCTGGGTTTCTGGTTTGATCTTCAGTTTAATCTTCGAACCATTGCTCAATGTGATGATACCCTCACCACCGAGCAGTGCGGTGTACATATCGATATTCACATTCATGTTCATCTCGCCCGTATTCGTTCTGGCGCTATGACCACCGCAGCCGCCGTTACATCCGCCTGTACCATATTCAGCACCGGCACCGAAACCAGCACCTGCTCCGCCGAATCCACCAAAGCCACCGAAACCGGCACCTTGTGAACTGCGGGCACGACCTCCGCCGAAGAGATTTTCGAAGAAGCTGGAGAAACCTCCTCCTCCACCGAAGCCACTGAAGTCGAAGCCTTCGAATGGATTTCCACCAGCGGCACCTCCGCCGGCAGCACCATCATAGCCTCCACCGCCGAAGCCTCCTACATTCTTCCACTGTTCGCCGTACTGGTCGTACTTAGCACGCTTGTCCGGATCGGAAATCACCTCATACGCCTCGTTCAGCGCCTGGAACTTAGCCTTTGCCTTTGGGTCGTTAGGATGCAAATCCGGATGAAACTGTTTGGCACGCTTGCGATATGCAGCGCGCACATCCTTCTGCGGGATGTTCTTATCTACACCGAGAATCTTGTAATAATCTACAAATGCCATAGTATAATACCTCCTATTTTTATGATTTTTATAAGAATCCAACAAAAAGTATGCCGTAATTGCCAACTTTTTTGTAATTTTGCAGTTGAAACAAAAAAATCGAGAAAAAGTATGAAACAGTTATTCGCAGCGCTCCTCTTGGCGCTCACTTTTAATTCGCAGGCAATGGCACAGCAGCGCACCGTCAAACTCAGAGTGATTCAGACGAGTGATGTACATGGTTCTTTCTTCCCATACGATTTCATCAATCGCAAACCGAAGGCAGGAACCCTGGCACGCGTGTCCTCTTATGTAAACGATCTGCGCAAGACCTATAAGGACAATGTCATCCTCCTGGAGAATGGCGATATCCTTCAGGGACAACCTACCTGCTACTTCTATAATTACGTCAACACCCAGGCTCGTAATGTAGCAGCTGATGTCGTCAACTATATGAAGTATGATGCCCAGGCTTTCGGTAATCACGATGTAGAGACTGGACATGCGGTTTATGACAAGTGGATTAGGGAGTTAGATTGTCCGGTGCTGGGCGCCAATATCATTGATACCAAGACCGGTGAGCCGTATGTGAAGCCTTATATCATCCTGAACCGTGAGGGTGTGAAGATTGCCGTTCTCGGTATGCTGACCCCAGCTATTCCCAACTGGCTGACAGAGAATCTCTGGAGCGGAATGAAGTTTGAGAATATGGTGACCAGTGCCCGTAAATGGATGAAGATTATCCAGGAGAAGGAGAAGCCGGACGTAGTCATTGGCGTCTTCCACAGCGGTAAGGATGGCGGTATTGTCACTCCTGAATATGAGGAGGATGCCTCTCTGCGGGTAGCAAAGGAGGTGCCAGGCTTCGACATGGTACTCTTCGGACATGACCATACCCGCTGCAATGAGACGATCCTGAATGTGGAAGGTAAGCCTGTGGTGTGTCTCGACCCTGCCAATAATGCACTGAATGTGGCAGATGCCGAGGTAACCATTACCCTGAACAAGAAGAAGGTGAATGGCAAAAAACAGTATGTTGTGACAGACAAGAAGATAGTTGGCAGTCTGCCAGATGTGACAAAATGTCCTATTGATGAGGATTTCATGAAGGCATTCGAGCCTCAGATTGCAGAAATTAACAAGTTTGTCAGCAAGCAGATCGGAACTTTCAAGAATACCATCCATAGTCGCGAGTCTTTCTTCGGCAGCTGCGCCTTCAATGACTTCATCCTCAACCTGCAGCTACAGATCACGAATGCTGATATCGCCTTCAATGCGCCCCTCCAGTTTAATTCTACCATCCAGGCGGGACCTATCTACGTTGGTGACATGTTCAATCTCTATAAATATGAGAATCAGCTCTACGTGATGCGCCTTACCGGAGAGGAAATCCGCAAGCATCTGGAGATGAGCTATGATCTCTGGGTGAATACGATGAAGAGTCCTGATGACCATCTTCTCCTGCTCGATACCCAGACCAAGGGCGACCAGCAGCGCCTGGGCTTCAAGAACCTCTCCTTCAATTTTGACAGTGCTGCCGGCATCGATTATGAGGTAGATGTTACCAAGCCAGACGGAGAGAAGGTGAAGATTCTGCGTATGAGCAATGGCCAGCCTTTCGATGAGAAGAAGTGGTATAAGGTGGCAGTGAACAGTTATCGTGGCAATGGCGGTGGAGAGCTCCTCACCCGTGGTGCCGGTATTCCTAAGGATAGTCTGGATAGCAGAATCATCTATCGCAGTGAGCGCGACCAGCGTTACTACCTGATGGAAGCGATAGAAAAGATGGGAACCGTTGAGGCGAAGGCCAACAACAACTGGAAGTTCGTGCCTGAAGCATGGACCAAGCCTGCTGCCCAGCGCGACTATGAATTGCTTTTCGGAAAAAAGCAATAGCCCACTAGTCCCCAAAAGCCGCCGGGAACTACCCGTCAAAGCATATCATAAAGTTCAAAGTTCAATATTCAAAGTTCAAAGTAAAGAATGAAGTATTGGTTTATATTTTGCAAGACAGATATCTTGCTCGAGAAGAGAGAAGATGGAACCTATACGATTCCATGTAGTGAGGAAAGTCCGGTAGCAACCAAGCCTTGGACCCATATCCTCAACATCACACCGATGAATGACGGTACGGAAGTGAAGACTTTTACCATTCCAGAGCCCGTAACCGACAATCCGAAATATGAGATGTGCGGTTTGCGCCCTAGCTTTTACAAACTCTCCCCAGAGTTGTATCAGAAGGCTGGAAAATGTCAGGAACTGAACTATTGGGATATGAACACCCAGTTTTGCGGGGTATGCGGTTCACCGATGAAGATGTCAACAGATATCAGTAAGAAGTGTACCGAGTGTGGCAAGTCTGTCTGGCCCTCTCTCGCTACAGCCATCATCGTTCTTATCAAGAAGGGCGATCAGGTGCTGCTGGTTCATGCCCGCAACTTCAAGGGTAACTTCGATTCCCTGGTAGCCGGTTTTGTGGAAACAGGTGAAAGTCTGGAGGAAGCTGTTCATCGTGAGGTGATGGAAGAAACTGGTCTGACCATCAAGAACCTCAAGTATTTTGGTTCCCAGCCATGGCCGTTCCCAAGTGGCTTGATGGTAGGATATACAGCCGAATATGTAGATGGTGAGATTCATCTTCAGAAGGAAGAGCTTTCCCGCGGCAAATGGTTCAGCAAGGACAATCTCCCTGTTCTGCCGGAGAAATTGTCGATTGCCCGCAAACTCATTGATGCCTGGTTGGAGAATAGAATATAAACTTCCCTAACTTCACTTAACTTCCCCATATGCGAAAGTTCAGCATAGGGTAGAATCTTGAAATTAAGAAATACAGAAGAGATGAAAGAAAAACTTTGGAATGCGAATTACATCAAGGTGATGACCACCAACTTTCTGCTCTACTTTGCCTTCTATCTCCTCACCCCACTCCTCCCACTCTATCTGAGTGAAACTTTCGGGGCTACGAAGGATGTGATAGGCATTGTTCTGAGCGGATATACGGTGGCGGCACTCATCATCCGTCCGTTTAGCGGATATGTGGTGGATGGATTTTCCCGTAAGAAAGTGCTGATGGTCTGCCTGACGGCTTTTGCCATCTTCTTTGCAGGATACATAGCAGCCAGTACCATCCTGATGTTTGCCATCTGCCGAACCCTGCATGGTGGACCCTTCGGAGCTGTAACTGTAGCCAACAGTACCTGTGCCATCGATGTCTTGCCTGCCAGCAGACGCAATGAGGGTATCGGTCTATATGGATTGAGCAACAACTTCGCCATGGCGATAGCCCCTTCCATAGGTATCTATCTACACAATCTGGTGGGTAGCTATATGGTACTTTTCTGGATAGCCTTTGTGGTAGCCATTGCTTCTGTAGTGATAGCTGGAACGGTGAAACTCCCAGAGAAGGAAATCATCAAAAACAAGGAGAAGCTCTCGCTCGACCGCTTCTTCCTGACCCGCGCCTGGCTGTTGGCCATCAACATCTGCATGTTTGGTTTCTGCTGGGGTGTATTGAGCAACTATCTCGCCATTTACAGTAAGGAGGAATTAGGCATTACCGGAGGAACGGGTACCTATTTTGCAATCCTCTCTATGGGATTGTTCATGAGCAGATTGCAAGGCAGAAAGGCTTTGAGTCAGGGTAAGCTGACCCAGAATGCTGCCGAAGGAATGCTGATATCGCTCGTTGGTTTTACAATATTCGTAGCCATCAAGCATCCGATAGCCTACTATCTTTCAGCTGCATTGATAGGATTGGGAAATGGTCACCTGTATCCAGCCTTCCTGAATATGTTTATCAATGTTGCCCGCCACGACCAGCGTGGTACGGCTAACAGCAGTATCCTGACCGGTTGGGATCTGGGATTCGGAATCGGTTGTCTTCTGGGTGGTGTTGTAGCCGAGCATTTCGGTTATAGTGGTGCCTTCTGGATGGTAGCGATCGAAAATGCTGCCGCAGTGGTATTGTTCTTTGCTGCCTCTCGGGCATTCTTTGAAAAAAGAAGACGAAACGATTAGCAAAGGAATAAAAAAGTATAAGTTTTTTCCAGGTTAAAGTTTAGCTTCCATCAAGGGCTAAACTTTTACCCTTAAGGCTAGAAATATTTTCCCTTAAGGGAAATTATATTTTTCCTTAAGGATAAATCTTTTTTTCCTTAAGGGTAATGTTTCAGCTGGTTAAACCGGCATAAAAGTCCAATTAAAGAAAAAGAGCATTCGTAAGGATTGTGGAAACAAACCCTTTCGAATGCTCTTTGCAATTTTCTTACATGCTTTCTCTCTTAGAATGGGAGATCGTCTGCGCTGCCACCTGCTGCTGGAGCTGCTGGCTGAGTTGGAGGGAATGGAGCAGTTGCACCCTGAGCAGGAGCTGGAGCTGCTTGAGGAGCTGCACTTACTGGAGGGAATGGAGAACCAACAGGCTGCATGCCACCCTGCATAGCAGCAACAGCATTAGGATCTACACGCTGCACATTCCAAGCGCGGACACTGTTGAACCAACGACCATTATATTCGTGTGCATCCAAATCAAAAGAAACCAAAAGTTCCTCACCACTCTGGATGTTGAACTGAGCAAGACGGTCTGCTCCGAAAACATCGAAGCAAAGCTTCTTTGGATACTGCTCGTGAGTTTCGATAACGAACGACTGAGCCTTCCACTCACCTCTTGCAGAAACGCCGCTTCTTTCAGGTAAAACGGCAATTACCTTTCCTTGTAATTCCATATTATTATTTTAAAAATTGTTTCAATCCTTCGCCTGCCGAGCCCCATTTTCTTCGAGAATCAAAAGATGTATGAAGAGGCTCAAAAACGAGTGAATCTATCTGTTATTTTTCTTTCTGACTGCGAAATTACTAAAAATAGTTTTAAAACAAAAACATTTCTTCGATTATTTTTGTCTATCCCCAATATTTTTTGTATTTTTGTGCTCATAATTGCGCAAATGCCCCAATTTGCCCGTCAAGTAAGGAGCATCAGCAATGAAAATGAGATAAGTAATATAGAAAATTAATAATATAAAATAACGACTCATGAGATTTACAGTTTCAAGTTCAGCATTGAACAGCAAGCTCAATATGCTTGCTAAGGTGATTGGCAGCAAGAATTCTCTGCCTATCCTTGACAATTTCCTGTTTCAAGTTGCCAACGGCGAGATGACCATCACCGCAAGCGACAGTGACAACATCATCAAGAGTACCATCGCTCTCACTGACTGCGATGGCGAAGGCGAGTTCTGCGTTGCCAACCGCGTCATCCTGGATGCATTGAAGGAGTTGCCTGAGCAGCCTCTCAGCTTCGATGTAGATACAGATAGTTATGCCATTAAGATTGTATATCAGAATGGTCTCTATAATTTCACAGGCTTGAATGCTGAAGACTATCCTCCAACACAGGATATGGGTGATGCCTGCACTACCCTCGTCTTGCCAGCACAGGTGCTGATCGACAATATCAACCGTTCTCTCTTTGCAACAGCCAGCGATGAGCTGCGCCCAGTAATGAATGGTATCTATTTCGACCTTACTCCCGAATCGCTTGCCATCGTAGCAAGTGATGGCCATAAGTTGGTAAGAAGCAAGAACTTCACTGTCAAGAGTGAGACTCCTTCTTCATTCAACCTGCCAAAGAAGCCGGCATCATTGCTGAAGAACATTCTGAGCAAGGATGATGAGGCAACCATCAAGTTTGATGCACGCAGAGCTGAGATTCAGTTTAGCGATGGCGTATTGAAATGCCGCCTCATTGACGGTCGCTATCCTAATTACAACTCAGTGATTCCTGCCAACAACCCATGTGAGATAACCGTAGATCGCAAGGGCTTGCAGAGTGCATTGCGCCGTGTTTTGCCATTTGCCAGCGAGAGCAGCCAGCTGATCCGTTTCCATATCGAGAGCGGCCGTTTCGAGGTTTCTTCAGAAGACATCGACTTCTCTACTTCTGCCAAGGAAGTTTTGGCTTGCGAATATAGCGGTTCCAGCATCAGCATCGGTTTCAAAGGTAGCAGCTTGATGGAAATCCTGGGTAATCTGAACAGCGATCAGGTTGTCTTCCACTTGGCTGATCCTAGCCGTGCCGGTATCATTGTACCAGCTGAGCAGCCAGAAGACGAGGACATCCTCATGCTCATCATGCCAATGCTCCTTAACGAATAAGGAGCTTGGTTCATCTAAACACCCCTTCCCTATCAGTAATATATAGTAATAAATACTAGAAGTAATGAAATTAAATCTTACTAAGCCTCTGATCGTGTTCGACCTAGAGACTACTGGTCTTGACATGGTGAAAGACAGAATCATCCAGATCTCCTATATCAAGGTGTATCCAGATGGAACAGAGGTACGTAAAAACCAGTTTATCAATCCAGGGAAGCCAATCCCTGAAGAGGTGGTTGCTCTTACAGGTATCAGCAATGATGATGTAAAGGATGCACCAACCTTCAAGCAGTTGGCGGCTACCTTCAACCAGGAGTTCTCCGGTTGTGATTTTGCTGGCTATAACTCCAATCATTTCGATGTACCTATGCTTGCAGAGGAATTCCTGCGTGCCGGCATCGATTTCGATTTCTCTAAGTGTCGCCTCATTGATGCCCAGAACATCTTTATGAAGATGGAGCGTCGTAACCTGGCTGCTGCCTACAAGTTCTATTGCGGCAGAAAGATGGAGGAAGACTTCGAGGCACACCGCGCCGACCAGGATACCGAGGCTACCTATTGCGTGCTGAAAGGCGAGCTGGACCGTTATGCCCCTGGTGTTCAGGAGGAAACCGACCGTGTGCTTAACAATGATATGGACGAGCTTGCGGAGTTCTCCAAGCGCAACGACAATGTAGATTTTGCCGGCCGCATCGTTTGGCAGGAGTTGAAGGATGCTGACGGCAATGTGATACTCGACGAAAAGGGCAATCCTCGCAAGCACGAGGTATTCAACTTCGGTAAGTACAAAGGATGGGATGTGGCAGAGATTCTGACAAAGGATCCTGGTTACTTCACCTGGGTGTTGGGAAGCGATTTCACCAACAATACCAAGCAGGTACTCACCCGTATCCGTCTGCGCGAGTTCAACAAGAGAATGGGAAAATAATATGTTAAAAGGAAAGAAAATCGTATTGGGCATTACGGGTTCCATTGCAGCCTACAAGTCATGCCTTATCATCCGTGGTCTCATCAAGAAGGGAGCTGAGGTACAGGTGGTCATTACGCCTGCCGGTAAGGAGTTCATTACCCCTATCACCCTCTCGGCGCTGACCCACAAGCCGGTGGTAAGCGAGTTCTTCTCGCAGCGTGATGGAACCTGGAATTCGCACGTGGATCTCGGTCTCTGGGCGGATGCGATGGTCATTGCACCATGTACGGCATCTACCATGGGCAAGATGGCGCATGGCATTGCAGACAACATGCTCATCACCACCTATCTCTCCATGAAGGCACCGGTCTTCATTGCTCCTGCTATGGACCTTGATATGTACAAGCATCCTTCTACACAGTCCAACATGAAAACCCTTCTCGGCTATGGTAACCATATCATCGAACCGGAAGTGGGATTCCTTGCTTCTGGATTAGAGGGAAAGGGACGCATGGAGGAACCGGATGTCATCGTGAATTACCTGGACAGATATTTCAACATGATGGAGAGTGCCGATGAGGTTGCTGATGTAGAATCAGAGAACCAGAAGACTGCAGAGAAAGACCTCTGCGGTAAGAAAGTGATGATTACAGCTGGACCAACCTACGAGAAGATTGACCCAGTGCGTTTCATCGGCAATTATTCTTCAGGAAAGATGGGATTCGCACTTGCCGAAGAATGTCTTCGCCGTGGTGCGGATGTTACTTTGGTGGCAGGTCCTGTTTCATTAGACTGTAGTCCTGCTATCCACCGCATCAATGTGGAGAGCTGTGAGGAGATGTATCAAGCAGCCACAGCAGCCTTTGCATCATCTGATGCTGCCATTCTCTGTGCAGCCGTAGCAGACTTCCGTCCTGCCAATGTAGCTGATAAGAAAATCAAGCGCGAAAAGGATGACCTGGAGCTGATACTGGTGCCTACCCATGACATCGCAGCAGCTTTGGGACAGATGAAACAAAAGAATCAGCGAATCGTAGCTTTCGCCCTGGAAACCAACGATGAAGAGAGTAATGCACAGAAGAAGAGAGTGAAGAAAAACGCCGACTTCATCGTGCTCAACTCTACCCGTAATCCGGGCACTACTTTCCGCACTGACGACAATCAGATTACCATCATCTCTGAAAAGGGAAAGAAAGAATATGAAAAGAAACCGAAGACTGAGGTGGCTCGCGACATCATTGACGAGCTGGCTCTCCTGTTTTAGTCCGGTATCTTTAGCTGCTGGTCTCCTGTGCTGCAGTCCTTCTGCGATTTCAGCACAGGAGCTGCAAGCTAAGATTACCATCAACCATGCCCAGATTTCGGGCACGGAGAAAGGCGTATTCGACAATCTGCAACAGACCTTGCAGCAATTCGTCAACAATCGCCAATGGACTCATCTTCAGTTTCAGAAGAACGAACGCATCATCTGCAACTTCAATATCACCGTCACCAAGTATGACAGAGACCAGAATCTCTTTACCTGCAAGGCGCTGATACAGGCCAATCGCCCCGTCTTCCATTCGGCATACACCTCCACCTTATATAATAATGTGGACGATAACTTCACGTTTCGTTTTGCCGAATACGACCAGTTGGAGTTCAATGAGCAGCAGATAGACAATCAGCTTACAGCTCTCTTTGCCTATTATGCATATCTTATCATCGGCATCGATCTGGATAGTTTTGCCCCCAAAGGCGGTGAAGACATTCTGCAGCGCTGCATGAATCTGACAAACAATGCCCAGAATCTGGATTATCCCGGATGGAAGGCTTTCTCTGATGACCGCAACCGATATGCCATCATCTCAGACTATCTGGATGGAGCGTTGGAACCCTTCAGACAGTTGCAGTATGACTACTATCGGAAAGGACTCGACGAGATGGCGAATAATGCGGAAAGAGGTCGTACCGAGATAACCGCAGCCCTGGAAACAGGACTGAAGAAGGCGAAGGAAAACCGCCCGCTCAGTTTGTTGCCACAGATATGGACCGACTTCAAGAAGGATGAACTTGCCAACATCTATCGCGGCAAGGGAACCCAAAAGGAAAAGGAGAGCATTTATGAACTCCTCTTCTCCATCAATCCTTCACAGAATAAATATTGGGATCAGGTCAAGGAATAATCTTTCAGGAATCATCTGTCTGGATAGATTTTTCAGGTTGGAATCTTCATGAGATCATCTTCCAGAACGGAAGCTTCTGAAAATCAGAATCAGCTTTCCCTTTATATCTTTATCAAAAAGTAGAATAAATATGCTCAAGCAATTATATATCAAGAACTTCACGCTCATCGACGAGCTGAACATCTCTCTCTATCCTGGCTTCTCCGTCATCACGGGTGAGACAGGTGCAGGAAAGAGTATCATCCTCGGTGCCATCGGACTGCTTCTGGGTAACCGTGCCGACAGCAAGGCGATCAAGGCAGGAAGAGACCGTTGCGTGATAGAGGCTCACTTCGATCTCTCCAGATATGGTATGCAGAAATTCTTCGATGATAACGACATCGACTATGATGCCGATGATACAATCATCCGAAGAGAGTTGACTGCAGCCGGCAAGAGCCGTGCCTTCATCAATGATACCCCGGTGCCTCTCACCCGTATGAGAGAATTGGGAGAGCAACTCGTGGATATCCATTCGCAGCATCAGAATCTTCTTCTGCAGAAAGAAGACTTCCAGTTGAATGTGGTGGATATCATCGCTCAGGATGCCGACCAGATCAAGGTTTACCAAAAGGAGTATTATGCCTATCGCAAAGCCAAGGAACTTCTGGAAGAACTGAAAGCCGAGATTGCCAAGAACCGTGAGAACGAGGAGTTTATGCGTTTCCAGCATAAGGAGCTGGATGATGCAAATCTGCAGGAAGGCGAGTTGGAACAGCTGGAACAGGAAGCAGAAACCCTGAGCCATTCGGAGGATATCAAGACCGCTCTCTTCGAAGCAGACAATGCGCTTTCGGGAGACGACGACAGCATACTTGACAAACTGAAGAACGCCACTCATCACTTGGAAAACATCTGTGATGTCTATCCAAGCATGGCTGATGTGGCTGGCAGAATGCAGAGCAGCTATATCGAACTGAAGGACATCGCGCAGGAAATCAGCAGTAGTGTAGATCACGTGGAATTCGATCCTAACCGATTGGATGCCATCAATACCCGTTTGGACAAACTCTACACCCTGCAGCAGAAGTTCCATGTGGAAACGGTGACTGAACTCATTGCTACCCGTGACCGCATCGCAGAACAGCTTGCACATATCGATAATGGCGATGAAGACATCGAAGAGAAGGAAAAAGAAGTTGCTGCTCTCCTTGCCAAGGCTGAAAAGCAAGCTGCCCTACTCACTTCTATCCGTCAGAAATCAGCAAAGGCCATCGAAAAAGAGATGAAGGGCAGACTCATCCCGCTGGGCATTCCGAATGTGAGATTCGAGATTGCCTTCGCAGATAAACCACTGTCAGGAAATGGTGCCGATAAGGTCAGCTTCCTCTTCAGTGCCAACAAGAGTACCCAGCTACAGCCTGTCAGTCAGGTAGCTTCGGGTGGTGAGATTGCCCGTGTGATGCTCTCGCTGAAGGCTATGATCAGTGGAGCCGTGAAGTTGCCAACCATCATCTTTGATGAGATTGATACCGGCGTAAGCGGTAAGATAGCAGAAAAGATGGCAGATATCATGGAAGAGATGGGACTCCAGAACCGACAGGTACTTTCCATCACTCATCTGCCACAGATTGCTGCCAAGGGAAGCCATCATTACAAGGTATTGAAGGAGGAAACCGAGAATGGAACCATCTCGCACATGAAAGAACTCAACAACCAGGAGCGCATTGAGGAAATTGCCCAGATGCTCAGTGGCAGTGACATCACGCAGGCAGCTCTTGCCAATGCCAAAGAATTATTGAGAATATGAAAAGAATAAATATGATACTGATGGGACTGATGCTGGGTGCATCATCCCTCTTCGCTCAGCCAGGCTCTGTACAGAAAGCCGCCAAGAGCGTATTTACACTCACCACCTTCAACAAGGATGGTAACATCATCTCTTCTACACAAGGTGTGTTTATTGATAACAAGGGAACGGCTATCGGTACCTTCAAACCGTTTATCGGTGCTGTGAAGGCCACCATCGTGGATGCCAGCGGAAAGTCGATGGACGTGGATGCCATCCTCGGTGCCGATGAACTTTACGATGTGGCTAAGTTCAGAGTATTGGGTAATACCACGGCTGCCAACATTGCAACAGCAGAATCACCTGCGGGCAGTAAGGTTTGGCTCGTTCCTTATTCTATCAAGAAGTCACCTTTCCAGCAGGAGGATATCGCAAGCGTTGAGAAGTTTAAGGAAACTTACAATTACTACATCTTCTCCAACACCGTACCGGACAATGCAGTGGGTTGCCCATTCGTCAACAAAAGCGGACAGGTGATTGGTATCATGCATAGCAACGGTCAGGTAACTGCCATTGATGCCAACTATGCCAAGGAGTTGAAGGTGACAGGTCTTTCCACACTGGATGCAGCCCTTCGCGAAACAGGCATCCGTACTGCTCTTCCTGATACCGAACAGGAGGCGATTACGATGATGACGCTCAACAAGTCTCAGGTGTCCCGCGACATCTATGACAAGTATGCAGATGAGTTTATGACAAAGTTCCCTGCTTCAGCATTCGGCTATAAGGAAAAAGCAACTCTTCTTGTAGATAAGAACGAGTTTGCCGAGGCTGCCAAATGTATGGAAGAGGGAATCAAGAAATCTTCTGCCAAGGATGAAGCCCACTCCAATTATTCTGATGTCATCTATAAGAAACTGATCTATAAGGGTGATTCTGCCTATACAGCCTGGACTTACGACAAGGCGATAGAAGAGGCACAGAAGGCATACGCCATCAATGCCAATCCTGTATATCAGCATCAGGAGGCACGCATCATCTTTACCAAGGGTAATTATCAGAAGGCATACGATATGTTCATCGCCCTGACCAAGACTTCGGTCAAGAATCCGGAAATCTTCCTGGAGGCAGCTCAAGCTAAGATTCAGCTCAAGGCTCCAGCTACAGAGATCAAGGTCTTGCTGGATAGTGCTGTCAATGAGGCTAAGAACTCGGGCACCATGGCTGGTCCTTACTATCTGGCTCGTGGTGATTTCCAGGCGGAACAGGGAGAGTATCGTAGTGCTATAGCCGACTACAATATGTATGATTCGATTGTCCGTCCTGTTAATCCTGCATTTTTCTATGCAAGATACAAGGCTGAGACCAAATTGCGCATGTGGCAGCCAGCGCTGATTGATATTGCCCGTACCTGCTACCTCGCTCCAAACGAGCCTACTTATTTTGCAGAATGGGCTAGTCTTGACTTGCGTGTGAAGCGATATGCAGAAGGCATCAGTGCAGCCAAGCATTGCATAGAGATTGCTCCAGAATATGCCGATGGCTATCTCCTCCTCGGTTTGCTCCAGGTGGAGAACAAGCAGAAGGAAGAGGCTCGCAAGAACCTGGAAAAAGCAAAGGAACTGGGAGATACCCGTGCTGAGGGTTATCTCAAGAAACTGAAATAATAAAATTAAAGGTACATCAAAGGATTGCACTTTCAAACGCCCTGAAAGGGCAAAAGCTCATAGGAGGGTGTGCCATAAGTCACATACAATACGCCCTGAAAGGGCAAAAGCCCATAGCCCAGGGTAACACCCTGGGTTTTTTGTTGCATCTGCTCTGCGCCCTGTAAGGGCAACAGCTTTCAAGTACCAATCAATACACAAAGCTTTTGCCCTTACAGGGCGCCTTGCTGACTGCTACTATACCCAGGGCGTTGCCCTGGGCTAGGAGCTTTTGGGCCTTCAGCCCGTTCTTGAGCCTCAAGCGAAAATTCTGTGATGGTGTCTCGCCGGATTTGCAATCCGGCGTTAAAAAATGTCCTAACCTATTTAGGCTCTGCGGATTTGCAATCCGCAGCAAAGGAGAATGCTTTCCCTTTTGTTGTGTTGGGGGATTACAAATCCCCCGGTTTTAATAGGTCGAACCTTTTTTTACGGCGGATTGCAAATCCGCCGGGACGCCTAGCGGGATTCATACATCCCCAGGGTAACACCCTGGTTTTTTTGTTGCTTTAGCTCTGCGCCCTGTAAGGGCAAAAGCTTTAAAAATAATCGAAGAAGATGCTCTTGCTATAAAGAATTTACGTAATATTGAAATAAAAGAAAAAAATATCCCAAAATATTTGGTGGATTCACAAAAAAGTATTACCTTTGCACTCGCTAATGAAAAATGGCAGTGTTGGTTCCGTAGCTCAGTTGGATTAGAGCAACAGCCTTCTAAGCTGTGGGTCTTGGGTTCGAACCCCAACGGAATCACAAAAGTGGATTAATCGAAAGGTTAATCCACTTTTTGTTTATATATATCCCGGGAAAAATGAAAGCAATATATGTTTTAACTAAAAAAGGCCGATGCAATATGCACCAGCCTTTTTCTTATTTTCCACTTATTATTCAGTAATCAGTGTAAACTCTGAACCAGAAGCATAATCCTGACCATTCTGCTCATTCAATGCACGCAGACGGAAGTAGCGAGCCTTGACAGGCTTGTTCAACATCACCTTCTGCAGCTTGGCTGTCTTCTCAAAATGACCCTTCAGGATTGGCTCACCCCAAGTCTTGTTGTCGTTGCTGACGTAGATTTCATAATCCTTGATGCAACCATTCAGAGAACCATCCTGGCGAGCCAGATAAGTAAAGCCCTTGATGACCTTCTGCTTGCCGGCATCGAAGTCAACCCAGTGAGGATACTTAGCCAATGTAATGGAATACATCGTATGCCAGAATGTAGAAGGATCGCCATCTACCAAGTAGGCAGCATCACCCTCATCAGGTTCCTGGCTGGAAGCAAAGGCGATCTGAAGACCGGATGTCTGCTGATTCTGCTGCATCTTCTTCATCATCTCCTTCATCATTTCACGACCGGTAGCTGAAACCTTCACGATATTTCCAAGCTCTGACTTCACTGCTGGGCGGATGATGAATCCGAATGTGGTAGGAGTACTGCGTACCTGATCTGGTGTCAAAGGACCACCCTGTCCACAGCTGGCACCGCCCAATCCTGTAACCTTAGCATCGAGGTGCAAGTGAGTACCGCTGCTCTTTGGCAACTGATATGGATGTGCAGCTAAAGTCAACTCCTGCTGACTCCAAGGCAATGCTGAAGCAGACATAGTACTGTCAGAGATGAATACTACACCCTGCTGGCTGTCGTTGGTAACGGCACACCAGCGAACCTCCTCGCGGTTGCCCTGTGCCTGTGGCTTAGGAAGCATGATGCCCTGCTCTGCTACCGGACTGTGGTACCAACCGATAAACTGGCTGGTCTTGCGGTCGTTGTAGTTGTTGACAGGTCCTCGTCCATAATAATCATACTGGTTCAACTCGCTTGGCAATACCATAGAATAGCCGATACGAGGCAAGATGACCTTAGAACGATTAGCACCGATGGCACTCTGCATCTCGATAGAACCATCCTTATAGATAGTATAGATCTGGCGTGAAGTGAACTTCAGGTCAGTATCTGTCAAGGCATGCTTGTTCTTCTCGAAGTTATAGCAAGACTCTGGGTCACGGTCGCGGTTGCTGTAATTCACATCGCATCCCTCCTTACCCTGACTCTCTACAGTAAAGTCGAGTTGGTAAGTACCATCTTTCTTGGCAGTATAGTTCCAGTTCTTCACTACATGCTGCAGGTCGTACAGACCATTCTTGAACCATGCATTGTGGTATCCGATACCGGCATCGTTGTCAGTAGGAGCACGATATGCATCGAGCTTAGGACCATTGCCATCCTTGATGATATCCTGGCTGCCATACTTCAGGCTATAGATAGCACCGGTATTCAGGTCGAATGCCACCTGGAAGTTGCCGCCATTGATGTTGGCACGCTTAGCCGCCTTATCTACCGAAAGCTTCATCGCCTTACCGTTCTTGGCAACAGTAGCGATAGAAGGAGCAGCAACATCAGCGCCCTTCACTCTCAACTGCTCTTCCATCTGAGGATAACCCTTGGCAGCCCAAGGCATATCCTTGCCCAGAAGGAACTGAACGGTTACGAAGTACTCGCTCTTTGGATCAAGGCTTGCATAATCGTATGGTAAGGTATAGAAGCCCTTCTCGCGAGGCCCCACGATATTCTTGGCACCCTGCAATGGCTGATTCTTTGAAATGCAGACACCATCCTTATAGAGAGACCATACAATCTGGTAATTCTTGAGAGGCTCGAAGTAGTTCTTGTTGAAGATTTCAATCTGCCCCTGCTTCATATCTATAGCCTTCACGCCTACATTCTGATAAACCTTCTTTACCTCATAGTACTGAGCCTTAGGTGAGAAGTCTGGGCGAAGGATACCATTCATACAGAACATACCATCGTTTGGCTTGTTGTCCTTACCGAAGTCACCACCGTATGCCCAGTAGGTCTTTCCGGTTACAGGATCCTGCTTGTCAAGAGCCTGGTCAACCCAGTCCCAGATAGCTCCACCCATGAAGAAGTTGGTGCTCTCGATGGCATTCCAGTAATCTATCAGGTTACCGCAGGCATTACCCATAGAGTGAGCATACTCAGAGATGTGGAACGGATACTTCAGCTTGTACTTGCCCTGTACGGCTCCCTGAACCCAGGCGATGGAAGGATACTGGTTAGAACCCATATCCACGATATCATTGTTGCGCTCATACTGAACTGGGCGGCTGGTATCATAAGCCTTGATGGCATTGTAGCAATCTACGAAAGTCTTGCCAGGACCAGCCTCGTTACCCAAACTCCAGATTACTACTGAAGGATGATTCACGGTAGCGTGTACCATCTCCATGTTTCTGGCGATATGAGCGTTGCGGAACTCAGGTACATGAGAAAGACTCTGCTTGCCATAGTAGTACTCATGGCTCTCAAGGTTAGCTTCATCCTCCAGATAGATACCATACTTATCGCAGAGATAATACCAGTAAGGTGCATCAGGATAGTGGCAGTTGCGCACATGGTTGATGTTACCACGCTTCATCAGGAAGATTTCGTTCTCCATCTGCTCGCGGGTAGCAGTATGACCTAACAGCGTATTGTTCTCATGACGGTTGACACCCTTCAGCTTGATAGGCTGTCCGTTGAGATAGTAATATCTTCCAGCCAATCCGAACTCATCCTTCTCGGCAGGAGTCTCCTTGATTTCCACCTTTCTGAAGCCAACGATGGTAGAGAAGGTCTGAACCGTTCTGCCCTTGGCATCTTTCAATTCTCCTACCAATGTATAACGGTAAGGAGCTTCTGCACTCCAGAGCTTCACCTTGTTGGCAGCATCGAGCGTAGTCTCCAGCATAATCTCGCCCTTGGAATTCAGTTTTCCTACGAGAGGAGTAGAAGCTGTAACGCCTTCCATCAGATCATTGTCGTCGGAATAGAGACGGTTGGCATAGAGTGAATACTGCAAGGTATAACCCTTGATGGCCTTCTTGGAAAGGTTCTGCAACTGTGCCGTGATATGCAAGGTGGCATGGCTGTAGGTTTCATCCAAGTCAGGAATAGCCTTGATGTCTCTTACCTGAACCTGTGGTTTGGCAACCAGAGCCACGGTGCGGAAGATACCAGGCAAGCGGAACATATCCTGACTCTCCAGGAAAGAACCGTCTGAATGGCGATAAACCTCTACTGCTACAGTATTCTCCTCACCCTCCTTATTAAGATAAGGTGTAATGTCGAATTCAGCCAGGTTGCGTGAGTTCTTGGAGAATCCCACATACTTACCATTTATATATAGGTAGAAGAATGAATCTACACCATCGAAGTTCAGATAGATCTGCTGACCCTTCCAGTCTGCAGGTACGGAGAAGGTTCTGCGATAAGAACCCACCTCATTGCGGTTGCGATAGGTCATCCAGTTGGTAGGAGGTGTACGCATCACTCCACCCTTCCAGTCGTTCATCGGCTGCCAGGAGTGCTGGAAAATGACACGCTGGTTAGAATAGAGCGGATCTCCATACTTGTTGTTTCCATCTTTCTGCAGTCCAGCCAAATTCCAGTTCATAGGCACCTTGATATCGTCCCACTGAGAGACATCATAGTCTGTACGGTAGAAATCCTTAGGACGCTCATCAGGATTTGGAGCCCAATGGAACTTCCATAATCCATCGAGAGATTTCCAGTAAGAACTGTTTTCTGGTAAAACCTTTCTCGCCTCTTCGACATTGCGGAACGAGAAGAACCAAGCATGTGGCTGCTGCTTGTTGACAGCTACGGAATCAGGACTTTGCCACTCCCATCCCGTAGGCGCAGCCTGCTGATTGTAGAAGTAGCCTCCTAAAGTACCATCTGCCCATGCCGATGAGCAAATGAGTCCGGTTAAAAGTAATAAATAAGTTTTCTTCATAAGTTGATGTTATTGTTTCTAATTATTTCCTTTGCAAAGTTACGCTTTTATTTTGAAAAGGCAAAATAGTAGAAGGGAAAAAGCGAGAAAACACCCGATTTTTTGAGATAAGTCTTTAATCTTTGCCCTACCCGATGATTTTTTGCACGAAAAACTTGGCAGAATCACAGAAAAGCCGTATCTTTGTCGCATATAAACAATCGTATGACAATATAGATATACTAAATATACTATTAATTAATAAATTCAATCTTAAACAAAGACATTTATGGTAAACAGATTCATTCTTAATGAAGTTTCCTATTTCGGTCCAGGTGCCCGCAAGGAGCTTCCTACAGTAATCGCTAGTCGTGGTTGGAAAAAAGCTTTGGTTGTAACAGACAAGGGCTTGATGAAATTTGGCGTTGCCAAGATGGTACTCGACGTACTTGACGAGGCTAACATCGCTTACGAGGTATTTGATGACGTAAAGCCAAACCCAACAGTTTCTAATGTTACTGCAGGTATTGAGGCTTGCAAGAATGCTGAGGCAGACTTCATCATCGCTATCGGTGGTGGTAGTTCCATGGATACGGCAAAGGGTATCGGCGTGGTTGTTACTAACCCAGAGTTTGCCGACATCGTTTCTCTGGAGGGAGTTGCTCCTACCAAGAACAAGTGCTTGCCTATCGTAGCTCTTCCTACTACAGCTGGTACTGCAGCAGAGACCACCATCAACTATGTGATTATCGACGAGCAGCGCCAGCAGAAGATGGTATGCGTGGATCCTAACGATATTCCAGCCGTTGCAATCGTAGATGCAGAGCTGATGTACTCTTTGCCAAAGGGTCTCACCGCAGCTACCGGTATGGATGCGATGACTCACGCTATTGAAGGCTTGATTACCAAGGCAGCTTGGGAGATGAGTGATATGTTCGAGCTCAAGGCTATCGAGATGATTCATAAGTACCTGCCTATCGCAGTGAATGACCCTACCAATCCTGAGGGTCGCAACGGTATGGCTGTAGCTCAGTATATTGCCGGAATGGCATTCTCTAATGTAGGTTTGGGCGTTGACCATGGTATGGCTCACCCAATGAGTGCCCTTCATGATGTTCCTCACGGAGTAGCTTGTGCCATCCTGCTTCCTACCGTGATGCGTTTCAATATGGAGGTAAGTGTACCTAAGTATGTACAGATTGCCAAGGTAGTTGGTGTTTACAAGGATGGTATGACCGACCAGGAGGCAGCAGAGGCAGCATGCAATGCTATCGAGGAGTTGTCTAAGTTGGTAGGTATTCCGCAGCATCTCAGCGAGTTGGGCATCACAGAGGCTGACATCCCTGCCCTTGCCGAGCAGGCATTCACCGATGTATGTACTCCAGGTAATCCTCGTGAGGTTTCTAAGGAGGATATCATCGCCTTGTATCACAAGATCTTGTAATATAGGCTAAAGATAAGATAATACTTTAGTAGTTTAATCGCCCCAGAAAGGACAAGCATAAACGATGCTTCCCCTTTCTGGGCGATTTTTTTATTCATTTAATCCCTCAACTGATGATGGGATGGAATTTATGTTTACTCGCCAAATTCCTCCTTCACATCAAAGCAGGGACAATCCTTGCTGGCGAACTCATTGTGTCCATGAACCGTCGCCTCGGGATATTCCTCCTTCAGCTGCTCAATAAGAGCTTTCAGCGCCGCCTTCTGCTCGGGGGTTCGGGTATCCTTCGGCTTGCCATCCTTGGAAAGACCGCCAATGTAGCATACTCCGATACTCACGGTGTTGTGACCCTTGCAGTGGGCGCCCACCTCTTCTACTGATCTGCCCACGTGGATGCTTCCGTCACGGTAAATCACGAAATGATAACCGATGCAGAAAAAGCCACGCTCACGATGCCAACGGTCGATGTCGGCTACGGTGTAGTCGCGACCTTCTCGGGTCGCACTACAATGAATGATGATTTCCTTGATCTTGCGCATAATGGTATAATGTATTTTATTTGTGATTGTTATTTACACGAATATAATTCGCAGGAGTATTAGTTGGAAGAACAACCATATACTCTTTAGGAATCTCGTCTTTTCCCCAGTCCTTGATAACCAGAGTAACTTTTTCTTTTTTCTCCAAAGCCTCGTCGATCATCTCGCAGAACTCCTGGAACTTCTCCTCGTTGTAAGCCACAAGTCCCGTCTTCAACGACTTGCCCATCACGATGCTTCCATACTTCAGGGCAAGCGGACCAAAGCCCGGCGTGATATAGGGCTTGCGAAGCACCGGCTTCTTAGGAACTCGGGCTTTCGTCTCCAGAATTGTAGGCATGGTTCTAACCTCCTCTACAATCTCAATCTTGAACTTCTTCTCCTCCTCCTTCTCACCATATTTCTTATTCTTCTCTTTCTCCTCGTCGGTCTCCTTGACCTCTACCTCAATTTTCTTCTGAAACCTGATAGGTACAGGCGCAATCTTGTAACGACCCGCAGACAGGAATTTCTTAGGATGTTCTACGGTACCGGTGAAAAATACTCCGTTAATAACCATTGTGCCATCTACACCCCATGGAGTGAAGCGACGGCGAAATATAGTAATATGCATAATGATTAATTTTAAAAAAATGACAATTGATTTTTGGGGGTCATAATCGGTCATTAGGGATTTCAATGAATAAGAAAACCAAAATGACCGAAAATGACCATGACCGGAAATGACCGGATTTAAACTATAGACGAAACCTTCTGATAACGCTTGTCAGGCAGAATTCCAATCAGTCCCTGCCGCTTCCAGTTCTTCAACATCTGTCTCACAGTCTCGTTGGTAACACTCGCCCCTTTAACAGAAATGCTCTGCTGCTGTGCCTGCTCGAAAGAGAAGGTTGTGTCCAAACGTTCGAAGATAGAGTCGTTTTTGCCTCGATGTGTGCGATCATACGGCATCTGTCCGCAATAGTCTCTCGAAGAGAAAGCGTCCTCAATGCGACTACGGAAGAAGTAGAGCGCATTGTCCAACTGGTAATCTGCAAGAACATTGAACACTGCGAGCATGGTAGGCGTCTGCATCTTGATTATCAAATCCTTCCAAAGCCCAGGATTCTGCTTCAACTGCTTTTCCGCTCCCTGGAAACCGTGCTTCTGAATCAACGTCTCTGCTACCTTGCAGAGCATGATGCAGGTCATCATTCTCATCGTGGTAGGACAGATACGGAAGCGCTGACGGGCTTTCACCTTGTCATCATTCTTCATGGTCTCCAGGCGAATCTGCTCCAGCCACTCCCTACCCTTGGCTTCCAGCTTCGGCAATTCCACCTCGCCTTCCATCAGGGGCAGCAGATGGGCAACCTGGATGATGCGGTCGCGCTGGCGATCGGTGAGCACATACAGATTTTCTGTCAGCGGAGTAAACGTATTGTCCGGGGTGCGAGCCACGGTAATACGGCTCTGAAAACCATCCGTATAATTGTTCACCACACGGTAAAGCGCATCAGGCGTTCCACACATCACTACATTCCATAACAGTCTGTCTATATGTACATTCACAGCTTCTGCACTTCTTGCCTCACGCTCATAACTCGTACCATCATACGCCTGACGGAGCATTACGGAGAAGTCGCTCATCGCCGACTTCCATTTCTGCGCCACGGTGTCAGCTTCCGGGGTAAACGAGAAGGCGTGCTTGCCTTCGGTGTTAGCCAATCTTTCAGCCAGATTCGCCACGGTGTTGTTTAGCGTCAGACATCTTACAGGCAGTTTCGGCTCTTCCGGCTGCTCCTTCTTGTTCTTCGCCGCACGCTTCTTAGCTCTCCATTCATCCTCCTTCTGCTGATACATTTTATCCATATCTTTTATCTCCGAAGTCCAAGCATCAATCACGGGGTCAATACTTCCCTTACCGGATGCGAAATCTCCGGCGATGTAAGAGATGAGGTTCAGCGAGTTCATCTTGCCGTGGACAGACACCTTGACGCCCGTAGCCAGCATTCCGATGGCTGGGCAGATGGCGGTAATCACCGGCATTGCCAGGGCTGGTCCCACCGCATCGAGCGAATCCCTTACGCCCAGCGGCATTCTGGGCAGGGCGTTGTAATAGAACAGGTCGTCCTGGGCATTTGCCTCGTCCAGCGCATTGATCAGCGCATCGTTGCCTTCAAGATTTCCGCCCTTTCCAGTCCCCTGCTTCATTCTCTCCTGTCGGATGGCAGTAAGCACATCTTTCAGTCGCTTAGGCATTTGGGTAATCTTCTCGTTCAGCGCCGAGTTGATGCAAGCCATCTTCTCCTGCTCAGGGAAACCATCGTAGCAGGGGATGATCTGAGCCATCAGGCTGCGGTCGAAGCCACAGATGTGGCGCAGGTTCACGGCAAGCTCGAAGGTCAGCGTATTGCGGTTGGAGCGAACCGGCTCGTGCCCGTCATTATACATCTGCCACCACTTCGAGATGATTTCGGAATATGGGATTCCGAGGTAATCATTACTGGATGATGAAGATGATGATGGAGAAGCAGAAACAGGCTGAGCCTGATTCTTAGAAGAATTCTGAGGATTCTGAGAGGCTTGAACCTTTGGAGTATTTTGAGAATTCTGAGGATT
>ERZ1034678.271-NODE-271-length-29159-cov-8.286284_pt1 | contig 29159 bp, 28 predicted proteins | sample MGYA00520640_ERZ1034678 | MGnify/ENA primary metagenome ERZ1034678 (study PRJEB33766, sample SAMN09781767) | gut metagenome | biome: gut microbiome | host: Homo sapiens | place: Madagascar | study: EMG produced TPA metagenomics assembly of the PRJNA485056 data set...
CATATAGGGCGTTAATTATATCGAACGTGATTAATAGGATTAATTATTAATAAGGGGGGTCGGTTTTTCGTTAGCATACCCCGCCCCGTTTTGCAAGTGCAATATACCTAGTTTTTTTTGCACTCATGCCCCCACCGTTTTTATTGCACATTATAGGGGTAATAAACTACACTACAAAACGACAAAACCGCAGGTAAATAGGGGTATGGGGGCGTATTAAAACTTTTAGTTCGTTTTTTTTGTTGTTGATCCCAGCTATGTGTTTCATCTAAACACAACCGAAAAAAATTATCTGACCCACTGTAAATTCATCTATATCACTCTGGAAATCTACCTACATACCAACAATATGCAACTACATATATGACAATTTATAAACGGTAAAATATACGGTATGACCAGATGGCAATAGACAGGTAACCAATATGCGTATACACAAGGTAACAGTCGAAATATGTATACGGTCTATATTCGCAGACATATAAATATCCAAATAAACACCAACACAACAAAGCGATCTATACTCATATAAACAAGGTATAAGATAAGCTATTGAATTGGTGGCAATTTAAAAGATAAACTGTCGGGCTATATATAAATATAACTACATATTGACTACATAGATATAGAAGCTATTAATATTCAATCTAATATGTTATTGAGGACAATATAAATAACAAGAAATATACACTTGATATAAAGCTATTTAGCATTAAGATATAATTGGTGATACCGTTATCTATGCTTCGTATTTAATTAATATGACATTATAATTAGGTAATATATCTACATATCGTCAGCATCGTAGATGCTATGATCCTATATCTTTGATGTAGGTTATTTTTACATCTCTGATATAGTAAGCTTTATATCTCTGATACAGTCTATATTTTCATATCTGTAATATTGATTTTCTTATATCTTTTGATGCGGTTATTTTTTTTAAAATAGATATTTATTGAATAGATAAAACTAATGGGACAAATTTGCATTTCTTATATATAAGACTCACAAATTTGTCTCAAATTATCTATGTCTTTGATATGGTCTATATCCCCATATCCACATAGCTATTATTTTGTCGTAGACATATTTATCTATTTTGTATATATCTATTTTGTTAGGAATGTATAAATTTCCACAAAAAACGTGGACAAGTAGGGGTATAATGGTATAGTTGTCCACAAAAAACGTGGACAAGTCAGTTACTTTTTACACTTGTCCACAAAAAACGTGGACAACTTAAAGATTTCTATTAGTTGTCCACGGAAAGTGTGGTATAATTCAAATGTTTTGAACTTGCTTGGAGGTGTCAAATTGTCTGATAATACCTTATATGAATACGATTCAAAGTCTAAGCTTGATGGTAATGACGGTGTTTACTTTCGTATCCCCAAAGCGATTATCGTCAACAGCGATTCAAATGATATGCTTATCACGACATTTATGTTCTTTGCCGTGAGAAGGGGTCTGGACGATAAGGTGATGTTCAATATCAACTGGATGGTCAAATGGCACGGTAAGAACTCTGATAGGCACAGTCGCGGTATAAACTCTAAGTTTGCATCTGCCGTGAATGACCTTTGCGATCTTGGCTACCTATCTCTTGATGGCGGTATCGAGAATACCAAGATGTGCATTGCCGAATTCAACAACGGAAAAGTGAAGGACGAATGCGATACGGATTACTTCGCCATCGTATATCTTGATGAGTATGAGAAGATTATGGAATATGACACCAAGAGCAAATATGTGAACAACGATATCCTGCTTCGTGTATACGCATACCTTAAGATGAATATACGAAATAGGCCAAATAGGCTATCCAACGAAGATGCATGTCATGAAAATCCAGTTGAAAGCAGAAGAACAAAGAAGCCAGAGGTCATGAATATGTTCTATCGTGATGAAGCTGAGGAGATTGGTATTTCAGAAAGAGCAATGTCGCAGGCGGTAAAGGTGCTGTATGAACTTGGGCTTCTCTATTATGAGCCGCTGCCGAGAGTCAAGGTTGACGGCAAATGGAGAACCAACCACACTCTCGTGTGCAATATGTACAAACGTGAGAACGGCTATCTGATGACTTGCGGTGAGGGCTACTATATGCGCGAGATTTCAAACAAGAAGAAGCTGCTGATGAAGATTGGGATGATATAGAATGCTTGAAAATAATGTAAAAATCTTCTTTACTTTTAACTGATAATGTTATATGCTATGTATTGAAGTTAGGTTTTTTTATTTAAGAAGGTGTATCTGATATGAATCTCATCTGCACTCTCATCGTTTGCGGCATCATCTATGCGATCTGCAACTAGTATGTAACGTGGCTTTTGCATTGATAAAGAATCAGGAGGTGGCAACGTGCTCGATAAGCAGATAGACATCTACTCCCTAGACACTGGGAACTTTTATGACAATAGAGAGTCCTCCCTTCACTGGCTTAATCACAAGCTGAGAAGTGAAAGGAACCAACTGCTGAATGGCGCTGTTATCAAAGGCAATGATGGCAAGACAAAGAAAACAATAGTCGGTGTCCGAAACATTGAGTCTAAGTTTGAGTCTTACGGTGTTGACAAAGATGGTCTTGCATCTATTGCTAAGGACGAATATGATTTTTCTTTGTTTGGAGATGATAGCAAAGAGCTGAGTGAGCTTGGTTGCGAGTATCGCCGATTGAAGAATCTGGTATCTCTTAAGAACACAAAGATTAACGAAACTAAGGAAAGACTACTTACCCTTCTGTCTAATAAGGTTGAATCGAATATTGCGTCAGACGGTAGACACCACACAAGAATGCTTCGTGATAACCAAGTATCAGAGAAGAACATCATTTCTGTATTCGATTCATATTTCACAAGAACCATCGGTGCCAAGCCAGATGAGCTATGCGAAGACTTCATGGTTATTCAGGTCTATTATTTCGATATGATTAAAGACTTGATTTACAATGGTTTCGAATACAATGGCGAGAAGTATATTTACTTCACTTCTTCTGCTGGGCAGATTCGCACAAAGAAATGTGTATTCGTCAAAGAGTCAACTTGGAAAAAGCATGAGAAGACGATTATGTGCGGGTTGACGATTGACGACATCAATGCACATGGCGGTAACAATCCCAATAAGCATCTTGCTTATATGGCGCTTGCAAATTCTGCAACCGATGTATGGAATGAGTTCGACATTGACAAGACTATCGTTATCGATGATTTTGAGACTGATGTTATTGGTACATATGATTTAATTGACGATGCGGACTATTCCATCAAGAGGATAACTGGCAATGTTCCTATCCCCCATACTGATGGAGCGGGAATGATGTTGCCTTGTCTTGGTAGAAATCGTATGGTTAGGCTACCGTGGGTAAAGGGTCTTCTTGGCGCTTTTGATTTTAAGAAGTTCATCGAAGTGAATGAATGCTCTCCTGTTATCAAGGATATATATGGCAAAGAGCATAACATCGTTGATGAAGATATTCAAATTATCTTTACCAAATCTCAGTTTAAGATGAACAAATATTATGAATCTTGGGATCAATATAAGGAGATGTTCAAGAGATATGGGTGTACAGCTGGCGTAACTAATGTCGAGGAAGAGCGCATCAAAGACGCTACTATCAATTATCAGATGCTTCAGACATTGACTGATGTTACCGATGATGAGCTTGCAGATATTGCCTACCAGTCAACAAATAAGCTTGAGAATTTATGCGGTTCCGTTGAGAGTATCAAGGATGTGTTCGGTGCAACGCCGTATAATACAAATAAGACCGCTTTTCAAAAAGCTATCGACCTTTACCCAGCTTTGTTGAATGATGAATATGCAAAGTCTCAGTTGAGAGATATCAAAGATAGCATGGTCAAAAGATTCAAAGCTGGAAAGCTGAAGGTTCATGGCAAGTATACATTTTTACTTCCAGACTTCTATGCCGCTTGCGAGCATTGGTTTATGGGCAAAGATAATCCTGACGGCCTGCTTGAAGACGGAGAGGTGTTCTGTTGGTTGTTTAGAAAAGATGAAAAGCTTGATTGCCTTCGCTCTCCTCATCTTTTCATGGAACATGCTATTAGAAAAAATGTTGCCTGCTATGCGTATGGAGATAGAAAGGATAGTGTTAGAGAGTGGTTTGGCACAGATGCCGTATACACAAGCTGCAAGGACATGATTAGTAAGATTCTTCAATTTGATGTTGATGGGGACAAATCGTTAGTTGTTGCAGATAAGACTCTTATTGCAGTTGCGGAAAGAAATCTTAAGAAGTTTGACATTGTGCCGCTTTACTACAATATGCGAAAAGCTGAGCCAGTACATCTTGATAACGCTGCAATCTACGGTGGACTTCATGCTGCATTTGTTGGTGGAAATATCGGAATCTACAGCAATAACATCTCTAAGATTTGGAACAGCGAGGTGTTCATATCTGGTACAGACGAAGATAAGAGACGTGCAATTGATGTAATTAGACTTCTTTGCATGGAGAATAATTTTGTAATCGACTATGCTAAAACGTTGTATAAACCAGAAAGACCAGATTACGAAAAGGAGCTGATAACTGGTTTTACTAAAGACCCTCTCCCTCATTTCTTTGTATATGCGAAGGATAAAAAGCTGCATCAGGTATCTGATATCAACAACAGTCTCGTCAATAAGCTTAATGACATTATTCCGAATCCTAGAATCAATTGCAGAAAGCTTGGCCTTGATAAGATTGATTATGCACTTATGATGAGAGATGTTAGAACGGAATGCAGGATATCGTTTACAGACAGAGGTAAGATTATCAAGGAAGAAACCGATCCGTTGATTGTTAAGTATTGTGAACTGAATAAGAAGTATCAGTTTGCATTGAACGATGCGGTTAAGGGTTTTTCTTCTGACGATATGTCAAAATCTAAGATGCGCCGCGATTTAAAGTATAGAAAGATTTCTAAGGAGATATATGAAGAGCTTTCTTCGTTTGGATACGATGATTTTAAGATTGTCGATATTCTCGTGAAGTTTCTTTACGGTATCAAGGGTGGCAAAAATAAGATGGCTCTTTGGCTGTGTTATGGAGATATCGTTTATGATAATCTTTCTCGTAATGTAAAGCGAGAGACGCGAGACGTGCAATGCGTGGACTGTGGAGAATGGTTTGAAGTCAGTATCAAGGATACAAAAACATGTAGATGTTATGAATGTACGCAAGAGCACAAGCGCGAACTTGCCAGATTAAGAAAGAAAAAACAGCGCGAAACTCAAAAGTCACGCGACCAGAATATTTAAACATATAACATACTATTAAGGTTATATGTTTAAATTTACTGATTTTTAAAATACATAGATTTAGTGTCATTTGGAAATTTTGAAATCTCGCTATATGGAGGACATATATATTTCAAGACTTTTTTCAAAATTGCCAACTACACCAATTAAGTATGAAGGAGAAGATTAATGGCTAAGAATGATGACAAAAAGGTTACATATACGAAAGATATGCTAATTAAGGCCGTTGCCAAGGATTGTAGAATCGATAAGAATACGGTTAAGGGTGTATATGAATCTCTTGAAGAGAACGTTTCAGACGCTTTGTCTCTAGCAAATGAAGATAGAAATATTTCTGTTAGGCTGTTTGAGGGTATCGTATTAAACGGAGTATATGTTCCATCTCATGAGAAGGTTAATAATCTTACGGGAGAGACAATTGTGACGAAGAGCAAGATTGTTCCAAAGGCTCACATCACAAGAACATATTGCGATAAGATTAGCTCTCGTAAGTAAATAATCGTTATATACGCAGCTAGTTGGCTGAATATATAAATGCGAAGATTGCTCTTCGCGTATTTTTCTTGCATTCATATTTCTACACCTTTCTTTGTTGTTGCTGTGACTTCCTTTTTGGTTGTCACAGCAACGAATAATTTATGCCGTGTATGTTATGCAAGATAACAATTAAATATTGATATAACTCAGACTGGGTGGCCTTAGCCACCCTTCTTTGTTTTTGTTCTGGGTGAAATTAGTTCAATGCAGAACATCCAATAGTGTATGAAGTAAAAGTTTGGAAGATATTTGTGAAAATCAAATATTTCACCATCATCTTGTTTTGTTACTGCAAGATGAAAAATATGAGGAGGTGCCATACGTGGATTTACATAAAGGCGAATCTGAAAATCTAGAACAATATATTTGGAGACTTGGGCAAGCCAAGGAATCTGGAATTATAGATATGAATTGGGACGAACTGGCCGATATCATTAACAAGGAAATCGGCAATGAAGATATGCCTTATACTTCCTCGGCATTTAGAAAACCATATCAGCAGGCAAAAAAGTTTTATGATGCTGGTGTGTTTAATAAATATGACAATGATGAATATCTAAAAGAATTGCAATCTCAAAAACAAGAACTTGAGAAGCAGCAAGTTAAGGTTCGTGATGAGCGCAATGAACTTCGTAGGATGATTCGTGAACAGGCGCGAAAAGAAAGTTACAAAGAGCAAATCATAAGAAGCATTTCTGAAAGCGACTGTCACCCACTTTTTTATGATGAAGACAAGAAGTTCACTGGCTCTTTAAAGTCAGATAATGATATCGTATGCACTTTCTTTGATGTGCATACTGGTATTGAAGTAGATAATTATTTCAATAAGTTTAATAACGATATTTTGCGAGATAGAATTAATCAATATCTTGATAAGATTTTTGAAGTTCAGTTACGTCACGGTTCAGAGAACATCTATGTCATTCTAAGCGAACTCATCTCTGGCTTCATTCATAATACTATTAGAATTGAAAATAATCAGAACATCATTGAGCAGTTTTTAACTGTTACAGATTATCTGTCTCAGTTCTTAACAGAGTTAAGTTATAGATTTAATACTGTAAATGTGTATGTAAGCATGGGCAATCACTCCCGTCTTTCTCAGAATAAAGATGAGAATTTGCGTGGAGAAAATATGGACTTGCTTGCTATCCCCTATCTCAGTGCAAAGCTACAGAATTTTAAAAATGTAGTATTTCACGAAAACGATATTGAATGCAGCATTGCTATATTCAATGTTCGCGGACAGATGATATATGGGGTGCATGGTGATCGCGATAATCTAAACAACATGGTTCAGAAGCTAACTATGTTTACTGGTAGAAAGCCAGATATTATTTATTGTGGTCATAGACATACGAATGCAATGGTTACATCTTATGATACAAAGGTTCTTCAGGCTGGTACGTTTGCTGGTGGCGGAGATGAATATTGCTTAGATAAAAGACTTAGAAACAAGCCAGAGCAGTTGATTTCCGTGATAACAGAAGATGGGCTTGATTGTATTTATGATATTAAATTTAAATAGTTTGTTTGAAGAAAGGTGGTGTGGTGTCGTATGGCGGGAAGAACAGTTAGAAAAAATGATGATTCCACTTCGACACTGCATTGTGCTTGTTGTGGTAAGGAGCTTAAGTCAAAAGATTTCTATAAATCAAATAGCAACTTATATGCTTCATATGGAAAGATGCCGTGGTGTAAAGAATGCATTAATAAAATTTACTATAATTATTTAAACGCATATAAAACCAACGGATATGCAAACCCAGAAAAAAAAGCCGTTGAGCGAATATGCATGTTTTTAGATTTATATTTTTGCGATGATGCATATAATGCCACTGTTAAAAGAATGGAAGATGGCGATTTAACATGCTCTCTCATATCTTCTTATATCTCGATTTTACCACTTAGACAGTATAGAGGTGGTTATGATAGGACATTAGAAGAAAGATATAATGAAGCAAAGTTTAATAATAAACCTATATCTATATATTCAGATGACGATTCTGATATGAACGAAACCATAGACAAGGCGATAAAACTATTTGGCAATGGTTTCGATAATGATGATTATATCTTTCTTTACAATGAATATTGTGACTGGACTACTAGACATGAGTGCAATACCAAGGCTCAAGAAGAAGTGTTTAAACAGCTTTGTTTTACTCAGCTTGAGTTGTTAAAGGCAACTAGAGCAAAGCAGGATACTAAGGATTTGACGGCTACATTCCAGAAACTTCTTGACACGGCTAAGTTGCAGCCGAAACAAAATTCTGGCGATACTACATCTGATAGTCAAACATTTGGCACCCTCATCGACAAGTGGGAAAACACAAGGCCGATTCCAGAGCCAGAAGGTGATTTGAAAGATGTTGACAATATAGGTCTTTACATTGACACATTTTTTCGTGGACACCTTGCAAAGATGATGGGTTTAAAGAACGGACTTTCAAAACTCTATGATAGATTTATGAAAAAGTACACCGTTGAAAAGCCAGAGTATGACGATGATGAAGACAACGAAGCTTTGTTTGATGCCATTTTTGGCGACACCGTTATAGATGATGATTAGGCGGTGTTCATATGGCGAATAAAGTTAATAGAAAAAAATCTGAAAAAGAGATTGCCAACGAAAAATCAGAACGCATTATGGAGGGCATCGCAGTGTGGGCTGGTTTTTACAGGGCTAATCCACATCGCTTTGTTGTTGATTATTTAAATATTAAATTAAAACTATTTCAAAAGATATTGCTGTATGCGATGATGCATAACAATTTCTTCATGTACATCGCCGCGCGAGGCCAAGGTTGCCTTAAAATAAGGTATTTTAATAGCCTGCTTAGCCAGTAATGGTTATGAATAAATAGTGCGAAATTAAGCGTGAAAGTCCTTCAATCATATTGGATAACACGAACCGAAGGCTATGTTTAAAATCATAGTCAGGGGCAACGCATAGACTCTGATCCTTTTAAAAAGACTATAATGAGTCCACGAGGTCGCACCACCCTACTGTTATAGAGGGCGAAAATATATGCTGAACTGTGTTCAATGATAAAGACACAGATATTAAGATAAAAAACTTAATGATAACATTTTGAAGACGTGGCTTACAGCACTCTTTTGCGTAGTTAGATGTATTCTTTTCCCTAAAACAAAAATATGTATCGCTTCTGCAACAAGACCACAGGCTAACGAAGTTTTGCTGAAGATTACAGATGACTTTATGAAGAATTATGGCTTTGGCTCTGAAAATCTAAGACGAGAAATTACATATGCTGCTGTTGGCGCAAATAAAGCGGTTATTGAATTTGCAAACGGCTCATGGATTAGAGTTGTTACCGCTGCTGATTCTGGTCGTGGTGCTCGTGCTAATATTTTGTTGGTTGACGAGTTTAGAATGGTTGACCTCGATACCATTAATACAGTGTTGAGACGATTCCTTACAGCCCCAAGACAGCCGAATTATTTAAACAATCCAAAATATGCCCACATGTTAGAGCGCAACAAAGAGTTCTATATGAGTTCGGCGTGGTATAAAAACCATTGGTCTTTTGAAAAAGCGAAGGCTTATACGGTAAATATGCTTGATGATACTAAGAAGTATTTTATCTGTGGACTTCCGTATCAGGTTTCTGTAAAAGAAGGTTTATTATCTCGCGAACAAATCGAAGATGAGATGTCTGAAACTGACTTCGATGAAGTTAAGTGGAGTATGGAGATGGACTGTTTATTCTTCGGTGATACCGAGGGCGCTTTCTTCTCATTTGATGATATTGGATGCAGAAGAACTTTGCAGACAGCAGTGTATCCACCATCGATTATAAACAATAAGACATATAAGATACCAGAGTTAGCCACAAATGAAAGACGAATTATGTCTGTAGACGTTGCGCTTATGGCTTCTAATAAGCACAGAAATGATGCCAGTGCAATTATAATCAATAGCGCAATTCCTACAAATAACAATAATTATGTGTCTAACATCATATATCTTGAAAACCACGAGGGTCTTAATACAGATGAACTGGCTCTTGTGATTCGTAGGCTGTTTAGATTATATAAATGCACAGACCTCGTTGTAGATACGAATGGTAGCGGTTTGGGCGTGTTTGACGCTCTTATCAGAGATATGGTAGATCCAGAAACAGGCGAGCTATATGGCGCTCTATCTTGTTGCAATGACAAAGATATGGCGGCTAGATGTAAGGTGGCTAATGCGCCAGAAGTTATTTGGTCTATCAAAGCAAGTGCTTCTTTTAACAATGAGATTTGTATTTTGCTTAGAAGTGGATTTAAACAGGGCAAGATTAATCTTCTTGTTTCTGAGTTTGAAGCAGAAGAAATCTTAAAGGATAAAATAAAAGGCTATGCGAAGATGCAGCCTTTTGAACAATTACAGTACAAGATGCCGTATATACAAACGACATTATTGATATACGAGCTTACAAAGCTTGAGCACGAGATAAAGGGAACTAATATCAAAATTATAGAAAAGACTGGTATGAGAAAAGACCGTTACAGTTCATTGGCATATAATTATTGGGTTCAGTGTCAGCTTGAGCGAGAAATTCTTCAAAAGCCGCAGGTTTCTTTTGATATTAAATCCTATGCAAAACAAATGAAAAAGTTAAACAAAAGACCAAATATGTACTAATGGTTTTGTGCGCATATTAAGGAGGTGAATCGGTTTAATGGCTAATGATAAACTAGATTCTGAATATGCGTCTGAATATACAAAAGAAGATTATCTTCATGATGAAGAATCATTTAAGAAATCAGAAAAAGATGGCAAGGTTGATTGGAGCGCGTTTAGTAGATTAATGCGCAATGACTTGTTTCTAAATACAGAAATTCTTGAAACTGGATGTATTGGCGATATTAAATTAAGCGATATTGATACAGCAATCAAACATCCGAAAAAATATTGGCGTTTGCTTCTTGATGCATCGTCATATCTTATGCGTGTATCTCCGCACTATTATAGACTGAATAGCCTTTATAGCAATATGGCTTTATTCTGTTGGTGGATTGATTTATATGATGTTCAGAATACCGCAAAGACTGATACGATTAAGAAGCAGTATTCTAGGCTTGCGGCAAAGCTCGAAGATATGAATTTGAAACATGAGTTTGCTAAGATAATGAGATATTTGCCATATCAAGATATTTATTGTGGACTTGTAGTTGAAAGTTCGACAGATTTCTTCTTTCTTAAGATAGATTATAGGATATGTCAGCTATATCAGGTTCAAGATGGTTTATATAATTTTAAAATTGACCTTGGCAAGATAAGGCAAAGTGAGTTAGCTGCGTATCCTGATTATGTACAGCAGGCTTATTTGGATTATATTGATGGCAAGGCATCTTTTTGGTATAAGCCGCCAGCAGATAAGCAGATTTGCATTAAGCTGAATAGTCAATGGACATATCCATATCCTATGCTTATAGGCATGGTTAAGGACATTATAGATCTCGATACTTATAAGAAGTTAAAGTTGCAGTCTGCTAGAACCGATAACTATAAGGCGATTGCGGTTAAAGTTCCTATTGATGAGACTACGGTAGACAAGCCACTCCTCACCCCTGAAACGCTTAGTGTGTTTGCCGAGATTAACAGAGAGAGTATGAACGATGATATTGGACTGATTCATACCCTTGGTTCAGATGGTGAAGCTATAAGCTTTAAGGATTCTAGCAATACAAGAAACAATGTTTCTGATGCAATTGATGAGCTTTATAATTCATCTGGTGAGTCTAAAGAGCTGTTTAACGGTTCGTCTTCTGGTACGGCTGTAACAATGTCCGTTGAGAACGATGCTGGTTTCGTATACGGAGTATACAGACAGCTTGAACGATGGACTAATAGATATATAAAGCTTAGAAATTATAATAAAAAGGCTTTCAAATTTTATTTTTATCTCCTTGATATAACTATCTTTAACAGAGATAACGTGAGCAAGAGATATAAGGATGCTGTAACGCTTGGTGTGTCTTGTATCGATAAATGGCTTGCGTCTCTTGACATGACCCCCTCTAGAACGTTGGGGTCTTTTATTTTGCATAACGATATCTTTGATTTCCATAATAATTTCATTCCTCTTGCCACTTCTTATACTGAGCCTGCTCAGGTTGCAGAGAAAGAGGTCGGCAGGCCAACGGCTGAAGATCGCGGAGAGACGCTTGATGTTGAGGGCGAAATTACTCGTGATAAAGAAAAGAATGATAGATAATGCGAGGTGTTTGATATGCAAGAAGAATTTAATTGCAAAGGTAAACATTTAGCGTTATATCTTATGAAGCATGGTTCTAAACTTATAAGAATAGAACGTGTTGATGGATTTATTGTTTATGTTTTTGATAACGATGAATCTATTAAATCAAATATTGAAAAATGGAAATCTGATAAAAGAAGATGTCTGTTCTAACTGATAGTTGTTTCTGGGGGGGGTAATAATTTATGGATAATAAATTTAACTCGCTGCATTCAACGTTCTCTATTAACGGAGAAATATCGGATGATGATACTAGATTTTTAAATATCACAATAGATGTATTACATACTGGTGAGAATTTAAATAAAAGTTTTTTCTCTAAAGAAGTTGTCGATGATTGTATCGACTCAATAAAGAACACGCCTGTTCTTGGATTTATAAAATATGATAAGTTTGTTCAGGAAGCAGACTTCAAGGGACATGAGTATGTGCTTACAAGAACCGAGAATGGTATTGAAGACAAGTACGTTGGTTCTGCCTATGGCGTAATTCCAGAGTCTTGTAATCCAAGATGGTTTACAAAGATGTGTTCCGATGGAGTTGAACGGGAGTTCTTACAGGTCGATGCTTTACTGTGGGAAAAGTTTAGCGACTCTACCGATATTGTTGAGCGCGATGGTGAAAAGGCTCAGTCTATGGAGCTTTCCGTCTCATCTGTCGAAGGCGATGAAGATGAAGACGGCGTATTTCACTTTGAAAAATTTAAATTTGACGGGTGCTGTATGCTTGGCGATTCAGTTGAACCAGCTATGGTAGACGCAAACGTTAAAGTAAAAGATGTTCAGTTTGCTTCTGATGATTTTGTAAAAGCAATTCAAAGTGAATTGAATGAAAAATTTACTACATTTACTAAGTTAGTAAAAGACAAAGATGAACAAGGAGGTGTCAGAAATATGCCCAATCCTGATACTGATTTTGCACAGACTGTTCTTCAGCAGTTTAAGGATGTAGCTAATACTGTTAGCGGGTTTGCCACGATGAAGAATTATTGGGGCGAAGATGTACCGCGTTTCTCTGCTGTTGACATTCAGGGTGACGAAGTGATTGCTGTCGATATGCAGGACAACTATCATTATGTTGGTTTTAAGTTTACTGTTGACGGTGATAGTCCTAAGATTGATTTTGATAGCATGACTCGTAAGAAGGTTACTTATTCTGACTATGAGGACGGTGCTGCTGAGCCAGAGGGCGCATTTGATTTTGGTAAGCATATGGCTGATTTCGAGGAAGCTGCCGCTGCTAAAATCGCTGATGCCGAAGCTCAGGCTGCTGCTGAATCCGATGAAAAGGCTAAGATTGAGTCAGAGTTCAGTGCTGTCAAGGCTGAGCTTGAAGAGATTAAGCCTAAGTATGACGAGTTCGTAGCCGCTGATGAGAAGCGCAAGGCTGACGAGCTTGACGCTCAGAAGAATGCTAAGTTCGCTGAGTATGAGGATGTTCTTGCTGAGAATGCTGATTTTGCAGCTATCAAGGAAAAGAAGGACGAGCTTTCTGTAGATGAGATTGAGAAGGAATGCGCAGTTCTTTATGTAAAGGTTAATCGCAAGAATAACTTCAGCAAGCAGAATTCTAGTACTGCCACTGCTGGTGTCCTCGATGATGGGGATGACAATGATTCGAATTGCTGGATGTCCGAGAAGTACGGCGCAATTCATATCAATCGATAAAGTGTGTTTGAAGGAGTCGTGTTAAATGAATAACGTTTTTTGTTGTAAAGGAAAGCGTCTTGCTAATTATCTACTTGACCACGATTGTAAATTAATTAGAATTGATTGTGACCAAAAATCAAAAGGTTTTTTGGTTTTTATTTTTAAAAAAAGTAAGAATCTTGATAATGCCTTGCAGTTATGGAAGTCAGATAAAGATAGCTATTTGTTTTAATGCGGCTTCTTTGTTTTAGAAGGATTTGTTGTTGTATGGGTAAAACATTAACCAACGAAGAGTTTTTGAAAAAATTAGAAGATAAGAATATTAAATATGTGCCGCTAGAAGAATATGGCGGTCAGTATGTAAAAATTAAATGGCAGTGTTGTAATAATTCTAATCATATTTTTGAGGTTGCACCAAGAACTATTCTTAGCGATAAAGGCGGTTGTCCGTATTGCTCGCATAGAAAAGTATTTATTGGCGAAACAGACATGTGGACAACAAATCCAGAATTGGCATCTATGCTTAAGAATCCTGATGATGGATATAGGTATTTTGCAACTGGTGGGCAGAAAGTCGATTGGATTTGCCCGTGTTGCGGACTTGAGCTTAATAAAACTATTAATAATGTTAATATGTATGGATTGGCGTGTCCAAGATGTTCTGACGGAATAAGTTTTTCTGAAAAGTTTGTTTATGAATTGTTTAATCAGCTTGATTGTGATTTTATTCACGACAGGACTACCGATTGGTCTAATGGTAAAAGATATGACTTTTATATTCCATTAATGAACCTGATAGTAGAAACAAATGGTGTCCAACACTATAGTTCTAGTTTTGTAAGAATACATAGTGAAACTAGAAATGCTAGAACATTAGATGAAGAGCTTGCTAATGATGAATACAAGAAGCAGTTGGCTTTGTCTAATGGTATTGAACATTATATTGTGCTTGATTGTAGTAAGTCTGATTCTGATTATATCAAAGCATCTATTTTAGATAGTGAACTATCGGTATTATTTGATTTATCAAACGTAGATTGGCATAAGTGCTTTAATGCAACAAATACATCAAATGTAGTTTTATGCGCTAATTTATGGAATGATGGAATGAAAAACACACAAGATATTTCAGATTATACTGGTATACATATTTCAAGTGTTATTTCTAATTTGAAGAAAGCTGCTAAAAGTGGTTTGTGTGATTTTGTAATTAATTACAAGAAAAATAGAAATAGATACAAACCTGTTTTGTGTGTTGAAACACAAAAAATTTACGAATGCATATCTAGCGTTAAAGAAGATGGATATTGCAACATTTCTGTGTCGAAGTGCTGTAATGGTAAACAAGATTCTGCATACGGTATGCACTGGCAGTTTGTATAAGATTATTTATTATAAGGAGGATTCATATGGCTAAAATGACGGTCTTTGAGTCAACTAACATGAAGTCCAGCCGCTTTGCAGAGCGTATCTTTGATGCAGTTGCGGAAGAGGACATTGAGAATGGCACCTTTGGTTATCTTGGTGAGCAGGAAGAGGAAGGTAGCCACGTTTATAAGTTCAAGAAGGGTTTCAAGGCTGGCGAGACTGTAGTTGTCGCTGACCAGCCTGCATGGAAGGAAGACTATCGCCGTACCGCTGATATGCGCCGCGATAAGTTCGTCATTCCTGCTGGTACTCGTTTCCGTGTTCGCGTTGTAGCCAAGAACGATGAGTTCGCCATCACTATTGAGGGCGTTACCGCTGCTACTCGTGACAAGATGAAGCTTGGCGCTTTCCTTACCATTGATGAGACTACTGGTAAGCTTGTAGCTGCCGAGACTGCCGCAGAGGGTAGTCCTGTTATGGAAGCCGTTGTTGAGCGTAAGCGTATCGTTGGCGGCACTCTTGCCACGGCTGCGCACAACTACGGTTATGCAAATGAAATGTTCACAGCCCGTGTCAAGGTTCTGGGCTAACTTATTTAAGGAGGATATAGACTATGCATAAGTATGATTTTAGCAATGATGAGCAGAAGGTCTACAATCTCGCCCTTGACCTTGCACGTAATGATTTCTCTCTTGACGGCGAGGTAAAGAAGCGCGACCTAGAGGACGCTCTTCGCAACACCATTAACAATGACATCCTTAAGGGCAAGACTCTTTATCAGGCTTATCGCCGTAATAAGACTGTTCTTTTCGAGATTATCGAGGAGATTGTCACCACCTCCATTGGCGAGGATATTCTTGACTCCCCATTCATCAACGAGTTCGTTGAGGTAAAGAATCGCGCTCTTGGTGACAATACTGCTTTCTATTCTGAGGGCGGTATGCTATCGGTGGCTTCTTTCGCTGGTAATCACTGGGATACCAACCGTCAGTCCATTGATCTTGGTGAGGAGTTCACCCTTCCGAAGGAGTGGTACTACATTCACGTCTATGACGAGCTTGAGCGCTTCCTTCTTGGCGTAGCTTCTCTTGACAAGCTTGTTGACAAGGTCTATAAGGCTATTAGCAAGTACATGTCTGACCGTATTTACGCTCAGTTCCAGAATGTTGCAAACTCCGTCCCTGCTGAGTTTACCAAGAATGGCAACACAGAGGAAGCTCTTGGCGATCTTTGCGACCTAGTTCAGGCTGCTGGCGGCTATGGCTCTCTAACCATTGCTGGCACCAAGGCTGCTCTCCGCAAGCTTGTTGACATTGTTCCCGATAAGACTTTTGCCGATTCTCAGAAGGAGTCCAAGGCTTCCACTGGCACCATCGGTGAGTGGGAGGGCAATAAGCTCATGGTCATCCCTCAGACCCTTAAGTCTGGTACTTTTGATTTTGCTCTGAGCAAGAATCAGATTTTCGTTATGGGCGCTGACGTTAAGCCTATTAAGCTTGAGTTCATCGGCGATACACGCACCGTTGAGTATGGTTCTCAGCAGACCAATGACCTTACCGAGGGTCTACAGATTCAGACCCAGATTGGCATGGGTATGATTTTGCCTAGCTACTTTGGCTGCTTCAATTTCGCCTAATAAATAAGGTTATATATAGTTTGAATATTGTTTGAAGAAAGGTGGTTTGGTTATGGCTCGTACTGCAAAGTCTACCAATGCCGAACCCGTTGTTGACGCGGCTACCGTGGATGATTCTGCTGTAGCCGCCGTTAATTCGGTGGAAGAAAATATGAATGATGAAACCGCAACTGCCGCTACAAAGCGTACTTCTAATAGGCGCAAGAATACACGACAGTCTGCTGATGTTGAGGACGCTCTTTCTGATTTAGACGTGATTGAGGTCACATCTCTTATTCCCAATGTGGTTTATGAGGATAATCGCACTGGTAATTATTATGAGTGGGAAGAGATTGGTCATTGCGAGGATATGACTTTCGATGAGATTAAGAATATGCATCGAAAGCATAAGACGTATTTCAATGACATGTGGTTAAAGCCACTTGATGAACGTGTTATCAAGAAGCTTGGTCTTTCCCGTACTTATGATAAGTATAATTTCCTTGTTGATGAGTCCAACTATACCAATGATAACATTGATGAGGTGCTTGATGGCCTTTCATCTGCTCCCGCGAGCTTAAAGATTGCAATCGTCAACCGCATCAAAGATATGGTTGCAGATGGCACTGTTTCAGACATCAAGGTCGTTAGAAAGCTTGAGAAGCGACTTGACATCGATTTGATTTCTTTCCTTTAAAGAATGGGATTGGTGAGTAATCATGCCGACTCCATATGAGAAAATATATGAAAATCTTTTGCCTAAGTTTCGCAGTTATGAAATCCCTATGATGACTGTTGAAGAGGTAAAGGAGAACTTGCATGATTATCTCGTCCCTGCTATTGCGAGATTTCATGTTTGCAGAAAAGATTTAAATGATAGGGATGATATTGTAGAGCGTTTTAATTGCGATTTATCAGATATGGAAATTGAGATTTTTAGCAATTACATGCTCTTGGAATATATTGATTCTACTTACATTAGAACGTCCACCTTGCTTAAGGTTAATCTGAGTTCGACAGATTTTAATGCATTTTCAAGTGCCAACATGCTCGATAAGCTAATGGCGATGCATAAAACATATCTCGCTGAAAATGAAGCGCTACTATCTCGTTATGCGTGGCTTGGTCTTAAAGAAGATAATTCTTTAATGTCCACTGGGTACAAGAAGAAAAAACAATTCTTTGACGACTCCATGCTTTAGAAAGGCGGTGTATCGCAGTGAGATGTTTAGACAGATTCAATCGCAAGATGGCTCTTAGTGGCAGTTCTATACGAAATGAAGTTATTAAGAACAGTCAAGAGTTGCTGAAAGAAACATTCGCTGACGATCCATCGTTTGCAACGGGTATATACTTTTGGCAACCAAGTACGCATTCTTATGCAGACCCAAATGAGTTGCCTATTAGATTATATGGTAGGTCGTTTTCTAATGCCAATGGCGTTGTTGTTAAGTTCCAGACATTAATTGATAACCCAATTGTTGTCGGTGATATGCTATATGATTCAACTGATGACGAGTATTTGCTATGCACAGAGTCATTCAATGTAGATGGCGTGCATTGGAAAGGCAAGTTCAGTTTATGTAATTGGACGTTAAAATGGCAAAACAAGAATGGTGATATTCTTGAATATCCATGCGTAGACATCAACTCTACTCAGTATAACTCTGGTGAACAGGCAAGCTCTAAAATGACAATTGGCTCTTCTCAGCATATGGCTACGCTGCCGTATGACGAGAATACAATTGCTATTAAGTCTCCACAGAGATTCTTCTTGGACAGAGATACTGAAACGCCAACATCATTTATCGTTACGCAGAACGACAACACGAGTATGTTCTTTGGCAAAAAGGGTCTTGTGAAAATCACTATGCTTGAATGCGAGCGCAACAATGATACAGATAGACCAGATTTGGGTATCTGCGATTATTTTGAAAAAGATGATTTAAAGACTAACAACGCTGATGAAAAGAAAGCTGTAAAGTCTGTTATCTCATATAAGACTACAATCATTAAGTCTGGTGGTAGTAGGCAGAAATTCGTTGGAACGTTTGTTGATGAAAAGGGCGAAGAGATTGATGATATTTCTACGAATTGGGAAATCATATGTGATTTTGCCGATTCACTTATTGTCAATGAGGACGGCAATTCTCTTACGATAGGCGTTGACGATGACTCTTTGATAGATGAAGAATTTAAACTTACGCTATCAGATGAGTCTGGTAATTATAAGTCTTCTATTATTATTCAGATAGGATCGTTGTTGTAATGGCTAATAGTTCAATAATTGGCAGAGCGAAAAATAGAATTATCAAAGATTTTATCAAGGATATCAACATTATTCAGGCTATTGGCGATGAAAATATTACATCTGTTGAAAATGGCGAAGATTTAATTGGCACTCGAATTTTCGGTTATGGTCAGAATCCAAATACAATTAATGAAGTTGGTACATTCATTATGATTTTGGTTCATATTCCAAATGCCATTACTAGTACATACACATTTGTCGCACCAGAAGTTGAGATTTGGATTATCTCGCATGAACGACATATGGCAGTGGATAATGTAAAAGGTATTCCTGATAATAGAAACGATTATCTTGCTAGGCTTATTGACATGAAACTTAATGGTCGTTCTGATATAGGTCTTGGCGAACTTAAACTTACGAGCAATGTTGAAGGTTCGTTGCAAAGAGACTATCTGTATAGAAAGCTTATATTTAAGGGAACTGATTTGAATAAGTCTTTGTGCGCTGACGAATAGGCGGTGTACATATGTTTGAATTAGATGACCTTAAAATTTATAGGGGCAATGATATCCAGATTACTCCTAAGATAATCGTTACTCAGCCCACAATTGGTCAGATAGAAGAATTCGGTGAGAAAAGATATTTTAACGCCGTATATACTCTCACTGCTGTTGGCGCTGATTTAAAGTGGCAGCTATGGGATATGGAACAGATAGACTATACGCAGATTGAAGACTATGACTTGTTCATAACATTTATATCTAAAGCTGTATCTAGTCAAAGACCGCTATACGATGAGCTTATGAGTAATGAAGAAAAATACAAAGAGGAGCTTGCAATGATACCTCAAGATAGACTTGAGATGATGTGCATCAATCCGCTTCAGCTCATATTAAAAGACATCGATTTAGCTGATTTTATACCGTGTAAAAATACAGAGAATGACCAGATAGTGCTGTATAATGCCGAGCGCGATATAACGATTGATAGAATGATATATTCACAAATAGTTGATGCCGTGAGAAAAATACATGGTCTTAAGCGTAACAATGAAACACCTGCTAATGAAACGACTAAGATGATTTTAATTGATGACGCTAGAGAAGAAGCTAAAGCTGCTTCACAAAAACCATATAAAAGCACTCTCAAACCTCTTGTCTCTGCGCTTACCGTTAAATGCGGTTTGTGTGGCACTGATAAGGTTTGGGATATGAAGATAAATGCATTTTTCGATAGCATTAAACGAATTAATAAAATTCAAGATTCAGAACTCCTTCTACAAGGAGCATATTCTGGATTTGCCAGTCTAAAAGGCGTTGATAAAAATCGTCTTGACTGGACTGGTGACATATAAAATATAAATTTGATTGTATAATAATTACGCTATTAAGATTGTGCGGTAATTATGGATACAAAAAGCTATTGTGTGTATTCGCACACAAATAAAACAAATGGTAAAATTTATATTGGTTTAACAGGCTTAGAGCCAGATGAAAGATGGCGTAATGGAAATGGGTATCATTCTGGAACCTATTTTAGAAATGCTATTGATAAATATGGCTGGGATAATTTTGAACATAAGATTATAAAGAAAAATCTTACAAAAGATGAAGCTGCTTATTGGGAGAAATATTATATATCTTTCTATAATTCAACTAATAGAAATTATGGATATAATATTTCATTAGGTGGAGAAGCTGGCGGTGGACATCCGCAGACAGAAGAAGCTCGTAAGAAGATTGGCGAAAACGGCTATCATTATGGGTTTCTTGGTAAAAAACATTCAGACGAAACTAAAAAGAAAATGAGTGAATCTAGAATGGGTCATGCTACCTCGGATGAAACTAAGCAGAAAATAAGCGAAGCGCATAAAAGACTTAGAAACAGAATGGTGCTTTGTGTTGAGCTTGATTGTGTTTTTGAAAGCTTGGACGAAGCATCTGATGTTACTGGTTGTTGGAAGTCTGGGATTGTTCAATGTTGTAAGGGCAAACAAAAATCATGTAAAGGTTATCATTTTAAATACGCAAATTAATAAATTCTACTTATAGGAGGATTTAACTATGGCTTTTAATAAGAATGAGTTAACTGTCTAGAATTAGCTCCAATATATAGCAATATATATTTGCAAATGCCGTGAACCTAGAAATCTAGGGTGTGCGTTATACGTTAAGGAGTCGCAGGAAATGGCGATTAAATAACGCGCTAACAGGGGAAGTCTAAGTAACCATCACAGAGGTTATATGGTTATCCTGTGCCAAGCTATTATCTTGATGATAATTGAAGGTCAAACGACTATCCCGTTGGACGTGAGATTCGTCTATAGGAGTAGGGGCAAGGCGAAATTCCTTGCTGGGTGAGAGTCCCTTAAATCGAAGTGCGGCACAGCCAATATCGTTTTGGTTGATGATATAGTCTAAACATATGTCGAAAGCATATGATAATAAAATGTGATTCTAGACCGTGTTCGTTCAATGACCTTCAATGACCTTTCCACTGGTGAGATGCTTTTCCGTCTTACCCAGCTTGAGGATCCTACCCTTACCTGCACTTCTGAGGGTGAGGAGGTCACTGACGCTCTCGGTTCTGTGATTACTACTCTTTATCGTTCAAAGAAGGCTACCTTCTCTGCTACGAACTCCCTCGTCTCCCTCGACCTTGCTGCCGCTCAGTATGGCACCAAGAAGGAGGTTGCTGAGACTGGCAAGGAGATTGTTACTCGTACATTCGAGACTATTACTATCCCCGATGCTGCTACCACTGTAAAGCTTGCTCATAAGCCTGCCAACAAGGATGATGTCAAGTTTATTTACTCTATCGCCAATGGTGAGCTTGGTAAGTCTTATAAGGCTGGTGCCGATGCAAGCGATACTGAGTTTGTTGTTGCTGAGGATGGCACTATCACACTTCCCACTGGTCTTACTGGCAAGATTTATGTCGAGTATGAGTTTAAGACCGAGAACGCTGTTCGCATTGTCAACAAGGCTTCTAAGTTCCCCGAAGCTGCCAAGGTTGTCATTTACGCTATCTTCCGCGATGCCTGCAACGAGAACGTTGTCTACTCTGGCGTTATCGTATGCCCCAAGGCCAAGTTTAACCCCGAGTCTGTCGAGCTTGCCCTTACCTCTACTGGCAAGCACGCCTTTGAGCTTAACATGATGAAGGATTACTGCGAGGACGATGGCGATCTATTCACAATCATTGTCAATGAGTAACGCCTGATAATTAGTATGTTTAATAATGCGGGGGAAGGGTGTTTACTCCCCCCTCCCCCACGTTGTTCTACTGGTTGAAAGGCGGTGAAGCAATGGCTGAAAAGATTAATGCTACGTGTGCTATTTGCGGCAAAGGCTATCATCTGTGCATGTCATGCAAGGATATGATTACCTTGACTCCTTGGAAGAAGCATACGGATACATCTGAGCACTATAAGATTTATCAGATTATTCATGGCTATTCTACTAAGGTATATACGAAGGCAGAAGCTAAGGCCAAGCTTAATAAGGTTGACCTATCTGATTTCGATACGCTTAGAGATAATATCAAAGTCGTTATTACTGATATTATGGGCGCTGATGTTACTACTCCTGCTAAAAAGGTGACTAGAACCAGAAAGCCTAAGCCAGTTGTCGAGCCTGTTATCAGCGATTCTGATGCTGCTGATGATGTTTCTGCTGAGTAGTAATTCGCTTGGTATATTATTGTGTGAATGATGTTAAAAATATGAATAGAAAGGGAAATGTTGTTCACTTGTGTGTTTAATATTTCCCTTTTTTTTACGTGACAAAGAAATGTGTAGAAATATGAAGTTTGAATGGTGGTAAAAATATGTTGCAGCATAGTGACGTTACTGGCAGAGACTTCTATGATGAAGAAGCTGTGTATTTTAGAAACCTAGTTCAGTCTAGTTTCTATATCTCACATGGCGCGACTATTCTAGATGTATTTGCTGATTCTGTAGGAAAGATTGTTTTTGTCTTTCCGCGAAATGAACATGACGCTCTTATTAAAGAGTGGATGGACAATAAGAAGTAATTCGGTATTTGGTGATATATATGTCTAATGTCGGAAAGGTCTTTGAAAATGATTTCAAGAAATCTGTTAATTCTCAGCATTTATTGATAAGATTAAATGACCCCCCTCAATCATTTGGCGGTGGTACTGCTCGCTTCAGTATTAAGAACCCATGTGATTATCTTCTGATGGATACCAAGCATCGTACCCTTGTGTGTTTGGAGCTTAAAACCACGAAGTTCAAAAGCATTTCCTATGAAGATGTCAACAGCGATGATAATAAAAGTCGCATGATTCACAAACATCAGATTTCTGGTCTTACTAAGTTTTCTGAATATAGTTGTGTTGAAGCTGGGTTCCTCTTTAACTTTCGTGACGAGAAGAACGCTTGCGAAAGATGTTACTTTATGAGGGTTGAAGATTTTAATAATATGGTAAAGAACAGCAATAAGCATAGTTGTAACGAGCTTGATATCTTGACCAATGGTGCTATTAAGGTGCAAGGCGAGAAAAAACGTACTCGTTATACATGGGATATCGATTCCCTCCTCAATGCTATTGCTGAAAAATAATTTTAACAAATAAATATATATGCTATAATAGCATGTGTATTATAATCTAACTGAAAAGTTTGAATGTTCAGGAGGAAAAATATGAATAACGAAATTAAGACTGGTGTATACACTCTTGATGGTGAGGAAACTCCTTTTGCTTTTTATACGTCTCTAAGCGCATATCGCAAGGCACAGTTTGTAAACTTTGTCAGTGATATTCTAGTTGGCGATAATTATAATTATGTGATTCGAGATTTGGCTTTTGATTTTTGTATTGTTGCTATCTTTACAGATATTGATACGTCTGATGTTCAGGATGCCGATGATGGCATTACCGCAATGGAAGAGTTTGTTGATAAGTTTAAGCCAGTTGTTGATATCGTAAAGACAAATTCTGCTGATGGCATCCTTGATGAGCTGCATACCGCTATTGATTTGAATATTGAGTATCGCACTGGTATTCATATTAATCCTATTTCATCTAGCTTGGCAAATCTTATAGATACTTTAACAAGTAAGTTTAATGGCTTTGATTTGGATAAGATGATGGAAATTGCAGAACCTATGAGCAAGATTGCTGGTGAGCTTACTCCTGAGAAGATGCTTGATGCTTATGCAAAGACTAACATCTTTAAGGAGCGTTGGGGTGATTCCGAGAATGATGATTCCGCTGTTGATGATAAGTTTTCTGTAATTGATGGTGGCGATGATGTTACTATCGATACAGATACCACAACTCCTCCGCTCTCTCCTGCTGTTGAGTAATCGGTGAATTTTGCATGAAGGCAACTCAAATAAAAAAAGATATTGAGTCTAAAGCCAAGGTCGCGGTGTTTAATACTCGTGAAAAAATATATAGTGTGATAGAGAAAAATTTACGTGTATATTATGGTGAGTTTAGTCCAGAAGAATATATTAGAACGCAACAGCTGCTTAACTCTCTTGTAAGACAAAGCAGTGGATTACACGCTGAAGTATATTTTGATGCTGGTGCTTTAAATTATCAAACTGGTGTTATTGAGACTCAACATGGCACTGGCTATGCTACTTGGGGCGCAGCTGAAGTATTTGACACTTCAATGCATGGTAGTCATGGTGGATATGTTGGTGGCACTGCGATTTGGGATAATTCAATGTCTGAACTTGGTGACATCATAGCTTTAATTGTAAAAGAATTAAGAGCTGCTGGCCTTCCTGTTCATTAGGAAGGCCGTTTTTATTTTATACGGCAAGAAAAGGAGGTCGTTGTTATGTCAAAAGGAAGAAAAACTTTTAGAAAAGTAATTACAAGTCCAGAACTTATAGAACAGATTAATCCTAAAAATGTTAAGCTTATGAACAGATTCCTAAAGAACTTCGCCACAAAGCGATCTCCTAATTCTGTTGTGAGTTATAGGTCGAATCTGAATATCTTCTTTTGCTGGAATATTCTAGAGAATGAGAATTGCTTCTTTGTGGATATTAAGAAACGTGAGCTAATGGATTTTTTTGACTATTGTGTAACTGAGTTAAAATGGAACTCAAACCGTTTCTGCCAAATGCACAGCTGTTTATCTAGCTTTAGTTCGTGGATTGAAAATTATTTTGATGATGAATATCCACTCTTCCGCAATCTATTGCCGAAGATTGAGAAGCCAGTAAAAGAAAATGTTCGGAAGAAAACTGTTCTTCAAAAAGAAGATATCGATAAGCTTTTTGCTTATTTTGAAGAGAATGATATGTATCAAGATGCATGTCTTTTAGCTTTGGCTATTTCATGTGGGGCGAGGGTTTCTGAGCTTGCTAGTTTTACTACTGATTTGATAGATGAAGACGATACTGTATTTGACGGTCTTTTTCTTGAAACGACTAGAGAGATTAAAACTAAGGGTCGTGGGGTAAACGGCAAGATGCTTAAGAAGTATATTTTAAAAGACACCTTCCTTCCACACTATCATAAATGGCTTGAAATTAGAAAAGGAATCATGGATGAACATGGCAAGGAACATGATTTTATTTTTATAACAAAAGACGGCGATCCAGCAAGCGCAGACAGATTGCGCGATTGGATGTCTAGGTGGAGCGATGTTGTTGGTCAGCCATGCTACCCGCACAACTTTCGCCACTACAACGTATCCTTCTTGAAGCGACTTGAACTTGAAGATGATTTTATCGTTTTATCTTACAGGGTGGTCTGAAAGCACTGGTCATAGTATGGTTGCCATATACAATGATATGACTGCTAAGGATCGTAAATGGAAAAATCTCGACAAGCTGAAAGCTGCTGTTGAAGGGTAATGTTTTAATTTTAGTTCACGGAAACAATGAATTTGAATGTTACCGCACCTTGCAGGGTGCGTTTTTTAATGCATTCCTTTAGTGAGGTGTATATATATGGCTGATTATAAAGTTGATGTTGATGTTAATGTTAACGATAGTAAGCTAGATGAACTCGAAAGTCGAATCAAGAGTATTCAAGACAAGACGGTCAAAGTAAATGTTAAAGCTGATACAAAAGAGATTAGCAATGCTGTATCTACCGCAACAAAAACAATGCAAAGTTCTGGCAAAACTATAAAGATTAAACCTGTTGTTGATACAAGCGCCTTTAGTGCAATTAATAAAACTGTTACGACTTTAAATAAAGACAATACAATCACAGTCAAAACAACTGGTATTGAGACTGGTCTTGATGGTGTTAAAAGACTGAGGACTGAAGTAAGGACTCTTGATTCAGAAGGTAAGCAACTTGACTTTAAAGTTTCTGTGCAAGATGATGAACTTTTAAAAACTAAAACAGATGCCCAGATGCTTATAGAAGAATTAAAGCAAATCGACACAATTAAGATGAAGGTCGATACTGGTGATATCTCAAATCAAGTTGATAAGATAGAGTCTGATTTTAGAAAAATCACAAATGTGACAAAAGAGACTCAGAGCGCTATGGACGATTTTAAGTCTGCTCAGTCTTTGTTAAACGAAGCCAGAACAAGCGGCAATAATAAAGAACTTATTAGCGGTATGGAGCAATATGAGACTGCTCTTAAAAAAGTAAAAAATCAAATTGATATTAATACAAGAGCGCAAAAAGAACAGGCATCTGCTTCTAAATTAATGTCTGATAAACAGACATTTTCTTTGCAAATGACAAAATGGCTTAAGGATAACTCTGCTGCTGCCGAGGACTTTGGCGGTAAAATACAGAAGCTTCAAGCTGAATTACAGTCGTGTGATTCTGTTAGATTTAGTAATATTAAATCTGAATTTAAACAGTTAACCATGCAGGCCGATATATCTGGGAAAACTGGTTTAACATTTGCAGATAAATTCAAACAACAATTTTCAAAGTTGTCTTCATATGTTAGCGCCGCTTCTGTTATTATGACTGGTATACAAATAGCAAAGTCTGCATTTCAAAACGTTCTTGATATTGACACTCAAATGACGGAGCTTAAGCGCGTTACCGATCTGTCTGCTTCTCAGTATACAAATATATATGATAGTTTAACAGCTTCGGCGCAAAAATATGGCACGCAATTGACAGATCTTATTAGTGCTACTGCTGATTGGAGCCGCGCTGGTTTTGATGCTGACACTGCTTCTGGTCTTGCCGAAATTACATCTGTTTATCAACATATTGCAGACCTTGACTATGATACTTCTGCCGAGAACCTTCTTACAGCCTATAAAGGCTTTCAGAGCGAGCTTACATCTGTATACGGTGATTCGCAGCAAGGTGTATTAGATGCTGTTAGTCATATTTCAGATGTTTATAATGAAATTGATAACAACTATGCCACTACTGCTGCCGACATTGGTGAAGCCGTAAAACGTTCTGCGTCTGCTTTAAGTGTCGCAGGCAACAGCCTTGAGGAAGTTGCAGGTATGGCAACTGGTATTACTGAGGTTACACAGGATCCAGAAAAGGCTGGCAATGCGCTAAAAGTGATTTCGATGCGTTTGCGTGGTATGTCTGGCAGTCTTGAAGAACTCGGCGAAGACGTAGATGATAATGTAACGAATATTTCTAAAATGCAGGGGCAGATTCTTAATCTTACTAATGGCAAGGTTAATATTTTTGATGATGCTGGAAACTTTAAGTCTACATATGAAATTCTTCAGGGCGTAGCTAAAATATGGAAAGACTTAAGTAGTACAGATCAAGCAGATTTGCTTGAAACTATGGCTGGCAAACACAGGGCAAATGAACTTGCTGCTGTATTGAACAACTGGGAACGAGTGGAAGCTGCAACAAAATCTGCATCTAATTCAACTGGCAGCGCAATGAAAGAACAAGAAAAATACGCTGACAGTCTTCAGGGTAGATTAAACTCATTGAAAGCAATGTGGCAACAACTTTCTAATACGTTTATTAATTCTGACATTGCAAAAGGTGCTATTACTGGATTTAAAGACTTATTATCTATTATAGAAAAAATTATGTCAGCAATAGGAGGGGTTGGCACCGCTGGCCTGCTTGGAAGTATTGTTTTAGGGTTTAAATATTTTGGCAAAGTAAAAAATTTGTTTTCTGGTTTTTCAGATATTTGGAGCATGATTGACGGCTTTAAAGATTTGGGTACTGCTGCTAAATTATCTGGCGAATCTATTGTTAAGGCGTTTTCGACAAGCCCAAAGGCAATTCTAACTGGTATTGGTCTTATTATTGCGGCTGTATCGACTGCTATTCAATTCGCTGAAGATAAAATAGCAGAAGTTAATAAGGCTAGACAAGAAAAAATTGACACTAGTAACAATTTCAATGATTCATTTGATTCGTTTGAACAGGTATATATCAAATATTCTGATAAAACTATTCTTTCAGCTGATGAAGAAAGCGAACTAACATCTGCTATTAATGGTACAATTAGTGCGCTTGGCGATAAATCTGCCGCTCTTAGAGACGTGGCTGGTGCGTCTTCTGATTATGTGTCTAATTTAAATGACATTGCAAAAGCAGAATTAAAGCAACAAAAACAATTGTCAACAGATGCGCAAAAGGCTGCAAAAGATACAATTAAAAGCTCTTGGAGCGAGGGGTTAGAAAAGGGCTTAGCAGACAAGCTTAACGGAGTGGGTAAATACGACTTCTTGTTGCCTTCAAAAAGCTCGAAAGAGTGGAAGGCAATAAAAGACATAACCGAAAGCAAAAGTTTTAAAAAATATATTGATGGTGTTAGCGCACATAGAAATGCGCTTGGATTAGATGATGATTTTTCTAAAAAATTTAATTTTGATGCCGATACTAATCTTGATGGATATATTGAACAACTCAATTATGCTAATGAAATAGTAGACAAATTAAATGCCAAGGCGCAAGAAACTAATGATGATTCATATTTAGATTCGACTGTATATAAACAAGCTTCTTCTGCTGTTGAAAGTTTATCTGCTGACCTTGGCGAGTATATTAAACAAACATATTCTGCCGAAAAAGCGTCTTACCAATTAAAGAACGGGATTCCAAAAACAACAGATGAGTTCTATAAGATGCAAGAAGCCGTATTGAAGGCATCTTCTTCTACTGTGACTGGTAGACAAGAAATATTGGATCTTTTAAATAAAGATTATGCTGATACTTTTGACTTGTCATCTACTCAGGCTCAATTAAAGCAGTTTCAATCACTTACAAATGGCATTAAATCGATAAATAAAGAC
>ERZ1034678.274-NODE-274-length-28935-cov-22.584245_pt1 | contig 28935 bp, 22 predicted proteins | sample MGYA00520640_ERZ1034678 | MGnify/ENA primary metagenome ERZ1034678 (study PRJEB33766, sample SAMN09781767) | gut metagenome | biome: gut microbiome | host: Homo sapiens | place: Madagascar | study: EMG produced TPA metagenomics assembly of the PRJNA485056 data...
AATATCGATAGCATCGGACTATTCAACATAGCACGCTATACCGCTAGCATGCCCCATCTCGCTTAGCTCGAAATGGCGTCTCACTGGATTTTAGCGTCGCTACGCTCCTAAAAATCCAGTTCGCTTGCACATATTGCCTTCGGCACTTCCCCCGAAGGGGGAAGCAAGTCGTTACGGCGCTAACGATTTCCTTAACAAATCGCTATACCAGTCACTAGTCACTAGTCACTAGCCACCGGTCACACTCTTCACCAGTCCGCCTGCGAGGATCAGGCGGTAGAGATTCTCCGGCATCCGGGGGATGGGGTAGCGTTTCCCCTGATGCAGGATACAATCATTGATGATGACCTTCAGCGTATCCCCCTCGCGCACATGATCCGGAAGCGCCGGACACTCGATGAGCAGCACCCCGTTATTGATCGCATTGCGGAAGAAAATGCGGGCGAAAGATTTCGCGATGATGCAGCGGATTCCGGAAGTCGCAATGACCTCCGCCGCCTGCTCCCGCGATGAACCACAGCCGAAATTGCTTCCTGCGACGAGGATATCCCCCTCGCGGATTTCCCGAGCCAGCTCCGGGCGAAGCGGCTCAAACATGTGCCGCTTCACCTCTTCCCACGACGCATACGAAAGATGCTGCGTCGGGATGATGATATCCGTATCGATGTCATCACCGAATTTCCATACGCGCCCCGTAAGCGTTTGGGAAGACGGCACACGCATTTCCGCCCGCTTCTCTTCTCTCACAGGCAGCCCCCTCTTCGGTGAAGGCATCCCCCTTCCTGTACTTCCATCCGGCATCTCCGAGAGCGCCGCCTCCGCTGCGGCCCTCGTCGAAGAAAGGAATACCGCGCCGCCCGCATAGCCCGCTTCATTGTGGATATCATTGGAGATCATCCGCTCTGCCGCCCCGATGCGTGCCTCATAGTCCGGCGTCGCACACTGGCTCAGCACCAAACCGCCCGCCTCCATGATGACCGCAAGAAACCCGAGACTCGCCGCCTCTTCATACACCTTCGCCGATGCCGGTGCTGCGCTGAGACGCACACCGCGTGCGATGCGCTTCCCCCTGAGCGCCTTTGCGAGGATCTCCATATCCTTCAGAAAGCCGCCATACGCACCGCCTACGAAAACCGCCTGCACACAGGAAGAGAGCCGCTCCTCCGTGACACGCCCATTCGGCAGCAAAAGCGAAGGTCTCACCTCCGCAAGGTCTATCACCCGCTCACCCGCTCCGGAGAACGGCCGAAACAGAGCCGAGCGCACCCCCAGCTTCTGCATCATCCCGCAAAGGACCATCCTCTCTTCCAGAGAGAAATCCCCTCCGCAAAACACCAGCACCGTATCTGCTGTCACCCGCCCTGCCAGACGGGAAATGAGCATGCGCCCCACATCGCTCACATCCACATCAGATGCTATCTTCCCCACGAAAGAAATCCGAAGCGGCCGGCTCTCCCGAGCCATCCATGCATCCGATGCCAGCGCCTTCGCCATCTCCTGCCGCGACAGGCAAAGCCCCAGCGCCCCTTTCGCGCCCACCATCAGCACATCCGGATCACAGGCGAGCACCACATCCCCCGCCTGCGACCGCGCCGCAGCCTCATGCGCCGCCATCCCCCGCCCGTAAGCAAAGGAAAGCCCCTGCCGCCGCGCCTGCTCCATCAGCTGACGCTGCAGGAGCGACTCCTCCGGCGCATTCGGCGGCACCTTGTGATCGATACGCACCAGCACCTTCTCCGGCGCTTTCACCACGCCCGCCATCTCCAGCACACCATCCGCCAAAGGATGATTCAGCACATACAGCGACGGCGCGCCCATCGGCATGTGCCAATCCATCTCCTCTTCCATCCTATCCCATCCTTTCGTTTTCACTCCATTATACCATGACTGCGCGCCAGACACGCATCATCCAGGGAAACACTGATTAAATCGTTGTCAGTTTTTACTCTTGAATTTTTATACATGACGAGGAATAGCCTGACGCGAATAGCGAGCTATTTAAGGAAGGCTATGACGAAGTCATGTATAAAAATTCTTGTGGAATCTGACTCTGCGATTTAATCAGCGTTTCCCTAACGTGGTCCGTGCATGTGAAGCATCCCGCTCCTCGTATCCCCTCTCTCTTTCATACCGCTAGAAGTTGGAAAGCAGGAATGAGTGGCTAGGGATTAGGGATTAGGGATTGGGGATTAGGAGTGACTAGTGACTGGTGATTGGGAGTTCTCCGGCATCGTCATCCGAGCGCAGCCGAGGGATCTTTCTTGTACTGCGGGAATCAGCGTGTATGCGCTGAGGGAAAACGATGTCTTGGTGCTGCCTCACATCAGGCGTTGAGCGTTCTTCAATAAAGATTTCTCGGCTACGCTCGAAATGACGATGCGCGTGAAGCACTATCGAAACTCCGCGGCGCTTCCATATTTTTATGCGCCGCACCACCATTTCCCATTTCTCATTTCTAATTTCTCATTCAAACGCAATCAAAGGGCAGCACGTCCCATGGGCTAACCTATGAGGATACACATAGAGTGCTATCGCCAAGATTGCATCGCACACGGCGATGGATGGAGCGGAGCGGGCAATAAAAAAGGAAATCCCATTTCTGAGATTTCCTTTTTGGATTCAAGCTTATTTGCGAGAACTCACAAATTAGAATTTGTAGTTCAGGGAAACTGCCCATGCATCTTCCGGATCTGCGCCTACTTCAGCATCGCCAGCAAATGCGTATTCAGCATGCAACTGTACGTTCTTCTGGAGGGTTACGTTAGCGAGAGCATTCCAGTAGGTCAGGTTCTTAGCCTTTGGCAGTGCTTTAAGAATATCGGTATTAAGACCGGAGCCGCCGAAGTAAACATTAGTATCTACATCGTTGTAAGCAACAGTCAGATCCCAAGTGCCAGCTTTCTTCCAGTCAGCCTTGCCATAGGAGAGGCCTGCGTTCCAAGCGGTGTCATAATCGCTAGCAGTGGTGTTGTTCCAGTATTCACCGAATACGTTGAACTGCTGAACCGGTACGTTCAGGTTTACACCATAGATTTCATCCTTGGATCCATCTTTCTGAGCGATGTAGTCAGCGCCGAGTTTAGCGAAACCAAAGTCATAAGCGCCTCGAGCGAAGTAAGCATCTTTGCTCTTCCAATCAGCGTCATCGGAAGCATTCAGCTGGCCAAAGCCGGTGGTCAGAGCCAGTTTGCCATTGTTGTAAGCAATCTGAGCACCATCATAGCCGTTTGCATCGCCAAACAGCCAGCCGCCCTGATTACCAAATGCGATCGGCTGACGACCCAGACGTACTGCTACATCTTTGCCGAAGTTGTGGTTGACGAACAGCTGCTGCATGTAAACGCCTTTATCATTGTTAGCGTCTTTGAAGTCCATGTCGTAAGCCATTTTGCCGTTGACATAGGTGGATTCATTGACCTGGCCTTTAACATTGATTCTCATACGGCCATTCCAGGAATCTTCCTTGGTACCATTATCTTTGGTCTGATAACGCATACGAGCGTCGCCGGACCAGTAGAGGTTGCCGACTTTCTTTTCCAGGTTGGAAACGCGAACGCCGAGGTTTGCGAGTTCGTCAGCGTATTCGCCAGCGAGTTTGTCAAGCGTTGCCTGCTGCTGCGCATTCAGCTGGTCTTCTTTAGCCATGAGGCGAGCTACGATCTGAGCCAGTTCGTAACGGGTCATGTTTCTTTCGCCTTTGAAGGTGCCGTCCGGATAGCCTTCTACGACGCCCTGAGCGGACAGGTCGGATACTGCCTGATAAGCCCAGTCATCAGCGGTGACATCGGAGAATGGATTTGCAGCGTAAGCGGATACGCCAGCGGTGAGTGCTGCTACAGCAGCCAGTGCGAGGATCTTTTTCATAGTAGTGATCTCCCTTTGAAAAAATGTTGCTTCTTCTTTTCAAAGTCGACGTCCATGAAAGCTCCGCTCGAGTGACCGTGTTTCCTCTGCTTGCTTTTCATGTCTGTTTCCTTTGGACCATGAGTCCGAAGCTTAGACTCAGGTCTAGTAGTAGGGTATCATACTTTCGACTTTGGTTCAAGGATAGTTTCAGCTTATGCTTCTAGAAATTCCATGTATATTTGCCAATCTTTTCTCCTTCTTTTTTAATCATAAAAATGCACGGCCTCTGATTTTTCTCGCATGTATCGATATCCGGAACGGCAAATAACATTAAAATCATTTGCGGCATTAGATTTTCTCTTCTTATAACTATAGATAGGTTTTATAAGTTGTTTTTGTAGAGAGTGCTTTCGTAAATCGTCGACCTGAGATGATCTCCCCCTCCTCTCCTTCATACCGCTTTCCCCATCCAACCTCCGCCCCTTCGGGGCACCTCCTTCCATAGGAAGGAGGGAGCGTCCACGCGAGCCCCTTCCCTTGGAAGGGGCTGCCGAACGCAGCGAGGCGGGGTTGGCTTCTTTTTGGGGCGGCGAAGCCGCCTCCTCTTTGCCTTCCCCATTGGGGAACGCTTTGCTGGGGGAACGGTATTCTCGTTTCTTCATCCATCCCACGCAAAAACGGCCGTCTCTTACGAGCGGTCGTTTTTATGTGTATTACTTGCTTAGGGAAACGCTGATTAAATCGCAGAATTCGATTTCACATGTATTTTCATGCAATACTTCGTCATACTCCTCCTTAAATAGCTCGCTATTCGCGTCGGAGTATTCCTTGCATTGCATGAAAATATAAGAGTAAAATCGAATAACGATTTAATCATTGTTTCCCTAGTTTTTTCAGGCAGTCGATGGCAAATCGTGCATAGATGGCACTGCCATCCGGGAAGGTGTCTTCGTCGACATCGAAAGCACGGGTGGTGCCGACGAGCTCGACTTCATCAGCGATGATGTTGCTCTGGGTGCCGCCATTCATCATACCGACGGTAAGGACAAAGGTATTCTGCGGATCGTTCACGCGGCTCGATAAAGTCTGCAAGCCCATGACGACAGCTGCGGCAGCGACGATGGCGTCTTTGCCCTGATCCGGCGCACTGCCGTGGGCAGATCTCCCATGGATCTCTTCTTGGTTTCTTCCATAAATAACTCCCCATTTTTAACATACCCATAAAAAAATCCCGCACACGAAAAGAGCATCTTCGTTTGCAGAATCTTCATTGATGGGCTTGTGAAATTTGCTGGAATCAGGTATCCACCTATCTCTCATGAAAAGCAAGTTTCACAAGAACGCCCCTGCCGTCTTCATCTCCGTATCGCAGACGGTCGAAAGGAAGTGGTCGAGGTAGCGGGCACACTCCGTGAAAAGGGCTCTTGAGATCGAGCCTTCGAAGGGGCTTCCCCAGCGGTATCCGCGAAAGCGGCAAAGGAGGTCTCTCGCTCCTTCGGAAAGGGCTGTCGGGTCTTCTATGGCTTCCGTAGGATCATAACCCGCCGCGGCCAGTAGCTTGATGGAGGCAATGAAGGCGATGACGCGAGGATTCCTCTCTTCCGCTGCGCGGGCAGCGGCCATGAGGATGTCATAGGCTTCATCCTCCTTCTGCCCCACGGGATAGAGGGCAAGCACCAGCTCGATCACATAGTACCAGCAGGTCATGTCTTCGTAGGAAAGCTTCATCATGTCGAAAAGAAGGCGGCCCTCATACTGACTGATGACACCATACTCAGGATAGATCGCTGCCGAAAGGCGGACGCAGGCAAAGGAGAGGAGAATGCCTGTCCCGCATCGGTTCATCACGGCGCGCGGCAGCGTCAGATGGATGAGTCCCATCTCGCGGGTAAAGAGTGAAAGGCTCCGCCCGCCTTCGCCGCCTTTGGACGCACGCAGGACGATCCCTTCTAAATTTCTGATTTGGGGTGTTGGCATGGTCGGGTGTTCCTTTTAACGATAGATGTGGGTTCAGGGTTATCCCGTGGGGCGGCTCGCCCCTTGATTACGTTGGAAAGCTCTACTCGCCAGTTAGGAGTGAGGAGTGGTGGTGCGGCGCATAAAATGATGGAAGCGCCGCGGAGGTTTGATAGCGCTTCGCGCCGTCGTCATTTCGAGCGTAGCCGAGAAATCTTTATTGCAGAACGTTCATCGCCTGATGTGAGGCAGCACCAGGACATCGTTTTCCCTCGGCGCATACACGCTGATTCCCGCAATGCAGTAAAGATCCCTCGGCTGCGCTCGGGATGACGATGCCGGAGAATCCCAGTCACTCCTAATCCCCAATCCCTAATCCCTAGCTACCAGTCACTAGTCACTAGTCACTTTCTCCGCTTTCACACGGACGATACGGAAGCCAGAGAGGCGCAGGACGGTGAAACGCCAGCCGGAGAAGTCGACGTAGTCGCCCACCTTCGGGATACGCTCCAGATTGGAAAAGACGAAGCCGGCGATGGTCGCGCTTTTATTTTCTCCTGCAAGATCGATCTCCAGCCGGTCTGATACATCTTCGAGAATGACGGTGCCGTCAAATTCATATGTCCCGTCCTTTTGACGGACAATCTCATAGGGGACATTCTCCGCAGGCTGCGGGATCTCACCGATGAGCTCTTCGACGAGGTCATTCAGTGTGACAAGGCCGGAGGTGCCGCCGTACTCATCGACGACGACGGCGAGGTAGATGCGTCGGTTCTTCATGAGCTGGAGCAGCGCCGGCGCGGGCATGACTTCCGGCACGGTCAGGATCTCACGATTGATCTTCTTCAAAGACAGCTGACCCGAGAGACAGCCCTGCAGAAGGTCTTTCACATGGATAAAGCCGATGATCTGGTCTCTGTCTTCGATGCAGACCGGATAGCAGGTGTGATGGCTTTTCGGCAGCACGCGCCGCATCGCTTCGGACAGATCCTCGTCAAAGTGGAAGACGACGATCTCATTCCTGGGGATCATGACATCGCGCGCCATGAGGTCGAAGAAATCGAATGAATTCTTGATGAGCGTATTTTCGAGGGCATTCAGGCGGCCGCTTCGGTGGCTCTCTTCGACGATGCATCGGATCTCGTCCTCGGTGTAGGTGAAATTGACTTCATTGCGGAAGGGGATCCCCCGCAAGCGGAAGATGCGATGCGTCACAAAAAGGCCTGCCGCGACAAAGAGCCGGTACAGGTGACGGTTCAGGCGGATGACCCATGTGTGCGAAGCGAGGATGGGCAGCGGATCGACCAGTGCATGCGCCCCGGGGAGAAGGATCGTCCCCACCCAGTACACCAGAAGAAGTCCCATGACAAGGAGCGCGATGAGGAGGTACACGCCCCATTTCCATTCGGCCCAGAGCGCCCCGCCCAGAAGTGATTCCAGAAGGACGAGCGCATGGCTTACCAGCATCAGGAGAGAAATCCCCAGCATGGCGCTGCACAGCACGAAGGAGACCTGCGTGCCGCCGATGATCTGCGACGTGCGCCGGTAGAAAGGCGCCACCTTTTCGATGAGCAGAGGATCCTGCTCGTCATTGTCTTCGATGTATTTTTTCCGCATGCGAGCGAAGGAAAAGTTCACCATCGTATTGTTGTAATTGATAAAGGAAACGACCACGATGACGAGAAGCCAAAGGCCGATCCATTCTATCTCTGAAGAAATAAGTCATCCACTCCTTTTTAGGTTGTCAGGTTCAGGGTTCAAGGTTCAGGGTTAGCCTCTGGGGCGGCTCGCCCCTTGATTGAATGAGAAATTAGAAATGAGAAATGCGAAATGGTGGGGCGGCGCATAAACTGAGGAAGCGCCGCGGAATTTTGATAGTGTTTCGCGCTATCGTCATCCCGAGCATAGCCGAGGGATCTTTCTTGCACTGCGGTCAGTATCACCTAAGCACCGGTACGGAAACGACGCCTTGGTGCTACGTATTTCTGCTTTCACACATCCTTCGTTTAGCGGTCTGCAAGAAAGATTTCTCGCTTCGCGTGAAATGACGATACGAGAGTCTGATGTCTCCTAGTCTCCTAGCCACTAGTTACCAGCTGCTATCTATGTTCCTTGTACCCAAGCTCCCTTAGGATATAGTCCTTGTTCTTCCAGTCCTTGCTGACCTTGACCCAGAGGTCGAGGAATACGGGAGCGCCGATGAGACTTTGGATCTCTTCGCGGGCTTCCTGTCCTGCTTCTTTGAGGACGGTGCCTTTCTTGCCGATGATGATGCGTTTCTGCGAATCACGCTCGACGTAGATCGTGCAGCGGATGTAGACCTTGCCATTTTCACGTTCATGGAATTCTTCGGTGAAGACGCCGATGGCGTGCGGCACTTCATCGCGTGTGCGCGTCAGGAGCTTTTCACGGACGATCTCCTGCACGATGTTTCTCTCCGGCTGGTCGGTCACCATGTCATCGGGGAAGTACTTCGGGCCTTCGGGCAGGTACTTTTCCACCATCTTCATCAGGACATCCAGATTCTCTCCCGTCTTGGCAGAGAGCGGGACGATCTCGGCAAACTTGTAGATCTTATCGTACTGCACGAGCTTCTTCAAGAGCTCGTCCTTGGAGATCAGGTCCGTTTTCGACAGCGCAAGGATGACCGGCACCTTGCGGTCCTTCAGAAGGGAAATGATGTAGCGGTCGCCCGCGCCCAGAGGATCGTTCACGGCGCAGAGGAAGACGATGAGGTCGACCTCGTCCAAAGCGTCCATGGTATTCTGACGGATCACTTCGCCGAGCTTGCTCTGCGGCTTGTGCATGCCGGGGGTGTCCAGAAAGACCACCTGGGAATTCTCGCCGTTCCATACGCCGGTGATCTTATTTCTGGTCGTCTGTGCGTGAGCAGACACGATGGAAATCTTTTCCCCCAGAAGGGCATTCATAAGTGTGGATTTACCGACATTCGGCCGCCCGACAAGAGCGACAAAGCCGGAGTGAAATTTGGTTTCGTTATTCATAGAGTCTCCTAAATAAAGATGGCAGGGTTAGCCTGTGGGGCGGATCGCCCATGGATTGCGAATGAAAGCTCTCCTCGAATGAGAAATGAAGGTGGCGGCTTCGCCGCAAATATATAGGGCGATGCCCTAAGGTCTCTTGATAGCAGGTTTCCCGTTTGGGGTTTCCAAACATTGTTCGCCGAACCGCGAATGACAAAGATTTCTCGCTTCGCTCGAAATGACGATACGGGAGTCTGATATCTTCTAGTCTCTTGATCTAGTCCCCAGTCACTAGTCACTCATTCCCGCTTCTTCCCTTTCGATCTCCCCTTCGGTCATCATGCGGGTGATGCCGCAGGCGGAGAGGATATCTTCTTCTGCCTTTCGCATGGCTTTCTTTTCTTCGGGGTCATAATGGTCATAGCCAAGAATGTGAAGGAAGCCGTGAACGGAGAGATAAGCCACTTCGCGTTCCGTGCTGTGTCCGAATTCTTTGGCCTGCTGGATGGCACGATCCAGATTGATGACAATGTCTCCCAGCTCTGTTTCTTCCTCCGGAATGTCCTCCTCCCCTTCATTCAGTGCAAAGGAGAGGACATCGGTCGGTGCATCGACATTGCGGTAGTCGCGATTCAGCTCATGGATGGTATCCGCATCACAGATGAGGACGCTGATTTCTGCCTCTTCCGGCACCTTCTGCAGCTCTGCGCCTTTGGTGAGGACGGTGTGGATCAGCTTTTCGTAATTTTCGTCGTAAAATTTCATATCACTGTAATTGATCGTGATTTCCATGGTAACACCTCCGAGATCATGGATTTTCGAATGGAAAGTCGTGGGTTCAAGGTTCAAGGTTCAGGGTTGTGGTGGCGGCTCTGCCGCAAATAAAGATGGGCGATGCCCAAAGGTAGTATTCAAATTACAAGTTACAAGTTACAAGTTACAAGTTACAAGTCACTAGTCACTAGTCACCACTAATCCCTAGCCACTCATCCCTAGCTACTCATCCCCGCTTTCAAGGTTCAGGATTAGCCCATGGGGCGGAGTGTTCCTTGATTGCGAATGAAAGCTCTGCTTGAATGAGAAATTAGAAATGAGAAATGCGAAATGCGAAATGGTGGTGCGGCGCATAAAAATCAGAAGCGCCGCAGAGGTTTGAGACTAGCGGTTTTCTCGTATCGGAAACCTAATCCCTAGCCACTAATCCCTAGCTACTAGTCACTAGTCACCAGCTGCTCTTTTTCTTCGCATCTTCTTCGTAGGCATGAATGATCGCCGCCACAAGATCGTGTCTGACGACATCGTCTTCATTGAAATAGACGTGCCCGATGTCTTTCACATGCTTCAGCACGCGCTCGGCATCGATCAGACCGCTCTTGACATGAGGGGGAAGATCGATCTGCGTGGTATCGCCATTGATGACCATCTTCGATCGGTGTCCGAGGCGTGTCAGGAACATTTTGATCTGCTCGATGGTGGTATTCTGCGCTTCATCAAGGATGATGAAGGATTTCTCGAGCGTGCGTCCGCGCATGTAGGCGAGAGGCGCGACTTCGATCTGGCCCTTCTGCTGTAGCCGCATGAAGTCTTCCGGGCCGAACATATCCAGCAGTCCGTCAAAGAGAGGGCGAAGGTACGGATTGACCTTTTCCTGCAGATCGCCGGGAAGGAAGCCCAGCTTCTCACCGGCCTCGACCGCCGGACGGACGAGAATGATGCGCTGCACGTCATGATTTCTGAGCGCAAAGGCGGCGAGTGCGACAGCGAGGTACGTCTTGCCAGTCCCCGCGGGGCCGATGCCGAAGGTGATGGAATGGTGACGGATGGTATCGACGTAGATCTTCTGTCCCACAGTCCTCGGGCGAAGCGGTGCGCCCTGCTTGGTGAAATTGATGATGTCGTCTTCCATGTCTTCGAGCAGCTGCTCTTTGCCTTCATCCAAGAGGGACATCACCATCCTGACCTGCCGCGCAGAGAGGCGGATCCGCTGACGGATCATCCGCCGCAGTCTTCCGATCACGCGCATACTCTGATCGACTGCCTCTTCCTCGCCCTTGAGCCGGATGAGATTGCCGCGGGCAAAGATGTCTGCGCCGTAATGCTCGCCGATGATGGCAAGGTATGAGCTGTCCCGCTCCAAAAGCGCGCCGGCCTCCTCGCGATCATTCACCATGATCTGTTCTGTTTTTTCTGCCATGAAGTTCCTTTCGTGTACCAATACCATTTCTTATGTCTCACCGCACAAATCTCCGCACGGCCTTTCCGTCGATATAGTCGCAGCAAGCCCCCTGCATGATACCGCGCTCTTCCATCAGGGCGTCGATCCTTTTCTTGACGTCCCACCACGGAGAGCCGCCATTGACTGCGAGGGTATTCCCGCCCGAGGCGCGGCCGACGATACGCTGGATGACGATGTCGGGGCGGAGATAGGAAAGGAAGAGAATAACGCGCTCCATGTATTCCTCCATCGAAGAGAGCGTGACCTCGCCGGCTTCATACATATGCGCGAGCGCCGTATCCTTCACGATATATAAGGAGTGCAGCTTCACCTCTGTCACGGGGAGGACGGAGATGAGCTTTGCCGTCTCGATGACGTCTATCCGGTCATCCCATGGAAGATCTGCGATGACATGCGTACATTGCCCGAAGCCATAGCGAGCGATGCGGAGCGAGGCATCTATGTATTCCGCGACACCGTGGCAGCGGCCGATCTTCTCGAGGGTATGGGCATTGCTGCTCTGCAGCCCCAGCTCGATCGTCACATCCTTGCCATAGGTATCTGAAAGCTCTTTCAGGATGGCAAGGTAGCGCTCGTGAATGCAGTCCGGACGCGTCGAAACGTCGACTCCCACCACATCGGGATGCTGCATGGCTTCCTCCATCCAGCGCCGAAAATCGCAGGGCGGCGCGTAGGTATTTGTGAAATTCAGGAAATAAGCGATGAATTTTTTCGCCTTGTACTTCGGCCCCACATGCGCGATGCTCCGGTCAAGCTGGCGGGTGATCTTCATGCCGACCGCCTTCGTCTCATAGTCCGCACCGATCGAGCCACAGAAGATGCAGGGAGCTTTTGACAGCGTACCATCGCGGTTCGGACAGGTCACAGGGAGCGAGATCGGGATCTTGTAGACCTTCTCGCCGTATTTTTGTTTCAAGAAATCAGAATAGTTGCGATAATGTTCCATAGTTAAGAGATTCTATAGGTTAAGCGAATTCGACAGTATTTCTCTAGCCCCTTCCTTTGGAAGGGGCAGACGAGCGAAGCGAGTCGGGGTTGACTCCCGCATGAAGTGAAAGTCCGCCTAGGGAGATACTGATCCCATCGTTGTCCGATTGCATCAGCGTTTCCCCAGCTCGGCTCCCCTGCCCTTCAGGCATCCCCCTTCCCAAGGAAGAAGGTAGGACGGTTCGCTGCATATTACAGTCATTATATAACAAATCTCGCCACTGTGCATTTACAATAGAGAAATGCTTTTGTAAAATGGAAGAAACGCAAGTGGATACAGGAGCCCTCTTTCCACAGCATTGCACCTGTTATATCCTCATTTCCAGTCACTAGTCACTTCCATTCACGAAAGAAGCCCAACCATGCTCACTATCCGCACCGCCCAGCTCGACATCCTGCCTGGGAATATCCGCGCCAACTGGGCGCTCATCGAAAAAGAGATCGCACTCGCCAAAGAGGAGGGATCTGACCTTCTCGTCCTTCCCGAGATGTGTCTCACCGGTTATCTCATCGGAGACCTGTGGGACCAGAATGCCTTCCTGCGCGAGGCAGAGCGATACAATGACCGCCTCCGAGAAGCAGCGCAAGGCATTATGATCGCATGGGGAAACGTCGCCATCGACTGGACAAAGACGAATGACGATGGCCGCCCCCGAAAATACAATGCCGCTTTTCTCGCGAAAGACGGCGCATTCCTCTCTCCGGAAGGACTGCATCGTCCCTATGCGGTGAAAGCGCTGCTGCCCAATTACCGCTGTTTCGATGACCGCCGCTATTTCACCTCTCTTCTCGCCCTCGCGAGAGAAGAAGGCTCGACCCCCGAAGAAGCGCTCGCGCCCTTTGTGATTTCCCTCCGCGGAGAAGTGATCCGCCTCTCACTTCTCCTCTGCGAAGACAGCTGGGATGAAAATTACAGCTTCTCGCCCATGGATATCCTTGCCGCCAAGGGCACCGATCTTTTCCTGAATCTGTCCGCCTCCCCCTTCACGCTTTCCAAAAATGAAAAACGCCACCGCATGCTCTCCGCCAAGCTCTCCCGTCTCCACCTCCCGATGCTCTATGTGAACCGCCGTGGACTGGAGAACAACGGCAAGACCTGCTACACCTTCGACGGCATGACCGCCGCTTATGGAAAGGACGGCAGGCTTCTTGCCGAAGCCGCTCCCTTTGAAGAGGCCCGCAGCACATTCCATTTCGAGAGATCCTCCGGCACGCTCGTTCCCGCCTCCCCCATGCCGCCATGGCAGGGAGACCTGCTCCTTTTCGCCATGCGCTACGGCGTCAGAAAATTTCTCTCCGCCATCGACGTATCCAAAGTCGTGATCGGCGTCTCCGGCGGCATCGACTCCGCGGTGAATGCCGCGCTCTACCGCTCCGTCCTTCCCGCAGACCACCTGCTCCTCGTAAATACGCCGACGCGCTACAATTCAGAAATGACGAAGGGGCTCGCCAAAGACCTCGCGACGCGTCTCGGCTCGCCCTACCTCACCATCCCCATCGGACAATTCATCGATGAGACGGCAAAAGCACTGGAAGGCCTTCCGATCTCTTGCGGGCGCGAGATCCATCTCACGGACTTCATGAAAGAAAACATGCAGGCGCGCGACCGGAGCAGCCGGATCCTTTCCGCCCTCTCCGCTGCCTTTGGCGGCATCTTCACCTGCAACGCCAATAAAACAGAAACTACCGTCGGCTACGGCACACTCTACGGCGACCTCGCCGGTGCCTTTGCTGCGACCGCCGATCTATGGAAATACCAGATCTACCACTTGGGCCGCCTTTTGAACGACTGGTACGAAAGCCCCGTCATCCCGGAAGGCATCTTCACCGTGAAGCCCTCCGCCGAGCTCTCAGAAAAGCAGGACGTCACCAAAGGTATGGGCGATCCTCTCATCTATGAGTACCATGACTATCTTCTGAAGAGCTTCGTCGAGCCATGGCAGCGCCTCTGCCCGGAAGACCTCCTCACCTGGTACGCAGAGGGAAGTCTCGAGGCGCATATCGGCTGCCATGTCCGCGTGCAAGACCTCTTCCCGACCGCCAAAGCCTTCACCGAAGACCTTGAACGTTGGTGGGCTCTCTTCTCCGGCTTCTCCGTCGCCAAGCGCATCCAGACCCCTCCGATCCTCGCCATGAGCCGGCGCCCCTACGGCTACGACTTAAGAGAGTCCCAGGTCACGCCGTACTATACGGATGCGTATCTTGCGCTGAAAAGGAAGCTCGGCGTGTAGGAAACGGAAATCTTTCAGACCTTGAACGTGTTCCTGCAGGACTTTCCGAGTTTCTTCCTCTCCTTATCCGAAAATCACAAACGAAAAAGAGATGGAGCCAAATGCTTTTGCATTTGACCCCATCTCTTTTTTTGACCTGATCGGGATGAAATATCACTCACAGCGCCATCATCCGTTTCCGAAGCTCTGCGAGCCTTTCCATTTCCATCCTCTTCGGATGAGTGATCAGGAGCGAAACGGGCTCCTCGATGAAAGGCGTGAGCTTTGCGATATGCTTCTCTACGGTCTGGATATTCCAGTAAGTGTGAAGGGAGTGCTCCGTATCAAAGCGAATCGTGCATTTCCCGTCCAAGTCCACAAAGATGTCATGAAAAGAGCCGAGATGCACATAGCCAAGCCCAGGCGCCTGCTCAGAAAGCTTTAGCTGGACGAAAAGGCTGTCCGCATCATCGCCGAATCTCACAGCCGTCCCGCGCCGTTTTCCGAAGAGCCTTCTCTGCGTCCTCATGCACTCGCCATAGGAGCGTGACAGCCGTCCCATCGCCGTCTCGACAGGGCAGGGCATGTGGATCAGTCCCCAGTCATTCCGAATCGCCAACGTATCATCCACGCCGCCGCGCTTCACCGGCACCAGCGCTCTCATTCCAATATTGCACATGCTGCTTCCTCTCTTTCAGCACGAACGTCTCTTCTCTCAGAAATATTGTTCCCTGAACATAAGTATAGCAAATGAGCGTTCGATCGTCAAGAAAAGCAGGAACGTTCTTTCGTTCCTGCTTTTTGGTTGGTCAGGGATTAGAAGTGACTGGTGACTAGCGGCTAGGGATTAGGGATTAGTAGCTAGGGATTAGGTGTCTCGAACGACTGGTGACTAAAAAACTAGAAGACATCAGACTCTCGTATCGTCATTGAAAGCGTTGCCGAGAAATCTTCCTTGCAGACCGATAAACAATGCATGTGTGAAAGCAGAAATACGTAGCGCCAAGTCGTCGTTTTCCAGCCTGTGCCTATGTGATACTAACCGCAGTGCCAGGGAAACGCTGATTCAATCGCAGAGTCAGATTCCACAAGAAATTTTATACATGACTTCGTCATAGCCTTCCTTAAATAGCTCGCTATTCGCGTCAGGTTATTCCTCGTCATGTATAAAATTTCAAGAGTAAAATCTGACAACGATTTAATCAGTGTTTCCCTAGAAAGATCCCTCGGCTGTGCTCGGGATGACGATACGGGAAAAGGATAGCCCCAAAAAGTTTGAAAGCAGGGATGAGTGGCTGGTGACTAGTGACTGGTAGCTAGGGATTAGTGGCTAGGGATTAGGTTTGCGATACGAGAAACCCGCTAGTTTCAAACCTCTGCGGCGCTTCCATATTTTTATGCGCCGCACCACCATTTCGCATTTCTCATTTCTAATTTCTCATTCGAGCAGAGCTTTCATTCACAATCAAGGGGCAGCACGCCCAAGGGGCTAACCTTGAACCCATCAACTTGAACCCATTTTTACTCCACAATTTCAAACTCCGCGCGGCTTCCCTTCTCCGCCGGACTGACCTTGAGGCGGGCATCGATGCGCTCCTCGAGCTCAGGCACATGGGAAATGATGCCGACAAGACGACCGGTGCTCTGCAGATCGATCAGTGTATTCATCGCGCTGTTCAGTGCTTCCGGATCCAGCGTACCGAAGCCTTCGTCGATGAACATGGTATCGAGGTGTACGCCGCCCTGCCTTGCCTGCACGACATCGGCAAGCCCCAGGGCAAGTGAGAGGGAGGCGAGGAAGGTCTCTCCGCCGGAGAGGGTATTCGCCGGACGCGAACGGCCGGTGTAGCTGTCAGAGACCTCAAGAGAGAGGCCGCCCTTATTCGCTGCGCCTGTCTCCTTCATGCGGTGAAGCGAGTAGCGGCGATGGCTCATTTCAAGGAGACGGTGATTTGCCGCCTCCGCGACCTCATCCAAGAGAACGCCCAGCACATAGCGCTCGAGCGTGATCTTTGTGCGGCTGCCGCGGGTGAGGTCATAGAGCCCCTGCGCAAGAGACAGTTCTTCAGAGAGCGCGTCAAGCACCTGCGCCATGGCTTCGGTGTCCTTCGCGACTTTCTGCAGATTCTTCAACCGGTCAGCGAGCGAGCGGCTCTGCCCCGTCGACGTAGTGAGACGGTGCTGCAGCTGGTTATCTTCCTGACCGAGTGCGGCCATGTCGGGGCGTTTCGCATCGCCTGTCACGAGACGCTCATCCGCGATGGTTTTCTCCGTCGCTTTCAGCTCGGTTTCGTAGTCGGAAATCGATTTCTCCATCCGCTCTTCTTCTTTGACGCGAGCATACCAGACCTTGCAGTCATTGCGGTCCGCAAAGCCGGCTCCTCTGGCTTTTTCATCCAGCGCATCCGACTGCGCTTTATAGTCGGCTGCCAGCTTTTCTCGCTGGGCCGTGGCGTTCTGGAAATTTGCCTCCGCGCCGCCCAATGCGGAAAGGAGCGGCTCTTTTTTCTCCTGCAGCGCTTTCAGGGCTTCTTCCCATGCCGTCACGGCCGCAAACAGCCGCTTCACTTCGTTTCGAAGGAAAATGGGACTACGGTAGGCTTCCGGCAGATCGGAGAGGCTTGCGAGCTTCGCCTGGGCATTCCCCATCTCGGTGATGGCGCTGACGTATGCCCCCGCCGCATAGGTGCCCGCCAGATTTCTGGCATTCTCGTAGTCTTTCGTCGCCGTTTCTGCTGCTTTCTGTGCCTTTTTCAATTCGGTTTCCGTCGGCAATTTTTCCTTCGAAACCGCTGGATGCGGATGATGCACGCTGCCGCAGACCGGACAGGGCGCGCCCTCTTCGAGCTGGCTCGCCAGAATGGCCGCCTGACCGAAGATGTAGCGCCGCCGGACGTCTTCGGCTGCTTCGCGCGCGGCTTCCGCCGCCCCGCGGCATTTCTTCTCCGTCTCCTGCAATCTGGCAAGCTCTGTTTCCGCTTCCTTGTATTTCTGCGTGTAGCGCTCCACATTGCGCCGCGCCGCACCGTACTCCTTCGCCTTCGGCTCCCAGCCCTGCAACTGCGTGATGGTTGTCTTCGCCCTTTCCATCTCCGCGCGCTGGCCTTCGAGCTTCGTCTCAAAGGCGAGCAGCTGCTCCTTTTCTTTCGCATAGCGATTTCGCTCTGCCTCGGCGGTATCCCTCGCAGACTTTGCCGCCTTTCCTTCTGCCATGATGTTGTCGAGCATATCAAAATACGCCGCAAGCTCCTTCGCCCGGCGGATGCGGACCAGATCCTGCTTTTTATGCTCGATTTCCTCAGCCTTCATAAGGAGCGACGCCTGCTGCTTTTCTGCCTTGTCCAGTGCCTGAAAATGGGAATTCAACTGCGCGGCCTCGCTGTACACCTTGCGGAAATCCTGCATCGCGCTTTCCGTTTCCGCGTGTACCTTCTTCGCGTCCGCAAGCTGCTCACCCGTCTCCGCGGCAAGGCGGGCGAGCTCCGCCGCATCCTGTGCGCCGACCGTATGGTATGTGGTCACGAGCACCGTTTCCTGCTCCTTTTTCTTCCGGTACAGCGCATCGGCACGCCCCTTCAGCTCGTACTGGAAATCCGAAAATCGCTGCGTCTTAAAAAGCTGCTTCAGGATGCCCTCACGCTCTTCGGCTTTCGCGACGAGGAGCTTTCGGAAATCCCCCTGCGGCAGAAGGATGACCTGACAAAACTGGTTCGCATTGAGCCCGATCAGTTTCCCCGCCGCTGCCTCGATATTCGTGCGAAGCGGCGACATTTCCTTCCCGTCGACCAATTCCGAGAGCGAGGCCTGCATCGCTGTCTTTGTCTGTCCCTTGCCTCGCTTCTTATCGATGAACTGCTCGGGTGAACGGCAGGCACGATACGTCTTATCGCCGATCATGAAGTCAAAAATGACTTCCGTCTTCTGATCCGGCCCTGCATAGTCGCTTCGCATACGCGCGCCGCTCCGATCGCCTGACGTCTTCCCATAGAGCGCATAGCACATGGCATCGAGGATCGTGGTCTTGCCCGCCCCCGTCGGCCCGCAGATGAGGAAAAGATGCCGCCCATCCAGCTTTTCGAAATCGATCGTCACTTCCCCCGCATAGGGGCCGAAGGCACGCATCGTCAGCTTCAAAGGTCTCATCGCTCTTCCTCCTTCTTGTACACCGCTTCCCAGCAGACATTGGCAAGCGCCTCTTCCTTGTCTGACAGCTCTCTCTCTCGGAATTCGCTGACAAATGCACGGAAAATATCCTGATCGCTCATGTGCTCCAGCTCGATATCGCGGCGGCCGCTGTCCTCCTTATAGCCCATGTTCTGCTCGACGCCCAGTGCATTCTTGTACTTCTCGCGAAGCTTTGGCATCGCATCGATCACAGGCAGCTCATCCGTCAGGATGACCTGCAGGTAGTCCTCCGAGGCCTCCCTCTTTTCGCTCATGAGCTCGGCGAATGTCCCTTCCAGCACACGGACCTGATGGAGCGGCGCTAGCTCACGGAAATCTGTCTCGACGCTGCCATCCTCTCCGATCGTTCCCACGATGACGCCCTTATGCTGCTCCGCCTCATCGAAGGAATACCGCATGAGGCTGCCGCTGTACTGCACCCTTTCTGACTGCTTCTGCGTCCTCTGGTGCCGGTGCAGATGCCCGAGCGCCGCATAGTCGTAGGCATCAAAGACACTGTCTGAGATCCTGTCATAGCCTCCGATCGAGAGCGGCCGCTCCGACTCGGAGGGCGTCCCGCCCGCGGCAAAGACATGGGCGAGTGCCACCTTCCTCATCGAAGGATCGGGCAGAGCAGAAAGAAGGATCTCCGAGAGCTTCTTCTCCGCCTCCTCGTAGCTGTGAATGTCTTCCGCGCCGGAAAGCCCCTTCTGATTCATCATGACGCGCACGCGCGCCGGCTCGGCATAGGGGAGCGGCACAAAAGCCACCTTCCCCCATGCATCCTCCAGGATGACGGGATGCACACGATCCAGCGGGCCGAAAATATAGAGCCCCTGATGCGACAGGAGACGGCTCGCCACCGCGAGGCGCTCCGCACTGTCATGGTTCCCGCTGATGACGATCAGAGGAGTATGTCGCTTTCCTACGATCTCCTCTGTCATGCGGTCGAAGAGCTCGACCGCCTCCTCCGGCGGGTATGAACGATCATAGACATCCCCCGAAAGCAGAATGACATCCGGCCTCTCTTCATCGACGAGCGGAAGGAAGCGGTGCATCAAAAGCCATTCCTGATCCTCTGTCATGGCATGCTCTTTCAAAAGCTTTCCCAGATGCCAGTCAGCCGTATGGATAAATTTCATGGTACCTCCTCTTATGAGCCTTTAAGAAACACGGATCTGTCATTATTATAGCCTGACGCACAGGGCCGGGTAAGAGAATGGCTGTACGCTTCTCCCCACACAAAAAGGCGATGTGAAATAACGATCATCTCATTTTCGCGTTCCATCTGCCACGGGAGACTTGCAGCTCTCATAGGAGTGACCGGGAAACCTTATCCCAGTTATTTTTCATGCCATAGTCACCCTATCCGCCCCTTTCGGGCACCTTCCCCTAGAGGGGAAGGCTGCGATATGAGAATACCATCCTCTAAAAAAGGCGGCGAAGCTGCCACCTCACCCCTGAACCAAATGAAAGCAAAGTAAAACGGGGCTGTGAAGAAATGAATCTTCATTTCTTCACAGCTCCTTTTTATGATTCCGTATTTCTCTCTGTCAGGTAATGCGCGATGGCTTTATAGAAATCCTGAGCGCGCTCATACTGCTCTTCCGCTTCCCCCTCTGACACGACAAAGAAATCTGCGTAGTCCGTATTGTTTCGGATCTGAAAAGCCTGACTCAAATATTTCGAATACTTCACATCAAAAATTTTTGTCTTGACGTATTCCCGTTGGAAATAGGGAATCACGCCTGCGTGTTTTTTGAAGTCCACCCCATCTAGGGCCAAAATAGCACGAACAGCCGTAAACATCGCGTAATAAGACCGTCCAATGGAGTCTTTATAACTCGCATGTTCCAGCAGCAGCTTCGACGAATCAAGCCGCTCTTTTGCCATAGAAAGACGATAGCGCATCAGTGCCTGTCGATTTTCAGGAAGCAATCGGGATCCCCTCCTGACTGATATTTCTATAATACGGCAAGTCAGCTTTGTACTTCATATACTCCTCATACGGGATCACCGTGGGGGAAATGATGATGCCATACTCCAGCTCCAGATCTGAAGAAATGTCCCAAACCTTTTTCAGCTTGTCTTGCAGTTCCCGACGATCCCCATGCACAATGGCTACGAGATCAATATCCGACTCCTCATCATTTGTTCCCCGCGCATAGGAGCCATACAAAAGAATCTGCTCAATATGGTTGCCAAAAGCCCTGTGGTATGCTTGGGCCACATGGTAAAGGATCGTCTGTAATTCTGATGCACTGCACATGGTATCCCCTCCTTTTCTGTATTATAGCATGGGTAAGACCTAAAGGGTATGGGACTATTCTCATGCATCCACGCAAAAAGAGGCTCATCGAGCCTCTTTTTGATATACCTTATTTCAGCACGCCGATCTCCTTATAGTACTTGGCAGCGCCCGGGTGGAGCGGGATATCCGCAATGTCCTTCACTGCATTTTCAGCGGTGAGGCCCTTCAGATTTTTCTGAGACTGTCCGAGCTCATCCATGTGTTCCCACAGGGTCTTCGTCAGCTGATAGACCACATCCTCCGGCAGATCGCCGCGGCAGAACATGACCATCTTGATGGCCGATGTCTTGACATCCTTATCCTGATTCGGATAGGTGCCGGCTTTGATCGTATAGCTGGTGTACCACGGGTACTTCGCCTTCAGCTCTTTGATGAGGTTGTCATCGATCTCCACGAGGTGCGCGCCGCCTGTCAGTGCCTGCGTCACAGCAGAAGCCGGAGCGCCGGACATGATCCATGCGCCGTCGATAGATCCGTTCTGCAGCAAATCTGCCGCATCGGTGAAGGTGATGTATTCCGCTTTGATGTCATCGGGGAAGGAAAGACCTGCTGCCGTGAAGTGCGTCTCGCATTCGTTATAGACAGAGGAGCCTGCCGATGCCACGGCAAAGTGCTTTCCTTTCACGTCCTTCAGGCTGTTGATCCCGGAATTTGCCGTAGCAACGACCTGATTCGGATTCAGGTACAGGCCGCCGATCGCTTTCAGATCCTTGTAAGCGTGATCCTTGAAGCTGTCCGTACCATTCAGGCACTGGTAGACATTGGAAGAGATCGCAATGGATACCTGTGCTTCGCCTTCGGATACCATGTTCAGATTTGCGATGCCGCCGGCCGATGCCTGGCTGGAAGCCTGCACGCCCGGTACCTGGCTGCTCCACATGTTCGTGATCGCTGCGCCTACGGCATAGAGCGCGCCCGAAGCTCCCGCCGTCGGGAAATTGATCTTGATCGTCTGTCCGGCCGCCGGTTTCGCCGCACCGGAAGCTGCTTTCTTGTCATCCCCGCATCCGGCCAGAGCTCCGGTCAGGGTCAGAGCTGCCAGTGACAGCGCGATCGCTTTTTTCCATTTTTTTGTCATGATGATCCCTCTCTCTTTCTTCTATCCTACTCTTCTCCATAGAGAATAATAAAGTTGCAAATATTATACTATAAATGAGCGGGCATTGGTAGGTGGGGGCGGAGGTTCAGGGTTAGCCCATGGGCGTACCGCCATTTGATTGCGTGTAAAAGCTCTACTCGCCAGTTAGGAGTGAGGAGTGAGGAGTGGTGGTGCGGCGCATTAAAATCAGAAGCGCCGCGAAGTATATGTGATGCGATGCCCGAAAGTGGCATTTAAGTCACCAGTCACTAGCTACCAGTCACTTGCGGCTCCTAATCCCTAGCTACTAATCCCCAGCTACCAGTCTCTAGTCACTAGCCACTCATCCCTGCTTTTACACATCCATCGTTTATCGGTCTGCAAAAAAGATTTCTCGACTTTGCTCGAAATGACGATACGTGGGGCTGATGTCTCCCAGTTACTAGTCACCAGCCACTCCTAATCCCTAGCTACTAATCCCCAGCTACTAATTTCTAGTCACTAGTACCCCCATCCCTATTTCCTTCTCATCCACTGGAAGACGCAGACGGCGGCAATGCCCGCAATGCCTGCGATATCCGTCAGGCTGCCCGGGAAGAGCAGCAGCGGGGAGACGGCGATGAGGATCACGCGCTCGATGACACTGGCCTTCCGGATGATCCAGCCTTCCAGACCGGCCACGAGAGCAAACGTCCCGATCAACGCGGTGAAGATGCTCCAGAGAGATTCCCAGAGTGTCGCTGTCTTGTCGACGCCGATCAGGAGTACCGGATTATCCAGGAAGAAGAACGGGATGATGAAGCCGATGAGCCCGAGGCGGACCGCCCACAGTCCCGTCTTCGTCTGATCAGAGTCGGCGATGCCGGATGCCACATAGGCAGACATGGCGACCGGCGGCGTGATATTCGACAGGCAGGCATAGATGAGGCAGAAGAGGTGCGCGATGAGCGGAAGCGCCCCCGCCTTGATGAGGACCGGCACCGCGACGGCCTGCACGATGACATAGGCAGCAACGCCCGGGACACCCATGCCAAGGATCGCCGACATGATCATGACGAGGAAGCCTGCGAGGTAAATGTGATCGCCCTGTACGATGGACAGGATGAGGTAGCCCATATTGAGCCCCATGGATGTCAGAGTGACGGTACCGATGATGATGCCGATGATGACGCAGCACACGCCGACCGAGATCGCACTTTTCGACCCTTCGACGACCGCTTCCAGGATCTTGTCAGGGCCCATGCGGGTATCCTTACGAAGCCAGCTGGCACCGATGGTGACAAAGATGGAGATCACGGCCGCATAGAGCGGGGTGAAGCCGGCAAACATCAGCCCGATGAGGCTGACGAGCGGAAGCACCAGATGCCCCTGCTCCTTGATGACGACCATCGCATTCGGGATATTCTCCTTTGCGATGCCGGAGAGTCCGAGACGTTTCGCCTCGAAGTGGACCGCGAGCAGCAGGCCGACGTAATAGAGGAGCGCCGGTGTGATGGAGGCAAGTGCCACATAGGTGTAAGACAGATTCAGAAATTCTGCCATGACGAAGCCGACTGCGCCCATGATCGGCGGGGTGAACTGACCGCCTGTCGATGCCACGGCTTCGACAGCACCGGCAAATTCCTTCTTGTAGCCCGTGCGCTTCATGAGCGGAATGGTGATGGTACCGGTCGTCGCGACATTGGCGATGGCCGAGCCATTGATCATGCCCATGAGACCGGAGGCGATGACCGCCACCTTCGCCGGGCCGCCGGATGTACGACCGACAAGCGTCAGCGAGAAATCATTGATGAATTTCGAGAAGCCGCTGTGCTTTAAGAAAGCACCGAAAACGACGAAAAGGAAAATATAGGTCGCCGATACGCCGATACCGGTGCCAAGCACGCCCTGCGTCCCCCAAAACTGGGTGATGAGCACGCGCTTCAGCGTGAAGCCATTGTGTCCGAAATAGCCCGGCAGGTATGCACCAAACCAGTTGTACGCCAGAAAGACTGCCGCGAGAATCGCAAGATTTCCCGATGCACGGCGCGCCGCTTCAAAGACGCAGACGATCGCGACGAGGGCGATGCCGACCTCCATATCAGAGATACGGCCGCCGGTCTGTGCAATGCGCGTGTAATTCAAGATCAGGTACGTGAAAGAGCCGATGGAGCCCAGAATGAAAACCCAGTCCCAGATCGGCGGCAGCTTCCTTCTGCGCTTCTCCTTCTTATACGTAGGAAACAGCAAAAAGGTAAACAGCAGTAAGAAAATACAATGGATCGCACGCAGATTGATCGCGCTGATCGCACCGATGGTCGTGAAATACAGCTGGAACGCAGTCCACACGCAGAGAAGCACGATGATGGCCTTCCCCAACGGTCCTTCATAAATACGCATGCGGGAGTCTGCGTCCTTGTCCTCCAGCATCTTCCGGGCTTTGTCATCCAGCTCGGCCTTATTCGCCGCCACATCCTCCAGGCGGACGTCTTTCTCTTGACTCATAATTTCCTCCTATCCTTCCATTTCGGGTCTTTTCCGAAGAGTCGTATTGGTACAGTATAGCAGAGAATGGTTTCAGGGTTCAAGGTTCTGGGTTCAAGGTTCTGGGTTCAGGCTTAGCCCCTGAGGCGTGCTGCCCCTTGATTACGTGCGAAAGTGGGGAGCGGGTTCTACAGGTTCAGAGGGTTCAGAGGGTTCAGAGGGGTGGTGCGGCACATTTCGTCATCCTGAGCGGAGAAAAACGTCGTGTGTTAAAAAATGGCTTATCTGAAATATGAGAACTGAGTCGAAGGATCTAAGCGCCGCGAATTTTAAACATCCATTGTTCACGAAAGATGAAAAACCTGTGAACCTTTTGAACCTTCAGAACCCGTTTAACCTATTTCTTCCCTGAACCCCGAGCCCAATCAAAAAGCGCCATGCTCCATCTGAGCTTGGCGCTTTTCACGTTTTCACATTTTATTTACTTTCAAAGAACGCTTTGTACGCGAGGTAGGTCTCGTAGGCATCTGCCTTGGAGAGGAGATCATATGGCGCATGCATGGAGAGCATGGCGGTGCCGCAGTCTACCACTTCTGCGCCCCAGTCCGCCATCATGAAGGCGATGGTGCCGCCGCCGCCCTGATCGACCTTGCCGAGCTCGCCGATCTGCCAGCAGACACCGGCTTCATTGAAAATGGTGCGGATCTTCTGCAGGAATTCCGCATTCGCATCATTGCTGCCGGACTTGCCGCGAGCGCCGCCATACTTGGTGAGATTGATGCCATAGCCGAGGAAGGAAGCATTGTCCTTTTCGGAGACCTCTGCAAACATTGGATCCATGCAGGAGTTCACGTCAGCGGAGAGCATTTCACTGTTTTCCATGGTCTCATAGAAATCAAGGATGGTATCCTTGCCCTGCAGTGCGAGGAGCTTCATGACGAATTTGACGAAATAAGAGGACTCCATGCCCGTATTGCCGTAGGAGCCGATCTCCTCTTTATCGGTCAGGAGTGCCGCCTGGGTCTTGACCCCCGGTTTAGCCTGAAGGATCGCTTCAAGGTTCGCATAGGAGCAGACACGGTCATCCTGTCCATAGGAGGCGATGAGGGAGCGGTCGAAGCCGACGTCACGGCTCTTGGTCGCCGGGACGAGCTCGAGCTCCGCTGCAGCAAAGTCTTCCTCTTCGATGCCGTAGGTATCCTTCAGCATCTTCATGAATACTTCCTTCGGCTTCAGATCTTCTTCCGCATTCGTGCCTGCGATGGCCTGAAGCTGCTCACCCGTGATGCCTTCTGCGAGCGTCTTCTTCATCTGGTCCTGCGCCATGTGGATCAAAAGGTCGGATACGTAGAAGATCGGATCATCATCCTTGAGACCGATATTGATATCGACCTTCTTGCCGTCCTTCGTGTATACGACACCGATCAGTGCGAGCGGGATGCAGGTCCACTGGTACTTCTTGATGCCGCCATAGTAGTGTGTGCGGAAATATACGATGCCATCCTGCTCATGCACCGGATTGGCCTTGAGGTCGAGGCGCGGAGAGTCGATGTGGGAACCGACGATCTTGATGCCTGCATGCACCGGTTCTTCCCCGATGACAGCCAGGATCACAGACTTGCCCTTCTGGTTCCAGTACACCTTGTCGCCCGGCTTGAGGGAATCCATATCATAGACCGGCTTGAAACCGGCGGCCTCTGCCTGACGGATGATCTCATCGGCTGCCAGACGCTCTGTGCGTGCGGCGTCCAGGAATGCCTTGTACTTTTCACCATAGTCCATGACAGCCTGACGTTCATCGGCGTCCATGCGCTGCCATACAGACTTGGTTCTGCTATATGTTTCTTTCATCTTAAAGCCTCCTTTAGAGAATGATTATCATGTAAGTATTATAAACGGCAGGGAAGAGAAAGACAATAGAAAGTTCGAGGTTCGAGGTTCGAGGTTCGAGGTTCGGGGTTCAGGGTTCAGGGTTAGCCCGTGGGGCGGGTCGCCCATGGATTGCGTGCGAAAGAGGTTCGGCGGGTTCTGTAGGTTCTACGGGTTCAGCGGGGAAGGTGCGGCGCATAAAAATCAGAAGCGCCGCGAAGGTTTGAAACTAGCGGTGTTCTCGTATCGCAACCTAATCCCTAGCTACTAATCCCTAGCTACCAGTCACCAGCCACTAATCCCTACTCCCCCGGAAACATCTTATTCAAATAGTATGTCAGCACCGCGAAGACCGCCATGACCACGAAGATCATGGGATATGCGATGACTGTCAGCATGATGGAAGATTCGATACTTGTCATAGTGCCTCCTTATGAAAGGACAGGAATCAGCGCGAGGACGAGACCGCCGGCCACGACGGATGCCACCTGGCCTGCCACATTGACGCCCATCGCGTGCTGGATGATGTAATTGGTCGGGTCCTCTTTGAGCGCCATCTTCGCGATGACACGCCCGGACATCGGGAACGCGGAAATGCCGCATGCTCCGATCATCGGATTGATCTTCTTCTTGAGGAAAAGGTTCACGACCTTTGCGAAGAGGACGCCGCCGACCGTATCAAAGACGAAAGCCACAGCCCCCAGCGCCAGGATCTTCAAAACATCCAGCGTGAGGATATTCTCAGCCGTCATGGTCGCACCGACCGTGATGCCGAGGAAAAGGGTCACGAGATTCGAGAGCTCATTCTGCGCGGTGTCAGAGAGTGAGTCGCAGACGCCGGAGACCTTCAGCATATTGCCAAACATCAGCGCACCGATGAGCGGCACGGAGATCGGTGCAAGGATCCCTGCAAAGAGGACGACCATGAATGGGAAAAGGAACTTGACTGTCCAGGATATCGGTTTCTCTTCGCGGTACGCCATATGGATCCTGCGCTCATGCTTCGTCGTCAAGAGCTTCACGATCGGAGGCTGGATGATCGGGACAAGTGACATATAGCAGAAAGCCGTCACGGTCAGGGGCGCGAGAAGGTTCGTCGCAAATTTCTGCGCGACGAAAATGGTGGTCGGGCCATCCGCTGCCCCGATGATGCCAATGGATGCCGCTTCGTTAAAAGGAAATCCGACGACAGACGCCAGCATTGTCGCTGCGAAAATACCGAAATGAGCCGCTGCGGCAAAGAGCATGACGTACGGCGCACGGATCAGCGCATCAAATTCACACATCGCACCGACCGCAATAAAGATCAGCACCGGGAAAAGCTCATTGGCGATGCCCGCCTGATAGAGGACGGACAGGAATCCCGGTTCTCCTCCATCCGTTGGGATGACCGCAAAGTGTCCGGGGATATTGGCAAGGATACAGCCCACCCCCATCGGGAAGAGCAGCATAGGCTCATAGTCCTTCTTTACGCCGAGCCAGATCAGGACTGCGCCGATGGCAAACATGACCCAGACCGTGGGGTCGGACATGCCCATGACACCGGTGAATAATTCTTCTAAAACTTTTTCCCAGTTCTCCATGAATACCTCCTATATTGAAATAATGAATTGGGACTATGTGAAAAGCGATAGACGCTTGGAGTTGGTTTGGGATGGCTCATGGGATGTTCAGTCCCTTGATTCCGTTGGAAAGCTTCGCTTGAATGAGAAATTAGAAATGAGAAATGCGAAATGGTGGTGCGGCGCATAAAAATATGGAAGCGCCGCAGAGTATAGATGGTAACGATGTCATGAGCTGGCATTTCAGTCACTAGTCACAAGTCACTAGTCACTCGAGGCTCCTAATCCCTAGCTACTAATCCCTAGCCACTAATCATCCCTGCTTTCAAACTTCAGGGTTGTGGGAGCGGCTGCGCCGTGAATATATGGGGCGATACCCGAAGGCTGGAGGATAGAAGTCAGATGTCTGATGTCTCCCAGTCTAATTCCTAACAAAAACAGGACCTGACATTTTTCAATGCCAGGTCCTGTTCTTTATTTCCTGCCCCCGTGCCATCCGCAGGAAATGCTATGCAGTTTTTATACATCATACCCCAGAAGAGGGAGAATGACGAAGACGACCAGCGCCCAAATGACGCCTGCTCCGGCAAAAATACCGAAGGTGATCGCAAAGCCCTCCTTCGTGCGCGGCACGCCGAGAAGGCTGTAGTTTCCCATCACGCCGCGGCGCACCATGAAGCCATTGTCTTTTCTTTGACGGAACCACTTCATTTTGTGCTCATAGCTGATGCTGTAAGCAGTAAGTACGGCCACGACCGAAGCGATCAGCCAGTAAATAAGAAAACGGGCTGCGTGGAAATCCTGAACATCTGATAAATCTATAAGTTGTGGCATAGATGCACCATCCTTGTACGAAGTTTTATGTTACCTATTATAAAGCACGGATGGGATTTTGGCAATGAGGGAATGACGCGGCGGCTTCGGCTCCGGTGGGAAAGGCGATGTGGTGCGGCGTATACAGCGTGAAAGGGCGCAATCCAGGAATGCTGCCTCCTAAGCAAAAGGAGCTGTGAAATAACGATCATCTCATTTTCTCGTTCCATCTGCCGCGGGGGACTTGCAGCTCTCATAGGAGTGACTGGGAAACCTTATCCCAGCTGTCTTTCATACCATAGTCACCCTATCCGCCCCTACGGGGCACCTTTCCCTAGAGGGGAAGGCTGCGATACGAGAATACCATCTTCTAAAAAAAGGCGGCGAAGCCGCCACGAGGGCCCTGAACCTTGAACCAAATGAAAGCAAAGTAAAAAGGGGCTGTGAAGAAATGAG
>ERZ1034678.288-NODE-288-length-28495-cov-299.678516_pt1 | contig 28495 bp, 24 predicted proteins | sample MGYA00520640_ERZ1034678 | MGnify/ENA primary metagenome ERZ1034678 (study PRJEB33766, sample SAMN09781767) | gut metagenome | biome: gut microbiome | host: Homo sapiens | place: Madagascar | study: EMG produced TPA metagenomics assembly of the PRJNA485056 data...
GCAACAACATGAAATCCATATCGGCGGAGCGATGAAAATTCGTTCCGCCACTTTCATGAGCCGAGGAGCGGAAAAGAAACTGTATGTTTCTATTTGTCACTTTCTTTCCAAAATGAAGTTCCTATAATATGTAATTTCGCTTTTTCCTGAGCTTCAGCTTGAATTTTTTCGTCTATTTCACCAGTTAATTTATCATGCATTTTTATGGAAGAATAATAATTGAGATTTAATGTCTCAAATTCCTTTTCTAATAAATCCAACTTGTCTCTTTGCAATGCTACACAACAAGACTTACTGTATAAATTCAATAAATTATCTTTATATTGCTCAAGCTTGCCATTCAATTCCAATAAATTATTCATACTTTGTTCATGAATACCAAACACACTATAAATAAGTTGTTTGTTCTTGTATTTTAGACAAATGGGTAGCATTATTATGAGTAAGGAAAGCAACGAAAGAATGTATTTATCTGTAACAAATTCAAATTTGATGACAACATTTAATATGGCAGGAATTGCCAAACAAATATAAACTCCCCAAAAATACAGATTATTTTGAGCGGAATTTTTCTTGCCTACAAGGATGGAAGAATAATATATGTCAGTAACTATCTCACAATATTTATCCCATATTCTTGATGTCAAATCATCTTTATATTGCTCCAAATTAGTCATCGCTTTTATTTTTTCTTTGGTGGAATTGGCTTAGGAACTGATGTTGGAATGATTTTTCCATTCTGCATTTTGGGCGTTTTTGCAGTACTTATATATTTCTTTGTATTCATTTTATCTAAATTTTAAAGTTCTGGAAACAATGCTGCTCCCACATATTATTGGGAACAGCATTATATGTATTTGTTACTCAATCTCTACGGTTTCACCGTCACCAGTAGAAGAACCACTGCCAGACGAAGAACCGCCACTTGATGGCTTGCTGCTAGGAGTCGTTGCAGACGAACTTCCAGACGTGGATGGAGCTGTTGCTTTTTGCCCCATGACCTCACGCTTGAAGTGGGTTATCTCTGTGTTCACATAGTCGATGAACGCTGTGTAATCCTTTTCGCCAAAGACGAGGGCAAGGGCATTCACCATTTTAACCAATGCACGATAAGCGTTATCACTTGCTGTACGAGCAGTTTTCAATGCTCCAACAGTCACGCCCATCTTCTCGTTGGTACGCTGCAAGGTAAGTGTTCTTACATGCTCGTTGGCTTCCTTCATGTTGGTAACAAATGCAGCCAGACCTAATGTGGAAACTTGTGAAGAATACTTGTTCTCAAGGTCAGAAATGAAGTTTACCAAGAGACCTGTCTCTTTGTCGAGTTGGTCAGCGGTGTTTATCTTGTAGTCCTTGATATGTTGTGAGAGAACCTTTGCCGCCTGTGACATATTCTCAACAGGAATGGCGAGGAAACCCTCAACAGCTTTCTTATAGCCAGCATAGAGAGCATCTCGGTCGCTGTCTGCCTTGGCGATGTCATCGGTCAAGAGACTTTTCTGTGAAATCTTCAAGGCTTCGTCCTCTGCGGCAACAGCAGCCTTAAAATTGCTGACGAGTTCTGAAGCCTTTGCCTTTACGGTCGTATCAGCCTCGGCACGTGTAAGAATGTTGCTTACAAACGTGAAATGCGCACCGTTGTTCATGCGCTGAATGTTGATGTCGTTAATCTCTTTCATACTGTTAAGGATTTTTATTTGACAATTTATTATGTGCATCGTTGGATTTCTCCAATTGCAATCGCTAAGATAATAAAATAAACGAGAAAACCGCAACTTTGTTGCGAAAATTTGACAACCTTAACGATATAACCTTGCATTTTGCCATAGAATAGCCTATAAACTCAAATCTACGCATACTTTTGAACATATAATGAACGGAAATGCTAATCAATGCTTCATTTTACAAATTGTGGACAAAGACACTCGAATCAAAGCATTCTTCTACACATAAAAATGACAAGAAACTGCAATCAAAACTTTCTTTTGAACTTTGGCAAGGTGTTGATTGCAATCAACAATTACTTTTAGATGCCGTTGATAGTTGTGACTGCGGACTAAGGCAACATTCATAGGTCATTGTGTCTGTAGATTACAATCACTAAGAACAAATTAAAGCCAATGTTGTTTTTGCATCAATGCAAAAGCGACATTGGCTTTAATTTTCTTATCGACATCCTATTTTGCTGATTCATTGGCGTATTTATCTGCTATATCATTCCATCTTGGAATGTTGAGATGCACACCATAATGTCTTTCGTAACTCTCTATGAGTCTATCTTTCCAATGCAAGGCTATGGTCACTCTTGTGTCTGGATATTGGTAAATGGTTTCTTCCATTGCTGCCAAGAAATCTTCAAGGCTTTCGAAAGGCTTGAAATCTGTACGTTCTGAATACCAAGTGGCAGGGCGAATATTAACTATCACCTTGTTCTTATACTGCACCTTGACAGGCCATGTTCCACTTGTGCTGCATATCTCCCAAAGGTTCTTCAACCATATTCGCTCTATCTCTACCACACCATTCTCCATCTTGTATTTTATGAGCAAGTGCTTTGAGTGCAACTTCCACGGCTTCTCTATCACAAGATTGATAAAGCTACGGAATGCGGCAATGTCAAAGTTAGGACTGCCCGTGAATGATTTTATCTCTAACCAGTTTGATTCCAAATTGTCTGGGTCCAACCAAAAGTCGGGAGAGGCTTGCTTGTGATTATGAATGTGAACAATGCCTTTGCTCGTCATCCATTTGTCAAGCCATTCTTCAAGAATGTTGCCTATTATGTTGTTTTGCTCAACCGTTATGCCAAAGTCACGAAGGTTGAATCTAACAGAACCTGTTGCGCCCTCCATTCCGAAGTCCTCAACAAGTGCGTTGTATAAATTTTCTGATGCGTCCATATTTCTATTTTTTTAAAGTGTCTAATAATCGTTCTGCAACTGCTTTGATAACAGGTACAACGACAGTATTGCCTAATAGGTCAAAACCGTCTTTCTCACTTACATTGAACTTAATGTTGTCTGGATAGCCGCAAAGTCGCAATCCTTCTCGAAGTGATAATCTTCTCAGTCCGCCATTATCTCCAACATAGAGTTTCTGCATATCCATAGCCACAAGTGTTGGGGCAATTTCGTTTGGTGACATAACCTTGTTTATCTCAAAGCTCAACTTACCTGCGACGATGTTGTACCCCTTGGGCTTAGTTGTATCATATTCACGGTGAGTAGTTACAACTCCATTCTCAGTTGTCTCACGAATGAGTTTCTTTGGATGCTCAAACTTTAAGTAGCCTTTTTGCGTTAAATCTTCCAACATTTCTTCGAGATCTTGTGAGTCAAAAAAAGTGCGAATCTGTTCCAATGTCAACGGCATACCATCCATCCAGTCTATACCGATAATTTCAGCCCATTTCTTTTTACGGCGTTCTGTCAATATCGTGTCAAGAAGTTGCTTCTGTTTTTGTGAAACAGAGCCTTTGATTTCCAAATCCCAACTATGAATATTGGTGTTGCCACCTCTCTTGTCCTTTATGGATTTCCCATATAGTTGCTCTACCGTGAAGTGTTTAAGTAATGTTCTTGTAAAAGGAGTGTCTGCTGTTGGCAATCCTGTTTCAAGAATATCTCCTAATTTGCTTTCCTTTATTGCAAAATTATCGAGATTTGGTGTTTCATTGACGCTACCAACAATATATATTCTTTTGCGCTCTTGTGGAACACCAAAATATTTAGAGTTGAGAACACGGAAATCAAACTCATAGTTTAATGCAGTCAGTCTATCTACAATTACTTGTAATGTCTTGCCACCATCGTGATTAACAAGCCCTTCTACATTTTCAAGGATAAAACCCTTCGGACGTTTATCCTTTAATATACGCTCTACTTCAAAGAACATAGTTCCTCGTGTATCGGCAAATCCTTGTCTTTTCCCTGCCGAGCTGAAAGCTTGGCAAGGAAATCCTGCACAAAGAATATCAAAGTCTGGAATATTCTTTGTGTCAACTTTTGTTATGTCACCAGTAATTGTTTCGCCAGGGTGATTCTCTTGCAAAACCTTTACAGCATATGGCTTAATTTCAGATGTAAAGACACAAACAGGCTTTAACCCCTTTTCCTTAGCTGCTAATTCAAGTCCACAACGAATGCCGCCAATGCCAGCAAACAAATCAATGAAACGCAATACATTATGCTGATTACATTCTGCAACTTTTGGCTGCTTCAAAGATTCATCTACAACATTTGCAATATCTTGTCCTTTCAATAATTTTGGTGCAAACGGTATCTCTTTTTTATCTTTAGCAGAAGCTCTTTCTATCAGTTCGCCAATATTTAATGGCTCAGCCGTCAATTCTTCTCCTAAAGAAAAAACAACATAAGAACCGTTGGGATTAGGGTACTTTAATTTCTCCATTTCTGACTGTTCCTTGACAGAAGAATTTACACAAGGGAACAGATGATAGCCCTCTTGTGGATTTTGAGTGTTGTATATCAAAACAAAATCAGGCAGGACTTTTGAAAGAGTTCCACCATTTCTTTGAGAAAACAAATCCTTGTTGAAACGGATATTGTACAGTTTCTCATATCGTTGAGTCTTTTCTCCCAATATCCAGTCCAACTGAGATTTTTCACCTCGGTATGCACCAAAAAGGAAAGTTCTATCTTTATTCTCTATATATCTAAACATTTTTTGCTTCATTATTGTTTATGTCATTAATTAAGTCTTTAGGACTTATGGATAACAATTGGGCAACTTGCAAAAGCTGCTCCAAGGATGGTTGGGATTTATTCTGTACCCACCGACTTATTGTTATTTCCGATTTGCCCATTTGCTCAGCCAACCAGCGGTTCGTTTTGTTCTGTTCGGCTAAGACAACTCTTATTCGATTTATTGAATATTCTGCCATACGATGAATAAAATTTGGTTGCAAAGGTAACAAAAAAAGACGAAAGTTTATCATGTTTTGATAAACATTAACTTGATAATGATTATAAAGCATATAAAACCATTCGGGTTGTCATCGGAGCGTGTGGCGTTCACCAACCTGCATACGGTGACAAGACTTCTCTCCGTCACGTTGCTCTCTCGGAGTATCACCTGCCGTGCGTAGGTCTTGGCTTGATAAGGGTAGTTATCAAAGTTACAGACCACGCTGTCAACTTGCAGCGACTGGTTGATGTTTCCCGCGATGAGTCTGTTATAAAAACCTTTCTCCGCAAAGTCCTGGTAATAGTTGTATGCGCTCTTGTCAGCCAGCAGCAAGGCTCGTTTCACGTTGTGCTCGATGGCACTCTTCTCCGGTGATAGCGTAAAGAACAGCTCATGAAAGCGTCTCACATGTTCCCTTGCCTCGGCAGGTCTGTTCTGTGAGAGGTCTTGCGAGAGGGCGAGCATCAGCGACTTGCCCCCATCAAGGACGTATATCTTCTCGCGCTGCTTCTCCGCAAATCGGAATGCGAACACCACCGAACATATTGCGACAACAGCGCAACCGATGACGAGGACGATGCAGAACAGGCGTATCTGTCTGAACGAGGTCTCGATATTCTTCAATGACTTGAATTCCATTTTTCTTTTCGTTGTATTGTTCATGAATGACTATATTTTCTTAAATCCGCTCTTGATGAGCCTTCCGGCACGTCCTGCCACATTTCCAGCCGTTGCTCCTGCGATGCTTCCGCCCAGTGAGCCTGCCGTGTTCACATTCCGGTTGTAGTTGCCGATGCCACCACCTGCCTGTATGATCCAGCCTGCCACGGTCGGTATGGTGAAGTAACCGATGATTCCGATGATGAGGAAAACGATGTAAACACCGTTGCTTGCCTCAATGGAAAAGTTCGGGTCGTTCTGCAATGCCTCGATGTCGTTTTGCAGCATCAGCACCTGTATCTTGGCAAGGATGGTACTGAACAAGTCCGAAACGGGTAGCCAGAGATAAATCTGTATGTACCTGCAGAACCATTGCGTCAGCGTGGACTGGAATCCGTCCCATACCGATATGGCGAAACAAAGCGGTCCGAGGATAGAGAGGACAATGAGGAAGAATGTCCTCAACACGTCTATGACCAATGCGGCGGCTTGGAACAGCAGTTCCAGCAGTTCACGGAAGAAATCACGGATGCTCTTCTTCATGCTGTACATGCCACGCTCCACATACATTCCCGCCATTGTCACCACGTCGCCGGGTGACCAGCCGAGTTCGTCAAGCTGCTTGTCAAACTCCTCGTTGCTCACAAGGTATGCAGTTTCCGGATTGCGTTTCATCGCCTCATATTCCAACTTGTCTTTCTGCGCCCGGTATTCATTCATGTCGAAGGTCTGTGTCTCCAGCATGGAATGTGTACCTTGCACTATGGGACTCATCACGCTGTTGAGCGTACCGAGCACGATGGTCGGGAAGAACATGATGGCAAGTCCGATGGCAAACGGACGGAGCAGCGGAAATACGTCTATCGGCTCTGCCCTTGACAATGACTGCCAAACCCTCAGGGCGACATAGAACAGCGCCCCAAGTCCTGCAAGTCCCTTGGCAATGTCCGACATGTCGGAACACAGCGGCATCATCTCGTCATACAGGGAGCGCAGTATCTGGTGAAGATTCTCGAAATCCATAGGCTACCAGTATTTCTCGTTTGACTTGCCGTAGAGTCCCATGATGCGGTCGAGGTCGTTTTTCTTCTTGGCACGCAGATAACTCACGGAAATGTTCTTGTTGGTGTAATAGCTCACGAGATTGCGGTAACGCTTCATCTTCGAGTAGCAGCGTTCCACCACGTCCATTCGCTCCTTGTCCGTCATGGAAAGGGTCGTGATGTTCACCACGTTCTTCAACTCAGTCAGCACATCGTTGCTTTCCTCCAACAGTTTGGTGTAGCCGAAGCCGATGGCGGAGAGTTCCTCCACGGAGAAATTGTCATCGTGCATCATCTTCTGGTAGTTGTTGATGTAGATGTCCGTGATGTCACCCACCATGAGGATGGTCTGCTGCACCTTGCGTGCGTCCTTGACGAGGTTGTTCACCGACTTCAGCGCATCGTAGTACTTCTTGCCCTGCTCGTAAATCTTCACGGTCTCCTTGAAGTTGTTGATCATGTTCTGAGCCGTCGAAGACGTGTGGACGATGTTGTTGGACGAGTTTATGATACTCTGCGCAATGTTGGTAGGATCTATGACAGACCACTGTGCGCTTGCCTTTCCTACCATCAGCAGGAACAGGCAGATTGTCATGATTACTTTTGTTCTCATTTTTACTTTTGGATTAAGTGGATAATGAATTTACTTGTTCTCTTGTTTGTCCTCTGCAAGCTGCCGGATGGCGGCTTCCATGTCGCCACCGAGTTTCTCCGCCAATGCCCTCACCTCCAGTTTCTCACTTTCCTCAGTCGTATAGGCGAGATATTCCTGCGTGGACACCTCTGTGGCATATACTGCCGACTGCGTTCCTCCGAGTCCTATCCATACTTCCTTGTAGAGACGTGACGGGTCGTTGGACTGGTTGATGGAGAGAATCTGCGACTTCTCCTTTTCCGTCAATCCGAGCAATGACTGTATCTGCTCGAACTTGTTCATGAACTTCCTCTGGTCAAGGAGTATCTTGCAGTCTGAGTTGTTGATGATACTGTCCTTCACGATAGCGGAGGATATGATGTCCTCAACTTCCTGCGTCACCACAACCGCCTCACCGAAGAACTTTCTGACCGTCTTATAGAGATACTTGATATAGGACGCCATGTTTGCCGAAGCTATCGCTTTCCATGCTTCTTCTATCACTATCATCTTGCGGATGCCTTTCAGGCGGCGCATTTTGTTGATGAACAGCTCCATGATGATGATGGTCGTGACTGGGAACAGGATTGGATGGTCCTTGATGGCGTCAATCTCGAAAACGATGAACCGCTTGTGCAGCAGGTCAAGCTCCTTGTCTGAGTTAAGCAGATAGTCATATTCGCCACCCTTGTAGTAAGGTTCCAGCACGTTGAGGAATCCATCTATATCAAAATCTTTCTCACGGACTTTCTTTTCTTCCAGCACCTTGCGGTATTCCGTTCCCACAAACTCATAGAAGGTATTGAAGCATGGAACGATGTCGTTTTTCTCTTTCAGTTTACCGATGTAGAGCGACACGGCATTCGACAAGGCAACCTCTTCCGCTCGTGTGGCAGGCTCGTTGTCCTTCTTCCAAAGCGTCAGAAGCAATGTCTTGATGCTCTCTCGCTTCTCGATGTCAAAGACCTTATCCTCGGTGAAAAAGGGATTGAATGAGATGGGACTCTCATCCGTATAGGTATAGTAGATACCATCCTTTCCGCCTGTCTTTCTGTTGATCATCTCGCAGAGTCCCTGGTAGGAGTTTCCCGTATCGACCAAGACCACATGCGTGCCTTGCTCATAATACTGTCTGACGAGGTGGTTCATGAAGAACGACTTCCCGCTTCCCGAGGGTCCGAGCACGAACTTGTTGCGGTTGGTTGTCACGCCTTTTCTCATCGGCAGGTCAGAGATGTCAATGTGCAGCGGCTTGCCACTGATGCGGTCTGCCATCTTGATGCCGAACGGTGAGGGAGAATCCATATAGTTGGTTTCCTCCGTGAAGAGGCACACTGACTGCTCAATGAAGGTATGGAAACTCTCCTCTGACGGAAAATCACCCTCGTTGCCGGGTATCGCAGCCCAGAAAAGTGTCGGACAATCCACCGTATTGTGGCGTGGCACACATTCCATGCTTGCCAACTGACTGCCCACATCATTGCGAAGATGCTTCAACTCTTCCATATCCTCGCCCCATGCCAGGACATTGAAATGGGCACGGACAGACTGCAAGCCTTGTGAGTGAGCCTCGTTCAGATACTCGTCAATCCATTCCTTGTTGATGGCGTTCTGTCGGCTGTACCTTGACAGCGAGTGCATGTTACGTGCGGTCTTCTCGAACTTCTGCAAGGTCTCGTCACTGTTGTCTATGAATACATACTGGTTATAGATATGGTTGCAGGACAACAGCAAGCCAACTGGAGCGGCAAAGGAAAGTCGGCAGTCACTTCGGTCAGTTGACAATCGCTCAAAGCGGTTGTCCGTAGATACTTCCGTAGGAAGGTCTTCCGTTTGCGACAAGGTATGAAGGCATAGGTGTTTGTTTCCGATACGCATACCACTTGCAGACAATTCCATGTCCTCCAGACATTGCACGTTCTCCGTGGAGAGCGAGAGGTACTTACCTACAAGTCCGGTTGTCCGTTCCGTGCCTGTGATTTCCTCATCCGTCAGTCTGCGTAAGGAGATATAGCCGGAGTCGTTGATGATTCTTGCGAACTGCTCCACGGCATCAAGGAATCTTGCGACCGTTTCCTTGTCCTTGATTTCCTTGGGAATGATATGCCCACGGCACAAGGTGGAAAAATTGCTCTGGTGTGCCATGCGCTCCTTGGAGGTCTTGGTAAGGAACAGGTAACACTGGTGATGCAGGTAAGGACGCTCATTGAAGTGTCTCTCGTAGCTTCTTGACAGAAAGCTCATATCGCTTTTCAGCAAGTCCGGTTCGTAGTTCTCTTTCACGAACCAGTCCTGCTTGTGGACGATGCTGTAGTCGGGCAGCACCTTGATAGCCTTGCACCATGCGGCATGTACCGACTCATACTCCTGCGATGTTACCGTGAAGATTTCGGGGAGCGTCACCTCGTAGGCGACTGTGATGTCGCCATCCTTGGAGATGATGCAGCCTTGCTCCACGGCAAGCAGCGGAAACTTGCTCTCAAGGGTGCTTGATTTTCTGATATTTCTCATTCTTCTTTCTTTTTATGTTTGAACATTCGGTTTGTTTTCCTTCGGTTGAGGATATAGCGTGGATGGCTCTTGGCGGCAAGGAGCTTCATCAGTCCATGCTCTCCGTACTTGTTGTTCAGGTGGAATGTTCCCCATACAAGCAATGATCCGAGCGTGAGACCCAAGCCGATGCAGACCAATTGATCCGCACCAACCATATAGAGGACTACCACAAGGAAGAAGACGACAAGCATTCCACCTGCGAAGATGAAGAGGTACTGTGCCTTCAGTCCCTTGAACTCAACCGAATGACCGATGCCCTTGTTGATTGGGTAGTCAGCCATAAGTCTTATACCTTATTATATTATAGGAAGAACGAGCGGAGGATGGTTGCACTCACGATGAGGAAGATGCAGGCTCCGAACCAGCTTGCGGCAGTCTTGCTCGTGTCGGGGTCGCCAGATGAGAACTTGCCATACACCTTGATGCCTCCGATGAGACCCACCACGGCACCGATGGCGTAGATGAGCTTCGTGCCCGGGTCGAAGTAGGAGGTCACCATACTTGTTGCCTCGTTGATACCTGCAAGTCCGTTGCCTTGCGCAAATGTCTGTGATACGGCTGCGACAATCATCGCAGCAAGAAGGATGATTCTGTTTTTCTTGTTCATAAATCGTTTTTTTCTGTGCCTTGGGGATTGGATGATCCCGGCTGGCGGTTGATACTTTTGTTTACTCATGCGGCATGATGCCGACTTGTGGATTCAGTGGCGAGCTGAGATTTTAGCCGTAGTCTTTCTTTTTCATTGGTGTACTTTAAAATTATTGTTAGAGGCGATATGCCTTGAGTCCCTCATCAAATGCAGCCTTGATTTCGGCAGCATGGATAGCAAAATGCTCGTTGATGATGTTGTCAATGTAACTTGACATGGAAACCTGTCCCTTGCCAACGACATTCACAAGCTTCATAATGCGCTCATGGGTCTCTTCTCTGATATAGATTTGTTTTCTTGGTCTTACAGTAAAGTCTGCATCTACCATGAACTTATCTACATACTGCTCGCTACGGTTTTTCTCCGTTCTATCAATTGGTTCAAACTGTCCCATCTCGAAATTCCCAAATGTTACATCCCCCTCCAAATCATTCTCTTTGTATGAAGAACTGTTTGGAAAAGCCTCATCAAGACAAGCGTCAATCTGCTTATGAATTTTCTTCTTGCACTCATCATGATTTCTCATGTAAATCTCATACAACTCCTTGTCATCTATCGAAGGAATTTGTCTTTTAACACTGTTTCTTTTTTTCATTGTAATTCTTACGTTTTAATTGTTATACAAAATCTCTAATATTGAAATCCTTGAAGTCTTCAGGAACAACAAGTTTCTTCTTTTTGATAGCCTTTGTTGCTTTTTCTGATGTTGGCTTGACAGTGGAAACGCTCGACATGTGCAATTCCATCAACGCATTCATTCTGCGTTTGATCTGCTTGGAACGTTCCGCTATCATGTTGAAAAGTTCATTGCCTTCCATTTCAATAAACACCTTGCCAGCATGAGAACATTCTTCGTTTGTGGCATTCGGCTTGCTTGCCGTTTCAACAGCCTTGTCTATCTCCTCAAAGCTATTGCCACTTGCTTGTTCAACAACAGGCTCTTCCTCTGATTCATCGTATTTCACGTCAACATCCTCAATACGTGTATCTGTGAAAACTTCATCCAATTTATTGTCAGGAATACGAGCGGACTTCATCGAAGATTGGTCTTCCTCAAATGTCACTTCACTTTCCTTTATCGCTTCACCCTCGTCCTCCGGCTTAGTTTGCACAGGTTCCTTTTGGGCTTTTTTCGATGAGACTGTATAAGTGTGTCTGATGATGAAATCATCAGCAGGAATAGGCGGACTTTCCTTAGGCTCAACCTTGGTTTTTTCTATTCTCAACTTGTTCCTAAGCCAAATGTCGGCATCAAAAACCAAAACAGCTATACTCCACACAAAATACAGGAGCGCAATCGTCAATAACATTATTTCCATATTACCACATGATTATATCCTTGTTATTTTTCTTATACACCTCTTTGATAACTTCCCCATACTTTTGGAAATGTTCTGTCAGCACATGGTCTATATAGCCCGACAAGGACATATCCTCACGGTTTATGACAGACACGAGGCGCATGATGGTTTCATGATACTCCTTTCGGATGTATGTCATCTTGCCAGAACGAGCCGGATTCTCAGACCTGCGAATATACCTTTCTTGATATTCATCCATGAGAGAAGAAGTACCCTTGGAAGATATAGCTTCTTTCTGCTTGCTGACTTCGTTCTTTGGAGTCTCCTTTTGTGTAGGTTCTTCCGTTGATGCCCTGCTTGGTGGCATGTGTGGTCGGAATGAGTTTCTGAACTCTTCCGAGTCGATGGTTACTTTCAGATTCTTTGCCATACTTTTTTATTTCTTGATGATTGATAAAATCTCGTCTGCCAATTTCTCAATGTTACTACCTTTAATCAGATGCTTGTCGGGAGGAAGAATCGTGGAACGAAAGACTGCCTTGTTGCCGACTTCGGCACATTCCTTTCTGAAACGCTTGCTGTCCGGGATGTATGTGTTCAGCACCGACAGTCCTGCTCCGTCCATCACACGACTTGCTTTCTCATACAGAACGGTCTTCTCTCGTGCATCTACCATGTTCCATAGCATATACAGTTCCTTGATGTTGGTCTTTCCGATACTGATGAACGAATCGTTCAACTGACTGGCGAACATTATGGAACTTTTCAGCACCACATTGTCTGCCGTAATCGGGCAGAAGATATAATCCATCGTGACGATGGTATTTATCACACCGAGGTTGTCAATGGTTCCTGCGAGGTCGAAAAAGATGAAGTCCGGCGGGGTATCCATTTCCAAGAAAGGTTTTATTGCCTCCATAGCCTTTCCTGGGTGACTCTCTACGATTGGATAAACAGCCTTACCTGTTCTTTTCAACTGCTCATAGGCTTGTCTCAACAGATACTCGTTACTCTCGATGCTCTGCATGTCACGTTCTCTCATGTCCTTGATGCTGAACTGTGGAAAATCACAGTCAACCACCACGACATCGTAGCCTCTGACATAATAAAGGTAACTTGCCATCAACACCGTTAGTGTTGTCTTGCCAGCTCCTCCCTTTTGGGTGGAGAAGGCGATGAATGTTGGTTCTTTCTTCATGTTTGTCTTTTTATGAGTTATACATCTTGTTTGTTATAATGCTGCAGTGCATTTTTATTTGTGATACATCCTACATGCTATGGTGCAAATATATGAGCCATGAGGCTTGCAAGTGATATTATATGTTATGCAACTTTCATATCAGTTATACTGTTTTTATGCTTGCTATATGGCTTTTATATATGTCATGCTTCATAACTGTTCTATAGCCTGTCTGTATGTCATGCCACATTTGTGCATACTTATATTACATTTTACATATCAAGCATTTTGCATGTCAAACGTTTTATCATATTACATGTAATACGTTTTATATGATTGCATTGGAGCATACAAATATGCCACTTGTTTTGCATCATTCAAGACATGTATATCTGTCATTCACGCTGCAAAGCAACAACGAAAAATCCGAAAAACAATGGTTTTCAAATCCTGTGGCAGCATGTTGCCGATAGTTGCAGTGGTTGTCTGGGGTGCATCTGTTCCAAGGGTGCTTTTTTAGCCGTAATTTTGCACCCGAAAGGCAAAGCGATGGATAGCGCATCCATATCGTTCCGAGAAGAACAAGGCTTGATGCTCCGCAAAGGACTGGATTTCCCGAACAGCTTCCATTCGGGATGGGGACAGCTTCTTACGAAGGCTAACTTCAATCCACCCTAAGCGGATTTTTATGTCCTCAAAGACATAGCAAGGTATGTTTTGAGTTACTCAAAACCTTTGGAGTTACTCTCCAAAGACCTTGCCCTGCCGGGTTGGTAGCCTCTCCGAAGTCGGGCTCCCCATGTTCCAATCTGACGATAGTTTGTGCAATTCCATTATTGCCGCATGTACCACTTAATCCATTTTAATATGAGCACAGAAAGAAAACGAGGGGGACGAATCCCCAAGCTGAACCCGAAGTCGCACCATGTGATGCTTCGGTTCGACGATGACGAGTGGATGAAATTCCTCGTCATGTATGAGCAGACTGATGTGAAGGCAAAGGCTGTCTTTGCCAAGGCACGCATCTTCGGCGAGCCGTTCAAGGTGTTGCGCGAGGACAAGACACTGGTGGAATACTACACCAAGCTTTCTTCTTTTCACTCACAGTACCGAATGATTGGCAACAACTACAACCAGGTTGTCAAGGAACTCCGTTGTCATTTCTCCGAGAAAAAGGCAATGGCTTTGCTCTATAAGCTGGAGAACTGCACCAGGGAACTGGTCTCTCTTACCCGTGAGATTGTTGAACTAACCCGTAAGTTTGAGGAAAGATGGTCGCAAAGATAAGTTTCGGAAGTTCATTGTATGGGGCACTGGCATACAATGGTGAGAAGATTAACAAGGAAGAGGGAAAGCTCTTGGCAACAAACAAGATCTTCGATGATTGTTCGGGAAAGACGAGCATCGCCAATGCCTTGCGTGATTTCCAGCGATACCTTTCTCCGCACATCAGAACAGAGAAGCCTGTCGTGCATATCTCCCTGAATCCGCATCCTGATGATGTGCTGACGGATATGGACATGGAGAACATCGCCCGGGAATACTTGGAGCGCATGGGATATGGCAACCAGCCATACATGGTCTACAAGCATGAGGACATTGACCGTCACCACATGCACATCGTGACCATCCGAGTGGATGAAAACGGCAAGTGTTTGGATAGCCGATACAACTACCATAAGAGCAAGGCTATCACCCGTGACTTGGAGGAGAAGTACAATCTCCACAAGGCAGACCGCAAGCAACGCCAGGCAGACAATCCACTCCGCAAGGTGGATGTAAGCCAAGGCAATGTGAAGAAGCAGGTTGCCAATACTGTAAAATCTCTCTGCGCTACCTACAGGTTCCAGTCCTTGGGCGAGTACCGTGCACTTCTCTCCTTATATAATATATCCTTGGAGGAAGTCAGAGGCGAAGTTGGCGGTCGTGAGTATCATGGTTTTGTCTATTCTGCCACGGACGGACAGGGCAATAAGGTTGGAAATCCTTTCAAGGCTTCCAAGATTGACAAATCTGTCGGTGTGGAGGCAATAGAAAAGCGGTTCGCTTATTCTGCCAAGAAGTTCAAGGAGGACAAGAAACTCTCCGAGATGACCAAACATAGCGTAGAAGCAGTGTTGAAACAGACGTACCATAAGGATAAGTTCGTTGAACTGCTGAAAGCAAAGGGCATTGATGTTGTTTTCCGCCATACAGCTGACGGCCGTATCTACGGAGCAACATTCATTGACCACCGCACCCAAAGCGTGTTCAATGGTTCAAGGCTTGGAACGAATCTTTCTGCCAATGCCCTGCAGGAGCACTTCACCTTACCTTACGAGAATGAGCAGCCGATACCACTTACCATTCCAAAGGAAGATGGTGCAATCTCAGAACAAGAGCGTCACGATTCTGGCTTGTTCGATGAATACGGCAGCGGTCTTGGACTTATGGCTGGAGGCGGTCCTTCAAATGAAGCACAGGAAGCTGCATTTGACAGGGAGTTGCGCAGAAAGAAGAAGAAACGAAAAGGGCGAAGTCTTTAATCGTGTTATCAAGGTTGACTTTCTTATGCAATGGAGAAAGTCAGCCTTCAATCAAAAACAATTTGTATAACTTCAAAACAGAAAAAACAATGGCACAAGAAGACGATTTGAGAGCATTGGGAAAAATAATGGATTTTCTCCGTGCCGTGAGTATAATACTCGCAATTATGAATGTATATTGGTATTGCTACGAGGCAATGCACATATGGGGAGTGACAATCGGGGTTGTTGACAGAATCCTAATCAACTTCAACCGTACAGGTGGTTTGTTCCATTCCATTCTCTATACCAAGCTGTTTTCGCTTCTGCTCCTGGCACTCTCATGTCTGGGAACCAAGGGCGTGAAAGCGGAAAAGATGAGTTGGAACAGGATTTGGACGGTTCTTGCAGTTGGCTTCTTCTTGTTCTTCCTCAACTGGTGGATATTATTGTTGCCTATATCTAATTTGGGCAATGCCACGCTGTACATATTTACAATGACAGCGGGTTATATCTGCCTGTTGATGGGAGGACTCTGGATGAGCAGACTCTTGAAACACAACCTCATGGAGGATGTCTTCAATAATGAGAACGAGAGTTTCATGCAGGAGACCAAACTCATGGAGAACGAGTATTCCGTCAATCTGCCAACACGATTCTATTACAAGAAGAAATGGCAGAGAGGATGGATCAACGTGGTCAATCCGTTCCGAGCGACCATCGTGTTAGGTACACCGGGTAGTGGTAAGTCCTTTGCTGTAGTGAACAACTACATCAAACAGCAGATAGAGAAGGGGTATTCAATGTATATCTATGATTTCAAGTTTTCCGACCTTTCGACGATTGCCTACAACCACATGATGAACCATCAGAATGGATATAAGGTCAAGCCCCAGTTCTATGTCATCAACTTTGACGATCCTCGCAGAAGTCATCGCTGCAATCCTATTCACCCGGATTTTATGAGTGACATTTCCGATGCTTACGAAAGTGCATATACAATAATGCTCAACCTCAATAAGACTTGGGTGCAGAAGCAGGGCGACTTCTTTGTGGAGAGTCCGATAATCCTCTTTGCTGCCATCATCTGGTACCTAAGAATCTACAAGAACGGAAAGTTTTGTACCTTTCCCCATGCCATCGAATTGCTCAACCGCAGATACGAGGATGTCTTTCCGATACTGACGAGCTATCCCGAACTGGAGAACTACCTATCTCCGTTCATGGATGCCTGGCAAGGTGGAGCGATGGAGCAGTTGGCGGGTCAGATTGCCAGCGCAAAGATACCGCTGTCACGAATGATTTCACCACAACTCTACTGGGTGATGTCCGCAAGCGAGTTTACACTCGACATCAACAATCCCGAAGAACCGAAGATTCTATGTGTCGGCAACAATCCCGACCGTCAGAACATTTATGGTGCTGCACTCGGTTTGTACAACAGCCGCATCGTGAAACTCATCAACAAGAAGGGACAACTCAAATCATCCGTTATCATTGACGAGTTGCCGACCATCTATTTCAAGGGTTTGGATAACTTGATAGCCACGGCACGAAGCAACAAGGTTGCCGTCTGCTTGGGCTTCCAGGACTTCTCGCAGTTGGTTCGCGATTACGGAGACAAGGAGGCTAAGGTGGTGCGCCCATAAGGGTGTGTAATAATTACTTCTATAGCAGGAAGTTAGGCAAGTGTTCTTTGAAATGACCTATCACCGCTGACTTATCTGAAAGAGAAATCGGACAGGGAGTATAGCATGTCAGCAAAGCCATAAGTCAGCAAAGTTACCAAGCTGCGACTGAATGGTGGGTGAAAAGACAGATATGAGGATAAAGTCCATACTGATTGAATGATAGTCCAAGTGGTTAGAGCCTTAAACTGTGACGTCAAGGTAACTATAATCGTCATACTGCGACTCCCATTTCCATACTGCTTTGGGAAATGTGGCAAGAACTGGTCGCGGCACAACGTTATCAACGTAAAGGGCGGAAGTCATATCCGACAATCTGTCAAGCTATGTTATTATACACTTAAATGGGGATTACCTAAATCGGAAAGCTCTGTGAGCTATGAGGTGTAGCCTCTGAATATCCGACAAGGTAACGGAGCCGTCGTAGTAGTTTGAGCAAGGGAAAGCCTTGTACATGGCGAAGGACGGCAGTTGATTCTTTTAATACAATTAACGGAAAATGTGAAGAGACATTATGAGAAATCCAGAAAAAGTATTAAACAGTCTGACAAAACACAGCAATCAGACAGACTATAAGTTTGAAAGATTGTATCGGGTTTTGTTTAATGAGAAAATGTATTACCGTGCGTATCAGAAACTGTCAAAGAAGCAAGGTAATAACACCAATGGTTCAGACGGAAAGAATATTGACGGTATGAACATTGTAGAAATTAAACAGTTGATACAAAAGCTCAGAGATGAGAGTTATCAACCTGCACCTGCAAGAAGAACGTATATTCCGAAGAAAAATGGAAAAATGCGTCCTCTTGGCATACCTGCATTTAAAGATAAGTTAGTGCAAGAAGTTATGAGAATGATACTTGAAGCTGTTTACGAAGACAGTTTCAGTTATATGTCTCATGGTTTCAGACCTGCCAAAAGCTGTCATACTGCACTGAAATATCTTCAGGATAATTTCATCGGTGCAAAATGGTTTATAGAGGGAGACATAAAAGGTTTCTTCGACAATATAAACCATGATGTGCTAATTAAAATTCTCCGAGAGCGTATCAAGGACGAGCGCTTTATTCGATTAGTCAGAAAGTTTCTAAATGCAGGGTATATCGAAAACTGGGTATTCCACCGCAATTACAGCGGTACTCCACAAGGGGGTATTATAAGCCCACTGTTGGCAAACATATATTTGGATAAACTCGACAAATATATGATGGAGTACATTAGTAAGTTCGACAAAGGAAAGAAAAGGCGCAGAAATCCCGAACATCGTAAGCTTGAAGGTCGAAAGAGAACTGTTATCAAAAAACTCGCAAGAGAAACAGACATGGGGAATATCCTCATGTTGCAAAAGGAGATTAAAGAAATTGAAAAGAAGCGTGTGCAAATACCAGCAGCCGACGGAATGGACAGCAACTACAAGCGTCTTAAATATGTACGCTATGCTGATGATTTCCTAATTGGTGTTATAGGTTCTAAAGAGGACTGCTTACGTATAACCTGACTTCGTCACTCAAAAAACATGCATTTTATAACTTGTTGATAAACAATATTTTGTATCTTTGTGTCACCTAATATTGGGTGACACGAAAGGTATTTTAACTATGTTTGTCCGCAAAAAGAAATATCCATCCGGCAATATCGGAGTTATTGTTGTTGAGAAAATCGGTGGCAAGATGAAGGAACTTGCTACGATTGGTGTTGCATATAGTGAAGATGAGGTCGAAAATCTTGTCAATGAAGCAAAAGAATGGATTTCAAAAGAAGAATCCCGGCGTCATCCACAACTCGATCTGTATGGTGAGGAGCGTGAGGCGTGTGACCGTGAGCGAGAAGAAGTCCGCCGTGTTCTGTCCAATGTCAGCAACATCCTTCTCAACGGGTGCGACTTGATATTGGACCGCACGTTTGACCGGATTGGTTTCAATCGTATTGACGATGATGTGTTCCGCAAGCTTGTAAAGGCCCGTTTGGCATATCCAACGAGCAAGGCTGCTACGGTGGAATATCTGAAAAACCACTTTGACGAAGATGTGGATCTCTCAAAAATCTATCGCTATCTTGACAAGCTTAGCGACCATCAGCACGAAATCGTACAGGACATCAGCGTGCGCCATACTGCAAAACTGTTCGGTGGAAATATCGGTGTGCTATTCTATGATGTCACCACACTTTACTTTGAAGCGGATTATGAGGACGAATTACGCAAGACTGGCTTCTCAAAGGAGGGACGTCACAGTAATCCTCAGATCATACTCGGCCTGCTTGTAAGTTTGGGCGGCTATCCGCTTGCCTATTGCATCCATGAGGGCAACAAATATGAAGGTCACACGATGCTGCCGACGATAAACGAGTTTGTAAGCAAATACGGATTGGAAGACTTCGTTGTGGTGGCTGACTCTGGTCTGATGAACAATGCAAATATAGCGGAACTTGAGGCGCACGGCTACAAGTATATAATAGGTGCGAAGATAAAGAATGAAAGTCAGGAAGTCAAGAACTGGATACTGGAACAGCCCAAGCGCGACTGCCAGATGGTTGAATATGACAAAGGAGGCGGACGCCGTCTCCTGGTCGGCTATACAGATGACCGTGCAAAGAAAGATGCCTATAACCGGGAGAAGGGAATACGCAGGTTGGAAAAGGCTTACAAGCATGGTGCGCTCACTAAAGGCAACATCAACAAAAGAGGTTACAATAAGTTCTTATCCATGGATGGTGAGGTGAAAGTCGCCATCAACTATGACCGTATTGCCGACGACTCCAAATGGGACGGCCTAAAAGGATATCTCACCAATACGGATATACCAATACAGGATGTATACACAGCATATCACAACCTTTGGCACGTAGAACGGGCTTTCCGTATAGCCAAATCAAAGATAGAGATACGCCCCATGTTTCATTTTACACGCAAACGCATCGAAGCCCATATATGCATCTGCTTTGTGGCTTTGAAAGTATACAAGGAACTGGAGCGCATGCTGAAAGTCTCAGAGATTAAGATGAGCGTGGACAAGGTGCTTGCATTGGCAAAGACAATCACGACAATACAAATTAAGCTACCTCTGAACAAGGAGGTTTACACCCAAACAATGCTGATGGCAAGGCATCAGAAAATAGCTAAACTCTTTGACGAAGATTTTTGGGTGACACGATGACGAAGTCAGGAAAAAACTCGCAAGAGAAACAGACATGGGGAATATCCTCATGTTGCAAAAGGAGATTAAAGAAATTGAAAAGAAGCGTGTGCAAATACCAGCAGCCGACGGAATGGACAGCAACTACAAGCGTCTTAAATATGTACGCTATGCTGATGATTTCCTAATTGGTGTTATAGGTTCTAAAGAGGACTGCTTACGTATAAAAGCAGACATCAAGACTTTTCTTGAAAACAAGTTAAAGCTTGAATTGTCCGATGAAAAGACACTTATAACTCACGGAAACCAATCCGCCAAATTCTTGGGCTTCGATGTCTATATTCGCAAGACCAATGGAGCTAAAAGAGACAAGAATGGAGTATTGAAAAGATACTTTGGCAACAAAGTTGTACTAAAGGTAACGACAGAGACCATTCGGAAGAAACTCCTTGCCCTGGATGCTGTTGAAATTAATACTATATACGGCAAAGAGATATGGAAAGGTATTCCAAGAGGATATTTGTCAGTCAATGACGACCTTGAAATTTTGGATAAGTACAATTCCGAAATACGTGGCTTCTACAATTACTACTCTATTGCAAATAACAGCAATGTCGTAAATTCGTTTTATACTATCATGAAACAAAGCATGATAAAGACTTTCGGACAAAAATACCGTATAAAAGGTAGTAAGCTTAAAAAAAAGCTACGTATCGGAAAGGAAATAGGCGTGCGTTTCAAGGACAGTAAGGGACGAGAGAAAACAAGGCTCTTCTACCACGATGGCTTTAAACGAAAAATAGATGGCTGCAATATTGTTGATATTGATGAAATGCCCAAAACAAAATACACTTTTGTGCGCACAAGTCTTATGGACAGATTAAGTGCGTGTGTCTGTGAATACTGTGGGGCAACAAGCAACCTCGAAATGCATCATGTTCGCAAGCTCAAAGACTTGAAAGAAAAAGATGCTTGGGCACGATTTATGATTGCCCGTAAAAGGAAAACAATAGCTGTGTGCCATAATTGCCATAAAATTATACACAATGGCAAATTATAGACTGAATGAATCAATGGAAAGCCGGATACATCGAGAGGTGTACGTCCGGTTTGGGGGCGAGCTTTCGAAATCCCGTCATAGCAATATGAAAATGGGCGTTGGGAGCTTAGCCTACGTTATCAATACCGTTGGTAATATCTTCAGCGGACAGGTCGTTGGCGAGACCGCTAAGACTTTATCCGAGCGTTTTGGAAAAGTACTCCAAAAGCGCCAGTCTATTTCCATCAACCGTCAGGATGTTTCTACATCCATCAATACCCAAATGGACAGTCTCATTCCGCCGAGCAAGATTAGCGGACTCACCCAAGGAATGTTTGTCGGCTCTGTTTCCGATAACTTCAACGAGCGTATCGAGCAGAATATATTCCATGCCGAGATAGTAGTTGATACCGAAAAGGTGAAACGGGAGGAAAGTCGTTATCAGAAACTCCCCATCATCAACGATTTCTTGGATGCGGATGGCAACGACTGCATGAAGCAGACCATACAGGGCAACTACAACCAAATCAAGGAGGATGTCAAGCAGATAGTCAAGGATGAGCTGGGGCGTATCGCCAACGATGAGAACTTGAAGCACTTGATACAGAAGGCATAAATGCGCTTTTTACAGTTGAATATAAATAGGTTTGTGCTATTGCTTTTTCCGCGAGTGCCAAGAATAATAGTTAAAAATGATTATAATATAGCTAATAATTAGTTATCAATTTTGATAATCAAAATATTTATCGTAACTTTGCACACAAATAAAAATAACATGGCTGAATAATATATGAACATAACAAGTGAAGACGAGGCTTTGTTGGAACTGTTCGAAAATGGAAAGACATCTGACAAGAAGTATAAAAGACTTCCTATAGCCGCAATCAAGGGTTATGTTAAGGCTGTCAACAAAATGAGAGCTGCAACAAGAATTGAAGACATTATGCGTGATCATGGCTTGCGCTACGAAAGATTGCACGGAGACAGAAAAGATCAAGAATCCGTAAGATGCAATGATGTCTGGCGATTGATTTTCCAAAGCTCTCCTGCCGATGGCAGTATTATCATTACCGAAATAGAATTAATTGAAATATCACATCATTATGACTAAGTTTAGTTTCAATCAGGCAGTCCCATTTGAGGCAACTCATGTGGGCGAGGTGATTAAGGACGAATTGTCTGCCCGTAATATGAAGCAGAGCGAATTGTCCGAACTCACTGGCATACAGAAATCCATTCTGAATGATGTCATAAAAGGTAAACGTTCTCTGACACCTGAAATGGCATTGTTGTTGGAAAACGCTCTCGGCATTTCTGCGACATATCTCATGAACATCCAGACGCAATACGAATTGGATTGCGCCAAACAGAGCGAAAGGGTTGTGTTGCAGACTAAAATGCTTGAGATTTGGAATGTACTCAAAGACCAAGTATCAATTCCCTTTTTCAGAAAAGCCGGTATCGTTAGAGGAAACATCATCGAGGATGTAAAACGCATCTTCGAGGTCTTTTCCGTGGATAACTTGGATGATTTCTTTGGTTTGAAGGCAGAAGAAATGGAACTTTCTTATTACCGCAAGTCAGAAAAGGTGAAAACCAATCCCGTGGACATTCTGTCTTGGAAATATTATTGCTATCATCTCTCTAAAAATGATGATTCAACTTTATGCACATTTGACAAGGGGGCAGATACAGAGTTGCTGGCAAGAGAGCTGAACAATGTGTTTAAAGAAAACAAGAATACGGTGAACAAAACCCAAGAGGTTCTTAACAAGTATGGCATTCGTTTTCTTGTAGTCAATAAGGTTGGGCAAGTTCCTGTTGATGGAATGTCCTTTTGGATAGGAGATACACCAACGATTGTCATCACTGAGAGAATAGCTTCCATTGACAATTTTGCTTTCACCACTTTACATGAGGTCGGTCATGTATTCAAGCACCTTACCCAAAATGGTAAGGCAATGATTAATCTCATGGAGGACAAGAAGAACATCGAGGAGTCTGAGGCTGACGAGTTTGCTTTAAATGCGACCCTACCAAATGCGGAGTGGAAAAAGTTCATGGCAAGGACTCGTGATGTTGTACCTTATAAAATAGCACCATATATTCAGACAGAAGCAGACAAACACAATGTCAATCCACAACTTCTGTTCGGACGCTATAAGCATGATATAGGTATATACAAGATAAAGAATTTCTTTGAAGCGAAAATTCTATAACAATTCACAAAGCACCATTGGTTACACATTTCATAACCAATGGTGCTTTGCATTTTCATCTCCTCATTCTCTCCAATTCATCATCCCTCCGCATTTTCTCATTCAACTTCTCCTGCATCTTGTCCAGAAAATAGGTGCGACTACAAGATGAATGTCGCTATACAAAGCATATCTATATAGGTAGTCAGCGAGTCGTTTCCAAGATTGGTGACTTCGACTCTTACGGCTCAGATCCACGCCGCATCCAGTATGCAGGTAGTGAGACTGATGGACTTTCTATTGTTGCCCAAAACAGTTCTATTTCTCTCGATGAAATAACTCGCCAGAGATGCGGGCATCACGACCAACAACAATTTTATTGCTCTTGCTCGTGTATATCGTCAAAATTAATCATATTATTTCCCATTTTCTTGATTACAGAATATGTTCTAACATCTGATGTCTTCACCGTACGCTCACCATCTGCATCATACTAATAGTTGGTCACAAAGCCGTTATCATCAGAAGCAAGGAGACGGTTCTCCTCATCCCATTTGAGTTTGCGTTCCGTGGTCTTCTCGTCAGCCATGCCATCCTTCTTTGTACGGCTTGTATTGACATAAATGAGGTTTCCGTTGGCATTATACTCGTAGGCATGACCAATAGAAGTGCTAAAATTGTTGACGCAAATAGATAGTTATCAGAATACAGATTAAAGAGTATCACGACATTGTTTCAATATAATGCCGTGATACTCTTTTTTTACACGCTTGCAATTGCTTTCTTTTATTATTCGGCTACAAGCTATTAGTTACAGAATGGAAAACAAATTACCATATTTAGAGTTATTTGATATTGTTTTAATATTATGGTACTCTATACTATGTTTGAGATGTAAATATGAATACGATAAATTAGAGCTATTATAAATTTCAATATCAAAATATTTATAATCAACGGTTCTAATGGTATTGCATTTTATCCTCTGTAACATATTTCGTATTGAATCAACTTTTGAATAGTTCCATCCTAAGTTTTTCAATAATAGATTAAAATTCTTGTTATCTAACCTTTGTGAGTTAGCTTTTTGAGTGACTCTTTCTCCATTAATTACTTTTTTGCTTATTATAATAATATCAACACTATTATTTTTATCATTAATATTAAAAGTAACATAATTTTCTTTTTTTAAATTTATTGGAATAGAGTTATTAAACAAATTAGTAACATCAAAAAAAAGCTCTGCATTATTTTCAAAATTTTTTTTCATCCACAACACATCGCGACTCTTACTGTAATCACATGATTGCAGCAGTTGTAAAAGTATTAAACCAAGTAATATTTGCATTAAATATTTCATACCTGTTATTTTAAATTTCTCTGAAGGAATGATATTCCTTCAGAGAAATTATTTAAAAATTATTTCATATGAGACTTATAATAATTAAAGCCTCTAATAATCCATCTGCTATCTTTCGGATTATCTCCATAAGGCCAACCAATTTCATAAATAGGGCCTCCTCCCATAACACTTGGATAATAACCGGTAACTATAATCGGTCGCCATGATTCTGGTACATAAGGAGTTGGTCTCTTGCCAAATTTGTAATCTTCAGCCCATTTTTGCATTTCGACAGCCCCTGCTGTCTTCAACATAAATTCTTCAGAGAACATCCAGAAACTTTTGCCTACTACTCCAAAATGGAAATTATTCAAATCTTCAGCCCTGGCTTTAGGATTGTTCCTAAACAAGAAATATGTTTCAGGTAAATCTCCTAAACCTTTACTTTTATCTTTTCTATAAAATGCTATACCAAGAATATGATATTTCATAGAACGGGTTTCAGAGTTTTTGTTAGCTGGACTTCGGTATTTATAATCCCACTTTCCATATTGCTGAACATAGTTTTTAAAAGTAAGTGGCGAGAACAAATCGTCAGATTCTTTTGCATTATCAGAAAGCAAATTGTCAAACCATCCATTTGCATTAATAGTGGATCCAAGCGAACCAATACACCTATTGTTTAAGAATACTCTTGTATCTGGGTCGTTAGAATTATAGTAATTAACATATCCTCGATTATTAATTACAATGCTGTCCCCATTTACATCTATATATTTAATCGGGTTATTTCCAACATATGAATATGGACTAAAATTGGGATAATTTTCAGAATATCTATCCACACTAAGGAATTGACTAAGCTTCGGTTCATAGTACCTCGCTCCATAGTAATATAGCCCCGTCTCCTCATCGAATTCCTTCGCATTGAAAAGATAAGGTGTATTCCAGATGTTGTTGCGCTCCTCAACGAACACTTCACCGAAAGGTACATACTCAATATGCTGCACCACCTCGCCATCAAGGTTGGTGATGTAACTACTGCTGCCCAAATGGTCTGGGTGGTAGTAGAACTGCATCTTCTCATATGCGTCGTCCTCTTGGAAGTTATTCTTTGCAGCTCTCGCTAAAGCTCGTGTCTGAGCAGCCTCCAAGCTGCCGTCATTGCAGCAGAAGCCCTTGCCATCCACATAGTCGTTGTTGTCCTCGCCATTGTACGGCACTGCAAAGGTTGCATAATTATCCTTGATAACCTGCAACTGCTGAGTATATTTAACCTTATAATCAACAGACAAGCCGTCAGTTTCGCTACCAGCATACTGGATGCGGCGTGGATCTGATCCGTAAGAGTCGAAGTCACCAATCTTGGAAACGACACGCTGGCTACCGATATAGATATGCTTGGTGTAACGTCCGCCTTGGTTGGCAACGAGATAAGGTGATACATAGAGTGAGAACTTGGCGGTGTTCGTGCGGCCTCCTGCAAACTCAGAGTTCACATAGACTTGGTCACTCTCGCCTGATGTCTTCACCGTACGCTCACCGTCAGCATCATACCAGTAGTTAGTCACGAAGCCATTGTCATCAGAAGCAAGGAGACGGTTCTCCTCATCCCATTTAAGCTTGCGCTCTGCGGTCTTCTCGTCAGCCACACCGTCCTTCTTTGTACGGCTTGTGTTGACATAAACAAGATTACCGTTGGCATCATACTCATAGGCATGATTGTTGTTCACATTCTCACTTTCTGAAGGTGTCTCTTCCGTGCGATAATTCACATCCTTCACATTGGCAAGCTGGAATTTCTTGCCTGTGTCAGTTCCATAGGTGTATGACAAATCATAACCTGCATTCAATGTACCATTGAACTGCACATTGTTCTGTGTAAGGATTTGACGCTTCGATGTGATACGGTGCATATTGTCGTAACCCATCGCAAGGGTGTAGCTTGCCGTCTTGTTGTCTGCACCAGTATAAGTACCAGTTGCACTAACAAGACGATAGAGGGCATCGTATGTATAGGTATGCGCCATCTGTCCGCCAGCCTTGCCACTCTTTGGCACTGACGCACCATTTATCACGCTGAGCACATTGCTCACAGCATCGTAAGTGTAAGCGTTATCCATAATGGTGTTGCCACCACTGTTTACCGTGAGGTTCTGCAATCTGCGACGCTGTGGGTCGTAGGTGTAGAGGGTCTCAGCACCGTTGCAATACTTCAAGTATGTGCGCTGCTCGAACTTGTCATAGCCAATCTTGCTTACATAATCGTAGCCGTATGACTTGTAGCCATGAACCTTTTCAAGCTGACCACCGAGATTGTAAGAGTAAGTAATCTTCTCCTCATCAGGATAGATCATCTCCAACAGACGGTTGTGGCTGTCATAAGTCCATTGCGTCACATAAGTTGCAATCGCCTGGTTAGGCACAATCAGCGTGCGGCGGGTCTTGGTGACTTCACCCATCTTACCATAGAAGTATTCAATGGCACCTGTTCCGTCCTCACGGAGCATCAATCTACCGATACGGTTCTGAGAGGCGTTGCGACCACCGTAGTAATACTTCACGTTGTTCTCCGGATGATCTGGGTAGTTGATACCCGTCAGACGCTGATAGTCATAATCGTAGGTGATGAACTTTCCTTCCTTGGCAAGGTTGGCAGTCTGCTTGGTCAGCACATTGCCGAGCGCATCATAAGTGAAACTGGTGATGCCGCTTGCAGGATGGTTCACCTCGGTACGGCGGTCACCCATGTCGTAAGTAGAGGTCGTTACATTGCCCTCCGTGTCGGTGACACGAACAAGGCGCTGTATGCCGTCATACTCAAACGATGTGGACAACCAATTGCTGTTCTGGTCCATCTTTCAAGAGTTTCTTTATATTATCGTTCATTTGCTTTGTCTTATCTTGTATCATGATAATTCGATGCTGCTTCCTTTTTAGAAGCAACATCGAAAATTCTTATTTTACTTTACTCTGCATCAATACCTCCGCCAGCTCCTCCTGATGATGAACTTCCACCCGATGTAGAGCCACCACTTGAAGAAGAACCAGAGCCAGATGCCGAACCGTTACCGCTTGGTGTACTTGTGCTGTCCGAAGTAGATGGAGCCTTGGCTTTTTGCCCGATAACCTCACGCTTGTAGTGGGTAACTTCCGTATTCACATAGTCAATGAAAGCCGTATAATCCTTTTCACCAAAGACGAGTGCAAGGGCGTTTACCATCTTTACCAAAGCACGGTAAGCATCATCACTTGCTGTGCGAGCTGCTTTCAAAGCTCCAACTGTCACACCCATTTTCTCATTGGTACGCTGCAAGGTAAGCATTCTTACTCGTTCGTTAGCTTCTTTCAGATTTGTAACAAATGCTGTCAAGCCTAACTTTGCAACTTGTGCGGAATACTTGTCTTCAAGGTCTGTAATGAAATTAACCAAAAGACCAGTCTCCTTATCGAGTTGGTCGGCGGTATTAATCTTGTAGTCCTTGATGTGCTGTGCGAGAACCTTTGCAGCCTGTGCCATGTCTGCAATAGGCATGGCGAGGAAGCCTTCAACGGCTTTCTTGTAGCCAGCATAGAGAGCATCACGATTGCTGTCTGCCTTGGCTATCTCATCAGTCAAGAGACTTTTCTGTGAAATCTTCAAG
>ERZ1034678.290-NODE-290-length-28406-cov-35.732390_pt1 | contig 28406 bp, 42 predicted proteins | sample MGYA00520640_ERZ1034678 | MGnify/ENA primary metagenome ERZ1034678 (study PRJEB33766, sample SAMN09781767) | gut metagenome | biome: gut microbiome | host: Homo sapiens | place: Madagascar | study: EMG produced TPA metagenomics assembly of the PRJNA485056 data...
CGGGTATGTAGTGGCATGGACTGTGTAAATATAAAGAATTCGTAAAAAGAAGGGAGAACATAAAGAAAAATGGCTAAAAATAACGTCAAAGCAATCAAAGAAGATTTGATTCAGCAATTAACTTTGAAAAACATGACACAATCATTTTATATGGATCTAGTAGATCAATATTGTTCTTACTTCACTATGAAAAATGATTTGATGAATGATATTAAGAACAATGGTGTTCGGTTAGAAATCACATCTGGAAATGGATTCACAACTTCCAAGACAAATGACAGTATTTTGTATGTTCAAAAAATTACTACGATGATGCTAAAGATTTTAAACGATCTTGATTTGAAGCAACCAGTTCTTGACGATACATCGGATGATGATTACTTATGATTAACTGTAAAGAAATCAACGACTATATCGAATATGTGAATACACATCCGGAAGAAGTAAATGAATTGAGAAAGCTTTTAATCAAAAATATAGTATTGCCTACACTGTCAGATGAGACAGTGTTTTTTGATGAAAGCACTTATAGAAAGTGCATCAAATATTGTGAGAATAACTACTATCCATTATTCCCCTTTCAAAAATTCTGCTATTCATTTGTATTTATGTATAAAGATGACTTTCCAGTGTTTGGAACACTCATTTTTCTAGAAGGTCGAGGAAATGGAAAAGATGGATTTATGATGCCTTTAATGAACTTCTTGCAAACACCATTATATGGGGTGGAACATTACAACATTGATATCGTTGCAAACTGTGAGTCACAGGCAAAAGATTCATTCAATGTTGTGTATGACATGCTGGATGGCAAATGGTCGAAATTCAAGACAATGTTTTATAAGTCTAAAGAGAAGATCATAAACTTGAAAACAAAGTCAGAACTTCGTTTCAATACATCAAATGCAAAAACAAAAGATGGTAAGAAGTCCGGAGCAATACTATTCAACGAATATCATGCTTACGAAGACTATGATCAAGTGAATGTATTTTCTTCTCAACAAGGTAAAATCAAACATCCGAGAAAGTTTATAATCACAACTCAAGGATATGTTAGAGATGGTGTGCTGGATAACTTGCTAGATGTATGCAAAGGTATATTAAAGACTGGAGATAATCAGCTAGGTTATTTTCCTTTCTTATGTCAGCTAGATGATGAAAGTGAAATTGATGATCCAAACAAATGGATTAAAGCTAATCCATCGTTACCATATATGCCAGTGTTGAGAAAGCAGATTCATGATGACTATCTGGAAATGAAACAGATGTCATCTAAGCGTGCAGAGTTTGTTACTAAGCGAATGAATCTACCAGATAGAGATGATGAGGTAACAGTAGCATCATGGGATGATATTCTGCATACAACATATGACGATATCGAAGCAAAGACACCACGAACTACTCCAGAGCTGAAAGACAGATCTTGCATTATTGGAATCGACTATGCAGATATTCGAGACTTTGCATCTGCTGGTCTACTCTTCAAGGTAGATGGTGAATATATTTGGAGACAGAAGACATGGATATGTTCAAACAGTCCATTCTTTCAGTCAATCAAATTTCCATTCAACAGATACGGACAAGCTGAATTTAAAGACTTTGAGATAGTGATGGATAACTCACTGTCTGTTAAAGATATATGTGATTGGTGCATTGAACAAATGGGTACGTATTCAGTTCAAAAGATCGTGATGGATACATATCGATTTGGATTGTTCAGAGAATGCTTTGAACAGATGGGATTGGATATCGAAACATACAAGAATCCGTACGGTATGGTTCGGATGATTAGACATCTGAATTCAATAAATACATTGACTGCACCACTTATTGAGAAGTCATTTTCTGAGCACAAAATAAACTTTGGTGCTTCTGCAATGATGCGATGGTTTACAAACAATACTTGTGTAACTATCAACAAATACGGTAATAAGGCTTACGGAAAAGTTGAGCCAAAACTAAGAAAAAACGATGGATTCATGGCATTCGTAGTCGCTATGAGTGCTGAAGCCTTACTTGATGAGCAAACGCTATATGTATAGCTAGAAAGGAGAAGAGATCATGTTCAAATTTTTGAAACAGAATAGTGATGGAACATTGCAAGACTTTTTTGTTGATTACGTAACAAATTACAATGCAATTTCTGATTTAGCTATGGAAATTGGAATCAGTAGAATTGCTGATGTTATTGCAAAGTGCGGTTTCAATGTTCATTCACCAAATGAAGATGTGAAAGATATCGAGTATTGTTTGAATGTGAAGCCTAATCCGAATCAGAATGCTACAGACTTCTGGAAGCAGGCAATTTATAGAATGATTCATGATGATGATGGATGTTTGATTGTTAAATTAAATAGTGGTATCTACATTGCTGATTCTTTTATGATTGATTATCAAGTGGTAAAAGAACGTACATACTCAAACATCTATTTGGTTGTTGATGATAAAACTTATCGCATTAACAAGAAATTCAAAGCTAGCGATGTTGTGCATCTGAAATATTCCAATCCAAGATTGATTGAATTATTGAAGAACGTTAATGATCTGAATGCAAAAGGATGGTCTGTTGCATTAAATGGATTTAAATCAAAAGCACCAAAGATTAAAGTTAATATTCCATCACAGTTAAAGATCAAGACTGCTAACGATCAAATTATTACATCGAATGAATACGCTGAACAGGTTGCAGAGAAGCTTTCTAAAGATGAAATCAAAGCTATTGTTTCCGGTAATGGAATTGATATTTCTGTAATTGATATGAAGAACTCTCTCAGCTCTGCTGATATTAAAGCAATGAGAGAAGAAATATTTACAACTACTGCAATGGCTTTAGGAATTCCAAAATCAATATTCTATGGAGAGGCAACAAGCAATGATGATGAATTTATTACATATGCATGTGAGCCAATCATGAATATTATTGACAATGCAGTATGCGGTGCATGGCTTACTCCGGAAGAGTATGCGAACGGAAACCGCATCCAAATTAACCGCCTATGTGTTAGACACATTGATGTTATAAACAGTGCTGGCAATCTCGACAAATTATATTCAAATGGATGGTCATTCAATGATGTTCTGAAGCTGTTAGGTCAGCCAACAATAGATGAAACATGGGCGGATGAAAGACGATTCACAAAGAACTATTCAACAGATGTTGAGAATGGGGGGTGAATAAATGAAAAAGTTTTATGAACTGAAAAAAGTCAATGAAGAAGAAACAGAACTACTGATTTATGGTGATATTACTTCTCTTAAATTTGAAGAGTCAGATGTTGGATCATATGACTTTGCTAAGGAACTAGAAGCAGTTGATACCAATCTGAAAGTTAGAATCAATTCATATGGTGGTGAAGTTAGAGAAGGATTAGCAATCTATAACATGCTGCAGAACTTTAAACATAAAGTAACTACAGTATGCGATGGATTTGCGTGTAGTTCTGCATCTGTAATCTTCATGGCTGGATCTGAAAGACTGATGAATAAAGGTAGTCTGCTGTTAATTCATAATGCATGGTCTTATGCAACAGGCGATGCAAATGAATTGCGTAAACAAGCTGATGATCTAGAAAAGATTACACAGCCATCTGTAGACATCTATACATCCATCACAGGACTTCCAGAGATTACTATTAAAGAGATGATGGATGAAGAGACATGGATTACAAGCGATGAAGCGTTAGAAATGCACTTTGCAACAGGTATTATCGAAGATGGTGCTAAACAATCCATGAAAGAAACAATGCTCAATCACTTAGTTGTCGAGAACAAGAGATTGAACAAAGAAATCAAAGCACAGAAAGCACTGGAAACAAAGCAAGTTGAAATTGAAAAGCCATTAGATAAATGGCAAGAATACTTTAATAAGTAGGAGGAAAAGGAAATGAAATTCAACAATGTAAACCAAGAAACACAGGATAAGGCTTTAGAACTTTTAAATAACTCAGAAGACAAGTCTAAAGCAATCGTAGAAGTAATTGAAATGTTAAATACTGCTCAACATGCAGATTTAATTAAAGAGTTACAGATGGAAAGTGAAGCAGTTAAGGCTGATGCACAGATGAATGAAAAGCTAGGACTGAGAACACTTTCTAAGAATGAAAAGGAATTCTATTCTAAACTGGTAAAGGCTAATCAGTCTGTTACATTTACACAGGATGATATCTTACCAACAGAAATCATCGATAGAACATTGGATGATATTAAAGCAACATCTGATACATTGAAGCTTGTGAACTTTGCACCTGCTGGAGTAAAGAAATGGATTTCTGCATCCCACACAGGAACAGCTGTTTGGGGCAATCTTTCTGATACAATCACTGATGAATTAACAGCAACAATTACATCCATGAATGTTGATGTTAATAAGTTAACTGTAATGATGGTAGTTCCAAAGGCTGTCAGAGATTTAGCACTTCCATTCGTTGACAAGTACTTCACAGCTATCTTAGAAGAAGCAATGCACGATGGTTTAGTATCTGGTTACTTAAATGGTGATGGTCAGAAAGCACCTATCGGTATCATGAAGAAGCTAAATGAGTCCGAAACAAACGGAACAAAGAAAGCAAAGACAGTCAATGCTACATTAACAGGCTTTAGTCCAAAGCAATTAGCACCAGTCAAGAAGTTACTTTCTAACGATGGCAAGAGAGCAGTAAATAAACTCTATTTGATTGCTAATCCATCTGATGTATATGAATATGTAGATCCAGCTCTCTATGTATTAACACCAAACGGATATGTATCAACATCCAAGACAGATATTGAAGTCATTGCTGAACCAATGTGTACAGCAGGTACAGCAGTATTAACAATCGCTGATGCGTATACAATGGGTATGGATTCTATCAAGATTGATGAGTACAAGGAAACAAAGGCAGTTGAAGATTGCGATCTATTTATTGCAAAAGCATATGCAAATGGTAGAGCAGTTGACGATAACACAGCTTATGTATTCAATGTTACAAAGCTTGAAGAATTTGTTCCATCTTTCAAAGAAGTTGGTGGAACAGCATCAGCTAGTACAACAGGCAAGTAATGAAAGGGGGTAATTGAGCCATGACTCAAATTACTCTAGAAGAAGTCACTAATGAAGTCAGGGTGGAATTCCATATTCCACCTTTCTTCATAGATGACGATTTAAAAAGACTGGTTAACCAGTCTGATGCATATTTATCTATGTTGGTCGATGGAATCAATTACGATTCGGACTTGGTTGCGAGGGATTTACTTAAATATCGTGTATATTATGCATATAATGGAAAAATCAATCAGTTTGATACAGACTTTGCACATAATATACTGACGTGGCAGTTCTCAAAAATTAATGGAGTAACAAACGATGACACTTCCGATGTACAATGATGGAATTATTCATATTTTCAAGATCAAAGAAAATGATGATATCCAAGCATCTAAATATCTTGAAGATACAAACATTGATTTGTGGTACGAAGAGTTAGCTATTTCAGACAGATTGAGAAGTCAATTGAATTCAAGTAATGTGGACATTCAAATGAAAATCAGAATACCACAATACAAGAAACTTGATTCGATGTCAGTCGTAAAGATCAATGAAGATTATTATAAAGTCTATAACTGCTATCACTTTGCAGATAAAGATGGATATCTTCAAACAGACGTAACTTTAGTAAATTGGGATGGTGATGTGTATGAACAAAAGTGAATTTGTTAATTTACTGCAATCACTTGGAATACCAGTCAATGAAGGTGAATCAAGTGTAACCAATTCAACTAAATATCCAAGAATCGTATTCTGGGATTACATTTGGGAAGATAAAGTAGCAAGTGATGATGATTACTTGTGTGTTGAAACATACCAAGTATCTTTCTTTGCGAAAGAGCCAAGACATCCAAAGCTGATTGAATTAAGAAATCTATTGAGAGAGCATGGAATGCATCCAACTATCTACCATGAGTATGTTGAAGAAAGTGGAAAAGATAGAAAGTACTATCATTCATACTTCAGTATCGAACTTGTAGCAGATACAGACCATTCTTCAGTAGTGGAAGAAACAAATGAGTGATTCATTTACAAGTGGATTTTCAGATTTTGAAGATTTGCTAAAAGACTTTGCAGAAGTTGCAGACAATATACTTGATGAAGAGCAGAAGATTGCAGATGATTTCGTTAAGGATCTTCTAGCACTTCCAAAACCTAAGTCAAATATTGCAAAGCCGGGATATACACACATGGTTGATTCTTTTACATCTCGAAGAAATGGAAATGAAATCGAAGTTGGATGGGGCAAGTATTACGGTTCATTTGTTGAAAATGGAACTCGCAAGATGGGAGCTCAGCCACATCTCAAACCAACATGGAACAGAAATGTAGATAAATATATGCAAGCGTTCAAAGAACGTAACAATTTAAATTAGAAAGGAAGTAATTAAATATGGCAATTACGAACAAAAAGCCACCAATCAAAGAGACTGTTGGTGCGTTATATTACTGCTTTAACACAGAAGATGAAAGCGGTGAATGGACTAATACATTTGATGAAGCAGTTACAAAGTCTAATGTAGTAAAGAATGTATCTGTTACAGAGAACGGAGATTCAACAAACGTATATGCTTCTGGGGAAACATATGACACAATCAGTGATGTATCATCTATTGACAATGAAGTAGAAGTGGTAGCTTTCAATGCATCTGATCTATATAAGATGCGTGGTGATACTGTAGCGGAAAATGGATTAGTATTATCTGGAGCACCTTCTGATCGTCCATTCTTTGCTTATGGTAAGGTTGTAAAATTAAGAGGTGGTAACTTTAGATATGAATGGTATCCAAAGTGCAAACTTACAGAGAATACAGACGATGTAGCAACGAAGGAAGAATCTTTCTCAGAGCAGACAGATAAGGTTACAATCAGAGCTTATCCATTTGATGAAAGTGGAAATATCAAAGTTATGGTTGATTCTACTGCAACTAAGATTCCAACTACATTAACAGAAGAAAAATTCTTTGCAAAGCCAATTCTTACATCAGCAGATTTAACTACTGCTATTGGGGGGTAAAGTGAAAGAGGTGAAGATCTATGAATGATAAAGATATCAGACTTGCAAACGGTGAACTGTTAAATGTGAATATCAACTTTCTGACGCTTAAACTGATTAGCGATACTGGAATTGACAAGCTTGAAAAGAAGCTTGAAAAGGCAAAGACAGAAGAAGAAAAAACACGTATTTCACTCGATATTACAGGTAAGATGATCTATGTTATTCTTAGATCAAACGGTAAGCGTGTAGATGAAGAAGAAGCAATGATGCTAGTTCCTATGGATTTGGATGATATCCAATCTCTTTTCGAACAGTTTAGTGAGAAGATGGAGCAGTTCAAAAAAAAAGAGGAATTGAAAGCACAGGAGAGAGAGTTTCAGAAGACGATCTAGTAAGATGCCTTTATGAAGCAATCGAAGTATTGCATATTGAAGAGGATTCATTTTGGAAAATGAGCCCTCTTCTTTTCTATCAATTGATGGAACTACATGCTGAAAAATTAAAACAACAGGGAAGGATGATGAGGCATGGCAGATGATCTAAAACGAGTAGGTCTTGTGTTTACTACTGATGGTGCGACAGACTTCAAAAAGTCATTAAGCAGTATCAACTCGTTAACACAAGAAAGCTACCAATCATTTAAATTAACTCAAAGTCAATACGATAAGAATACCTCATCCACACAGAAGTTAGCAGACAAGCAAACATATCTAGCAAAAAATACTGAACTGTACAAATCTAAAGTTGAAGTCTTGAAAGAACAACTTGCAGAAATGGAAGGTGCAGAGAATCGTAACGAGACTGCGATTGCAAAGAAGAAGAAAGAACTTGAAAAAGCACAGACTTCTTTAAACAATTATCAAAAAGGATTGAATGATGTAACTGCTCAATTAGAGAGTGGTTCTGCTCAATTGAAAGAATACGCTGATAATGTTAAAGATATCAGCGAGAAAGCAACTAAGGCTGGTACTGCACTGTCTAAAGGAATTACTGCACCAATTGTAGCGGTAGGAACTGCATCAATGGTTGCATGGAATGAACTTGATGAAGCGTACGATAACATCGTATTAAAGACTGGAGCTACTGGCGATGCACTTGATTCATTGAATCAGTCATTCAATAATGTGTATGGTTCGATGCCATCTGATTCACATGATGTATCAGAAGCAATTGGAGAGATTAACACTAGATTCCATCTAACAGGTGAAAAGCTAGAAAAGCTATCTACGTTCATGCTTCAATTTGCAGAAATTACAGGTTCAGATGTTACACAATCGACTGCATACGCTCAAAGAGTTCAAGATCAATGGAATCTATCTCTTGAAGATACGCAGAATGTGATGGGATTGGTTGCTAAAGCAAGCCAAGATACAGGAATATCTACAGATACTCTTCTTGAATCAATTACAAAGAATTCAACCACATTCAAAGAATTAGGTTTGAGCGTAGGACAATCTGTCGGATTGATGGCACAGTTTGAAAGTGCTGGTCTTAATTCAGATACAATGTTGAAAGGATTGCAGAAAGCATCTCAAGGCTACGCAAAAGAAGGAAAGTCAATGTCTGATGGATTGGCAGATTTGGTTAAGAGGTTGCAAGATTCAACTACTTACCAAGAAGCATATAACGAAGTTGTGGACATGTTCGGTTCAAAGAATGCGTTAGCTTTTGCGACTGCATCGAAAGAAGGCAAGATAAACCTCGATGCATTGTCTGCTGATTTGAGCAGTTATTCAAAAGTAGTATCAGATACATTCGAGGGTACATTAGATCCAATCGACCAGTCTAAAGTGGCATTGAACAATTTAAAGATTGCTGGAGCAGATCTAGGAACTGCTATTCAATCCACACTTGCACCAGTACTCGATGCAATTGCTACATATGCACAGAATTTTGTAACATGGTTTGGAAGTCTTGACGAATCCATCAAGAATATCATTGTTACAGTAGTGCTTGTGTTGGCATCTATTGGCCCATTGCTAGTGATTATTGGAACATTTGGCACACAAATATCTAATGCATTGACAATGTTATCAAATTTGAAATTAGCATTATTTGAGAATGGTGGAGCATTTAGTACACTTCAAACTGCTATCGGTGGAATCAGTGCACCTACACTAGCACTAGTTGCAGGTATCGGTGTATTGATTGCAATATTAGTAAATCTATGGAATACGAATGAAGGATTTAGAAATAATGTTATTGATATTGTGAATAACATCTCTACCACACTTCAAACACTGTGGGATTCAATACTAAGTCCAATCATTACTTCTGCAATGCAGATTATTCAGTCATTATGGGATACAGTACTACAGCCATTATGGACGAATCTATCATCAATGATAGTGACTATCATTTCTATTGTTTCTACTTTATGGAGTGCAATCAGTCCAATCATTAATATGATCATTCAGATATTAGGTACTGTGCTATCTGGCACATTGACAAGTGTTGTACTTCCAGTATTCCAGACAGTATTCGGTGTAATTGGCACTGTGGTAAGTACCGTATTCAGTGGAATCCAATCTGTATGGAACTCTGTACTAAGTCCAGTATTCAATGCAATAGTAACAGCTATTCAATGGCTGAGTGATAAGTTCAGCTCTGTATTTGGTGGAATTAAATCAACTGTAACAAGTATTTTCAATGGAATTAAGGATGCTATGTCTAATCCAATTGAAACAGCGAAGAATGTAATTAAAGGAATCATTGATACAATCAAAGGTTTCTTCAGTAACTTTCATATCAGCTTGCCACACATCAACTTACCACACTTCTCAATTAGACCGGCTGGATGGGGCATTGGAGACTTGCTGAAAGGCTCTATTCCATCACTTGGCATTGAGTGGTACGCAAAGGCAATGGATAAAGGTATGATCCTCGATTCACCTACAATATTCGGAGCATCTAATGGCAATCTGTTAGGTGCTGGAGAAGCAGGTTCGGAAACAATAGTTGGAACACAGTCACTAATGGATATGATCAGCAATGCATCTAATAGCGGTATGGAAGAATTACTTGAAGCATTGTTGAAGATTCTTGAAAGACTAAGTCCAGATAATCTGTACAGAGTCATTGTTAAAGCTATTGAAGATGGTGGATTTGTTGTTGAACTTGATAATAGAGAAATAGGAAGGATCGTGAAGAAGTATGCATGATAGATTAGTACATGTGAATCATTTAAACGAGACTTTGGACTTCTATAAACTTGGAATACTTGTTGATGACAATGATCTAAGGGATTTTGAGTGGAGCGTATCTACTGCGAATGACAAAATAAAAGGCTTTACTAAAGGAGTGGTAACAAAGACCATTCCTTTAGTGTTTAATGTAAGTCGAGTAAATGCTGAAGAAATCAAGAATAAATTCTATGAACATTTTGAAAAAGACATTCTAAGCGTTGAACCCGGATACTTTGAGCTGAATGGATACAGATACTATTGCTACTTAACAAAGTCTGTAAAGGCAAACTATAACAAGCGTAAGCAATATCTTGAATTATCAATCACTGTATCAAGTGATGATCCATATTGGATTAAAGAAACGACAAAGACTATCAATTTTGAAGATGTTTCAGAAAATTCTGGTCTGAGATATCCTTTCAAATATTCTTTCACATACACAGGTTTGAACAGTACTAATGTTGTCAATGGTAATTTCGTTGAATCAGATGTAATCATCAAAATCTATGGTGCATGCGTTAATCCTCTCTTGAAAATTGAAGACAACGTATATCAAGTAGATGTTGAGTTAGATTCTTTTGAATATTTAGAAATTAATACGTCAAAGCGTACAATTACTAAATTTTCGAAATATGGTGACACTTCAAATCTGTTTGATAAAAGAAATAAAACATATGATGTGTTCAAAAGAATTCCGTTAGGAAGATTGACAATCAGTGCTAATGGAAAATTTACAGTTGATATTGTAATGATTGAGAGAAGAGGTGAGCCGAAATGGATTTAATCTATACAGATTCAAATTTAGTTGAAAAAGGCTATCTCAAGAATGCAACTCTAGATTTGGATATCGGAAAATATTCTGTATCTGGCAATGACTTTGAATTAACACTGAATGAAAAATATAGGGATTCATCATTTACAGATGGATCTCTTTTCTATTCAGAAAATACAGAATATGGTGGAGTAATTGACCACTTGAAAGTAAGTACTTCTGATAATACAGTCACATACAAAGGTTACACATTCAGAGGTTTCTTGCAGAAAGAATACATTCAGCCACCAGAAGATAGTGCTTATCTAACTTTGAAAGGTGATGCAAACAAATGTTTAGATACTTTGATTTGTGATAGATTTGACAGTTTGTATGTTGTGGATGAAATCGGTAATAGTGGTATTACAGTCAATTATCAGATTCGTGATATGAATCTATTAGATGCAATCGAGAGGATGCTAACATTTTCTAACGCAAAGCTAGACATCAAACACAAGATTGACGGAAGAGTACATCTGAAAGCAGTACCTATCAATGATTTGAGCAATACTGTTCAATATGATGAATCATATAAATTGTCTATGGTTGTTGAAGCAAAAAATAAACCATACAACCATATTCTTGCACTTGGAAAAGGTGAACTGCTAGACAGACTTAGAGTTAATTTATATCTTCAATCTGACGGTAGCTGGAATACTGCTCAGACAGTGCAAGGAATAAACCGTATTACTTACAAGTACGAAGATACGAATGAAGAGGATGCAGATGCATTGAAAAAAAAAGCAATAGAAAAGATTGCCGAAGTTAACGGAACAGATACTTTAAGTATCTCTTTTGATGCAGATAACGCTGATTTGTTTGATATTGTAAGTGCAAAAGAATCTATCACAGGTATTTCTTTTAAAGAACAAATTACGCAAAAAATACTTAAAATCAGCGGTGAAACCGTTGATATATCATACAAGGTAGGTGAATAAATAATGATTGAAAATATTAACCTAAATGGAACAACTGTATCAGCCGAACTGCATGGATATATGTACACTGGCATCTATGGATACCATGGAGTATTTGATTATGGTTCAAATTTGTCTGCTGAAATTGTTTCAAATAATGAAATTAAAATCAAAGATGGATTGCTGTGCAATTACGGTCGATTCATGCGAATCACAGGCTCTGAATCTGTATCTATTGCCAACGGCAAAACAGGAGTTAAACGAACAGATCTAATCGTTGCACATTTTGAATCAGATGGAATTAAAGAAAAACATGATATCAGAGTTATTCAAGGTGCAAACGGTGGAAATGTTCCAGCTTTTACAGAATCAGATATCTATGATGGCGGTACAGTCAGTGAATTACCGCTATACAAAGTAAATATTGATGGACTAACAATTACTTCTGTTCAGCCATATTTTACAAAGCTTATTTCTTTTGATGATTTAAGAAATAACATCAGCAATCCAAACTTATTGATCAACAGTAATTTCAGAAACCCAGTCAATCAAAGAGGGCAGAACAGCTATACAGGAAATAGCATCTACACGATTGACAGATGGGTGATCAGCAACAATGAAACATTGAGTTTGAAAGATGGATATGTAAGAGTATCGCTGAATACTGCACAGTCTTATTTGTTACTTCAGCAAAAGGTCGATATTCCAAAGAATAGCCTTCCAGAAAACATGACGCTTTCATTTATGATTCGTGCATCTAAAAAATCAAAAATGCAGTTGTACGATACAAATAAGTACTTTGAAGTTGGTACAGACTGGACATATATTAGTATTCCATTCTCACAGGCAGATATTCAGAGCTCTAGCAATGCTTTACAAGATGACCACTTTAGACTGTATATCGGTATTAAAGACTACGATGCACCAAATACTAACAATCTTCCATCTGGTACATATTTCGATATTTCAGAAGCAAAACTCGAAGCTGGATTTGTTGCAACAAAGTTTGTAGCTAGACCATATGCAGAAGAGCTGATGATGTGTCAAAGATACTATTTGAAACTTAATGGTGCGTTTGCATTAAGTGGAGATAACCAGCACGTAAATATCACAATTCCTGGATTTGGAATGCGTAAAAATCCATCTGTCAAGAATCCATCAATGACTGCAACAGGATTTAACGGAAGTACAGTTGTAAATGATGTAACATTCACAGCTATTGGCTCATCAACAGCGAATGCATATGGAACTATTTTATCGTACAATGTTGGAACAAAAAAAATCGGCTACGGAATCGCTGTTCTGAAGAATACAGAACTTGATGCAGAAATTTATTAAAAGGTGAAGTATGGCAGATAATTATTATTTTTCAGTCGATAAAGACACAAGAGAAGTGTATATTCCAACAGCCAAATCTCTATTTGGTGTAGCAGGTGATAAGGATTCAAATGTATTGCATTTCAGAGTTCCAAGAAAGCTGTCTGATGTGCTCGATTTGAATGATGCTGAATTGAAAATCAACTGGAGAAACGCAAACAATGAAACTTCTTATTATTTAGTTGCTGATAAAACTATTGATGGCGATATGTGCGAATTTTCTTGGGTTCTTGAAAATACTTTGATGGGATATAAAGGCACAGTCTATTTTATTGTCTGTGCAAGAATAGTTAATAGTGAAGGTAAAGTTATTAGAGATTGGAATTCGAGACTAGGCAAAGGAACGATTGAAGATGGTTTTCATCCAACTACTGCACCAGTACCAGTTGAAGTTGAAGATCAGATATTACAGTTGCTTAAGATTGTTAATGATAAGCAATCTGAAGTAATGAACGCATGTGATGGCTATTTGAAACAGATACAAGATGAAGGACAGTCTCAAATTAATGCTATCGATACAAAAGGCAATAGCTTATTAGAAAAATTAGACACAATTACATTTATAGATAAGAATGATATTGATGAAATTTGTGGCAAAGAATATGGTGAGTGGGGTGGAGATACACCAGTATCTATTGATTATGAAACTATCGTCAATAAACCTAAAATCAACTCTGTAACATTGGAAGGAAATAAAATGCTAGAAGATCTAGGAATTGGTACAGTTGATAACTCAGATATTTTAGAATTATTAAATCAATAAAAGGAGAAAAAAAATGAAGTATTTAGATTATGATGGATTAAAGTATTTTGCACAGCAGATCAAGGTAAAACTAAACAACAAGGTTGATAAGGTAACAGGAAAAGGCTTATCAACAAATGACTACACGACCGCAGAAAAGAACAAGCTGGCTGGTATTGCATCTGATGCAAATAAGACTACTGTTGAAGATTTATTAACTAGTACAAGTACTACAAATGCGTTAAGTGCTAAACAAGGTAAAGTTTTAAACGATAAGATTGCATCTATTAGCAATGTTGCTGGTGGGAAAGGCGATATGCTGAAAGCCACGTATGATGCTGATGGGGATGGAGTTGTAGACAATGCAAAGGCTTTAAATGGTCATGAAGATTCTTATTTTGCAAAAGCAACAGATATTCCAACTAAGACATCTCAGCTAACTAACGATAGCTCATTCACAACAATGTCAGCGGTTGAGAAGAAAGGCTATCAGACAGCAAGCCAGGTAACATCTGCTATCACTACAGCTATTGCTGGTGTAACACAGTTTGATATGCAGGTGGTTAAAAACCTTCCGACAACAGGCAAAAATGGTGTTATTTACTTAATTTCTCATGCACATGGTACAAATGATTCATATGATGAGTATATTTGGGTAACAAATGGATCAACAAGCAATTTTGAAAAGTTAGGAAACACAGATATTAATTTATCTGCATATGTAAAGACAACAGATCTTGTTTCTATCACAAACACAGAAATTGATGCAATTCTTAACGCATAAGGAGGGAGATGCCTGATGGCAAAATATTTAGACAAAGATGGTTTAAGCTACCTCTGGGGAAAGGTAAAAGGTTGGGTAAACAATTCACAGCATCCAGTCGGCTCAATCTACATCAGCACAAGTTCTACTTTCAATCCTCAGACAGCATGGGGTGGAACATGGAAGAAAACTGCTGACGGTCGATGCTTGATTGGTGCAAACTCCGAATACCCACTAGGTTCAACAGGAGGAAGTACTTCTCATAGCCACTCCAGTGGAGCTATGGTAGCAAGAGTTGGCCCGTACGGAACAGGATTCACTATGAATATAAAGGATGTTGGTGCATGGACTAGTGACTGGACTTACAATGTATCAAAAGCAACTCAAGAAAGCAGACAAAATGCATACGCCGCACGAATTGCAGGAAATACTGATGGAGCATCAAGTATGCAACCGTATTTAGCAGTATACATTTGGGAACGTACTGCATAGAAAGGGACTGAAAAAGATGAAAATTATTTTGAAAGACAATTCTGAAATCGCTATTGCATCATATGAAAACAAGGAATCGAGCGTTATCTTTAGCATCGAAAACATGGCATTTGAAGATGCAAAGGCGAGGTTCACAGAATCCAACACAGAAGAAGTTAACGTATTCAACGATTTGGATGAACAGGTAGCAAGTTACAAAGGATACGTATTAGGAAACAGAATCACATTCAATACAGATACAAGTATTCTAGAAATCATTCTCGAAGAAAAGACTACACGAAAGCTAGTAGAGCAGAATACAGCAGACATCACTGCTATCAACGAAGCCATCGCTTCACTTGCAGAAATCGTAGGGGGTGAATAACCATGGTAAAGTGGTACGTACGACAGATTCAGATGAACCGCATGACACTGGAAGAAGTGCCTAAGAGATGGCACGATGCAGTGGCAGAAGCACTGAAGCAGACAAACAGCTAACACAGACTTGAGGAGAAGATCTCAAGTTTTTATTTTGTCGGATTAAAGGAGGAGACAATATGACAATGAACGGTATCGATGTATCAAACTGGCAGGCAGGCCTGAACATTTCAGATGTTGCCTGCGATTTCGTGATTGCAAAGGCAACGGAAGGCCTCAACTTCGTAGACAAGTACTGCGACAAGTTCATCCAGCAGGCAATCAAGCTGGGCAAGCCTTTCGGTTTCTATCACTTCGCAAGACCGAAAAATGACGCAGTCAGAGAAGCAGAATACTTCTACAACAACTGCCGTGGATACTTTGGGAAGGGCATCCCAATTCTAGACTGGGAGTCCGGAAACACAAGCGACGTCGCATGGGCAAAGAGATGGCTCGACAGAGTATATCAGCTTTCCGGAGTGAAACCAGTGATCTATATGTCCGAGTCAGTAGTCAACGCGAACAACTGGTCAGCAGTTGCCGCAGCAGACTACGGCCTGTGGGTAGCAAAATATCGTGACAACAATCCTGACTACAACTACAGTATGGCCAGCGCAGGATCACGACCAAAAGTAAAGTGGTGGAAGTTCTACTGCATGTGGCAATGGACGTCAAGCGGTCGCTTAAATGGTTACAACGGTAACCTGGACTGCAACGTGTTCTATGGAGACGTAACTACATGGAACAAGTACGCAGGAAAGAGCGGAACTGCATCAAAGCCAACGGCCACACCAGCGCCAGCAAGAAAGTCAAACGAAGTCATCGCACAGGAAGTCATCAACGGTGCCTGGGGCAATGGTGATGATCGTAAACAGCGTTTAACAAGTGCTGGATATAACTACGCTGTAATCCAAGCAATTGTTAATAAATTGATGAGTGCTAATAAAGCAAGCAAAGCAGTATATTACACTGTTAGAAGTGGTGATACATTAAGTGGTATCGCATCTAAATACGGAACAACATACCAAAGACTTGCACAGATCAACGGAATTGCAAATCCTAACAGAATCTATGTAGGTCAAAGACTTAGAGTTAAGTAAGGAGGAACATTTATGATTCTATCAGACAAAGTTTACAACACGCTTAAATGGCTACTGCTGACAGTAGTACCAGCACTCATTACACTAATCAGTGGATTAGGTACTATCTATGGCTATGACACTACACAAATCACAGCTGTGATTGGTATCGTTGCTACATTTATCGGAACTTTAGTTGGAATCTCCAACGCAAACTATGCAAAGGGAGAATCTAACAATGACACCGAATCCAATTAGTATTGAAGTATGGTCAGTAATTGGTCAGTGGATCGTGTACGGTGCATCTTTAACAGGTGCAGTGATGGCTATTGCTCAATTTTTAAAATGGATTCGTTCAAAAACTACTGTTGCTAAATTGGAAGAGAGAGTTAACAAGCATGATGAATATCTTGTGAATGATAACGAAAGAATCAAATCATTGGAACAGCTTTACAATAGCAACAAGTCTGATCTAGAAGATATCCATACACTGATGAGACTATCAATTAAAGCGTCACAGGCACTTCTAAAAAGTAATTTAGATGGGAATAATCGAGAAGCAGTTGAAGAAGCAAATACTGAAATTCAAAACTATCTGAATGGCAAGATTTAACAAAGGTCACCCTTTCGAGGGTGGCTCTTTTTTTATACTCAATTTCTTTACAAAATACACTAAAAAAGTATAAAAATATATTGACTTTATACCTAATAGGTATATAATAATAATTGTAAAAGGAAGAGAGATAACAAATATGGAAAGAAAAGTAATAAACGCAATGGAAGCAGAAAGACAAAGCAGACAGTTCAGAAATGAAGAACAGGCAAGATTTTCCGATATGGAAGCAAGAGGAAATGCAAAAGTTGCTGACATGACAGAAATTACTGAAGAAGAAGCAAAGAAAGAAATTCTTGACGGAAACACAGTTACATTAAAGCAAGGAAGCAGAGTAGTTAAGGCTTCAAAGAATGGTAATTGGGTATTATTCAATGATGAAGAAGGCGATGAAATCGGAAAAGAATTAATTCATAAAGATGGTAGATTCTACATCAGCTATTTAGGAAAATGTGATCCAACATTCTGGATTAAAAAGTAATTGAAAAAACAAGTAATCACTAAAGGTTAGCGGTTTACCTTAAATAACCGTTTGAAAATAAAAATAGAATATAAAGGAGAATAAGAATATGAAAGAATTTAGTACAAGTCCAGATATCATTGTTTATCATGATGATGGTGAAATTGATAAGGTATATCCAGTTGGTGAGAAAGAAGTAAAAGAATCAATCGAATCATGGAATCAATCACTATATTCTGGCGAGATCACAAAGTTTGAAGCAGTTTATGAATACAGAGCCGACGATAAGCTATTCAGACACACAGAAACATATACAGAGTACGATGTACCACCAGCAGTTACAGAAGAAGAAATTAATGAAGTCGCTGAATTAAGAAAGTCGGTCGGAATGAATCTAACTCAATTCTCAAAGTTTACAGGTATTCCTTACCGAACGCTTCAGAACTGGGAATCAAATACTGCACAATGTCCACACTACATCATTTCCCTTCTGGATACTTGCGTGAAAAATAAAGAAGTATGGTATTCCGAAAACTATCTAACTTCATATGCTCGAACAAAAAAAAGATAGAGATACGATAGAGTACCTCTATTTTTTATTTTAAACGTATTTATTCAAGCAAAACCATATCAGATGAACAATTTACTGTGTTAAACAGAAACACGCTAGAAATGGCTTTAAATGAGCTATAAATGCATACAACTAAAAAAGGTGGCTCATACCACCCTTTTTAGAGAAAATATATAGGAGAACTGACAAAAAAGATGCTCTGCGTGTACCCACTTCACGCACCTATATTATATCACTTTTAAACATAAATATATGTGTTTATATCATCGTGTGCCTTATGAACAAGGTACACGATGATACCAACCTATAGCAGTATAATATCAAGACTGATACCATCTTCCTTAGTTTTCTTGTAATAAATGACTTTTATAAAGGTTTTTAAAAACCTATTTTTTGTTTTTGCAGAGATTGAATCATCGTTCAACATATCCAGTGCTTTATGCAATGTTATTATTTTTTCTTCAAGATCACACTCGGAGTGCATCTCTTTTTTTGTATTCTCAATAGCAACAATTAATCTTTCTTTTTCTTCTTCCAATGCTTTCTTTCTGCTCAGAAACATATCTGCTGTATAAAGTCCACTTTCCAAATATTCACATATACTATTCATCTTTTTATCTATTTCTTCGAAATTCTTTTTTAAACTATTAAGTAGAGTCTGCTTGGCTTCATTATCTGCTGGTGTATCTTCCATGTATTTCACCTCGAAGTCATGCAGATGTTTTTTTAATCCTTCAACGATTGCATCATTTATTTCATCGAATCGATGCGATATATTTCCACAGTTAAAGCTATTTCTGCATTTATATCTGTCTACACGCTTGCATGTATTGCTATAAGGTACGATCATGATAGCTTTACCGCAGATACCACACTTCATTAATCCTGCATACATATTCTTTAATTCGTGACTGGTGTTCTCTTTGGTGTTGCTTCCAAAGCGTTCTTGTGCTTTTTCAAATGTATCTGCATCAATCAACGCTTCATGTTTTCCATCTACTACATCATAGTTCTTGTTTCGAATTCTTTTCTTTATGAGTTTGCCATTTTCAACCACTTTAACAGTGGATCTATTACCTATTTTCAACTTGCCAATATATACAGGATTCTGAAGCATCTGAGATACAACGCATGATTCAAATGGCTTTCCATTTCTAGTGCGAGCACCTAACGCATCTAGTTTATGTGCTACTCCATTGCAACCAAGTCCATCATTAAACAGTTTGAATGCAAGTTTAACATATTGTGATTCTGTTTCATTCGGCACTAAAGTCCAGTCTTTATTGATGCGTACCTTATCATATCCGTATGGGGGTATGGAATGAACGTAGTTCCCACGTCTGGTACTTGCCTTTCTTCCACGTTCAAGTATTTCTTTAGTATAGTCCAAGAAATCAGAGCCTCTTGAAAGTTCCATCTCAAACAGTTTTCTATCGTACTTGTCGCTTAGATCATAAGTCTTTGGTGGTGTAACTACTAGCGTATTGGTGTATCTAAACAGATGTTCAACTGTTCCGCAATCTAACATATCACCACGTGTCAGTCTCTGTGGTTCAATTACTAGTACACCCTTAATATCGCCACTTTCTATACTTTTGAACAATTCGTTGATCATTGGTCTATCATCGATAGTTTCACCAGAGACTACTTCTCTATAGATATCTTCTTCTGGAATATGATATTTAAAGTTACGCAATGCGTATTCCTGAAGCTGTATCTCATGCTTAGACAATACCTCTTCTACATTTTCATTTGGATCATCTTGTCTGGACTTTCTCAAGTACATTAAATATTCAGACATTATTTATCACCTCGCTTAGAAACAATAAACTGTGCGTAGCTTATCAATTCATCCAATTCTTTTTCATTGAAATTCAGCTCGCCGACTTTATCAATCCACTTATTAACCATTTCTTCTTTTTGAGTTGGCTCGTCACACCATCCAGCTAACTTTTTAGGTGGTACATCTAATGCTTTTGCTATTTTCATAAGTTGCTTTACATCAAGTGCTAATTCACCACGTTCATATCGTGATACGTTTCCTTCAGACATTCCAATTCGTTCACCTAATTCTTTCATAGTTAAATGCTTTAACTTTCGATATTTTCTAATTCTATTTCCAACATCAGAATTATAATTTTTATCTAACATTTTTTTCACTTCCTTTTCTTATCTTTATAATATAGAAAAATTGCACAAATTATAAGAAAACTTTAAAAACTTTCAAAAAAACTTGTAAAAATGTATTGCAAACTTGAAGAAAATTCCTATAATAGAAGATGTAACTTATAATAGTTGCAAGAAAGGAAAGGAAGAATAACAGATGAAGAAAGACAAACTCAGAGGAAAGATTGCTGAAAAAGGTGTTACTCAATCACAGTGTGCTGACAAGTTAGAGATTTCTCTTCAAGCTTTCAACGCTAAACTAAATGGTAATGTTGAATTTAAACTTGATGAAGCTAACGTACTTGGAGACTTTTTGAAACTAACTTCAGATGAAAAAATAGATATTTTTTTAAGCTGAAACTTGTAAAAATTGCAAGTATGAAGATAAAAGTAAATATCACTGGGCATCCAGCACACATTGAAGAAGCACTAAAGAAGTTTGCTACACAGGCAGAAAAAGAAAAGGGACTAAAAAGTCCCTATCGAGAAAGAGGTATTTCTCGCACATGTGATAATCCACTCTCACAAGATTATCACTCCAATTTTATCACAGAAAAGGAGTTCAAAAGATGAAAAGAAAAAGACACCTTAATCCATGCATTAAATTCACATTGGAAGTACTTTGCGGTTTATGCATTGGAATCATGTTCATTTCAGCAATGTTTATGAACAACACTACACAGCTAGATCGCTACACAGATGCATCATATGTATCTGCAAAGGCTTGGTAAAGGAGAAAGAACAATGAAAGAAAATATCGTTTGCATTACTAGCAAAGAGTACAGTGAACTGCTTTATGACAAATACGATTACGACAACATTCGTGTTGATTACTTCGATTTGAAGAAAAAAACAGATGCTTTGAAAGAAGAAGTTGCTATGCTGAAAGATTTATATCTTGATACGATTTGCAATCCATGGGATATCAAGGCTTGGAAGCTTGAAGACCTAACAGACTTAACCAGCTATCGCTTTCCGTTCAAACTGAAAGACTTGAAAGAAGCAGGTATCAGCGTTGAGTACGCTATCGACTGGATTACACAAAAGAAAAAACAGTTCGATGCTGAGAAAGACAAGGATGAATGATCTATGAAAATTACTATCACTAAAGGCAAAGTAAAGAGAGCAGTACGTACTATCGTTTATGGAGTTGCTGGAGTTGGTAAATCAACTTGGGCATCCAATATTCCAGATGCGTTATTCATTGATACAGAATCCGGTACGGATTCAATGGATGTTGCAAGACTTCCAAAGCCGGAAACATGGTCTGATTTACAAGAAGAGCTTGATTACGTTATCTCAGAAAAGCCATGCAAGACACTCGTTATCGACACAATCGATAGAATCGAAACATTACTAATCAGCGATACAGTCGGCAGAGATGGCAAGCAGTCTGTAGAAGATTACGGATACGGCAAAGGCTATGTTCTGATTCAAGAAAGATGGCAGAAGGAATTTCTATTCAAATTGGATCGTATTATTGCAGTAGGAATCAACACAGTTCTGATCGCACACTCTGTATCTAGAAAAATCGAAACTCCAGAAGAAACAGCATTTGATCATTGGGAGTTGAATCTATCACGTAAGGTTGCACCAATCACGAAAGACTGGGCGGATATGGTTCTGTTCTGCAACTTTGATATGACTATCGTTGATACTTCAACCAATTCAAACGTAACCAAACGCAAAGCCGTAGGCAATGCAAAAAGAAAGATTCATTGCAATCAGAAACCACAGTATGATGCAAAGAACAGATACGGATTAGCAGATAGCTATGATATGTCATTCGAACCATTCAAAGATATCTTTGATGGCAAGGTCGAACGTAAAGAAGATCTTACAGAGTTAGACATCAATGCACCAAACACAGGTATCGTTGATGAAAAGAATCCAATCGAGCAGAGTCTGCAAACAATCTTGATCACTGAATGTGCAAAAAGAAATATTACAAAAGAGCAACTTGATTCATGGATGGTTGCATCTGGTAGACCATCATTAGAAACAGCATCAAACAACATGCTTGCAAGCATGATAGATAACATTGACGTATTAGTCGGACAGATTATTAAAGGAGGAACTAACTAATGTCTATTTGGGATGTACAGATTACAGGTGAAGAACAGTCACCAAATGATTATCCAATCGCAAAGCCTGGAACTTATGAGTTTGAGGTTACAAATGCAACTATGAAGGAATATATTCCAAAACAGGGAAGCAAGATTCCTAATTGTGCAGAATTGGATGTAACGCTCAAGTTTAAAGGTATCGCTGAGAATGGTAAGGATGTAACAGTATTCGACAGATTATTTTTTGCAGAATCAACGATTTGGAAAGCTACTGCATTTACTAAGTGCATTGGTATCTTCTACAAAGGGATGACGCCTAAGAATATTGCTAATGGCTGTATTGGAGAAGTTGGAACTGCTGAAATTGATATCCATGAATACAATGGGACAAAGTCTAACAGAGTAAAGAAGTATATTTGCAAAGATACGTCTACACCTAACAAGCCAATCGATATGGGTTCAGATTCAGACGAACTTCCATTCTAATGGATTGGAATAAATACATATTAGCTTTAGATCCAGGTACGACATATACAGGTTACTGCTTGCTAAGTCCAGAGCTAAGACCTATCAAATTTGGAAAAGAAAGTAACGATGATGTAATGAGGGTATCTTTAGATATCCTCTCAACCATCACGTTTAAACCTTGCATAGTTGTGATAGAACGTGTCGCATCGTATGGGATGGCAGTCGGTTCAGAAGTATTTGAGACATGTGAATGGATTGGAAGATACACGCAGGAACTTCAACGATACGCATCTATCGAATATGTTTATCGAAAAGATGAGAAACTGATGATATGCGGTAGTACGCAGGCAAACGATGCAACGATAAAGAGAGCGTTAGCAGACAGGTTTGCATACGGTCAATCCAACTATGGAAAAGGAACAAAAAAAGAGCCTGGTTTCTTTTACGGATTTAAAGCGGATATATGGAGTGCATTTGCAGTCGGAGTTACTTATCACGATTTGAGAATGGAGAGACAGACGAATGAAAAACTTAAAGGAGTGGGCAATTGAATATGCTCAAAAAGGATTGGCAGTCTTTCCATTATGTGAAAGAGATAAAAGACCTGCTACACGTAACGGATTTAAAGATGCCACTACAGATTTGAATCAGATATCTGAATGGTGGAAGCAGAATCCAAACTACAACATAGGAATTGCCACAGGAACAATATCCGGAGGATTGGTAGTAATTGATGTGGATCAAGACTCTTCAAAGGGTAAAGATGGGGTTGCGTCTATTACTGCATGGATGCGTGAACATGGCAAAGTTAACACCACTGCTGAGGTCAACACTGGAAGAGGTGGATTACATCTCTATTACAGAACTGATAAGCAGTTTGGAAACAGAACAAATTTATTAAAAAATGTGGATGTCAGAGCAGATGGGGGATATGTAGTAGCTCCACCGTCCATACATCCAAATGGAAAGCCTTATCTGTGGAATGCAGAAGGCTATGGATGGGAGTATGGAATACAGACAGCCGGTCAAACTGTTATCGATTTGCTGAATTACAGTCCTAATCAGAATCAGCAATCATTCAAGGTTGAAGGTGATGTAATACCGGATGGAATGCGTACAGATACATTATTCAAGCTCACTTGTAGCTTGATTGATAAAGGACTATCCGAGAATGCAATAAAAGCCTCTGTACGAGCTGAAAATGATTCAAGGTGTAATCCGCCATTGACAGATAAAGAGCTAGAGCAGAACGTATTCACCGCGTTTAAAAGAGGATATCAGCCAACACACTCATATCAATCGAACGGAGTAGAGCCGAGTAGAACGGAGCAGAACGAAGTAAAGCAAGAAGTAGTACTTCCATCTATTGTGAATTTTGGGTCTATCTATGGGCATATTCCACAAGTTAGACCAGTGTTAATTGACGGTGTGCTTAGACAAGGTCATAAGATGATTATTTCTTCTGGAAGTAAAGCAGGAAAGTCTTACTTGCTTATCAATCTAGCTGTCATGATTGCGGAAGGATGGCGATGGATAGGACATCAATGTACTCAAGGCAAAGTTCTATATATAAACATGGAAATTGATCACGCTTCTTTCTGCAACAGAGTAGAGTCAATTTATAAAGCACTTGGATTAAACACGATGAGCAATCGTTCAAATATCGATATTTGGACTTTGAGAGGTTACTCAATGCCATTGGATTCACTTATTCAGCAGATGGGAGATATCAAAGAAAAAGGATATTCAGCAATCATCATTGATCCATTGTATAAAGTCATGCAAGGTGATGAGAACAGCAATTCAGACATTGCAAAGATGGTAACAGGATTCGATAAGATAGCGAATGATACAGGAGCATCTGTCATCTACGCTCATCACTACGCAAAAGGTTATGCAGGAGATAAGCAAGTTATCGACAGAGCGTCCGGAGCTGGAGTATTTGCAAGAGATCCAGATGCAATTATTTCTTTATCAGAAATCGACATTCCGGAAGATGAGACAAAGTTACATACAGCATGGAGAGTTGAATACGTGTTAAGAGAGTTTAAGTCTCCAGACCCAACAGATATATGGTTTGACTTTCCGTTGCATAAAGTCGATGGAAAAGGATATCTTGAAAACTTTGATTTGAAAACAGGAGAATCTGAGAAGCGTAAACGTAGAGAAACTGCTAAACAGAAGAAAGAAGAAAGCGATGTAAAAGAAGCATTTGAGAACATTACTTTTGATTCAGATGGAGCTTTCTATCTAGCTGACTTCATGGAATATACAGGAATTGAAGTGAAGCAGACTGCAAGAACAATCCTACAGAGAAATGGTTGTTTTTCAAAACAACAAGGAGCTGGAAAGCCAGCTAAATGGTACAGGCATTAGGGTGTAAATTCGAAATTTTACACCTTACACCTTACCTATTAGTGGTGTAAAAATACACCTTTACAGGTAGGTCAAAAAAGTGCCATTTTAAGCCATTTAGGGTAGGTGTAAATCCCTATATATATATATATTTTACACCTACCCTATAAAAGGTAGCCTGGTCTACACACAGTAGTGTGTGCTTAGCTAACGCACACACACTACTGGAGATAGACCTAACGGACTTTTTGATGAAAGGAAAGATATAAAAAGATAATGGATAAATTTTTGATTGAGCAGTTGATTGATAAGAATGGCAGAAACAAAGAATTGATTGTCTGCATGGAAGAATGTGCAGAGCTAATCCAAGCAATTAGCAAATCCATTAGATATGAATGGAACGATGAATATGCAGGAACATTCAATTCAAACAAGGACAATCTTATTGAAGAAATGGCAGATGTTATGATCTGCATTCAGATTCTTCAATCAGCTTATGACATTGAAGACAAAGATCTGAATAACATGATACAGATAAAAGAAGACAGGTTGAGATTCAGATACGATCTCAAAGAAGGAAAATAATATGAACATTTATGAAATTAATAGCAACATTCAGAGAGTACTTGAGAATGGATTTATTGCAGATCCAGAAACAGGAGAAATCTTATTTGATGAAGAAAATCTTGATGAACTAGAAGCACAGTTTGATGAAAAGATTGATTCAGTAGCTTGCTACATCAAAGATCTGGATGCTTTAAACAATGCAATCAAGGATGAGAAGAAAGCATTAGATGAACGTAAAGCAGTAAATGAAAAGAAGATTGAATATCTCAAAAAATATATTGTGGATGCATTAAAGCTTAGAGATATGAAAAAGTTTGAATCTGCTAAGAATAAGATTTCATTCAGAAAGTCTACTTCTGTAGAAATTACTAATGCAGATGCAATTGATTCAAAATACATCGTGGAAAAAGTAACAACTAGTCCAGATAAAAAGAAAATCGCAGAAGATCTAAAAGCTGGTAAAGAAGTCAACGGATGCACACTTGTTACAAAGAGTAATGTGGTAGTTAAATAAAATGCTAACAGTAAATAGAAGATATATGTGAACATGGAAAACATAAAAACACTAGCTATCTTTGAGAAAAAGTTTGAAGCTTCTTTCATCCAAATAATACTAACAAAGAAAGAGCATCACTACAGAGTCTCAAAGTTTGTAGATCATGAAAAAGCATCTGAAGATGTATTCAATCATTACACAGAAGCAAGTAGATCCATGGTCGAGTTAATTGAAGAAAGTATGTAGGAGAAAGATATATGAATTTAGCAGATGCATTTGCTTTTATAGCAATGGTAGTATCAATGGCTACTCTTGTAATTGCATTGGTTCAAGAAGATAAACAATTAAGAGAAACGATTAATGTAGCACAAGAATTCGCACGCAACAATTACATTTTGCAGAATAAGCTAAACAATCAATTAGCTAATATGCAAACTATCATCAATGCAAACCTAGAAGCAGTGCTGAACACTGAAGAAGAAGCTGAGAAGATAAGCAACCAATTTGATGGTATGAATCGAAAACTAGAGATGCTTGAAAGAAATGTGAAGAACTCATACATGATCATTACTCAAGCAACTATACAGGAGAAGAAACATGCGGATCATTAAAGAAGACTTAATACACAAACTTGCACAGGCAAGAAGTACATTCCCAGATACAGAGTTTGGAACTGCTGTTAAGTATGGTTTAAGTATTGCACTAGGAACAGTGGAAGCAGAAAGATCTATCAAGGCAAAATAAAGAAGATTCAGTTGGTTTTAGAAAGATTATGCCAAGAGGAAAAAAGGAAAGCGAGTTAAAGCGTGCTAGAGACTTATTAGCCAGGTATTTTGATGAGATTGGTAGAAATACTGTCTTACCGAAAGAAACATTGAAAATGGTACGCTATGCGTTTATATTTGGGCAACTATGCAAAGAGGTAGATATTATCGAAGGCAGAAAGCTATTTGATGGTTTGGACAATGACGAAAAATAAAGCAGTTAGGAGATGAGGCAATGACATCTAAAGAATATCTGATGCAGATCAGAAAGCTAGATACATTAATACTAATCAAACAAGAAGAACTTGTAGAGCTAAGAGCGAAAGCTGAAGTCGGATCTATCAGATACGAAAGCGATGGTTCATCGCCTACAAGAGATACAGGTAAACAAGAAAGAGCATATCTAAATATTATTGCTTTGAAAGATGAAATAGAAGAAGAAACTCAACTCTATTATCAGAAGCGAAAAGAAATTCTAAAGACATTGGAAAAGCTAAACGATGCTCATGAAATCAGTTTGCTATACAAACGATACTTTGAATTTAAGAAGTGGGAAGATATAGCTAATGAGTTCAAGTACACTGTTAGACAAGTCCATAACATTCATGGCAGAGCACTTCAACATTTGAAACATTTCATATAATTTCATATTATTTCACTATTCAAATGAGTATAATGATAGTGTGGAGATTGGATATAAAGATATCCAGTCTCTTTTATTTACAGTGAAGGAGTGCATCATATGTCAGACATGAATCAAATTAAAATGAAAGTCATGGCTGGAGATGTTCATGCATTCTATGTAACTACTGAATGGAAAAAGAAAAGGCTAGAAATCTTAAAGCGAGATAACAATCTCTGTCAGAGATGCTTATGCAAATTTGAGGGTGGGCATCCAAACAAGAAGATGAAGCTAACCAAAGCTAAGTATGTGCATCACATCATACCAATGAAGGAAGACTTTGACAAAGCATTAGACAATGACAACCTTGTGAGTCTTTGCTTTCGTTGTCATGAGATAGTGGAAGGCAGAGAAGAGCGTTTCTTCTCAGCTACAAAGAAACGGTTAACAGAAGAGCGGTGGTAACGATACCCC